>CXWL01131356.1_pt1 | contig 10677 bp, 11 predicted proteins | sample 590931 | NCBI WGS metagenome assembly CXWL01 (sample SAMEA3498368, study PRJEB10139) | groundwater metagenome | biome: water well; material: biofilm material | place: Germany | collected 2015-04-27 | reverse complement strand
AGGAGTTCAACTTTAACCAGTTTGAAAAGACCTTCGACATCGTCGTGACCCAGGCCGGTTACTACGGCATCCCGTCGAAGGTGGCCAAGGAGCGCGCCGAGCAGTATTTGACCCAGCTCGGGCTGTGGGACAAGCGTGACGTGCCATCCCGTTCACTGTCAGGAGGCATGAAACGCCGCCTGATGATTGCCCGGGCGCTGGTGCATGAGCCGCGCCTGCTGATCCTTGACGAACCAACCGCGGGTGTCGACATCGAACTGCGCCGTTCGATGTGGACCTTCCTCACCGAGCTTAACCAGAAAGGCATCACCATCATCCTCACCACCCATTACCTGGAGGAGGCTGAGCAGTTGTGCCGCAATATCGGCATCATCGACCACGGCACCATTGTCGAAAACACCAGCATGCGTAATCTGCTCAGCCAACTGCATGTCGAGACCTTCCTGCTGGATCTCAAGGGCGACTTGAGCGCCGCACCGCAATTGATTGGTTATCCGTGCCGGCTGCTCGACTCCCATACCCTGGAAGTCCAGGTGGAAAAGGAGATGGGAATCACTGCGTTGTTCAGTCAGTTGGCCATGCAGCAAATCGAAGTGCTGAGCCTGCGCAACAAAACCAATCGGCTTGAGGAGTTGTTCGTGTCCCTGGTGGAGAAAAACCTGGCAAAGGTGGCGGTATGAGTTCGGAACTGAAACCCAACCTGGTGGCCCTCAATACCATTGTTTACCGGGAAATTCGTCGATTCACCCGGATCTGGCCGCAAACCCTGCTGCCGCCTGCGATCACCATGGTCCTGTACTTCGTGATCTTCGGTAATCTGATTGGCCGGCAAATCGGTGATATGGGTGGCTTCACCTATATGGAATACATCGTGCCGGGNNCTATTCTGATCGGCTATACCCTGGGCGGCGTGCTTCGCGGGTTGATGGTGGGCATCATCGTGACCCTGCTGTCGTTGTTTTTCACCCACTTGCAGGTCCATCACCTGGGTGTGACGGTTCTGGTGGTGGTGCTGACGGCCACTATCTTCTCGCTGCTGGGGTTCATCAACGCGGTCTTTGCCCGTAACTTCGACGATATTTCGATTATTCCGACTTTCGTTCTGACGCCACTGACTTACCTCGGCGGGGTGTTCTACTCCATCAGCCTGCTGCCACCGTTCTGGCAAACCGTGTCGCTGGCCAACCCGGTACTGCACATGGTCAACGCTTTTCGCTATGGCATCCTGGGTGTATCGGACATCAAGATCAGCATCGCCATCACTTTCATGCTGGTGGCTACGGTTGTGCTGTACTTCGGTTGCGCCCGGCTGCTGGTCAGTGGGCGGGGAATGCGCACCTAAGCGCAAACATGCAAGGAAAACGGCACCCTGGGTGCCGTTTTTCGTTTTAGCGCCGGCTCTGTTTACGACGCCGCCACTGCCGGGCGACCCACCAACGCCAGTAGGTCATGGTCAAGCAATAGGCCAGGGCGCCCAGCACCAAACCCGCCACCACCGATCCCAGCAGGAACGGCTGCCAGAGGGTCGACAGTTCGCCACTGATCCATTCCCAGGTAAGTTCTTCCGGCAGGCTGCGTGCCGGGACATTCATCAGCCAGGCGCCGGTCTGATAGGTGCAGAAGAACACCACGGGCATGGTAATCGGATTGGTCAGCCAGACCAGGCTCACGGCAATCGGAATGTTGCCACGCACCCAGACGGCGAGCGCAGCGGCCACCAGCATCTGCATGGGGATCGGCAGGAAAGCAGCGAACAGGCCCATGGCCATGGCCCGCGCCACCGAGTGCCGGTTGAGATGCCAGAGGTTGGGGTCATGCAGCAGGTTGCCCAGAAAGCGTAAGGATTTGTGTTCCCTGATGCTGGTCGGATCTGGCATGTAGCGTTTGAATAAGCGCCGGGGCATAAGGCTTCTCGGTCAGTTCAGTGCGCAAGTATGCCCGTATTCCGAGGGGCGCCTATTCAGATTTTGTGACAATTATTAAACGCCAATACCGCACGCTGGGCTAAGCCAAGAGGGGGAACTCTCAAGGACGGGCTTATGCGCACAGGGATGTTGGCGCTGGCCGGGGGGCTGTTGACTCTGGTTTTTTTACCGGCATTGCCGCCGGTCGGGCTATTGCTGGCGTTGCCGGTCGTAGCGCTGATGTTGTTGCCGTTTCGTACTTATCCAGTGGCGTTTTTCCTGCTTGGCTTGAGTTGGGCCTGTGCCTGTGCGCACTGGGCGCTCAATGATCGCCTGGCGCCGGCGCTGGACGGTCAGACGCGCTGGATCGAAGGGCGGGTGGTCGGTTTGCCGCAGAGCGCGCAGGGCGTGGTGCGTTTTGAACTGGCGGATGCCGAGTCGCGGCGCGCGGCCCTGCCGAAGCGGATCAGGCTGGCCTGGTACGGTGGCCCGCCGGTCAACAGCGGTGAGCGTTGGCGTCTGGCGGTCAAACTGAAGCGCCCCAGCGGGCTGCTCAATCCCCATGCCTTCGACTACGAGGCCTGGTTGCTGGCGCAACGGATTGGCGCCACCGGCACGGTCAAGGATGGACAACGGCTCGAGCCAGCACGTGGGGCGTGGCGCGATGCGGTTCGCCAGCGTTTGATGGCGGTTGACGCTCAGGGCCGTGAAGGCGCACTGGCGGCCCNNCTGGTGCTGGGCGACGGTTCCGGCCTGAGCCGCGAAGACTGGCGGGTGTTGCAGGACACTGGCACCGTGCACTTGTTGGTGATTTCCGGGCAGCATGTCGGGCTGCTGGCGGGCATGGTGTATATGCTGATTGCCGGACTGGCGCGTTACGGCCTGTGGCCGCATCGTCTTGCGTGGCTGCCCTGGGCTTGCGGCCTGGCCTTTGCGGCGGCACTCGGCTACGGCCTGATGGCGGGCTTCCAGGTGCCGGTGCGCAGGGCCTGCGTGATGATTGGCCTGGTGCTCCTGTGGCGCTTGCGCTTTCGCCATCTGGGTGCCTGGTGGCCCTGGTTGCTGGCCTTGAACGCTGTGCTGCTATTTGATCCGCTGGCGAGCTTGCGCCCTGGGTTGTGGTTGTCGTTCGCCGCAGTGGCAGTGCTGATTTTCACCTTTAGCGGCCGGCTGGGTGCCTGGCGCTGGTGGCAAACCTGGACGCGGGCGCAGTGGCTGATTGCGATCGGTTTGTGCCCGGTGCTGTTGATATTGAATTTGCCCATCAGCCTGACCGGTCCTTTGACCAATTTACTGGCGGTACCCTGGATCAGTCTGCTGGTCCTGCCCCCGGCCTTGCTCGGGACCCTGCTGATGCCGCTGCCTTATGTGGGCGAGAGCTTGTTATGGCTGGCCGGCGGGCTGCTGGACTTGCTGTTCAAGGGCCTGACTCTGATGGCCGGGGAGATGCCCGCATGGATTGCCCCGGCCGTCCCGCTGTGGGCCTGGGCTATTGCGGTGTCGGGAGCGATCCTGCTGTTGATGCCCAAAGGTGTGCCATTGCGCGTGCTGGGCTGGCCGATGCTGTTGCTGCTGGTGTTTGCACCATTGCCCAGGGTGCCGGAGGGTCGAGCAGAGGTCTGGCAACTGGATGTGGGGCAAGGTCTGGGGATTGTGGTCCGCACCCGGCATCACACCCTGCTATACGACACCGGGCCGGGATTCAAGGACAGCGACATGGGAGCGCAGGTGGTGCTGCCGGTTTTGCGCAAGTTCGGTGTGCGCAAGGTGGACTTGATGTTGATCAGCCATGCCCATCTCGATCACTCGGGAGGGGCGCGATCAATTGCCAAGGGACTACCCGTGGCACAGGTCATCGGTGGCGAACCCTGGAAGGTCTCCTCGAGTCTGTCGACCCAACCCTGCGAAAGTGGCAAGCACTGGGAGTGGGACGGAGTGCGCTTTACGCTGTGGCATTGGGCCGACGGTCGCAACAGTAATCAGAACTCCTGTGTGTTGCAGATCGAGGCCAATGGCGAGCGCTTGTTGCTGACTGGTGATATCGATGCCCTCGCCGAGCGGGTCCTGCTCAAGAGTCCGCTGGCGGTGCCCACCGACTGGCTGCAGGCGCCGCACCATGGCAGCCGCAGTTCTTCCTCCGAGGCTTTTGTGCGGGCGCTGGCACCCAAGGGTGTGCTGATTTCCCGCGGGCACGGCAATACCTTCGGCCACCCCCATCCGCAAGTCGTTGCCCGTTACCAGCGCCATGGCGTAGAGATTCTGGACAGTGCCGAACAGGGGGCGGTACGCCTGCAGCTTGGCGATTTCCAGCCGGCGCAGGCAATGCGCGGTGCCACGCGATTCTGGCGCAGCACGCCATCCATCCGTCCTGCACCCTGAGAGGCAGGATGCTTTGCATCGCAGATGGCACGGTCGTCGGTGGGTCAGGCCTCTTGAGCGAGTCGGTATGTTAAAGTGGCGCACTTTTTCGAGGGGACTGTCACTGTGTGGGAATTGGTTAAATCCGGCGGCTGGATGATGCTGCCGATCATTCTGAGTTCCATCGCTGCACTGGGCATCGTCGCCGAGCGCTTGTGGACCTTGCGTGCCAGTCGTGTGACCCCGGAGCACCTGCTCGGGCAGGTCTGGGTCTGGATCAAGGACAAGCAGCTCAACAAGGAAAAACTCAAGGAGCTGCGCGCCAATTCGCCATTGGGAGAAATCCTCGCTGCGGGCCTGGCCAACTCCAAGCATGGTCGCGAGATCATGAAGGAATGCATTGAAGAAGCAGCCGCCCGGGTCATCCATGAGCTGGAGCGATACATCAACGCGCTGGGCACCATTGCTGCCATGGCACCGTTGCTCGGATTGCTTGGTACGGTACTGGGCATGATCGATATTTTCAGCTCGTTCATGGGCTCGGGCATGACCACCAATGCTGCGGTCCTCGCCGGCGGTATTTCCAAGGCCCTGATCACTACGGCGGCGGGTTTGATGGTGGGTATCCCGTCGGTGTTCTTCCATCGGTTCCTGCAGCGCCGTATCGATGAATTGGTGGTGGGGATGGAGCAGGAAGCCATCAAGCTGGTTGAAGTGGTGCAGGGCGACCGCGATGTTGACCTCGCCGGGGGCAAAGCGTGAAATTTCGCCGCAAGCAACGGGAAAATGTGGACATCAACCTCGCGTCGCTGATCGACGTGGTATTTATCCTGCTGCTGTTTTTCGTCGTGACCACCACCTTCACCCGCGAAACCCAGCTGCGCGTCGAGTTGCCGGAAGCGGTCAGCGGCTCACCCGCCGAAGACCAGCAGACCAAGCAACTGGACATTGCCATCAGTGCTGACGGGGCGTTTTCGGTGAACAATCAGTTGTTGCCTAAAAATGACCTGGCCAGCGTGATTGAAGCCTTGCAGAAAGAGTCCAGCGGCGACACCAACCTGCCGCTGTCCATCAGCGCAGATGGCAAGACTCCCCACCAGGCGGTCATTACTGCCATGGATGCGGCTGGCAAACTGGGCTTTACCCATTTGCGCATGACCACCGTCGAGGCGGCTCCGGCACCCTGATGGCCATGTCCGATCGTTTACTCGCCGCGTGGTACGCCGGTCATCCGGCGCTGAAGCTGTTGCAACCGCTGGAATGGTTGTACCGGCGTGTGGTGACGGCCAAGCGCGCACGATTTCTCGCAGGCTCGGGTGATATCTATCAGCCCCCCGTGCCGTTGGTCGTGGTGGGCAACATCACGGTTGGCGGTACGGGCAAGACGCCGTTGATCCTGTGGATGATTGAGCACTGCCAGCGCGCCGGCCTGCGGGTCGGCGTGGTCAGTCGCGGTTACGGCGCCAAGCCCCCGCAGTTGCCCTGGCGCGTCGATGCCGCGCAGAGTGCGGCGGTGGCGGGGGATGAGCCGCTGTTGATCGTCCAGCGCAGCGGCGTACCCTTGATGATCGACCCGGACCGCAGTCGCGCGGTCAAGGCGTTACTGGCGGCGGAGCCGCTGGACCTGATCCTTTCGGATGACGGTATGCAGCATTACCGTCTGGCCCGTGACCTGGAACTGGTGCTGATCGACGCCGCGCGCGGTCTCGGGAACCGCCGCTGCCTCCCGGCTGGTCCCCTGCGCGAGCCGGTCGAACGCCTGCTCAGTGTCGATGCGGTGTTATATAACGGCGCCCAAGCCGATCGCGACGATGGCTTCGGATTTCGCCTGCAACCCACGGCCCTGGTCAACCTGCTGACCGGCGAGCGCCAGGCCCTCGGGCATTTTCCCGCCGGCCAGGCGCTGCATGCGGTGGCCGGGATCGGCAATCCGCAACGTTTCTTCAATACCCTCGAAACGCTACACTGGCAGCCCATTGCCCATGCATTTGCCGACCACGCCGAATACAGTGCGGCGGCCTTGAATTTTTCGCCGTTGCTGCCGTTGGTCATGACCGAAAAGGATGCGGTGAAATGCCGAGCCTTTGCGGCTCAGGACTGGTGGTATCTGGCGGTCGATGCCGTGCCGTCACCGGCTTTCGTGGCCTGGTTCGATACGCAGCTGATGCGGCTGCTGCCTGCACGTCTCTTGCCTTAATCGCTTTTATCCAGGGAGTTTTCATGGACACCAAATTGCTCGATATCCTCGCCTGCCCGATCTGCAAGGGCCCGCTCAAACTCAGCGCCGATAAAACCGAACTGATCAGCAAGGGCGCCGGCCTGGCATTTCCGATCCGTGATGGCATTCCGGTCATGCTGGAAACTGAAGCCCGTACCTTGACTGCCGAAGAGCGTCTGGATAAATGACTACGCCGTTCACCGTGGTCATTCCATCGCGCTTTGCCTCGACCCGCCTGCCAGGCAAGCCCTTGCAGATGATCGCGGGCAAGCCGATGGTCCAGCACGTCTGGGAACAGGCGCGCAAAAGCAGCGCCGAGCGCGTGGTGATCGCCACTGACGATGCACGCATTGTCGCTGCCTGCGAGGCGTTTGGCGCCGAGGTGGTGATGACCCGGGTCGAGCACAACTCCGGGACTGACCGCCTGGCCGAAGTCGCCACGCAACTGGGGCTGGCGCCGGACGCGATCGTGGTCAACGTGCAGGGCGACGAACCGTTGATCCCGCCGAGCGTGATCGACCAGGTAGCGGCCAATCTGGCGGCGCATGCCGAGGCGGGCATGGCTACCCTGGCTGAGCCGATCGAGGACCTGGAAACCCTGTTCAACCCTAACGTGGTCAAGGTCGTCAGCGACCTCAATGGCCTGGCGCTGACCTTCAGTCGCGCCACCCTGCCATGGGCGCGCGACCAGTTCGCGAAAAGCCGCGAGCAATTGCCCGAAGGCGTGCCATACCGTCGTCACATCGGTATCTACGCCTACCGCGCCGGCTTCCTGCACGACTTCGTCAGCTGGGGCCCGTGCTGGCTGGAAGACACTGAATGCCTGGAGCAACTGCGGGCGCTTTGGCATGGCGTGCGGATCCATGTCGCCGACGCGTTGATTGCGCCGCCGCCGGGTGTCGATACGCCGGAAGACCTCGAGCGCGTTCGCCGGCTGCTGGAGGCCTGATGCGGTGTCTGTTTGTCTGCCTGGGCAACATCTGTCGTTCACCAACGGCCGAAGGCGTGCTGCGCCACAAGCTGCGCGCGGCCGGGCTGGCCGAGCGCATCGAGGTGGCATCCGCCGGGACCGGCGATTGGCATGTTGGCAATCCGCCGGACAAGCGCAGCCAGGCCGCTGCGTTGCGCCGCGGTTACGATCTGTCGGCGCAACGTGCTCAACAGGTGACGCGCGCCGACTTTTCCAGCAGTGACCTGATCCTGGCCATGGACCAGAGCAATTTGCGCAACCTCAAGGCCCTGCAACCGGCCCAGGGCAAGGCCGAACTGGACCTGTTCCTGCGCCGTTACGCCGCGAGCGTGGACGAAGTGCCGGATCCTTACTACGACGGCGAGCATGGTTTCGAACAGGTACTGGACCTGATCGAGCACGCTTGCGACGCGCTGGTGATCGAATTGAAAGGACGTTTATGACATTGCTCGTGCAATCGCAGGTTTCGCTCAAGCCGTTCAACAGCTTTGGCGTGGACGTTCGCGCACAGCTTTTCGCCCAGGCCGAAAGCGATGCCGATGTGCGTGAGGCGCTGACCTATGCGCGCGAGCATGAGATGCCGTTGTTGGTGGTCGGCGGCGGCAGCAATTTGCTGCTGACCGCCGATATCGGGGCGCTGGTGCTGCGCATGGCAACCCGTGGTATCCGTCAATTGAGTGATGACGGCCAGCACGTGGTGATTGAAGCAGAAGCAGGGGAAACCTGGCATCCGTTCGTCCAATGGACGCTGGCTCAGGGTTTGTCGGGGCTGGAGAACCTCAGCTTGATCCCGGGCACGGTGGGAGCAGCGCCGATGCAGAACATCGGCGCCTATGGGGTCGAGATCAAGGACGTGTTCGCCGGCCTGACCGCTCTCGATCGCCAGACCGGCGAGCTGCGGGATTTCAGCCTGGAAGACTGCAACTTCGCCTATCGCGACAGCCTGTTCAAGCAGCAGGCCGGGCGCTGGGTGATCCTGCGGGTGCGCTTTGTCCTTGATCGCGTCGCCCGGCTGCACCTGGACTACGGTCCGGTGCGCCAGCGCCTGACTGAACAGGGTATCGACCAGCCCACGGCCAGCGATGTCAGCCAGGCGATTTGCAGTATCCGCAGCGAAAAACTCCCGGATCCAGCGGTACTGGGTAACGCCGGCAGTTTCTTCAAGAATCCGCTGGTGTCGGCAGCCTTGGCCGCGCAGATCCGTCTGGCCCATCCCGGCTTGATTGGTTATCCACAGGCGGACGGCCAGGTCAAACTGGCGGCCGGCTGGTTAATCGAGCAGGCGGGTTGGAAGGGCTTTCGTGAGGGCGACGCAGGTGTCCATCGCCTGCAATCGCTGGTGCTGGTCAATTATGGAAAGGCCAGCGGGCTTGAGCTGTTGAGCCTGGCACAGCGGATCCAGAAAGACATCGCCGAGCGCTTCAATGTCGAGCTGGAAATGGAACCCAACCGTTATTGAGCTACGCTTGAACGCTGGAGCCAGAGCCCTGCAGACCGAATACGGTGGCAGGGCTTTTTTGTTAATGTTCGGTTAACGTAGCCTCCTAACGATGTAGTCCCAACAAAGGCCCGGTGAGGATCATTCTTCACAAGAGAGCCCGATAGCCTGAGTCGATCTGCGTGTGCCGACCCTTGCCACATCCCGGCAGATTGCTCGACCCCATAACCCAATCACTATGCGGGCGTGCCCATGATTACCTTGAAACTCAATGGTCAGGACCATCCACTCGACGCGAGCGAGGACATGCCGCTGCTCTGGGCGATCCGCGACGTTGCCGGTTACAGCGGCACCAAATTCGGCTGTGGCATGGGGCTGTGCGGTGCCTGCACCATCCATATCGACGGTGCGCCAGCGCGCAGTTGCATCACGCCGGTGGGCGCGGTACGCGGGCAGAACGTCAACACCATCGATTATCTGCACAACGACCCGCTCGGACAGCGGGTGCAGCAAGCCTGGCTGGACACTGCGGTCGCGCAGTGCGGGTTCTGTCAGGGCGGGCAAATCATGTCGGCCACGGCGCTGCTCAAAAGCAATCCCAATCCCAGTGACGAGGAAATCGAAACGGCGATGGTCGGCAATATCTGTCGCTGCGGCACCTATAACCGCATCAAGACCGCGATCCGCCAGGTGGCAACTCATCTGCAGGAGGCCAAGGCATGAACCAGTTGCCTAGCGATTTCGCCCTGAGCAACCTCAGTCGACGGGGTTTCCTCAAAGGGCTGGGTGCTACCGGCGCGTTGGTGCTGGCGGCCAGTTGGGGCTGGCAGGATGCACTCGCCGAAGGCAAGCAGTTCGGTGCCGACGGCATGCCCAACGGCTGGGTCGATGATCCCAAGGTCTATGTGAGCATCGCCAGCGATGGCCGAGTGACCGTGGTGTGCAACCGTTCGGAAATGGGCCAGGGCGTGCGCACCAGTCTGAGCATGGTGGTGGCGGACGAGTTGGAGGCCGATTGGGCCCAGGTCAGTGTGCGTCAGGCGCCGGGTGATGAGGTGCGCTTCGGTAACCAGGACACCGACGGCTCACGCAGCATGCGTCATTGGTACGAGCCGATGCGGCGTTGCGGTGCCGCGGCGCGCAGCATGCTGGAGCAGGCGGCAGCCGATCAGTGGCAAGTGCCGGTCGGCGAGTGCCGCGCGCAATTGCACAAAGTGGTTCACCAACCTTCCGGGCGTGAGCTCGGCTATGGCGCGCTCGCCGAAGCGGCTGCGGCTTTGCCGGTTCCGGCGCGCGACAGCCTGCGACTCAAGCAACCCGGGGAGTTTCGCTACATCGGCAAGGAGTCGGTGCGGGCGATCGATGGCGAGGATATCGTCAACGGGCGCGCGGTCTACGGCGCGGACGTGCACTTTGAAGGCATGCTTTTTGCCACCGTGGCCCGCCCTGCGGTGTACGGCGGCACAGTGAAATCCTTCGATGCCAGCGCGGCGATAAAAGTCCCGGGGGTGATCAAGGTCATGCAGATCGAAAGCCGGCCCATTCCTTCCGAGTTCCAGCCACTGGGCGGGATTGCCGTAGTTGCCAGCAATACCTGGGCAGCAATCAAGGGCCGAGAGGCGTTGAAGATTGTCTGGAATGATGGCCCCAACGCTGGATACGATTCGATTGCCTACCGCAAGGAGCTGGAAGCCGCCTCACTGAAGCCGGGCAAAGTGGTGCGCAGCACTGGCAATATCGATGAGGCGCTGAATGCGGCTGACAGCGCCCTGGAGGCGAGTTACTACCT
>CXWL01043229.1_pt1 | contig 10677 bp, 6 predicted proteins | sample 590931 | NCBI WGS metagenome assembly CXWL01 (sample SAMEA3498368, study PRJEB10139) | groundwater metagenome | biome: water well; material: biofilm material | place: Germany | collected 2015-04-27 | reverse complement strand
GGCATCTCATCCCCCGCGCGACGATGATCGCGCTTCGCTCCTGCTGCCGTGCGCGCCCATGTCCGTCAAGCAACCATCTGCAAACCTCAGCGAGGCCGCGGCGTCGACCGTGTTCGCCGTGCCGAAGGACACCACGCCGACCTGGGAGATGGAACTGCTGCTGTCGGGTGCGCTCGTGTTTTCGATGCTGCAGGCGCCAGGACTGCTCGATGACGCGCTGTTCGCGGCGCGGCCGCGCATCTCCGGCGGCCTGCAATCGGGCGTCATCCTTCTCTATTTCTACTTGAAGATCGTCAGCTACGCGCTGATCGGCACCTTCATCCTGCACCTGGCCTCGCGGGCGATCTGGGTCGCCGCACTGGGACTGCGTTCGGTCTACCCGGATGGCGTGCTTTGGGAGAAGCTCTCGCGTGGACCGATCTATCTGGAGTTCGCGAAACGCACGACGCCGACCTTGGATCGGATGATCGATCAGGCCGACAACCGGGCCAGTCTGGTGTTTGCGTTCGGGCTGCTGCTGGTGTTGATGTCGCTGGCCATCATGATGTTCACCATGTGCGTGGTCGTGCCTGGCGCATTCCTCGAACAATGGTTGCGTGGCAGCCATGGCAATACGACGACCACGCTGCTGCTGGTCGGCATCATCGTGATACCGGCGACGCTGGCGCCGTTGATCGATCGTCGCTACGGCGCGCGTCTGGCGCCCGGGCACCCGCTGCGCCGCGCGATCGAGGCCGTCTACCGGTCCAGTAGCTGGCTGACGTGGTCGCGCATCACCGGACCGATCCTGCTGACGTTCTTCAGCCGCATGGGCATGGTGCGAGGGAACGTCGTACTGATCGGGCTGATGTATTCGCTGATGGGTTTGATCCTGCTCGAAGTGCTGATTCGCACCGGCGGGCTGGCGCTGCCGGGCGAGCAGTACCTGCCGCAGAACGGGCACAGCCGCGAGCTGAGGTCGGTCCATTACGCGAACACACGCGACCAGCGCGAGGCGCTGCAGGGTCAGCCCTACATCGCGAGCGAAGTCATTCGCGGGCCGTATCTGAAACTGTTCGTTGCCTACGTCCCGCGGCGCCTGGATGACGTCATCGCCCGCGATTGCCCTGCGGCGATGCCTGCTCCCGAGCCGGAGTCGCCGTCCGAGCGCGCTGTCGCGGAGGAAACGCGCACCCAGGCGTTGCTCGAATGCGTCGCCCAGACCGTTCATCCAGTGCTGCTCGACGGCAACCGCATTCCTGATCTGCGCTACGACATCGCGCGCGATCCGGACAGTGGCCTGCGCGGCTTCGTCAGCATGCTCGACGTCCGCACGCTTGGCGCCGGTCGCCACGAGCTCTCGATCCAGCAGCCATTGCGACCCGGCGAGCAGCCCACCGACCGGCCGCCGTGGGTGATTCCGTTCTGGCGGTGAGGGCACCGGTGGGAGCAAAGGCGGTCCGCAGATGACGCAGATGGCGCAGATAAGTGCAGGTCACATCGAAGATGCGCCAAGGACGAAGATGCGAATGACAGCCGACGGATATCCCATCGACCGTCATTTGCTTTTCATCTGCGTCATCTGCGCCATCTGCGGACCGCTTTGCTCCTCTCAGCGGACCGCTTGATTCCGAACTCTTACTACTCCGAGATCTGCGCCGTCTCGGTTTCGCCGCTCAAGCTCCGCGCCTTGCCGATCAGCTCCACGAACTCGGCGTTCATGCCCCAGGCGTCCTTGCCGAGGTTGGCTCGGGCCAGGTTTGCGATCGCCGAATAATTGAAGCCGTCGAGATACTTGCCGCCGCGCAGGGCTTCGCCGAAGGCCGCGACAGACGCCGCGAACTGCAGTTGCGAGGAGCCTTTGCCGATTTCGTCCGGGCGCGCGACCACCTGTTCGACCAGGCGGCTCTGGTCCTGGTCGGGGCGCTTGTAGCGCAGTTTCAGGAACGCGATCTCGGGGCCACCCTTGGCAGCGGTTCCCGGCACGCTGTAGCGCAGCACCGGCAGGCGCGTCGCCGGTGATCCGACCGGGGTCAGCTCGTACAGCGCGGTGACCGTATGTCCGGCACCGATTTCACCAGCGTCGACGGTGTCGTTATTGAAATCTTCGGTCGCCAGCATGCGGTTTTCATAGCCGATCAAGCGGTATTCCGCGACCACGGCCGGATTGAACTCGATCTGGATCTTGACGTCCTTGGCGATCGTCAGCATGTTCGCGCTGAGCTCTTTGACCAGCACCTTGCGCGCTTCGCGCTCGGTGTCGATATACGCATGGTTGCCGTTGCCGAGATCGGCCAGGCGCTCGGCCATCTGGTCGTTGTAGTTGTCCTGGCCGAAGCCGAGCGTGGTCAGCGCGATGCCGGTCTTGCGCTCACGCGTGATCAGGTCTTCGAGATCCTGCTGATCGACCATGCCGACGTTGAAGTCGCCATCGGTCGCCAGGATCACGCGATTCACGCCGCCCTCGACCATCTGTTCCTTGGCAATCTGATACGCGAGCTTGATGCCCTCGCCGCCATTGGTCGAGCCACCGGCGGCCAGCGCGTCGAGCGCGGCCAGGATCGTGGCCTTGTCGCTGCCCTTGGTCGACGGCAGCACCAGGCCCGCGGCGCCGGCGTAGACGACGATCGCGATGCGGTCCTGCGCGCGCATCTGATTGGCGACCATGCTCAGCGCGGTCTTGACCAGCGGCAGCTTCTCCGGCGATTGCATCGAACCGGAGACGTCGACCAGGAACACCAGATTGCTGGCTGGCAGTTGCTCGATCGGCAGCTCATAGCCCTTCAGGCCAACCTGCAGCAACCAGCGATCCGCATTCCACGGCGCTACGGCGACTTCCGTGCTGACGCTGAACGGCTGGTCGAGCTTTGGCGGGGTCGGGTACGAGTAGTCGAAATAGTTGATGAATTCTTCGATGCGCACGGCATCGGTCGGCGGTAGGCGGCCCCCATCCAGAAAGCGGCGCGCGTTGCTGTAGGCGCCAGTGTCGACATCGATCGAGAACGTGGAGACCGGCTCGGCGGCGGTCGCGATCACCGGATTCGGCGCGATGTCCGCATATTTTTCGGTGTCGGTCACCTGGTCGAGGCCGAGGCGATCGGCCGGACCGCTCGGCGGCGCGGCCGGCATCGGCGCACCGGCGACCATGCCCGTGACCAGCTTGGCTTCCGGTTCCCGTGGCGGCGGCGGCGGCGCGACCAGCGGCTGCGCGGTCGTGGTGGCTGGCGTAGCGACCGAATCCGACGTGGTCTGCGCGAATTCTTCGTTCACGGCTTCGGGCTTGGGCTTACGGCCGTCGTCGGCGGCCGCCGCATCGCGTTGCGGGACCTCCGCCGCTTCCGTGCGCTGGCGCTCGTCGGCCTCGCGGTAAGTGGTTTTCTCCGGCGGCGCGGTGGACTGCGTGCAGGCGCCGAGCGCGATGGCACTCATCAGGGCAACGACCAACGGCAACGGACGCAACACGATCATGGCGGCTTCCTCGAGATGGACCAGCCACGGCGGCTGGTGTCGAGGTCTAGAACGCAGCGATGGGGGAAGTGGGGTTTGAGAAAATCCGCTTCTTGGTTTCCGTGCCGCCGGCGATGCCCCGGTGGGGCTCGCCAGCGCAGAACCGCCAACAGCCGCAGTTTTCAGCTCCCGTGAACCCGCTGAGAGATCAGCTCATCCACCGCAATCTGCGTGCCGCCCTTCTGTCGGCTGCGGATGAACTCCGGCGAGACGTCGTGGATGCGCATTTCCACGAGCTTCGCGGGGTTGAGGTCGCGGTAGCCGAGTTGGGCAAGCTCGACGACGAACTCGGGCGAGACGCCGTGAATGCGGAATTCGACGAGGCGCGCGGGTTCGAGCTTCTGGTAGCCGAGCGCGGCAAGTTCGCTCACGAATTTGGCGGACACGCCGTGGATGCGGAATTCGACCAGCCGGTTTGCGGGAAGGTCCGAATAACCCAGTGCCTTCAGCTCGCCGACGAATTCCGGCGTAACGCCGTGGATGCGGAATTCGACCAGCCGAGCCGCAGGCAAGTCGCGGTACCCCAGCGCAACCAGCGCACTGATGAAGGCCGGCGAGACGCCGTGGATGCGGAACTCGACGAGGCGCTCGATCTTGTCGACGCGATAGACGGCCTGGTCCAGCGCGCGCAGCCATTCGGCGCTCGCACCATGGATGCCGAGCTCGATCAGGCGGTCGATCGTCGGGCGCTCGTAGCCCTGGCGCGCGAGCTCGTTGACCAGCGCGAGACCGACGTTCTGGATCGCCAGCTCCAGCTGCTGCTGCGTATTCGGGCGGCCAATCTGCGCGCGTTCGAGTGCGTCAGCGAAGGCTGCGTCGGCGCGGAACTCGCAATCGCCGGCGCCGCGGTCCTGGCGCGCGCTGCCCTGGCAGTCGAGCACCCCGGCCTCGCGCTGCAGGCGGAAATGCACGGGTGTAGCCGCAGGCTGCGCCAGTTGTGTGGCGTCAAGGCCCGCGAGATCGGCCAACGGCAGCGAATGCGAATGCTGGCTTTCGCCGTTGCCGGTGCCGTACGAAAGGGTCAACTGCACCTTGCCGGCGGCGTCGTCTTTGGCCGTTCGCAGCAACCACGAGATCGCAGTGATGTCGCCATCGCCGAGCCGCGCCGACGCGGGCGCCGCCGTTGCGAGTGGCGCGAGCGGCGCCAACGACGGCAGCGGTGTCGTCGCCGGCGCGAGCGCGGCCAACGGCATGGCCACACTGAGCGCGACGGCCGCGCAGGTCGAGGTCCAGGAACGCACCGCCGGGGTGCGCTTGCGGCCGGCGTCGAGCACGCGCAGCACGCGCAGCTTCAACGCGCTCTGGCTCGGCGCCATCGCATGCGCGGCGAGCAGCCTATGGCCGCGCCGACGCGCCGCGCTGACCAGCAGTTGCGCGTAATCGGTGCTCGGCACGTCGCGCGACAACACGGCGTCGTCGGCCGCTTCCTCGCGCAGGCGATGGCATAGCGCGGCGAGCTGCCAGACCAGCGGATTGAACCAGTACATCGCGGTGACGACGCGCGCCATCAATAGGTGCGACCAGTCATGCCGCAACACGTGCGCGACTTCATGCGCGAGCAGCGCCTCGGCTTGCGCCGCAGCCGGCTGCGTCGACGCGACGGCACTGTCGATCAGGATGATCGGTCGCAACAGGCCCCAGCTCAGCGGCGACTCCAGCCCCGGTGCTGCGCGCAGCTCGATCGGCTCGAGGTAGCCCATGCGCCGTTGGGCGTCGGCCAGCGCCAGGCGCCAAGCCGGATCCGACACCCGCTCGGACTCGGCGCGCATGGCCGACAGGCGCAGCAACGCCAACATCAGCAGTGCGGCCAACGCCAGCGCTGGAACCGCGTACAACCACAGCCAGGGCATGACGAATGCGCGCTCCTGTATCGGCGCAGGCGCTGTCCACGACGCCTGGGTGACGCGGGTCGAAGCATCGTCGAGCGGGGCAAACGGGGTGGCGAGCGGCGCGGCAATCGGTTCACTGACAGCGAGCGCTTGAACGTCGACGATCGCGGTCGCCGAGCCGAGTGCGAGCACTTCCCAGCGCGGCGCGAACAGCACCAGCACCGGCAGCAAGGCCAGCACCGCGAGGCCGGCGTGCGCAATCGCGGAACGCTCGGCGGCCGAGCGCTTGCGCAACAGCGCCGGCAAGCACAGCGCGAGGGCGGCAATCGGCAACGACTTCCACGCCAGTTCGAACAGCAGATCCAGGCTCATGGGGCTTTCCTCTGTTTGCGCGCGGCCGCGATCAGCCGCTCGAGCTCATCGAGCTCTTCGGTTTCGAGGGGTTCGGACATGCCCAGCAGCGCACTCGCCGCGCCGGCCGCCGAACCGTTGAAAAAGACGTTGACGAGATGACGCAGCATCGACTGCTTGGCCGCGGTCTCCGGGACCGTCGGCGTGTACAAGAAGCCACGCTCGGACGCCTCGCGGCGCACGAAGCCCTTCGCCTCCAGCCGCGTCAACATCGCCCGCACGGCCGATCCAGACAGCGCACCGGGCAGTTTCTCGCACAATTCGGCGACCGTGCTGGCGCCGGTCGCATACAGCAGATCGACAATCTGCCGTTCCCTGGGTGGGAGTTTTTCGAGCATGGCGCACCTGTGGGAGCGGCCATGGCCGCGATCCTTTGATTCCATTGGGAGGCATGACACTACATTTGTAGCGTCATGGCAAGCGGTTTGCGGCGCCTATGCCGAAGGTCACTTCGCACGGTCCGACCACCGTAGGTCACGTTGCGCCCGCGAGGCGGTCGGCATTGCAAAAACGGCGATCGGGCGCTACGTGACAATCGCGCACGTGTTGTCACGTAGCGCCCGAATGTCCATATCGCCCATGTCGAAAACATGCGGGCGCAACGTGACCTACGTCAGGACCACGAACCACGAACCGCTTCTCAGAACTTCGCCTTCTCCACCTTCCCGAACCCGCCGTCCGCCATTGCGTGCGCGAACCAGATGCGCAGGTCGGGGCCGTCCCAGGCGGTGAGCCAGCGGCGATTCGCGGCGCCGGCGAGGTGCTGGCTGTGCATGTCGCGCACCACGTAGCGCGAACCGTCTTCGTTGCCGCTGCGCCAGGCCGCGCCGTAGAGCATCTCGAACACCGCCTCGCGCACGTCGGCGTTGAACTCGCCGGCCTCGATCCAGTCCGGCGGCACGCGGCAATAGACGACACAGCGATAGCTTGCCGGCACGACATTGCCGGACGGAAACGCGAGCCCGTCCTGGAACTCCATGCACACGACGTCCGACAGCCCGCACGCGGCGAGATAGCTTTCGCGCAGGTCGAGGTCGGCTTGCAGGTGGTCATCGATGGCAGTCACCGCCTCGCTGAGACCGAGCCCGAGCGCCTTGCCGAGATCGCGCACCGCGCGCAGTTTTTCGCCGTTGCGCAGCGCCTCCAGAATCTCCTGCGGCAGTGCGACCAGCGGTTTGGCCAGATGCTGCTCGATACGCCGCAGCGCCGCAGCAAGGCCGAGCCCCGGCACCGCCGCGCGCAAGGCGGCGACGCCCTGAATCTTGCCGTCGCGCTCCAGCACTGCGATGACCTCGGGAGGCAGCGGCTCCTGATCGGGGTTGGGCTCGGGCAAGGTGCGCTCTCCGCTGGCAGGCTGGAGCCCAGTCTATCGCGCGTAGCCCGAGATACCCCGCGTGGCGGCTCACCGGGACGGTGTCGCCATCTCCTTCCCGGATAGCGCTGGCGCGCGGTTCGGGCTACGCGTTTCGGCAGGGCGCCAGGAACGGCCAGCCATCATGATCGCCAGCGCTGCGATCACCAACAGCGAGGCGACGGCGAATGCAACGCGCAAGCCAGTCGCAAGCGCCTCCGGCTGCGCTGTCGCCACATCGGTCGTCGCCGCGCCCCACGCGAACACCACACCCATCAGCGAGGCGCCGGTGATCAGCCCGAGATTGCGCGACAGGTTCAGCAAGCCGGCGACGACACCGCGCTGGTCGGCGCCGATAGCGGTCATCACGGCGGTGTTGTTCGCGGCCTGGAACCACGCGTAGCCCGCGGTGATGACCACCAGCGGAGCGACGTAGCCCGCCACGCCGGCAGTGAGCGGCAACAGCGCCAGCAAGGCACAGCCGATGAGCATGGCGACCAGGCCGCTCGCGGCCATGCGCTGCGAGCCGAAGCGATCGACCGCGCGCCCGGCCGGCAGCCCGCTGAGCGCGGCGGCGACCGGCCCCGCCGCCATGATCAGGCCGACCTGCGCGGCATCGAGCTTGAGCGCCCCCGACAGGTAGAACGGACCGACCACCAACGTCGCCATGACCACGGTCGTGACCAGGGCGCTGGTCGCGAAGCCCGCGCTCAGCAGCGGATTGCGCAGGATCGACAGGCGGATCAGCGGCGAGTTCGCCCGCGCCTCGACGAGCACGAACAGGCCGACGCCGACCACGGTCGCAACCAGCAGCGCGATATTTGCAACACCGATATGGCCGCGCCCCAGCGTCATCGCCAGCGCATAGGCCGCCAGCGTCAGCCCGAGCAGCAGCGTGCCCACGACGTCGAAACGCGTGCGCTGGTCCGCGACAACCGCGCGATCCGCCGGCAGGCAGCGCCACACGAGCAGCCACGCGAGCACACCGAGCGGCAGATTGACGACGAACAGGGCGCGCCAGTCGAACGCATGCAGCAGCAGGCCGCCCAGCGCGGGCCCAAGCGCGGTGCCGACTGCGGACATAGAGCCCAGCAGGCCCAAGGCGCTGCCCGTGCGCTCGCGCGGGATCGACTCGCCGACGAGCGCCAGGGTCAGCGCCATCATGATCGCCGCGCCGAGTCCCTGCACGGCACGCGCTGCAATCAGAATCGACAGCGTCGGCGCGGCCGCACACCACACCGACGCCAGCGTGAACACGCCGATGCCGACCAGCATGAGCCGCCGACGCCCGACGAGGTCGCCGAGGCGGCCCACGCTGACGATCAGCGTCGTAATCGCCAGCAGATACGCCAGCACGACCCATTGAACCTGTAGTAACGACGCGGCAAATGCCTGCGTCAACGCCGGCAGCCCGACATTGGCGATGCTGGTGCCGAGCGCGGAGAGCAGCATCGTCAACGACAGGCTGGCGAGCGTCCAACGCAGCGATCCTGCAAGCGGCTGTGCCGGTGGCGGTTGCTGCTGACCGATTTCCCGCATGTCTTACGCTCCCGCAATCGATGCCGATGATCGTAGTCCGAGCCAAGGCATGGCGGAAGGCGCACGAATTGCACTCAATAGCTGCACGCGGCGCGCTATCTCAGCTCGATCGTGATACGTTCGATGGTCAAATCTACTGCGCGTGGCGACGAGCCCATGCCCGACCTGAATCTGCTCTTGACCCTGGACGTGCTGCTCGCGGAAGGGAGCGTGGCGCGCGCGGCGACGCGACTGCACTTGAGCCCGTCGGCGATGAGCCGCGCGCTCGCACGCTTGCGCGCCGTGACCGGCGACCCGTTGCTGGTGCGGGCCGGCCGCGGTCTGGTGGCGACGCCGCGCGCGCTCGAGCTGCGCGAGCGCGTTGCTGCGATCGTCGAGGAGGCGCAGGCGCTGCTGCGGCCAGCGCGCAAGTTGCGCCTCGCGCGCCTCGTACGCACTTTCAGCCTGCGCACGAGCGAGGGCTTCGTGGAGACCTTCGGCGCGCCGTTGCTTGCGCGCATGACCCGGGAAGCGCCCGGCGTGCGCCTGCATTTTCTGCCCAAGGCGGACCAGGACAGCGCGCTGCTGCGCGACGGCGGCGTCGACCTGGAAACCGGCGTCATCAGCGCGTCGATGGGGCCGGAGATTCGCACGCAGGGCCTGTTTCGCGACCGGTTCATCGGCGCCGTGCGCGCGGGACATGCGCTGTCCACGGGCGAGATCGATCCGGCACGCTATGCCGCTGGACAGCACGTGCTGTTCTCGCGGCGCGGGCTCGATCGCGGACCGATCGACGCCGCGCTGGCGGCGATCGGCCGCGAACGGCAGGTCGTGGCCATCGTCGGCGGTTTTTCGGCTGCACTGGCGCTCGCGCGCGGCTCCGACCTGATCGCCAGCGTCCCGGAGCGGCACACCCTGAACCTGCGCGGCGGCATGCATGGTTTCCCGCTGCCGGTCGCCGTGCCCGAGATCACGGTGTCGATGTTCTGGCACCCGCGCATGGATGCCGAACAGGCGCACCGCTGGCTGCGCACGTGCGTGCGCGAGGTGTGCGGCGTTGCGCCCGGATCGGCGTCCATCGACGCCGACTGATAACCCGCTCGCGCCCGTCGCTTGCATATTCTCTGCGGCACTTTTCGCGTCAAAAAGATGTGACGACGCCGTATCATGAAGCGTCCAACTGAGTCCGGCGCCCATGCAGCTCACTCTCAGGTATTACCGTTTCGCGGCGCTGTTCGGCGCCATGCTGGCCGGCTCCGCCGTCGCGCAGACCTGGGTCGATCTCGGACCGGGTCCGTCCCACGGCGGCCAGGTCGAGGGCATCACCAATCGCGAGGTGGTCGGCGCCGTCAACGCGCTCGCGGCGAACTCGACCAACGTCAACGTCCTCTACGCTGGCGGCACCAACGGCGGCGTCTGGCGCACCGACAATGCGACCGCGGCGTCGCCGACCTGGGTACGTTTGACCGACGCCCTGGGCTCGCTATCGATTGGCGCGCTGGAGCTCGATCCGACCGATGCGACGCGGCAGACGGTGCTGGCCGGGGTCGCGCGCAGTTCCAGCCTCGGTGGCGAAGGCGGCGCGCTGATCGGCCTCCTGCGCAGCACCAATTCGGGCGCGAACTGGACCGTGCTCACCGGCGGCACTTTGACCAATCGGGCGCTCGTCGGCGTCGCCGGGCGCGGGGCAACGCTGGTCGTGGCGACCGATCAAGGCGTGTTCCGTTCGACCAATACCGGGACCGCGTTCGGCCAGGTCTCGGGCCAGGCCGGCACCGGCCTGCCGGCGGGCGACACCTCCGATCTGGCCAGCGACCCGACCAGCACGACGCGCCTGTACGTCCCGGTGCGTACCGGCGCCGCGCGGGGTATCTATCGCAGCACCGATACCGGCGCGTCCTGGGTCAAGGTCTCGGACGCCACTGTCGATGCGCCGATCAACGCGAGCGCGGCGAAGATAGAGTTGGTGGTCGGCAACAGCGGCCAGGTCTACGTTGCCGTCGTCAACAGCAGCGGTCGGCTCGCGGACGTGTTTCGTTCGCCCGACGGCAGCACCGGCTGGGTCTCGCTCGGTGTTCCGAC
>CXWL01005659.1_pt1 | contig 10678 bp, 8 predicted proteins | sample 590931 | NCBI WGS metagenome assembly CXWL01 (sample SAMEA3498368, study PRJEB10139) | groundwater metagenome | biome: water well; material: biofilm material | place: Germany | collected 2015-04-27 | reverse complement strand
ACGCGGCAATGGTGCGGGCGCTCCGCCGCACCACCGTCGAGCGCGGCATTGACGGACGCCATTGCACGTTGCTCGCCTTCGGCGGGGCAGGCCCCATGCATGCCGCCGAAGTTGCCCGCGCCTTCGGCATTTCGAAAGTGATTGTTCCGGCTCATTCCAGTGCCTTCTCGGCGCTCGGATGCGTCAGCGCCGAAATGAGCTATTCCCAGCAGCGCACCGTGCGCATGGCCGCCGCATCCTGGGACAAGACCCGGCTTGACCGCATCAGGGCCGCCCTGCGTGAACATCTTTGCGCGCCACTGAAGGCGGCGGGATTCAAGGACGCCGATATCCTCATTCGGGAAGTGGCGGCGGTCCGTTATACCGGGCAGAGCTATGCCATCGAGATTCACGACCCGGTCCTAGAGGAACCATCCCTTCTGGGCGGCAAGTTCTTTGCCCTGCACCAGAAGCTCTATAGATTCGCAACCGATGAACCTTGGCAGGTTGAGTCCCTACGTATGCGCGCCTTCGTGCTGCAGCCAAGAGAAGTCGGGGGTGCACGGTCCAACGTCACGGGCCCAACGGTTCCGGTCAAGACGGCGCCCTGCACTTTCGGCGCCGGCGAAGTGGTGGCAACGCCACGCTACGACCGCTCCAGGCTTTCCGCTGATACGGCAATAGCCGGTCCGACCATTGTCGAGGACGCCTATTCGACAATTGTCGTGCCTCCCGGCGCAACGCTCACTGTGGACGGCCATGGCCACCTGCATATCGACGTGGGGACGACGCGATGACACGGGCAATCGATCCCATCACGCTGGAAGTCATCCGCAATGCCCTGACCGCGGCGGCGGAGGAGATGTCGATGGTGGTCATGCGGGCGGCGCGCTCGCCATTGCTGCGCGAAGCCGGCGATCATTCCTCGGCGGTCACCGATGCCGACGGCTTCCTGATTGCCCAGGGCCGCGATGTGCCGATGCACCTGGGTGTGATGAGCTTCACGGTGCGCGAATTCCTGAAACGCATCCCTAAAGCGCAGCTCAGCCCGGGTGATGTCTGGTTCCTCAACCTGCCGGAGGTCGGCGGCAATCACCTGCCTGACGTCAAGGCGATCCGTCCGATCTTTCTCGACGGTCGCATCGCTGCGTTTTCCGTCAGTCTGGCGCACTGGGCCGATACCGGAGGCGCCGTTCCCGGCAGCTATGTGGCCTTCGCCACCGATACCTGGCAGGAAGGCTTGCGCATTCCGCCCTTGCGGGTGTTCACCGCCGCCGGGGTTGATCGTGAAAAGCTGGACATCATCCTCGCCAATGTCAGAGGGGCCGCCGAACGCGAGGGCGACATTCTGGCCCAGATGGCCGCAACGCGCGCCGCCGACGAGAGACTGCAGCAGATCGCCGCCGAACATGGCGCGGGCACCATTGCCCTGGCGATGGCCGCCATTCACGACCGGGCGGAACGCCAGATGCGCGCCGCCATCCGGCAAATTCCTGAAGGCACCTATGCCGGCGAGGACTGGCTTGACGACGATGCGGCCGGCGGCCCGCCGGTGCTCATTCACGCCGAAGTGACGATCGCCGGTGACCACGCGTTGTTCGATTTCACCAAATCGGCCGGCGCCGCGCGTGGACCGATCAACACGACACCCTTCATCACGGCCGCTTCGGTGTTCTATGTCATGAAAACGCTTTTCGGTCCGGATATTCAACCCTGTGCGGGATGTTACCGGCCGTTCGAGGTGCGCACCCGCCCCGGCTCTGTGCTGGAGCCGGGCCATGACAAGCCGGTGGTCGGCGGCAATCACGAGACGTCGCAACGGATTGCCGATGCGTTGTTCAAGGCCTTTGCCGCGCTCATTCCAGACCGCCTGACGGCGGGCGGACCCACGACATCGGGGCTCATCCTGTTTGGCGGTCGCCGTGCCGACGGCGTCTGGACTACGCTGTATGAAACGCACGGCGGCGGCGAGGGTGCCCGCCTTGACCGGGACGGCGCCCCGGTGATCCGTGTGCACATGTCCAATGTGATGAATACGCCTGCCGAGGTGATCGAGGCCGAGTATCCCATTCAAATCGAGTGCCAGAGATTGCGCGCCGGGTCGGGTGGTGCCGGCCGCCATCGCGGCGGCGAGGGCCTGCATCGCGAGTACCGCATCCTTTGTGACGACATGTCGGTGACCTCGATGTTCGAGCGGCGGGTGATCCCACCCTATGGTCTTGCCGGCGGGGAACCCGGACAGCGGTTCAGGGTCGAGATCAGGGAAACATCGGGCAACACATACGACCTGCCGGGAAAGGCCAATATCCGGCTCGGGCGCGGCGACCTCGTGACGGTCGAAAGCTGCGGCGGCGGCGGCTATGGCCCGATCGCCGAACCCAACACACAGAATTTACAAAGAAGAGGAGACAGCCAATCATGAAACTTGCCAACAAGAAGGCCATTGTTACCGGCGCTGCCAAGGGCATGGGCGCGGCCATTACCACCACCCTTGCCCGCGAAGGCGCCGACGTGGTGCTCACGGCACGCGATGTTGCCGCCCTTGATGAGGTAGCCAAGGAAGTCCGCGCGCTCGGCCGTCAGGCCTATGTCGTGGCCTGCGACGTAATCGAGGAGTCGCAGGTGCAGGCGATGGTGGCGGAAGCCCTCAAGGTCTTCGGCGGGCGCATTGACATCCTGGTCAATGTGGCCGGCGTCACCGGTCCCATCGAAACGCCGGTGCAGGACATTAAGGTCGACGACTTCGACTATGTGATCATCGCCAATGAACGCGGAACATTCCTGCCTATCAAACACGTCGTCCCGACGATGATCAAGCAACGGGACGGCAAGATCGTCAACATCAGCGGCACCTCGGGCCTGCGCGGTTATCCGATGCGAACCGCCTACAGCGCCTCGAAGTGGGCCGTGCGCGGCATCACCCGAACGGTGGCCCTGGAGTTGGGAAAACACAATGTGAACGTCAACGCGGTCTGCCCCGGCATCGTCGAGACACCGCGCATGATGAAACTCTGCGAGGGAAAGGCGAAGGCCCGCGGCTGGACGATTGAACGGGTTTACGACGAATACGTTCAGGACATGGCCTTGAAACGCGTCACGACCGGGCAGGACGTGGCCAACACGGTTGTCTTCCTCGCTAGCGAAGATGCGCGTCAGATTACCGGCCAGCACATCGCCGTCGATGGCGGATGGGACGTGTGAGAATACTTGCCAAGGGGGTGCACCGATGAACCCGTTGCCGCAATTCAACGCGCCGGCGAACCTGCCGACACAGATGTCTATCGGCGGCCAGCATGTGGAGGCGCTTGCAGGCCGCCGGCTCGAAACGATAGATCCGGCGACCGGAAAAGCATTTGCCGATTTTCCCGCCGCGGATGCCGACGATGTCAATCGCGCGGTAATTGACTCAAAGCGGGCGCTGCGTGGCGAATGGCGGAAGCTGACGCCCATCAACCGCGGCCGCATCCTGGCCCGCGCCGCAGCCTTGATCAGGCGCGATGCAGAGTGGCTCGCCGCCATTGAAACCTTCGACAGCGGCAAGCCGTTGGGCGAATCCAGGGGCGACGTCGAAACGGCAGCGACCTACTTCGAATACTACGCCGGAATTTCCGATAAGCTGCAGGGTGACACCATTCCGCTCGGTCCCGATTACATATCGATGACCCTTCATGAGCCGGTCGGCGTTACTGCCCACATCATTCCGTGGAACTTTCCGCTGGTGACAACGGCGCGCGGCGTTGCGCTTGCACTGGCCGCTGGCAACACGGCAGTGGTCAAGCCCGCCACGCAAACACCACTGACTGCCATGGCGTTGGCAGATCTTCTGCGGGAAGCGGGACTGCCGGCGGGTGTCTATAATGTGATCACCGGGCGCGGAAGCGAAATCGGCGATGTGCTCACCGGGCATCCCGATGTTGATCATGTGACCTTCATTGGCTCAGTGCAGACTGGAATCGACGTCATGAAGAAGGCGGCCGAGTGTGTAACATCCGTCACCTTGGAGCTGGGTGGAAAGTCCCCGGTGGTGGTTCTTGCCGATGCCGATATCGATGCCGCGGTGGAGGGAACACTCAAGGCGATCTATCTCAATGCCGGTCAGGTGTGCTCGGCGGGTTCTCGGCTTGTCATCGAACGCAAAGTGCATGCCCAGATGATGCAAAAGCTGATCGCACGCACCGAGGCCCTGACCATCGGGCATGGCCTCACGGCGCCACAGCTCGGTCCGTTGATCTCTGACAGCCACCGCAAGAGCGTGGCGGCTTATGTGGAAGGCGCACGGCTGCGAGGTATCTCAGTCGCAGTGGGTGGCCGACATATCTCGGTCGCAGGTTGCGAGAACGGGTTCTTCTACGCACCGACGATTCTCGACAACGTCCCCAGCGCCGATGCGGTAATCCAGGAGGAAATCTTTGGACCCGTTCTCAGCGTGCAGATTGTCGACTCCGCCGAACAGGCGATAGACGTGGCCAACGATACGCCGTTTGGACTATGCGCCGGCATCTACACGCGAGACGTGACCAAGGCATTGCGCTTCGCACGCGACATTCAGGCAGGCCAGGTGTTCATCAATCAATATTTCGCCGGGGGCGTTCCGACACCGTTTGGCGGCACCAAGTTATCGGGCTTCGGCCGCGAAAAAGGTTTGGCGGCACTCGCCAGCTACTATCAAGTGAAGTGCATCACGGCGCGTATTTAGAACATGGGGGAATAAAGCTATGTATGCCGATTTCGATCTGGTGTTGCCGGGCTCCCTGAGCGAGCTGCTGGACGTACTGGCCGACACCAAGGACGTGGAGCGCATGATTCTTGCCGGAGGCACCGTCACGCTGGTCGACATCCGCTCACGCAAGGAGCAGCCGGCCCTGGTGGTGGGGCTGGACCGTGTGGCGGAGCTTTATGGAATTCGTGGCGAGGGACAGACGATCGCCATTGGGGCGCGTACCACGGTCAGCGATATTCTTTCCTCCCGCCTGATTGCGGAGACGGCCCCATCGCTGCTGGAAGCCTCAAGACTCTTTGCCGGACAGATGGTGCGTAACGTCGCCACAATCGGCGGCAATATAGCCTGTGGTTCACCTGCCGCCGATCTCGTTCCGCCGCTTCTCTCTCTGGATGCCGAAGTTGAACTTGCGAGTCGATCCGGCACACGGCGCGTGAAGCTCTCCGACTACTACATCGCATACAAAAAGGATGCGCGGCGCCCAGACGAAATCGTCGCCAGGGTGTTGTTGCCGGCGCCGCCGTCCAACAGCATCAATGCGTTCTACAAGCTTGCACGCCGCAAAGGCGATGCGATCACCATCACCAGCGTTGCGGTGACGGTAGCGGCGAAGGACGGTGCCTGCAGCGTGGTTCGCATCGCCCTTGGCTCAGTGGCGCCCATTCCAATGCGGGCAAAGAAGGCCGAAGCAATGCTGGCGGGAAAGAAACTGTCACCGGCCATTTTGGATGAGGCAGCAGAGCATGCCATGCTGGAATGCTCTCCGATCGACGATGTCCGCGCCACATCCGGATACCGCAGAAAAATGGTGAAGGTTCTGACCCGCCGCCTGCTGACCCAGGCGTTTGAACGGCTTCAGTGAGGAGACAGACGATGGCCAAGGAAAAAACGATCACCTTACGCGTCAACGGACGGACCGAGCAGGCCAGCGTTCCGCCGCACCGGACATTGCTGGAAACGCTGCGCATGATGGGCCATGTCGATGTCAAGTGCGGCTGCGAGAAGGGCGACTGTGGCGCCTGTGCGGTTCTGGTCGAAGGTTCCGCCATTGACAGTTGCCTCACGCTGGCGTGGGCCTGCGAGGGCAAGGAGATCACCACGGTCGCCGGCCTCGGCAGCAACGCGGCGCCGCATCCGTTGCAGGAAGCCTTGATGAATGGCGGAGGCATACAGTGCGGTTATTGCACGCCGGGGATGATTATTGCGGCGAAGTCGCTCCTCGACCGCAACCCGGATCCAACGGAAGACGACATCCGCGTCGCGCTGAGCGGGAATCTTTGCCGGTGTACGGGGTATACCAAGATATTCGAAGCCGTCAGTTCGGCGGCGGCCGTTCTGCGGGGCGAAGGAGGCAACAACAAATGACCAGTGCCCACATGACCACAACACCATCCTCCGCGAACGTGAAGTTCAATCAGATCGGCGAACCTCTCACGCGTACCGATGCGCCGGGCAAGGCCACCGGCAAGACACCCTATGCGGGTGACTATGTGATGCCTGGCATGTTGCATGCCAAGGTGGTGCGTGCCGATGTGGCAAGCGCGCGTCTGCGGCGGCTTGATGTGTCGAAGGCGCGCGCACTTCCGGGTGTCGTCTGTGTCATTACCGCTGTGGAACTTCCTGACTGCATGGCGGCAACTGACATCCCCGGCCAAACGGGGCGTAAACGCCTCAATACCGATCAGCAGATTCTGGTGAAGGAGCGGGTGCGCTACTTCGGTGAGCCGATCGCGCTGATCGCCGCCGAAACGCCCGATATCGCGCAGCAGGCGGCACGTCTCGTCGAATTCGACCTTGAGCCCCTTCCTGGCGTCTACAATCCTGAGGAGGCATTGAAGCCAGACGCGCCGCTCGTCCAGGGCACAAACAACGTTGTCGCTGAACACAAGATTAAGAAAGGAGACCTTCAGACGGGGTTCGCAGCTGCCGATTTCATCGTCGAGCGGACCTATAAGACCCCGTTCCAGGAGCACGCCTTCCTGGAGCCGGAAGCGGGGCTGGCATGGATCGATGAAAACGATGTGATCAATATCCGCGTCTGCACGCAAGTTATTGAGCATTTCCGTTCCATCGCAGACGCAGTCGGTGTGCCGCATAACAAAGTGCGCATTCTGGGTGCCATGGTGGGTGGCGGCTTCGGCGGCAAGGAGGATATCACCGTCGAACTCTATCTGGCGATACTTGCGCAGCACACGATGCGTCCGGTGCGCCTTGAGTATTCGCGGGAGGATTCCTTTGTTGGACACGGTAAGCGCCACCCCTTTAAGCTGACCTATCGTACTGGTGTCAGAAAGGATGGCAAAATCACCGCGCTCGATGTGCAGATCATCGCCGACTCTGGAGCCTATGTTTTCCTCAGCCCTTACGTGCTGCTCTATTGCGCCGTGAATGCGCCAGGTCCCTATCGCATCGACAATCTCAATGTTTATGCGCGGGCGGTGTCGACCAACAACATGTTTACCAGCGCGTTCCGCGGCTTCGGCGGCTTGCAGGCCTGTGCCGCCTACGAACAGCAGATGGACGAGGTGGCGAAGGTCATCGGCATCGACCGGCTGGAATTCCGGCGCCGCAACTATCTCAAGACGGGAGAGCCGATCTCGACCGGCCATGTGCCACCGAGCGCCATCTGGACGGACAAGTGCGCCGAGAAGGCGTGGGAAGCACTGGGGGTTCCGACACCTTCCAAAGGTCCGATCAGGATTGGCAGGGGGATTGCGGCCTACCAGCAAAGCTACGGCCGTCTGACATTTCTGCACGACACATCCGAAGCGTGGGTCGGTGTGGAAATGGATGGAACCGTGGTCGTGCGGTCGGGAGTCACCGATATTGGTGCCGGTCAGGCTTCGGCACTCGGCCAAATCGCCGCCGAATTGCTCGGCGTCACCCTGTCGAATGTCGTTGTTTACAACAGTGACTCTGCCGTAACACCGCTTGCCGGCACCACGACAGCGACCCGCGCCCTTTATATGACCGGCAATGCCACCCGCATGGCTGCGGAAGCCGTGCGCAGCAGGCTGATTGAACAGGCGGCCAGGCAATTCAGCGTGAGCGCCGACCGCATAGAGATGGCCTTCAATACTGTGTCTGTCGTCGACGATACGGAAAAAACCATGCCATTTGTTGATCTGGTCAGACTTTGTGCGTCAGAAGGCATTCACCGCTCGGAGCTTGCGATTTTCCGGGCACCATTCTCGGATGTTCTCGATCCGGAAACGGGACAAGGCCAAGCCCACCCTGACTATACCTATGGCGCCCATGCAGTCGAAGTGGCGGTCGATATCGAGACCGGTGAAGTGCAGGTCCTGAAAAGTGTTGCGGCCCACGACATCGGCCAATGCATCAACCGGGCTGCCGTCGAAGGACAGATCCATGGCGGCACGCAAAATGGGCAGGGCTACGCCCTGAGCGAGGAGATGCTCTACCGCGAGGGAAGGCTCGTCACCCCCTCATTCAGCGAATACCTTATGCCCACCTCCATGGACATGCCGCGGGTGGAAACCATTCTGCTCGAGTCGCGCAGCGGTCTTGGGCCCTTCGGGTCCAAGGGCATCGGCGAGCCGGCGATGACGCCGGTTGCACCCGCCATTGCCAATGCCGTCGCCGACGCCATCGGCACCCGCGTGTTCGAGATGCCGATAACGCCGGAGCGAATTGTCAACGCGCTGGAGGCCGCCGGCTGCGCACTTTGAATGTGCGCCGAACCCATTCCTGGATGTAACTTCACACGTAGCGATCCTACCAGCGGCAAATGGCCGTGCTGGGGATGAAGATCCTCGCCAGTAGCGGGCCCGCCACCAGATGCGATTGTTCCACCGGCCGAATGATCTCCAGCTTGCCAGCGGCGGGGTATCTCATTCTTGATCTCTCCCGACCCCGCTCATGCCTTTCTTGAGCAGTGGGCTTTCCGGGACTGGGTCAGCGACGACTTCCTTGAGGCAACTGCTTCGGTGCATAGACCATTGACCTCGCCACACATGGCTTGTGCTCCGCCTTCGATTGAAGTGATGCAACTTCTTATCTCTCGTTTCCAAATCAATATGTTTCTATCGCCCAGCCAGAAGGAGCCTCCTGGGTCACTTGGCCATTGCGGCGTTCCTTCCGCCAGTCTACAATGTTGAAAATTGGGTTTTGGCCATGCCAAGCATTGACTTCTGGTTTTCTATCGGCAGCACTTATAGCTACTTGTCGGTCATGCGCCTCGGGAAAATCGGGAAGGAAAACCGTGTGACATTTAGGTGGCGGCCGTTCAACGTCCGCTCAATCATGATCGAGATGGACAATATTCCCTTCGCTAAGAAGCCGATCAAAGCTGCCTACATGTGGAGAGATATTGAGCGACGAGCGGGAATGTACGGACTCACGCCCAGGTTTCCTGTGCCTTATCCTCTCAAGGAATTGGAACGGGCGAACCGCATTGCCGTGATCGGGATGTCGGATGGGTGGTGCCCGGACTATGCAGTGGCAAGCTACCGGCATTGGTTTGAAGAAGGTCTGCCTGCCGGAAGCGAACCGAATATTTCCCAAAGTCTTCGCGAAGCTGGCGTCGACCCTGGGGAAATACTAGATCGTGCGGACTCAGCTGAGGGTACTGAAGGACTCCTCACCGCCACGAATGAGGCTAAGGGTCTCGGCATCTTTGGTTCCCCTACGTTTGTTGTTGGTAAGGAGCTATTTTGGGGCGATGACCGGCTCGAAGATGCAATTGCCTGGCATGCGCGGCGCAACACTTAAGACCTGTCTGTGCATTCTTTGAATGTAAATCTGACGGGCATTAGAGCCTTATGACATTAGTTCGGTCCATCCTGCATTGATGAAGTAATTAATGCACTATCGTTACTGCAGTGTGCTCTTGTTGGTATGAGATGTATCTTTCTATACAAAACGAAAGGCGGTCTATCATTTCAACAAACCAGGAATTTATTGCGGAAATGGCGGTCAAGAATATGGTCAAAGGGAATGTTTTCATTGATGGTGCGTGGATTATTCCGCTCATTCAGGGTGGCAAAGGCGTTGGTGCCACAAATGGCAAGAGTGCCGGTGCTTGGGCGAGAGAAAATACTGGTGGCACCATTGCCGGTACCGGAGCGGCAATCGGTTACGATGAAAATGGCCGGGAGATTTCTTACCCACACACCGGGCGCTCACGCCGGGAACGGCATGAAGAACTGGTGGCATGGTCCATCGAAGGTGGCATTTTACAGGCTAAAATTGCCTATGAGGCGTCGCGCGGAAAGGGCCGTATCCGCATGAACTTCCTCAAGATGGCCGGTGGCTCGATGCGTATCATGCGTGGCGTGCTCGAGGGCACTCGCCTGACAGGCGGCGGCAACATGATAAATGCCGTGACCATGGGGGCCGGCCTGCCCACGGAAGAAGATGCCCAGATTTGCGCCGATGAAGGGGTGTACCTGGATCCCATTATTTCCAGTCCTGTGGCGCTGAAAGTACTGCTGAAGCGCACCTTCAGGAATTGGCCGGAGAGATACGCCGACGTGATTGGCGCCGTTGTTTATGAGGATCCCTGGCTGGCCGGTGGCCACAATGGCATCACTTCCCGAGAAGACCCCGACAAGCCTGAAGACCCCTATGAGCGCGTCAAAGAATTACGCCGGATCATGAATGAAAACAGCATGGAAAATGTCGCCATTATCATGGCCGGCGGCGTGTGGTACCTCCGGGACTGGGAACACTGGCTGGACAACAGCGAAATTGGCCCCATTGCTTTCCAGTTTGGTACGCGGGATCTGTTGACGCGCGAATGCCCCGTGACGGATGAATGGAAACTTCTGCTCCTTTCGATGAATGAGGGCGATGTAACCCTTAACAAATTCAGCCCCACCGGTTTTTATTCGTCGGCGTACAAGAACAGCATGATACAGGAGTTATACCAGCGCTCAGAGAGGCAGGTGCCTTTTGGGCATAAGCGCGATAGTAGCATGAGCGAATCCGTTGAGGGGTGCGGTGTTCCCAACAACGGAT
>CXWL01005262.1_pt1 | contig 10679 bp, 11 predicted proteins | sample 590931 | NCBI WGS metagenome assembly CXWL01 (sample SAMEA3498368, study PRJEB10139) | groundwater metagenome | biome: water well; material: biofilm material | place: Germany | collected 2015-04-27 | reverse complement strand
TCGACGTCGGCACGGGCGGCAGCGGCCTGGTCGGGTCGGTCGAGTTGCACGGTCGACGCGGCGAGATTCTGGGCGGAGGTGGTCTTGCCACAGGCATGCGGGCCGGCGAGCATGACAGCGGGTACTTCGGCGAGCAGGTCGCGCAGCGTTTCGTCGATCAATCGGGGCAGGTAGGGCACGGAACCTCGGCCATTTTCGGGGACGCGGAACTCCGGGGATCTCGCGCGCATCCATCGGCTGTCAACAACGACACTCACCCGGAAGGAACCACCGCCATGATCCAGCTCACCGCACCCACCAGCACCACCCTCACCACGACCGCCACTCCCGGAGCCGTCACCGGCGCCCGAATCGTGGCCATCGCTCAAGGCTTCGTCATCGTCGCCCTCGGCTCTCAGCTCGTATGGCTTCCCGGCGGCGCAGTGCTCGGCGCAGTCGCCATCGTCGAAGGCGTCGCCCGTATGGCTCTCGGACTGTACCTTCGTCGAGGCGCCCGCCGGACCCGTAAGGCCCTCGTCGTGCTGGCGTCGGTCGGCATGTTCGCCAGCGCCTTGATGGGTGGCATGGGGTACATCGGTGCTGCCATCAACGGCATCATCGTGCGCCTCCTGGTGCGCGAGGACTCCAAGGAGTTCCTCGGCGCCTGATGCATCACCCGAACCCCGACCAGGTGCAATAGCGACCACATCGACTCCCGGTGTGGCCGCTTGCGCGCCGAAGGTCAGCGGCTCCAGGGCGGCGACGGGCTGACGGCAGCGGGTGCGGTGAGCACCTCGACGCCGTCGTCGGTGACCAGGCAGGTGTGCTCGAACTGAGCGGTGCGCTTGCCATCGGCGGTGACCGCGGTCCAGTCGTCGTCGAACACCATCTTGTGCTGCCAGGTTCCGACGGCGATCATCGGCTCGATCGTGAAGGTCATGCCGGGCCGCATGATCGTCGATGCCCGCGAGTCGTAGTAGTGCAGCACCTGGATGTCGGTGTGGAACTGCTCGCCGATTCCGTGGCCGATGAACGCCCGCACCACGCCGTACTTGAACTTCTTGGCATGCGCTTCGATTGCTCGGCCGATGTCGCTGAGCGGCCGGCCGGGAACCACGGCCTCGATGCCATGCCACATGCACTCCTCGCTCACCTGCACGAGTTGTCGGCTGGCTTCGTCGACATCGCCGACGAGGAAGGTGGCGTTCGTGTCGCCGTGCACGCCGCCGATGTAGCAGGTGACATCGAGGTTGACGATGTCGCCGGATTCGAGCATCCGTGAGTCGGGGATGCCGTGGCAGATCACCTCGTTGGCGCTCGTGCAGACGCTCTTGGGGAAGCCGTTGTAGTTGAGCGGGCTCGGGTAGGAGTTGCGATCGATGCAGAGCTGATGCACGTAGCGGTCGATGGCATCGGTGGTGATGCCGGGCTTCACCATCTCGCCAGCGAGGCGCAGCACCTCGGCGGCGACGGCACCGGCATGACGCATGCGCTCGATGGTTTCAGGCGACTTCACCCGGTCTTCGTCCCATCGGCGCACGACCCCGTCGTCGGCATACGGCGGCCTGGCGATGTGGCCGGGAACGGCGAGCCTGGGGCTGACGACGCCCTGCAGCACGCGGCCCTCGAGCGGCTTGTGGCAACGCTTGTACTTGCGGCCGCTGCCACACCAGCAGACGTCGTTCGCCTGGGGAAGAACAGCAGGGGGTCTGGCGGTCTGCAGCACCGGCCCAGGCTACCGGTGCACGGACCACGCGACTGTCCGCGCGGCCCGCCCCGCACGGGCAGGGGCTGTCACTCGGCGAACAGGCGGCCGGTCGGTGTGGCCAGGAACTTGTCGAGGGGGATCTGCTCCTGCTTCAACAAGCCCCGTCGCGGCAGCGACCCGTCGCGGACCATCTCGATGACCGCGGCGACCGAGCCGGCCGTGGTCCAGGCGATGGCCGTGTTGCGGGCACCGGCCACCATCTTGGGCACGTAGGAGCGCACGAACTCGAGCCGGCGGAGATGCCCGTCGATGTACCCCTCCGACGAGACGTGCACGTACACGACGTCGTCGCTGACCGGCGGCTTGGCGTTGGTGAGGATCTCGCCGGCCAGCGCCCTGCGCTCGCGCATCAGCAGCTCGTGGAAGAAGAAGTTCATCAGGTCCATGTGGCCGGGGTACCGGATGGTCTTGTAGTCGATGTTGGCGACGCGGCCGTGGTAGGTCTCGCACATCGTGCCGAGCCCACCCGAAGTGGTGAAGGCCTCGAGTTGGGTTCCGTCGACGTACAGGATCTCGCGCCACTCCATCGCCGACACCCATTTGCGCACGCCCTCCTCGAGCACCTCGCAATCGTTGAGGTACTCGTTCACCACCCCTTCCGGTGACCAGTTGAACGCGTAGCCGAGCAGGCCGGTGGGGTGTTGCGGGAGGGCGCCGACGCGCATGCGGATGGAGCGGCAGGTGTCGAACGTCTCGGCCTGCGAGGCGGCGACGACGCTGACGAAACCGGGGGCCAGGCCGCATTGCGGCGCCATCAGACCGGCCGCGGTCTCGCTCAGCTCGACGATCGCCTGCGTGGTGGACACGTCCTCGGTGAGATCGAAGTAGTGGATGCCCAGTGCGTGAGCCGTCTCGGCGATCGGCCGGTTGAGGTGGTACGGCAGGCACGACAGAACCGCTTCGCAACCGGCGAGCTCGTCGCGGAGTGCGGCGAGGTCGCTGAGGTCGACGCTGCGGACCGGGAACGAGGTGGGGTGCTTCGCGCCACGTTGATCGATCGCGGTGACCTCGAAGTCGGCCTCGTGCAGGAACGTGGCGGCCAACAGGCCGACCTTGCCGAGGCCGAGTACTGCCACGTTTCCGAACGACATGGGTCCCCCGCTAGTTCCGACGGCGCCACCGGGTGGCGGCGTTCAGCCCGGCAGCGTACTGCGCTTCGGAACGAACGTTCCACGATTGCCTCGACGCGGAGGGATCAGACGGCGATGGTGTCGATGCCGCGGCGCTCGGCGCTGTCGGCCTCTTGCTGGAGGAACCACCGATACGTGCTGGCGATGCCCTCGTCGAGCGCGATCGTGGGTTCCCACCCGGAGGCCCGCAGCCGCGACACATCGAGCACCTTGCGCGGCGTTCCGTCGGGCTTGGTCGTGTCGAAGTGCAGGTCGGCCCCGGGGTACACGAGGTCGCGGACCTTCTCGGCGAGCTCGCGGATCGAAAGGTCGACACCCGTGCCGACGTTGATGTGCGAGTGCTCGCTGTAGTGCTGCATCAGGTGGAGGCACGCGTCGGCGAGGTCGTCGACGTGAAGGAACTCGCGCATCGGTGAGCCCGTGCCCCAGATCTCGACGCTGTTGGCGCCGGCCTCGCGGGCGTCGTGGAACTTGCGGATCAACGCCGGCAGCACGTGGCTCGACGTGAGGTCGAAGTTGTCGTTGGGCCCGTACAGGTTGGTGGGCATGGCCGAGATGAAGTCGCGCCCGTACTGCTGGCGGTACGCCTGGCACAGCTTGATTCCGGCGATCTTGGCGATCGCGTACCACTCGTTGGTCGGCTCGAGCGGGCCGGTGAGCAGTTCGTCCTCGGTGATCGGCTGGGTGGCCTGGCGCGGGTAGATGCAAGACGAGCCGAGGTACAGCAACTTGGTGACGTCGTACTGATGGGCGGCATGCACGACCGTGCCGTGGATCATCAGGTTGTCGTAGATGAACTCGGCGGGGCGGGTGCTGTTGGCCATTATGCCGCCGACGGTGCCGGCCACGAGGAACACGTACTCGGGCCTGTTCGACTTGAACCAGTGCGACACCTCGGCCTGATCGCGCAGATCGAGCTGCCGGCGGGTGGCAGTGAGGACGTTGGTGAAGCCCTCGCGCTCGAGACGGCGCATGATCGCCGATCCGACGAGTCCGGCATGACCGGCGACGTAGATGCGAGACGCTGGCGTCATCATCGCTCCAGCCTACGCATGGGATATCGACCCCGGCCCGCGCCCGGATCGGGACTACACCTCATTGGTGCTCGACCCACCTTCTTGGTGTACGCTGTCGTCATGGCTCGCACCAACATCGATCTCGACGACGAACGGGTTCGCCTGATCATGCGCCGGTACGGCGTGTTCACCAAGACCGAGGCAGTCGATCTCGCCCTGCGTCACCTGGCCGGCCAACCGCTCACGATCGCCGAGGCCCTGGCCATGCGCGGCGCCGAGGCGATCATCGAGATCCCCGACGACCCCTTGCCCGCCGACCGGTGATCCTCGTCGACTCGTCGGTGTGGGTCGAGTTCGACCGCGCCTCAGGATCTGCATCCGATGAGCGACTCACCGCCCTCATCGCCGGCGGAGGCCTCGACGTCGCGTGCACCGAGCCCGTCCTGATGGAGGTGATCGCCGGCGCCCGAGATGCCCGACGTGAACGTGACCTCAGCCGATTGCTCACGTCGTTCACCTGGCTGCCATTCGACGCCGTCACCGATTTCGACGGTGCCGCCAGGATCTATCGCAGCTGCCGCGCCGCCGGAATCACGCCGCGTGGGCTGATCGACTGCATGATCGTGAACGTCGCTCTCCGTACGGGCGCGCTACTGCTCACCGCCGACCGTGACTTCGAACAGATCGCCGCCGTCGTGCCATTGCAGCTCGACCACGGGTGAGCGCCGGCGCACCAAGCGCTGATCTGCGCCGGACGTCAGTTGTCCTCGCCGGGGGTGGAGCCGGCCGGCGGATCGGCGGTGAAGATGCGGGCGTCGAGATCCCACATCATCCGCAGCGCGTGGTCGACGTTGGCGTGGCGGGCGGCGTTCCATCCGGTTCGGTACGGCAGCCACGGCACGGTCACGGCAGACGCAGCGAGACGTGAGTACGTCTGCAGCGGCGACGGGTCGAAGCTTGCTCCCGCCTCGGCGTTGTCGAGCGTGGTGCCCAGCCCGGCAAGGAACGTTCGGTAGCGGGTGAAGCGGTGCCGGTCCCACTGGTGAGCGAGCGTTTCGGCAGCGATGCCCGACGGCGGTGGCGCGCCGCGCAGCTCGCCCCGCCGGATCCACGCCAGGTTGGCGCCGGCGGCTGCTCCCTTGGCAGCGATCCGGCCGATGGTGGCGGCGTCCATGTCGAGGTTCATCCCTCCTTCACCGGTGCCGAGTCGTACCGTGCAGATGCGATCACGCTGACCGGGAGCGCGACTGAGCGAGTTGTCGGCCCAGTTCTGCATCGTGTCGAACACGGCGGACATGAACTGCACGGTCGAGTCGATGCTGCCGCTCGCCGGCTGCACACCCTGCCGCGCGGTGATCGGCCGCCACACGTTGTCGAACGGCCCGGCGCCCTCGACCGCGCCACCTCCGAGGTTGATCGCGTAGGTGGGCCGGGTGGGGAGCGGGCGGTCGAAGAGATGAACGGGGAGGTTGGACGTGATGCCGCCGTCGGAGAACCAGCTCTTCACGTAGCTCATCGACCAGCGGTCACCGCTCTCCTCCGGCGTCCATGCGTAGAGCGGCACGGCCGACAGCAGAAGCGGGAACGAGAGGCTGATCCGCGCCCCCAGCAGTATCGGCAGCAGGTCGGGGCTCGGCAGCGGATGGAGGCCCGCGCCGGCGAGTGCGGCGACGCGCACCGGGTCGGTCGGCGCGACGCCGTGGGCGACGAGGTGCTCGACCACATCGGGTGGGAAGAGGCGGGCCAGCTCCGAGCGCTTGAACGCCCAACCACGGGTCTGCAGCGGGAAGCGTTCGCTGGTGCCGTGGGTGAGATCGGTGGTGATGGTCGTCAACTCGATGCCGGCGGCGCGCAGTTCGCCGTAGGTGACGATCGCTGATCGCTGCTCGGGGCTGAGCCCGGGGTCGTTGCGGCCGGCGAGTGCTTGGAGCTTGGTGTGCAGCCAGTCGGTGAGTGCCGGCACCGCGCTGCCGTCGGCGCGGCCACTTCCGTTGCAGATGCCGTGGAAGTTCTCGGCGATTCGCGCCGGCGCGTTGCGCGCCAGCGAGGTGACCCCGGCGTACACGCGCCCGGCGCGCAGGGCGATCCACCACACCGCGGCAACGAGGAGGATCAGCGGGATCGACCCGATTAGGCTTCCCGGCCCGGCGACCATCGCAGCAGCGCCGCCGAGCATGACCGCGATGGCGAGCGCACACGCCCCACCGATCACGATCTGCCGGTCGGCCGCGCCGTGCTGTTCGAGCTTGGCGACTGCACCGCGCAGCTTCTGGCTCCCTTTCGCGGTGCGGAGGTGCCACACGATGTCGAACACGTCGGCCGTCTCGGGCTGCGGCTGGAAGAGACGCCGCAACAACGTGCGGCCGCTCGCGTCGGTGACGGCGAGCTCGGCAGGCAGCTCGGAGAGGAGCGCGAACCCACCGGTGGCCGACCGGCGACCGAGCTCGGCCGCTGCCGCGCTCGCGGCACCGATCGCGCCGGCCGAGGCACCACCGACGGATCGCAGCCGATGATCGCGGGCGATCTCGACGATGGCCGGTGGGTACACCACGCCGCTGGTGATCCCGCCCTTCAGGATCAGGTCGCACGAGAAGGGCGGCGATGCTGCCGGGTCGGATGCTGGATCGCTCATGTCGGCCTCCAGGGCTCGGCGACTCGTCGGGTCACGATCTCGCAGAGAGGTCATCACCATACTCTCCGTGCAGCTCGCGGTCGCCGAAGATCCGAGCCGATCTCGGCAGCCGGCCCGCCCTGTCGCTCGACGATCTGCTCGAGGCTCGCGACGCCGATCGCCGATGATCGTCGTCGACGCGAGCGCTGTGCTGTCGCTGCTCGTCGACCCCGGCGAACGAGGAGAGTCGGCGCGGGCGCAGTTCGTCGGCCACGATCTGGCGTATCCCTCGAACATGCCGTTCGAGGTGGCCAACGCGCTGCGACGCCTCGAGCATCGCCAACTGCTCGAACGATCGGAAGCTCGGCGGGCGCTTCGGCACCTCGACTCGCTGCACGGCCAGGAATACCCGTTCGCCGATGTGAGCGCTCGGGTGTGGGAGTTGAGGGCCAACCTCACCGCATACGACGCCGCCTACGTGGCGCTCGCCGAGTTGATCGCGCGACCGCTGCTCACGTTCGACGAGCGACTCCGCGCCGCGCCCGGTGTCCGCTGCCAGTTCATCGACTCCTGAACAAGGCAGCCGGGCGCGGCGCCGCGACGCGCGGGCGTGGGAACTACTCTGCTGCCCGTGCCGAACACCCCCCTTGTTCGCGTGCTCCTGGTGGGCGCCAACGGTCACGCCCGCGTGTGTCTCGAGGCGTTGCTCGACGATCCCCGCCATGTCGTGGTCGGGGCCATCAGCAGCGACGGCACCGGCATCGAAGGTCTCGGTGTGCCGATGTTGGGCCACGACCGCAACCTGGCCGCACTAGCCCGTGACCACGCGATCGATCGCGTCTTCGTCGCGATCGGCGACAACGCGGCGCGCTCGGACGTCACACGTCGCGTCGAGGGGGAAGGCTTCACGTTGGGAACGGCCATCAGCCGGTTCGCGATGGTGTCGCACACGGCGACCACTCACGACGGGTCAGCGCTGCTGCCCGGCGCTGTGGTCAACGCGGCGACGGTGATCGGCGGCGGCGCCATCGTCAACACCAACGCCAGTGTCGATCACGACTGTGCGATCGGCGAGTTCGTCCACATCGCGCCTGGCGCCTCCATCGCCGGAGGGGTCACCGTGGGGGCCGGCGCGCTGATCGGGATCGGCGCGCGCGTGCTGCCCAACCTCACGATCGGCGCCGGGGCCGTCGTGGGCGCCGGCGCCGTCGTGGTGAGCGACGTTGCGGCCGGGTCGACGGTCTGGGGTGCTCCGGCCAAGGTGCGAGAAGCATCGTGAGCCGTCTGCCCGACGCCGTCCGCAGGATGTTCGACGTGATCGTCGCGGCGGCGGGGATCGTGCTGGTGTCGCCGGTCATGGCGGCCGCCGCGCTGCTCATCCGGCTGCGCCTCGGCAGTGGAGTGCTCTTCCGACAAGACCGCGTCGGGCTCGGCGGTCGGCCGTTCACGCTGTTGAAGTTCCGCACGATGCACCACGCCGAAGCCGACCGGGATGGCCCGGAGCACGACGCAGACCGGCTGACCGCGTTTGGCAGGTGCCTGCGGGCGACGAGCGTCGATGAGTTGCCGTCGCTGTGGAACCTGTTGCGTGGCGACGTAACGCTCGTCGGCCCGCGACCGCTGCCGGTGCACTACTGGGATCGATATCGCGGCCAGGAGTACCGTCGCTTCGAGGTGAAGCCGGGCATCACCGGTCTCGCTCAGGTGAGTGGACGGAACCTGGTGGATTGGCCGGATCGGCTGGCGCTCGATGTGCAGTACGTCCGNNCCGGGGTATCGCACGGCAGTGCGGTCACGATGCACGCGCTGCCCGTGGATCGCCCTGGTGCGTGATCAGCGTTGCAGCCGTCGGTACACGGCGAGGGTGCGTTCGATGACGAGCGCCTGATCGAATTGCCCCCGGGCACGAGCCCGCGCCGCCTCCGACATGGTGGGCCACTCGGCTCGACGGGCCACCAGATCGCGGACCGCGGCCGCGAGACCGGCCGGGTCGCGCGCCGGCACGAGCACGCCGGTGACTCCGTCGTCTACCACTTGACGGTTGCCGCGGATGTCGGTGGCGACGGCGGGGAGACCCATCGCGGCAGCCTCCATCGCGCTGCGCGGGAAGCCCTCGCGCCAACTGGCGGTGAGGAACAGGTCCATCGCCGCGTAGCACTCGGGCATGTCGGTGCGTTCGCCGGCGAACACCACTCCGTCGGCACGTGCATCCGCCATCTGGGCACCGTCGACCGCGTCGGCTTTGCCGGGATCGGCGGGGCCGACGATCACGAACCGAACAGGAAGCCGCTCGTCGTGCAAGGCATGCGCGGCTTCGAGGATCTCGACGATCCCCTTCTCGCGAACCAGCCGACCGACGACGCCGACCACGATCTCATCGCTGCCGACGCCCCAGTCGTCGCGCACCGCGGCGCGCGTGGCGTTCGGCACCGAGTGCGGGTCGAAGCGAGCGAGATCGATCCCGTTGCCGAGCAGACGCACCTTGTGCGCCGGGATGCGGAGGCGGCGGACGAGAGTGTCGACGTCTTCCGGGTTCTGGACGAGCTCGGCGTCGCCGAACATCGCCGCGACGCGCTCGGCCGCGTAGACAGGGAGACGCCGCTGCCAGCGATCGGTCGGTTGGGCGTACAGGCCGTGCTGGGTGTTCACCACCAGCGGCACGCGGGTGAGCCACCCGGCGATCCGGCCGATGATGCCGGGCTTCGGGTTGTGGGTGTGGAGGATGTCGGGCCGAACCTGGCGAAGGAGCCGCACCAATTGGACGAAGGCGCGAACGTCCTGCAACGGATTGGTTGACCGGGTGAAGGCAGGCACGGGCACGTGGCGAATGCCCATCGCTTCCAGGTTCGCCACGTGCTCGCCGGCGGCAGACATGCCGATCACCTCGTAGCCCTCGGCCGCGAAGGCACGCAGCTGTGGGCCGAGGAGCCAGTCGAGGCTGATGTCGGTGGTGGTGAGGTGAACCAGCCGAAGCCCGTCGGGCCGCTTGGGTGGCAGGTGTTCCGTCGGGTGTGTCACCGGGTGCTGCCGCGGTACTTGACCCGGGCGACGGCGGCGCGCAGTTCGCCTTCCAGGCGCAGCCCGCCGGCCGCCTTGGCGGTGAAGAACTCGAAGCCGTCGCTGCGCTGGATGGGGGTTCGCCACAGGCGATGGAGGTCGGTACGACCGGGCCGGTTCACCCGGCTCGCAGCCAGTGCGGCCGAGGCGAAGCGACGGCGCACGGCGATCTCCGCCTGCGGCGACCCGGGAAGCGCCTTGGGATACGCGAAGTGCCGCGGCGGCCGGCCCACGTGGGTGCTGATGAGCTCGATCGAACGGTCGAGGTCGTCGGCGATCGCGGCCGGGTCGAGGCGATCGAGCAACCAGTGCGAGTGCGTGTGCGAACCGATTGTGATGAGGCCGGTGCCAACCGCGTCGCGCAGCGCGGGCCATGAGGTGGGCGGCGCCTCCCAGGGGAAGTCGGTCTGCTCGTCGACGAACTTCGTGGCCGCGTACAGGGTCGCCGGGAGACCGTGGCGTACGAGCGCCGGTACGGCGTGATCGGTGAAGTCGGCGGTGCCGTCGTCGAAGGTGATCACCACTCGCGGGTCGCTGTCGTGGCCGGCAGCCAGCATGGCTACGGCGTCGTCGAGGGTCACGACGTTGGCATGCTCGGCGAGATGGGCGAGATGGCGCTCGAAGTCGGCGACCGACATGTCGACCTGGCTGTCGCTGCCGCCGCCGACACGGTGATAGATCAGCACCGTCACACCGGTGCGACGGGGGAAGATCACGTCGGTGGCCTTGCTCACGCGCTTCAACAACCGACGCGGATCCATCGATCAGCCGATCGCCTGCGCGAGGCGCTGGGTGAGGTCGTCGATCTGGCCGAACGTGGCCGTCCAGGCAAGCCGGTCCAGGCCCGTCGGGTCGGCGATGGAGGCGATGCTGCGGTCGTCGAGGTACTCGAACCCGACCCGTCGGCCCTGGTTCAGCACTTGCTTCCAGTCGCCGATCGGCGCGCCGAGGAGGCCGCCGTGCACTTGCACGAGCTCGATCAGCTCGGGCAGCGTGAACGTCGACGCGAAGGCCTCGGGCCAACGACCGGCGATGTCGATCACGTGCTCGTGCTCGGCGGTGACGATCAGGTCAGCGGCGGTGACGAGCCGGCGATCGAGCGGCGTGCCACGATGGCC
>CXWL01035497.1_pt1 | contig 10683 bp, 9 predicted proteins | sample 590931 | NCBI WGS metagenome assembly CXWL01 (sample SAMEA3498368, study PRJEB10139) | groundwater metagenome | biome: water well; material: biofilm material | place: Germany | collected 2015-04-27 | reverse complement strand
CGCGACCGCCGTATCCGAATCGCCGGCGCGGTCGGCGCCGTAGCCGAGCAGGAAGTTGCGCGTCGTCTGCAGGCTGGCGTTCAGCCCTTTCTCCTCCAGCTGCGCGAGCGCAGCCAGGCGCGGGCCGGGCTTGCCGGCGCGCAGCTCATGCGCGCAGAGGATGGTCAGCGCCTTGGCATGAGTCGGATCGATCGCGAGCGCCTGTTCGGCCGCCGTACGCGCGCTCGCGGTCTCGCCGCGCAGCTCCGCGCCCGTCGCGTATTCGGCATGCGCATCGGCGTGCTGCGGCGCCATCTCGCGCCATTCCTTGGTCAGGGCAAAGGCCTCGTCAGTGCGCCCGAGCCGTGCCAGCAGGCCGNNGAGCCGGTGCATCCACACCGAGGCCTCGGTGCGCGCATTCGTGTGCTGCGCGATCAGCGCGAGCGCGTCGGCGCTGCGGCCGCTACGCACACGCGCCTCGACCGCTGCGTGCAACAGCCGGCTGTCGTCCGGAAAGCTGGGGAGCGCGCGATCCAGGAGCTCGATCAATGGCGCGCTCAAGCCCCCGGCGCGGATTGCGCTCTCGCTCAGCGCGCGCAGCAGCGGCGCGTCTTCGGGCAGGAATTCGGTCAGGAATAGCATGCTCGTGAGCGCCGCGCCGACACCGCCATCGGACAGTTGCGCGCGCGCCGCGATCCGCCGCAGACGCACGTTGGCGGGCTCGATGCGCACCGCGTTTTCGAGCGCGGTGCGCGCAAAGGCGTGATGGCCCTTGGCGAGCAGCACCATGCCGAGCACCGCCTGCGCCCGTGCGTCCTCTTCCTGGCCGAGAATGCCGTGCTGCGCATGCTTGAGCGCCTCGTCGACCTGGCCACGCCCGAGCAGGATCTGGGCCATGCCGACGTGCGCCTGGGCGTCGGCGTCGTTCGCGCGCAATGCGGTCCTGAAGCGCTGTTCGGCGGCGTCCGTCTGCCCGGNNGCGTCCGTCTGCCCGGTCGCGAGCGCGAGTTCGCCGAGTTGCGCGTGCGCGTGCGACCAATTTGGATTGAGCGTGGACGCACGCTCGAGCAACTCGCTCGCACGCAACATGTCGCCCTGCTGCGCGACCAGCAGGCCGAAATTGACGAGATAGCTCGGTTCTTCGGGCGCCGCCTCGATCGCGCGCTTGAAGTAGCTGCGCGCGCCGAGCGCGTCGCCACGGCGTGCCAGCACGACGGCATACAGATTGAGCGCAACGGCGTCGTCGGCGGCGTCGGTCAGCCGTTCGCGCAACCTGCTCTCGGCCTGTGCCAGCTCACCTTTCTGGATCAGTTCGCGAATCGCTTCCATGGACTTCCTGGTGGAACCTTGAGCACACGCAAAGGGCGGCGGAGGATAGCTGGTGTTGGTTGCTGGTTGCTGGTTGCTGGTTGTTGGTTGTTGGTTGCTGGTTAATGGCGGAACCACGTGCCAGAAACCATTCGAGACCAGCGACCAGCAACCAACAACCAACAACCCGCGTCACCTGGAGTGCGCAGACCACCCCTTTCGGCTACGCTTCGCGCCTTTTCTTGACGGTGGTACTGCCATGACCGTGCTCGTAACGGGCGCCGCCGGATTCATCGGGGCCTATGTCGCCCGCGCGCTCGCGCGACGCGGCGAGCGCGTGCTCGGTTTCGATAATGTTAACGCCTATTACGATCCACAGCTCAAGCGCGATCGCATGACGGCGCTCGGCGCCGGCCGCGATTTCGAATTGATCGAGGGCGACGTCGCCGATGCCGACGCGCTCGCGCGGATCATGCAGACGCACCGCCCGCGGCGCATCGTGCACCTCGCCGCGCAGGCCGGGGTGCGCTACTCGATCGAGGCGCCGCGCGCGTACGCGCACAGCAATCTGATCGGCTTTCTGGAAATCCTCGAAGCCGCGCGGCATGGCGGGATCGAGCATCTGGTGTTCGCCAGCACGTCGAGCATCTACGGGCGCAACCCACAATCGCCGTTTCGCGAAGACGCGAAAGTCGACCGTCCGCTCTCGCTGTACGCCGCGACCAAGGGCGCCAACGAGCTGATGGCGCACAGCTACGCGCACCTGTACCGCACTCCGATTACCGGCCTGCGCTTCTTCACCGTGTACGGGCCGTGGGGCCGGCCGGACATGGCGCCGCTCTTGTTCACGCGCGCGGTGCTCGCGGGACGCCCGATCCAGGTGTTCAACCACGGCCAGATGAAGCGCGATTTCACCCATGTCGACGACATCGTCGCCGGCGTGCTCGGCGCACTCGACCAGCCCCCGGTCGGCACCGCCGAAGAGCCGCCGTATCGGGTCTACAACCTGGGACGCGGTGCGCCGGTCGATCTCATGCTCTTCATCGAGCTGATCGAGCAGGCAGCCGGGCGGCCGGCCATCCGCGAATACAAAGACATGCAGGCCGGCGACATGCTCGAGACCTGTGCCGACATCGGCGCCGCGCAGGCCGCGTTCGGCTATGCGCCGCGGGTGACCATCGAGGAAGCGGTGCCGCCGCTGGTCGACTGGTGCCGCAGCTACTTCGCTCGCGACTCACTTTAGGCAGGACGCCATGGACCCAACCGTTTCGCTGTCGGTGATCGTGCCGGCACACAATGAACGCGACAACGTCGCGCCGCTGCTGCTGGAGATCGAGGCCGCGCTGACGCCGCTGGATCTCAACTGGGAAGCGCTGTTCATCGACGACGCCAGCCGCGACGACACCCTGGCGGTGCTGCGCTCGCTGCAGTCGGGACACAAGCGCCTGCGCGTGCTGCGCCATCATCGGCAGAGCGGCCAGAGCACCGCGGTGCGCACCGGCGTCAAGGCCGCGCGCGGTACCTGGATCGCGACGCTCGATGGCGACGGCCAGAACGACCCGGCCGATATTCCGAAGCTGCTGGCTGCGCGCAACGCGGGTCCCGATGAGATCAAGCTCTACGCCGGCTGGCGCACCACCCGCCGCGACAGTTTCAGCAAGCGCATCTCGTCGCGCGTCGCCAATGGCATCCGCGCCTTCCTGCTGAAGGACGACACGCCCGACACCGGCTGCGGCATCAAGCTGTTCGAGCGCGAGGTCTTTCTCGACCTGCCGTATTTCGACCACATGCACCGCTTCCTGCCGGCGCTGGTCCGCCGCGCCGGCTTCGGCGTGCAGAGCGTGCCGGTCAACCATCGCCCGCGCATGCGCGGAATCAGCAAGTACGGCCTGTGGAATCGCCTGTGGGTCGGCATCGTCGACATCGCCGGCGTCGCCTGGCTGCGCCGGCGCGCGAAGCCGACGGCGGTGAGCGAGGAGCATCCGTGACCGCTCCGAAGACGATGCACTGCATCGTCTACAAGAGCGCCCGCCGCGCCGACGCCTACGTCTACGTGCTCGATCCGGAAACGCTCAAAAGCTTGCCGGCGGAGCTCGCCGCCAGCCTCGGTGCGCTGGTCGAAGTCCTGCGCTTCGACCTGACCCCCGACCGCAAGCTCGCGCGCGTCGACGCCGCCAGCGTGCGCGCAAACCTGGCGTCGATCGGCTTCCACATCCAGTTCCCCCCGGACCCAAGCGCGCCGATCGGCGATCCGCGGAACCTCGGGCGGTCGTGAGCAAGAGCAGAGTCAAAAGTTCAACACAGAGACGCAGAGACGCAGAGGAAGCAAAAGAGAGAAGGGCAAGACGAGAGAGGCAAAAGACACTGATGATGAAGCTGTTTCTGGTTGAGCCTGCGCCCGCAACCCGACAGACATCTTGCTTCTAGCCAGAAGCTCTTTGCTTCTCTCGCTTCGCTTTCCTCTCTTTTGCTTCCTCTGCGTCTCTGCGTCTCCGTGTTGAACTTTTGATCTTGTTCGTGATCTTGATCCCGTGACGCGCATGAACCCGTGCTCACTTCTGGCTCACGATCGACTTCCTGAACGGCTGGTAGACTCGGGCGATCTTTGGCTTAGCCGCGACCCATGCCTCCAGCTCCAAGTCCGGCCCTGCGTTCCCTCCTGGAGCTGGCGACTGCGTTGGTTCGCGATTCGCGTGCGCTGGCCAGCGCGCAGTGGGACGGCGGGCTCGCGCAGCGTACGCAGGAGGCGTTCGAGCGGCTGGCCGATCACGCGGCGAACATGGATATCGATCCGATCCGCCTGGCGGCGCTCGACCTGTACGTGTATCTCGCGGCTTTCGACAGCGACGACTCGCCGCAACCCGGGCAACTGGCCGAGATCGACCGTCTGGCGCTGGCGCTGGATGCCTCGTTGACGCCGTACCGCCCGGAGAGCGTCAGCAAGTCGCGCCGTGTCGCAGCGCCGGAGCTGGTCGACGCGCCGGCCGAAAGCCAGCTGTGCGCCTGGCTGGGTGCCACGGATCCGCCCACGCAGCTCGTGCACGATTTTGCGCAGCGCGGCATCGGCATGCTGCACATCCCCGATCTGGACGCGCTCGCCGACGCGCTGAAGCCGGTGTTGCCGGTCGCCATCATCACGTCTTTCGAGCACGTGGCGGCGCTGTGCGAGCACCTGGATGGGGTCGCGCGGCGGCTACCGGCGAGCGCCAACATGGTGGTGGTCGGCTACGGCAGCGGCAATGCCGAGGACCGTCTGCATGCACTGCTCGGGGGCAGCGAAGTGTTCGTCGAGCGTCTGGACGACCCCAATCTGGTCACGCGCGTCGTCGAACTCGCCGAGCCGCCGGACACGCCGTTCCGCGTGTTGCTGGTCGACGACGACGCCAGCACGCGCATGTATCTGCGCGCGGTGCTGCAGCAGGCCGGGATGACCGTCAGCACCACCGGCGATCCGAATGAAGTCGAGAACGAGATCGCGACGTTCAAGCCGGACCTGCTGCTGGTGGATCTGTTCATGCCCGACACCGACGGCATGACGCTGACCATGCGCCTGCGCGAGCGCGCCGAGCTGCGCGTGCTGCCGATCGTGTTCCTGTCCGGCGAGCAGGGCGACAAGGTGCGCCGTCAGGCCATCCGCGCCGGCGGCGACGACTATCTGACCAAACCGGTCAAGCCGCGCAGCCTGGTCGCGGCGGTGCGCACGCGCATCCAGCGTGCGCGCAGCCTGCGTCGCCAGCTGTCGTCGACGGTGGTCTCGAGCGCGCGCAGCGGCCGTCTGCGCCGTGGCGATTTCCTGGCCGCGGTAGCCGATTCGCTGGCCCCGGTGCCGGGGCGCTGGCGCGTGCTGCTCGCGATCAAGGTCGATCAGGCCGATGCGCTGCGCACGAAGCTCGGACAGGCCGGCGCCTACGAGCTCGAACAGAGCATCGATCTGCGCCTCACCGACGTGCTCGAGGCGAGCGATGTGTTCGCGCTCTGGCAGGAATTCGGATTCGGCATGCTGATCGAGCGCGGGAGCCGCGAAGCCCTGCTGGAGCTCGGCACGCGTCTCACCAAGGCGGTCGCGGAACGGCCGTTCAAGGTCCAGGGCCAGGATACGCGGCTGACGATCAGTGTCGGCATCGCGTTGCCGCCGAGCGGCGACGCGGCGGCCGTCACCGCCGATCGCTGGATCGCATCCGCGTTCGCGGCGCAGGCGGTCGCCCATCGTCTCGGCGGCAATCGCTTCGATGGCGTGCTCGACGCCGAGGCCGGCGCGCTGCCGGCCGAGCGCGTGCTGATGATCCGCGAGGCAGTCAAGCAGGCGTCGACCACGCTGAACTTGATGATCGAGTTCCAGCCGATGGTGCGCCTGCACGGCGAGCACGACGACCAATACGCGCTGATTGCCAAGCTCCGCGATTTCCGCGCACCGCTCGCCGGCGTGCGCCGCGAAGAGTATCTGGAGGCGGCGCGCAGTGCCGGCGCGCTGTCGGCCATCGATCGCACGAGCCTGTTCCGCGCGTTCGAGGCGATCGAAGAACAACGTTCGCGCGGACGCTCCACGCGCGTCGCCGTCGCCGTCGATCTCGCCTCGTTCGACCACACGCAACTGGTCTGGCTGGAAGCCGAATTGCGTCGCCGCAGCACGCACGCGCCGGGCCTCACCATTGAGTTCGACGCAGCGCTGCTGCTCGAGCGGCCGGCGCTGAAAGGCATCCTGCGGCGCCTGTGTTCCTTCGACATCGGGCTCGGCATTCACGACCGCAGCGGCAGCCTGATGCGCATCCCGCAATATCTCGAACTGCCGCTGACGATGCTGCGCATCCCGCACAGCGCCATCGCCAGCTTGAGCGCCGACGCGTTTGCCGACATGCTCAGCTCCTGGCGCGAAGCCGGCCGTAGCGTGATCGTCGACGCGGTCGACGATGTGGCGTCGGTGTCGCGCCTGTGGGCCTTCGGCGTCGACTACCTGCAGGGCAACGCGCTGGCCGCCTCCGGCCCGCGCCTCGACTACGAAGCGGCGCAAGTGCACACGGAGTGAGGGCGATTGCGGGGAGGTAGGCCGGCTCTCGCACCCTCGGACACGCGGCCGCCGGCGCGATCACCACCAACGCATGCTGCGGCTGCATGCGCGCACGGAGCCGCGCTACTTCAGGATTCGGCACCGCACATCCCGAAGCCCTAAATTCCCAGGCTTTTGCCAAACAGCCCGAGCAGGCCCACCACGATCAGGTAGATGGCGACGATGTAATTGAGCAGTCGCGGCTGCACCAGGATGAGGATGCCGGCGACCAGGGCGAGCAGTGGGCCGATAGAGACATTGAGGTTCATTGGGACGTCCTTGAGTTAAGGGAAACCGGGCCACCGGTAGCGTTGGTCGGCAGCGCCAGCAGACACCGTACCGGCGCTCTTGGTCGGTGCGCTGGCGCACACACCGCAACTTGCCGCCCAGCAGCCTGTCGGGCTTTCCTCGTGAGCGCGCGTTGAAAGCCCGACAGGCTGCTAGCAAACAGCGTCCGCGCACGGCGCAGCCCACTGTATGTGCGCTGGCAGACCGACATCGACGGTATGCACGCCTAGCGTGGTGTGCGCTGGTGGATCGCTTGCCGACCCGCCGGCGTACCTCGGAGAACGTTCAGTGCCTCTCGCCAGACGCCTCGACATCGACAACCGACTGCTCGCGGCGCTGCCTCGGCGCGACCGCGAACGCGTGCTCGGCCGTTGCGTCGAGGTCGGGCTCGCGTTCGGCGACGTGCTCTGCGAGCAAGGCGATCCAGTCACCCAGGTGTACTTTCCGGTCGACAGCTTCGTGTCGCTGCTGACGCCCGGCGCGGGCCACGCCAGCCTGGAGGTCGGCCTCGTCGGCAATGAGGGCATGCTCGGGGTGTCGCTGGTGCTCGGTGTCAGCACCACGTCGATGCGAGCGCTGGTCCAGGGTCCGGGTACGGCGTTGCGTATGGAACAGAGCCTGTTCCGCCAGGAGCTCGACACCTGCGCGTCGCTGCGCTGGCATCTCAATCGCTACGTGTACGTGCTGATGAACCAGTTCGCGCAGTCGACCGCGTGCACCCGCTTCCACGTGCTCGGCGCGCGCCTCGCGCGCTGGCTGCTGATGACCCACGACCGCGCGCATGGCGATCAATTCCACGTCACCCACGAGTTCCTGTCGTTCATGCTCGGCGTCCGCCGCGTCGGCGTCACCAATGCCGCCGGTGTGCTGCAGCGCGAAGGTCTGATCAGCTATCGACGCGGCGACATCACCGTGCTCGATCGCGCCGGCCTCGAAGCCGCGGCCTGCAGCTGCTACCGCGCCGACATCGCGATCTACGAACGCATGCTAGGGATCAGGCCCACCGCGCTGCCGAATGTGCCGCGCGCGCAGCTTCAGCCCGCGCGCGCCTCCTGACGCTGCTGTGTGGATCTGCGCCTAGCGCGGACGCTTCACACCCCATGTGCGAATGTTCGTTAGCGCACCGACATGGCAAGGCGCCTTTCCTAACCTGACATCGACTGCAGCTTGGGTCCACGCGCTCCGGCGCTCATCCAGGTTCGGTCGGGCAACAAAGGGAACTGGGCTCGTGTCGGAGCTCGTGGTCCTGAAAGGTCCCGCGAACGCGGAACGTACCCACACTTTTGGAGAGCGTCATGAACAACCAACGCAAGAGCTGGTTCCTGTTGCTGATCATCGCGATGGCGATGGCCACGGCCGCCTGCAACACCACCAAGGGCCTCGGCAAGGACGTCGAGAAAGTCGGCGAAGAAATCCAGGAAGAAGCCGAGCAGCACGATTGATTTTGCGTCTCGCTCGTTGATCCAGGCCGCGCAACGCTCGACTTGCACACGGATGTGCCGNNGCACACGGATGTGCAGGCCGGTGGGCCGGGACTGGCTCACCCAGGACGATGAACGCACACGGACGTGCCGCGGCAAGCGTTCGCAGCAGCCAGACGCACGCACACCACTTTGGTCATTGGAGTTGAAGTAATGAAAATTCGCTTGGTTTCACTCGCGGTGTTAGCCGCATTGATGTTGGGTGCGTGTCAGGAAAAGCCGGCAGAAACGGCGAAGGACGTTTCCGAGGCACGCCAGGAAGCTTCCAAGGAAGTGACCGAGGCGAAGATCGAGGCCAACAAGGAGATCGCCAAGGCCAATGAAGAGGTCACCGAGGCCGCGCAGGCGCTCAACGAGAGCAACAGCGAAGCGCGTCAGCAGCTGACCGAAGCCGAATCCGTAGCGATGATGAAGGCCGCCGACGCCCAGTACGACGTCATGATCGCCGAAGCCGACGGCCGCGCGAAGGTCGCGAGCGAGGCTTGCGACGCGTTCACCGGCAACGAAAAGGACTCGTGCAAGAGCACCGCCGACGCCGTGCTCGCCGCCGACAAGGCCGCCGCCGTCGCCGTGCGCGNNCGCGCGACGGTTTCGTCTTCGTTGATCTCGCGATAGATCGTCTCGAAACGCCGGCTGCGGTCGTTGGGCGAGCCGCAGCGGTCCTCGACCTGGATACGGTTCATGCCCGCGTACACCAACTGCTTGCCGCAGCGCATCGCGCTGGCGTCGGTGCCCCACAGCGCCCCCAGCAGACAGACGACGATGATGCGCATGCGGCTCTCCTGATGAACGTGGTCACTATGCGGTAGCAGCACTGAATCGCTTCTTATGTGGGAGCGGGCTCGCCCGCGATCTTTTGATTTTCGTTCAACATCGCGGCCATGGCCGCTCCTACGTGAAGCATCACGCCTCCGCCATGGCGCGCGCGCGGATCAGCGCGGCGAGCACGTCCGGCGCGTAATCGAAGCTGTCGTAGTACAGACGATCCTCCGGCAAACCGGCCGCGACGAACTCGCGGCGGCCGGCTTCGATCATCGGCGGCGGGCCGCTCATGTAGATGTCGAAGCGCGACAAGTCCGGAAAGTCCTTCAGCACTGCTTCGTGGACATGCCCGGCGCGAAATTGGTTCCGCTCGAGTGCGCTGGCTTCGCTCAACACCGGCGTGTAGCGCACCGACGCGTGCTCGCTCTGCCATTGCCGGCACAGCGCGTCGAGATAGAGGTCGTCGACGTGGCGCGCGCCCCAATACACGTGCAGCGCGCGATGCGTGTGCTGATCGAGCAGGTGTTCGACGATGGGTTTGATCGGCGCGAAACCGGTGCCGCCGGCCATCAGCACGATCGGCCGATCGCCGCCCTCGCGCGGGACGAAGGTGCCGAGCGGCCCTTCGACGCGCAACAGGTCGCCGAGCTTGAGCTCGTCGAACACGTATTGGGTAAAACCGCCGCCCTGAACGCGGCGCACGTGCAGGTTCAGCGTGTTGCCGTGCTGCGGCGCATTCGCGATCGAGAACGCGCGGCGCTTGCCTTCGGGCAGCAGGATGTCGAGGTATTGGCCGGGCAGATATTTGAATGGCTCATTGCGCGGCGGCAGCAGCCGAAGCTCCATCACGTCCGCGCACAGTCGGTGCTTCGCCGCGACCTTCACCGCGAACTGCTTGAGCGGAATGCCGGCGACCGCCTCGACTTCGCGGATCGCGAGGGTCAGATCGCTGCACGGCACCGCCTGGCACAGCAGCGCCTGCCCGTCGGCGCGCTCGGCCGGGCTCAGGGCCAGCGGCGGGTTGTACGGATAGTCGACCGCGCCGGCGATCACGCGTCCCTTGCAACTGCCGCAACTGCCCGACAGACAACTGTAAGGCAACCCCAGCCCCGCCCGCCGCGCCGCCGCGAGTACCGTCTCTCCGGCGGCAACCGCAAAATCCTTGCCGCTGCCGGCGAGGTGGACGTGGAAGTTGGGGGGGATGGTCATGGCCCCGATTATGTCTGCTGCGCTCGTTCTTCGTTCTTCGTTGTTCGTTCTTCGAAGATCAAGAGCCGTCCCTGCGCACTGCTCTTGCTTCTACGAAGAACGAAGAACGAAGAACGAAGAACGGCTTTTCCGCTACAAACATCCCCGCCCCAACAACCCCGTCAACCGCACCAGATCCAGTCCGCCGCTGCCGTAGCCGGGCAGGCTGCTCTGCCAGTCGATGTGGGCGGCGTCGTTGCCGGTCACGCGGAACGTGAGGCTGCCCCAGGGTGCGCGGACGACGCTCGCGGGGTTGAAGGCTGGCGGGAAGTGGCCGCCGCTGGTGAGCGTCATCGCCAACGTGGCGCTGTCGCCGACAATCGGGCCGGTGCCGAGCAGCCAGCGCTGCTGGCCGTTCAAGTACACGAACCAGACCGCCAGCAACTGTTGGTTGCCCGCTGGACCAAGGACTTCGACCTGCAGGCCGTGGCCGTTCTGTGCCGGCTGGAACCAGCTGCCGCTGTGGCAACTGCGCAAGCCGCTGGCCACGCCGTCCGCGGCGACCTGCGTCAGGCGCGTCAGCGGCATGCTGCCGTTCGCGAAGCCGGCGCGCGTACTGGTCCAGGTCACGCT
>CXWL01003521.1_pt1 | contig 10683 bp, 3 predicted proteins | sample 590931 | NCBI WGS metagenome assembly CXWL01 (sample SAMEA3498368, study PRJEB10139) | groundwater metagenome | biome: water well; material: biofilm material | place: Germany | collected 2015-04-27 | reverse complement strand
TTTTTGATTTGGTCAATGTCTTTCGATACGCCGGACAACTCTTTTGTCATTTTTATATCGAGGTTTTTGACTCGATTAGACAGATCGGAAATCTGGTTGCTCAGTTCCATTCGGATTAGTTTCAATTCAGCCTTGTTTTCGTCAGAGTTGGCCTCGATTTCTTCACGGACTATGCCGCGAAATTTTTTCAGATCATCATTGGTCACCATAATGTCAGTGTAACGAGGGGGAGAGGTTATTTCAACCCGAGCCAATAAAAAAGCCACCGTCAATATGATGACGGCGGCTTTTGGAATCCGATCTCAGCTATTCATGATTTTGCTGAGACCGACTCCGCTAACCACCTGGGTGATGATCGAAACCACCCAGAGGACAATTCCAAGGGTGATCCACAGACCACCGCCGAGTGTGATCAGATGGGCGGCGAGGATGCCGGATCCGCACCACAGGATCAGAACCGCGATAAGGGCCAAGGTCATAAAGATAATGCCCTGGATGCCAGCTCGTAGACCTCCCCAGATTATCATCAGGGCGCCAAGAAGGACTGTAAGAATGGTGGCGCCAATGCTCCACCAAAAAGCGATTCCTGCGGCGACGGTCAGGCCGGCCCCGGCAGACCCGAGGGCGACACCGGCGCTNNAAGCCAACTAAACAGGAGGATTAAGAGAGCGAACATTGGATTTTTCCTTTCAGAATGTGCGAGGAGCGGCAAACCGCTCAATGGTGGGATTATACCCTATAGATAGTACGAAAACAAGTTACTTGAGTTTAGAGACTTCCTTGTGCAAGGTGTGCTTGCGGCCCTCCTTCGCCAAGGCTACGGAAGGGCAGGCAGGTGCTTACTTCAGTTTGCTTACTTCTTTGTGGGCCGTATGTTTACGACATGTTCTGCAATGCTTGGTCAGAGCAAGCTTTTCGGGCGTCTCGGTTTTGTTGCGCTCGGAGATGTAGTTGAAATTGCCGCAAACGGTGCATTTTAGTCCTAGATGTTGTCGGGGTCCTTTTTTTGCCATGGGTATTCCCGCTTAGCGGGATGTCTAGCTGGAAGGGGAATAATTATATCCAGCTCGCCAATTTTATCACAAAACTCATGCTTGACGTGGATGGACCAATTAGTTACAGTGAAAATAGGCTTAACTTATGTCTTTTTGGTATGAGTATAAACAGCCTTGAATCTGCCCAAATGAAATACGACAAGAAATTAAAAACCAGAGGTCCGGCCCAGGAACAATACGAGCAGGCCGTTGAGGTAGATAAGGAAAATATATTTGGTGGAATTCGGGCGCCCGGCCTGTTTAATTGGTTTGTGGGTTTGGTGGGAATCGTGGTGGGTTTATCACTGAACCTATTCCCGAAGCTTTCGACCACGATTGAGAGCGGCCGGTTTGCCGCCTGGTCGGTGCCGATGCTCTTTATCTTTGTCCTGGCGGGGGTGGGTCTTTTACTTTCCGAGACGGTTGAGAAGAAGGGGAGACGGGCCGGAATGATTTTTCGCCTGATATTGGCCTCTACTTTTGGCGCTTTGGCGATTCTCAGGTTCGCCGGCGCCGACTATGAGGGCACCTTTCTGGCTGTCTGGTTGGCGGGAGTGATTCTATTTAATGTAGTGGCTGATATGAGTTCGCTGCGGAGTTATTTTGTTTTCTTTTTCGGCTTGTTTGTGGGTCTGCCTCTGGTGGCGTTCTATTCACCTGCTTCGCAGCTTTCAATTTTTTTGGGTGGGGTGGGAGAGAGGTCAGCCTTTGGGTTTGTCTTATTTTGTCTGTCGGTCGCCTACGTGGTCATCACCTCGGTGAGCTATTTCAGGAACAAACAGGTTTTTACTTACCTGATAGCCGTGGCAGGCTTGCCGTTGGTGGGGCTGGCTTATCTTTATGCGAATGAGAGTGATTGGGTTCGTGCCTTTTTGATATTGATGACTGGCCTTTTTGCCTTCTTGCTGCCTTTCTGGGATGAACTGCGCTTCCGGTTGAAGCCGCACCGCAACTGGGTGGCGGGAATGTTTGCGGTATTGTTGGGTTTGTTCCTAACCACCCTGCTTCTGATCAAGGTCCTCCAAAATATCCTAATTTCAAATGCTTACTCGGCTCTCTCTGACAAGGTAACTTATGGGAGGATCTTGGTGGAGGCAACGATCAATAATACTTTTTTGAGCGTCCAGAGTCTGGCGAAGAGCGAGGTGTTGGTGCGGGCGTTGTCCGGCAAGCGAGAAAGCGAGTTGGTCGATCTCTCAGCCGGTTTCTTTGAGGGTAATCCAAACCTACTCCGGATCGTCGCGGTCGACGCTCGTGGAGTGGTACTTTCGGCCTATCCGCTGACCTTGGGTCTGGTGGGGAGGAGTTTGGCCAATGAGGGATATTTCAGTCGACCGTTTGCGAATGGTGTGGCTGAGGTTAGTAATGTCTTTAGCGCCCCAGCGCTAGAGTTTTCGGAAAGCACGGTGGCAATTTCTGTCCCAGTGGAGTCGGGTGGTAGGCAGATTGGAATGCTGATCGGCTTTTTGGATTTGCGCTCACTAGGGGATAGTTTGCAAGAAATTGCGACTCCGGAGCAGAATCAAGTTTTCGTCCTGATGGATAGTAGTTTGAACTGGTTGACTGGTCCTGAGACACCCGGGGGAAAGCTTTCTGGTGATCCGGTAATTGTTAGTCTGAGGCAGAAGGGCATAGTGAAAGAGGGTTACGGTCAAGACGGAGAATATATTCTGGCAGCTGGGAGTAACGTCACGCCTGTTTCCTGGAGGCTGATCTTGATCCAGCCTATGTTTTCGGTTCTGGCGGTGAATCAGACAGCTTACATTGTGACTCTCTCGATTACGAGTCTGGCGGTCTTGGTCATCGGCATAACGGTTCTATTAGAGAGAGTTGGGAGTGCACGACATGAAAACGAATAGGTTCGGTTTTATCTCGATACCAGGATTGATTTTATTATTGATTGGGCTGGTTTTGATGGTTAGCGCGGTTTGGAGTATGGGTTGGATCGCAAGTCCCAAAACTCGCGAGACGGTGGCGGAGCCGGTGGAAACCGAGATCGGCCAACTAACACTGGAAAGAAGTAACTTTGCCGGACCGTTTTTGATGACGGTGCTGCGGGCTGACGGCTCGTTTTCCTATGCCAGGATAATCAATGCTCAGGTCGAGAACGACGTCTTTGTTGGCCAAATTCAGTTGGAATATATCAACGGTGATTTTGGTTTGGTGAGGGAGGGAAATGGAGAGGTGAATCTTTTTATCACCAGAAACGGATTGCAGGAGACGGTTTCCCTAAACAATCGAGTTATTTTGGGAGTTACTTTGCCTGACGGTACCATTTTGCCGGTGAAGGTGGTGGATGGTCGGATTAGCCGGGGAAGACTGGTGGGGGATTTCCGGATGCTGGTCTTAAACGAGAGAAAAGAAGTTTCCGGGTCATTCGATTCCAGAGGCCAGCTGTCTTCTCTGGCAGTGACGCCAACCTTGCGGGAGGTAAACCCGGCGTCGCTTCTGATTGCCAGAGAAATATTGAAATTGGATTTGGCTAGCCAGGATAAACCCGAGGGGCAAGTTTTGGGACTAACGACGATTGCTCAAGCCCAAACGGTGACGAGCGTGCCTCCGGTGGGGGCGAGCGCCGAGACATTGGTGAGAGTTGAACGGGATGAAGCGGTAGGAGCGATCTCGTTGTCATCGCCGGTGGCGGGTCCAGCTGGACNNACCGGTCCGGCAGGACCGGCTGGGATTCAGGGGGCGGCTGGTAATAATGGATCGGCGGGAACAACTGGCGCGACTGGTCCAACTGGTCCAACTGGTCCAACCGGCCCGGCCGGGACGATCACACTGACTTCCAGCGGAACGTCGGCGAATACGTCCTCAAATTCCGGCTTGGAGCTGGATGGAAGCAGCAATTTAGCAATGTTGCGAGGTTGTTCTGGTGGTCAGGTGTTGGCTTGGGTAACCGGAACCTCGACTTGGGACTGTACTTCGGTTGGTGGTGGTTCTACGGCTTTTTCGGGAATAACGAGCGGAACGAATACGACCGCGGCGATGGTGGTTGGATCGGGGGCATCGCTTTCTTTTACGGGAACCGGGACAATTAATGCCTCAACTCTGGGTGGGGCAACCTTTGCCAGTCCGGGAGCGATAGGTGGAACTACCCCGGGGGCTGGGACATTTACGACGTTGACTGGAAATACCTCGATTACTGATGCCGGCTTAACAACGGCTGGGGTAGTTACAAATACTTCCGCGGGGCTACTGGGGACTGTGGCGGGGACAACGACAACGGTACTTCATGGAAATACTGCCGGGCTGCCGACTTTCGCCTCGATCACCGGTTCAGATTTAGCTTCTAACATCACCATTTCGACCACCGGGAATATCTCGACGATAGGAACGGGGACGATCACCAGCGCCGGATTATTGACGGCTAGCAATGGCCTGACCTTGACGAGTGGGGCATTGAACTTGACCGCCACCTCCGGAACTCTATCGCTTTCCGGGCTTTCTGCCTCGTCACTTTCTACGGGTGCGAACGCCCTAACCTTTACATCGAGTAACTTTAATACCACGGCGACGGGTATCAATAGCACGGCGATCGGGGCAACAACAGCCAGCACTGGTGCATTTAGCACGCTTTCATCAACGGGAGCGACGAGTCTGGGGCAGGGAACGGGTGTAGTGACACTCAACTCATCCGGCGCTTTGAATCTAACCGCCGCGGCGGCCTCGACGTTCACATTGGCAAATGTTTCAGATGCGCTAAACTTTGATGCTAACACTCTATCCATAGATGCTTTGGGTAATCAAGTTGGAATCGGCATAGCGGCGCAGAACTATAAATTATCGGTAGTGGACAGCCAGGCGGGGGCAAGTGACGCCGACCAGGTGGTTTCTCTTGTCAACACAGATTCCAGTGCCAGCGACAAGGGAGTGCTGAGGTTGGGAGTCGGCGATTCGGCAGGGATCAACAATCGTTTTGTTACCTTTTACGCCGGTTCGACGACGGATAATGACGGCACGGGCGTGGGACGGATCCGTTTGAACGCGGCGGGAGATGGGGTGCAGTATCAGACTGGTTCAGCGGACATCGCCGAGTATATGACCGTGCCTTCCACTGAGGCAGCGGTTGCCGGAGATATTATCGCGGTGACCTCGACCGGAAATGTCAAAGCGAGTTCGAGTAGTAACGTGATGATCGGGGTAGTTTCGGACACGGCTGGATTCGTCGGCAACGCGACCTCGGGGGCTGATGCCGACGCGAATAAACAGATCGTCGGTATCGCCGGTTTTGTGAATACAAAAGTGACCGGGACAATTGCCGTTGGGGATCCAATTACTGCCGGTTCGACGGCGGGGGTGGGTGTCAAAGCGACCTCAGCGGGTTACATAATTGGAAAAGCGGCGGCGACTCACGCCGGAGCGACAACAGACCGGATTTTGATAAACATTTTACCTGGCTGGTATGACCCGAACGTTTTAGCAACAGCCACCGATGTTAATTTCGGTGACACGGCAGTGACGAAGACTATCGATATCGGAGGAGTTACATCTGACGGAACTGACACAGTAAATATTTCGACAAACTCGACTTCGGCGGATGTCATCACCGTAGGTAACAATAATGCCGCGACCACGGTGGCAATCACCGGAGGTGATGACTGGTCAATAACGGGAGCAGGGGCTTTGACTTTGGCATCACTGACAAGGGGGGCCGATACGGTCACGGATTTTACCGGCAATGGCTTGGAGATGTCGTCCGGGTCTTTACAGCTGGCAACGACTACTGGTGGCGCTGGACTGACGTATACCTCCGGGGTGCTGGCGGTTGGTGCTGGAACCGGGCTTAGTGTCGGCGCCGATTCAGTTGGGGTCAATACCGACGCCGAGTTTTCCTGGACGAACGCCCACACATACAGCTTCACTGGAGTGGAGAAGCTGGGAATTTTGTCGGCTCTTTCTGGGACGGTGAATGTGGTTTCGATCACGGCTACCCCGGGTACAACTGCGGGGACTACTTCCGGGCTAACAATCACCCAAGACGATTCGCTAAACCCTGACGGACTTGATTCCGCGATCGTAATTGGAAACGAGATGGGGCCAACGATTGGTGCGGCGATAAAAATCACTGACGGAGGCGGGGGCGGTTTCACTTCAGTAATTGACAACCTGGGGACACTAATTTCAGGAGCCGAGTTAGATGTCTTGGATGCCGGAATTACTTATGGTGAGCTCACGAATTCCGGGACATTGACGGTGACGACGGCAGATATCAATGGCGGTACTATTGACGGTACCATAATTGGAGGTGCCTCCGCGGCGGCGGGAACATTCACGACTTTGACAGCCAATACCTCGCTGACGCGGGGGACGGATACGATCACCGACTTTACCGGAAATGGACTAGAAATGTCAGTAGGATCACTGCAACTGGCGACGACGACAGGAGGCGCTGGTCTCACCTACACAAGCGGGGTTTTGGCGGTTGGTGCGGGAAGCGGTATTACAGTCAATGCCGATGATGTCACTGTAGATTTAACTGCTGCAACCGATGCTTTATCGTCGACGACTTCTTCTGGTTCCGGACTTGAAGTCTTAGCCAGCGGTTTGACATTACTCCAGGGTTGTTCAAATGGCCAGTTATTAAAGTGGAATGAAACAAGCGATGTCTGGGAGTGTTCGGCTGACTCGACAGGAGGTTCACCATCTTTTGACACAATCACCGGCGGTACGAATACGACCGCGGCAATGGTGGTGGGAAGCGGCGCTTCGCTGAATTTCACCGGCACGGGGACAATCAATGCTTCGACTTTGGGGGGAGCGACATTTGCAGCCCCCGGATCAATAGGCGGTGGGACTCCCGGATCCGGAGCTTTCACGTCACTTTCTGCCAGCACTTCAATTACCAGGGGTTTGGATACAATCACTGACTTTACGGGTAACGGACTGGAAATGTCCACCGGATCTTTACAACTGGCGACGACCACGGGGGGTGCAGGACTGACTTATACTTCAGGAGTGTTAGCGGTGGGGGCGGGGAGCGGTATTGTGGTCAATGCCGATGATGTTGATGTGGATGAGGATTTTGCTTTTAACTGGACCAACTCGCATTCGTTTTCGTTTAATGCAACTGAGAACCTGACGGTTTCTTCTGACCTTGCCGGGACCGTAAATGTGTTGGGGATTTCGACAACCCCAAGCGGAACGGCTGGGACAACCGCAGGCATAAACATCTCGCAGGCTGACTCGGTCAACACCAACGGACTTGACGCAGCGATGACGATCGCCAACGTAGATACTAATTTAGCGATCGGAGCGGCGATCAAATTGACTGATGCAGGTGGAGGATTTACTTCAATAATTGACAACCTGGGAACTTTAATTAGTGGAGCAGAGCTTAATGTTTTGGACGCCGGCATCACTTACAGTGAGCTAACTGATTCGGGAACCCTGACGGTGACAACGGCAGATATCAATGGGGGGGCAATTGATGGGACGACGATTGGGGGCGCATCAGCGGCGGTTGGAACCTTTACGACTTTGACGGCCAATACTTCGGTGACGCGAGGCACAGATACAATCACGGATTTTTCGGGGAACGGACTGACGGTTTCTTCAGGTTCATTAACCATCAACGTGCCGGCCGCGACGGACGGGCTGTCGGCCACGACCTCCTCTGGTTCAGGTTTGGAAGTGCTATCTGCCGGTTTGGCTTTATTGCAAGGGTGTACTAATGGGCAGATATTGGAATGGAATGAGACGACTGATGTTTGGGCTTGTGGCAACGATGATGCCGGCGGCGGAAGCTCGACGCTTCAAATTGCCTATGATAACGGGAATACAATCCTGACCACGACTGGTCGGGATATCGCTTTTACCTTGGGTGAGGTAGCGGCTCCGACAGCGTTGACTTTGGAGAACCAGGATACGGCAGGAACTTCAGCACAAAGGATCTTTAACTCAATTGCTTCGGGAACGCTGACGAATGGATTATTGATCGAACAGACTGGGGCGGGGACAATGACCAATGCGATTCAGATTGCCGAGACGGCCGGGACGATTACCGATGGGATTTTGATTACCGGGACCTTGAGTAACATTCTTAACTCGGCCTCCATCGATATCACTGGCGCTGGAGCGATCACCGGCGCGACGGGGTTGACACTAACTTCTGGTAATATCACCACGCCTGGGAATATCTCGACCACCTCGACGGGTACGATCACCAGCGCTGGGTTACTGACGGCCACTAGTGGAGTTTCAGTGGCCGCAGGACAAAGCTATACCGGCGCGGGAGCAGTGACGCTTTCTTCGGGAGCGGCGACGGCCTTGACGATCGACTCTGGGACGATTGGGGCATTGGACCTTGGGGCTGGGGCCAACGCCAAGACGATCACATTGGGAAATACGACTACCACGACCGCCTTGAACATAAATACCGGAACGGGTGGAATTAATTTGGGTGACAATGCCAATGCAAAGACGATCGATATCGGTGGAGTGACGAATTCGGGGACGGACACGATAAATATTGCGACCGAAGGAACGGCAGCTGATGTAATCAGTATTGGAAATAGTAATGCTGCGACTACTTTGGCCATGACGGGAGGAAATGATTGGTCGATTTCAGCAGCGGGGGCAGCGAACTTTACCACGACCACGGGTTCGGGCCTGTCTAATTGTGTCGGCGCGAATCAGAAATTGCAGTGGAGCTCGTCGACCTCGACCTTTAGTTGTGTGAGTGAGGGGGTACTTCAGACCCGAAGTTTCAATGACCCGGCTGATGTTGCCTGGGCGGACAACACGACGACTGAATTGTTTACCACCCCGGCAGGCAGAGCTAATATCACGCCTTCTTCGGCAAGTAACTCAGTATTGGTCCTAATATCGGTGGCTGTTGATCCGGGCGGAGCAGTCGACTCACATCACGTGGCGGTCACAAGAACTGCGACTGGGTCGACGGCTGACTGTACCAGTGGAACGGTGGACTCGGAGTTTGGTGGTTTTACAACAGAGACGTCCGGAAACTACGTGGCGACCAATTCTTTTCTCCATTCACCGGCGACCACGAGCAATGTTAGTTATACCGTGTGTACTTCGGCCAGTTCTGTATTGGGATCGGCGGCAACAAAGACCGATGCCACGATCACTTTGATCGAGATCTCAAACAGTACGGCGGACTTGGCTGAGGTCTATTCGACCAATGATGAGTCGTTAGCATCCGGTGATGTGGTGAGCCTTGACGGTTCTTTGAGAGCGGGGGTAAAGAAAAGTTCTGGAGCGTACGACAGCGGGGTGTTGGGGATCGTCTCGACTGCCCCGGCCTTGGTTATCGGAGGCACCGACGGAGAGGGTGTTTCGGCGGTACCGGTAGCTCTTTCCGGCCGGGTACCGGTCAAGGTTAACGTCGAGAACGGAGCCGTTAAGGCGGGTGATCTGCTGACATCCTCCTCGACCCCTGGTGTAGCGATGAAGGCGACCAAAGCCGGGGCGATTATCGGTTCGGCTATGTCTGATTACTCTGGTGGGGGAGTTGGGACGGTCTTGGCTTTTGTGAAGAATGGCTCATCGACTGGGTCAAAGATTGGCTCGATTGTTCCAGGCATGGTTGAGAGCGGCGCAGACTTTGGTCGGGCGGTTCTTTCTTCATTTGTTTCCGATACGAAACTACAGGAAAGAGCCGAGTCAGACCTATCTGACGTCATTGCGGATAGAGTGGCGGCGGGGGTCGAGGTAATCACACCGAAGCTGACGGTTCAGGATATTGATGCTTCCGGGATCTTCAAGATGGTGGATGCGGCGGGGAATGAAAATGTCAGAATAGAGGCCAGTGGTTCGGCGGTCTTTATGGGAACAGTGCGGGCAAAGAAGATCATCGCTGATCAGATTGAAGGCTATGAAATCCTGACCGACAGGATTGCGAGCCTTTCTGACGCCGTTTCGACATTCTCGGCGGTGCCAGTGTCAACCCCGGCCGAAGGACTCAGTATTGCCGAGACAATCGCGAGCATCTTCCGTAATACAGTTGAATTCTTCGGGAAAGTTATCTTTAAGAGTGAGGTTTTCTTTGCCGGTAGACCGACGTTTAATAAGGACACGGCGGGGTTTGCCTTCATCAAGGCGGATCAGGCTGAAGTGGAGATCAAGTTCGACAAGGAATATGCCAACCTGCCGGTGGTGACCGCCAGTATCAATCTGGTTGGGGGAGTTAATGTGGCCGAGGTGCCAGGTTATGCCGTCTTTGACTTGTCGACGAAGGGCTTCAAAATTAGATTGGCAAGAAACGCCGGGTTTGATATGCAGTTCTCCTGGATCGCCCTCGCGGTGAGTGAGGCAAAGATTTTTGAAGGAAGTGTCAGTGGTTCTACAACTTCAGTGCCGGTAACAACACCAACAACACCCGCGCCTCCGCCAGAGGCGGACCAGCCTTTGGCTGGGACTCCTACAGTTGAGGTAACTGAAGCAACAGAATCGACTCCCGCTTCGTCTACTGAAACCATTACCCCCTCTGTCTCTCTCCCTTTGCAAGGAGGAGAGGTGGCGACACAGAGCGCGACTCCGGTCCCTTCGCCTACTGAAGTGGCCACGCCGACGCCATCACCGACCCTGTAATGTGGTACTAGTTGATAGATCGATGTACAAAGATATATTCTTTTCGTTACCTCGCGGCTCTGCCGCGCAGCTCCCTGAAGGAAAGTGCGAAAACCCT
>CXWL01117156.1_pt1 | contig 10685 bp, 6 predicted proteins | sample 590931 | NCBI WGS metagenome assembly CXWL01 (sample SAMEA3498368, study PRJEB10139) | groundwater metagenome | biome: water well; material: biofilm material | place: Germany | collected 2015-04-27 | reverse complement strand
CTTGGCTTCCGCGATAATTCACCGTTGCTATTCTCCATAATCAAGCAGTCTACATAATCGGCCAAAGCGGACGGCGAAAGCTAATCGAAGAATTTCATTTCTGAACGACCGCTTTTTCAAGTTTCGAATCATTTTGAGCTTGAGTTGTACTTCTGTATTTCCAAAATTTCAGACCATCAAAGTTTTGCTTGTGCGACCCTACTGGGTCATTTGATCAAACAATCAATCTGGCGGCAGGGGCAGGATGATGGTTTATGCTTATCTTCAGAGTTAATAAACTAAATGTAGTGACTTGACTCCATCCTACCTACTGTATATAGTGTTTAGCACTCTCATGCTTAGAGTGCTAACCCGATAAACTTGGCATCGAAAGGGGAAAAAGATGGCCGACCTGCACAAGATAGTTTTCTATCCCGTTGGAAACGGTGATACGACACAAATCATCATGACTGCTGGGCGGCGCGTTCTTTTCGACTTCTGCCATCGACAGAAGGGAGAAGATGGTGAAACTCCGGAAATTGATCTCAACAAGCGTCTTCGGGATGAACTGAAAGCTGCTGGACGAGACTATTTCGATGTTGTTGCCTTTACACATGCAGACTTGGATCACATCCAAGGGTGTACTGAATTCTTCGAGTTACAACATGCAGAAAAATATCAAGGAAGTAACCGAATCAAAATCAAACAATTGTGGGTTCCTGCGGCCCTGCTGCTTGAAGAAGTGGCACGAGACAAGATGAGCGACGAATTCGCTATCCTTCGGCGGGAAGCAAGACATCGCCTGCTGGAAGGAAAAGACATACTGGTGTTCTCGCAGCCCAAAACACTTATGGAGTGGCTTGTGCCAAAGTTGAAGGAACGAGGTTTGCCAGCGAATGCACGCGACCACTTGTTTGTTGATGCGGGTCGATTGGTCGAAGGATTCACGTTGCAAAATGATGGCGTGGAATTTTTCTGTCATTCACCCTTCATCAAACACTGTGACGATGGGGACATCATTCGGAATGATGCAGCCTTGGTGTTTAACGTACGCCTACATGCCGATGGTGAGAATTATGATTACTTACATGTGGGGGACACCACTTGGGATGCTCTTGAAGATATCATCGGTGTGACTCGATATCACAAGAATGAAAATAGACTGGCTTGGAATCTGTTCAACATTCCGCATCACTGTAGCTATCTGGCTTTGAGCGATGATAAGGGTGAAAAGGAAACTACGCCCAAACCACTGATCAAAGATTTGTTGTTAATGGGTAAGTCAGATGCATACGTCGTAAGTTGTAGTCGCCCTGTGCCAGACTCGAAAGACGCATATGAACAAATTCAGCCACCGCATATTCAGGCCCGAAAGGCCTATGAAAAATACCTGAAAGAGGTCGGGGGGCGAAAGTTTCTTGTCACCATGGAAGAGCCGAATGCCATGCACCCAGAGCCTATCACCTTTGAGGTCGCCAATGGTGGAGTGACCTGGAAACGCACCGCTGCATTTGGTGCGCCGGCAATCATTGCATCTCGCCCTCCCAGAGCAGGTTGATGCCAAATGAATATTACGAGCTTTTCAATGTCGAGGAAGTAGATAACCTCGACGCATTAGAGTTGCCCCGTGCAAGGGCGTTGGCAGAGGCAATCCGCAGACAACGTGATTTTTCTGTCATCAAGCTGTTTCGCCATGTCGGTGGATCAAGCAAACTGGAAGGTATCATTGTCGATGTGGAGTGCGATGGCGTTCTTCCGAAAAACTCTCTAGGTATCAACTATCGCGAACGTTTGGCGCTCTGCGTTCCAGAGGATCCAAAGAAACTCGTGGAAGTCTTGGCTTTACGTAAAGAATTTCCTGTACTTCTCCATCAAAACCAAGCTCTTCCCGGAACTGCACCTAGCCTTTGCTTATATTACGAGCCCGTAGCTTCTGTCTTGCGAACTTGGACTCCGCAGAAATTCTTGCGGCAGATTCAATGGTGGATTGAAGCGAGTTCTAGAAAAAAATTGCATGCCGCTGACCAGCCGGTTGAGCAACTGTTCTTCGTGAGCCCATACGAACTTGTTCTGCCGTGGAATTTCGATGAACTGAGAAAAAACAGCCAGCAGAAATTTTTTGTTTACCGCTCTGGGCAAAGGCCTGATAACGGTGAAACATTCTTTCTCTCCGCTGGAGCGGAGACCGGCAATCCAAAACAGCAACCTGTAGCACCCATTGAGCTTGACTTGCCACCGATTCTTCAAGGGCATGTAGAACATGACCCAGCCTCGCTAGGGGAGCTATCTGACATCTTGGAGAGACGTGGAGCTGGCCTCATCGCCAAATTACGCGAGCTAGTGCAATCACGAGTTGATGAAAAAGGAGCGGCAGTATCTTCTGATGAGGCCTTTACCATCATCCTTCTCCATGTACCCATACTTCGTGAGCTAAACGCCGCACCAGAACGGGTTGCCCATCGTGCATTCTTCATTCCCTTTGGCACACTTAAGCTTGGCGAAGCATTGGGTTCGCTGTTCTCACATGACAACAAATATTTTGATGCGACAGGGCTGCTGGGCGAAAAGAATGATACTGAATGGCGAACTCAGCATATCTTCCCAATGGAGGTCTTACGCTGCAATGATGTGAAAGCAGCGCGGGATCAGTCTGGCCATACAGATGCCGGGCCAAATGGCGTTCTCATCGGCGCAGGTTCTCTGGGGAGCGCTATGTTGAATATTTGGGGGCGTAGCGGATGGGGCCAATGGACAGTTGTTGACAAGGATCATATCAAGCCGCACAACATATCTCGCCATACAGCACTTGCACACCATATTGGAGCCACAAAAATTGATGTGGCGGTGGATATGCACAATTTGGCAATGCATGGAGCCAGTGAAGTCATTGGGTTATTTGCCGATGCCTGCGATACGTCGCAAGAGAAAGTATGGCAGGGGCTCAAGGGAGCGCAATTAATTATTGATGCATCCACAACGCTAGAATACCCACGCCTCACCAGCACCATAGATGCTGTTGGGCGTCACTTTTCAGTCTTTGTTACACCCAACGGTAATTCCGCCGTTCTTCTAGCGGAGGACGCGGGCAGATCGGTCAGGTTGCGAACGCTGGAGGCACAATACTACCGAGCGCTAATCAACCATGACTGGGGTGCCACACATCTCGATGGTAACTTGGGGACGTTTTGGAGTGGCGCCAGTTGTCGCGACATTTCGACAGTGATGCCGTACTCACGGATAGTTGGACACGCGGGCAATCTGGCAGATCAAGTTCAACAGGCAACTTTAAGTTCATCTGCACTTATTCGTGTATGGGATCGTATATCTGAAACAGGAGAAGTCGCAGTTCATGATGTGACTGTTGCTCCAGAGCGCCGCATGAAATTTGATGAGATGGAACTGTTTATCGACAAAGGTCTTGAGAACAAACTTCGCGCCATGAGGTTAGCAGGCTTACCCAGTGAAACAGGAGGAGTCCTGCTTGGCTATTATGATTTCAATATCGGCTCTGTCGTTATTGTTGATGTGCTACCAGCTCCAGCAGATAGCGCATCCAGTTCAACCTCGTTCGAAAGAGGTATTGCCGGACTCACAGCGGCTGTTGAGGAAGCTGCAAAGCGAACGGCCGGTATAGTTGGTTATCTGGGCGAATGGCATAGCCATCCACGGGGGCATTCCGCGCATCCCAGCCAAGATGACCTTTTGCAGTTGGTCTACCTCGCGCTGGGAATGGCTGATGAAGGGCTGCCCGCTGTCTCGCTGATTGTCGGTGAGCACGACATTAAAATATTGCAGGGAGCAGTTCGATGATGGTGGGGTCAAAGGCAAAGCCGCGAAGTCGTCTGAACGGGGCGAAGGCGAGTTGGAGGCAATACCGGCAGACATTCTGCCGTACAAGTAATACTGATTCGATGCTGGAGAAACATAAATTCCATCCGCCATAGCAGTAATGCCTCATATGCAATTAATTAACTAGGAACAGAGAGCACGAGCTGCCTCCACAAGGTGGCGAAAGTGGAAGTTTTTTTGCGACACCTAATGGAAGATGTATATTTCCTGTTGAAGAAGTAAGCCCTGATGGGCATGCTATTCGATTCGAAGTTGAAACCTGATTCTGCCAGCCAGAAGCAGAATAATGGCTTAATGCCTGCGACTGAGGATGCCCATAACAGTTTCCACTGCCAACCGAAAGTGCTAATTTGCCACCCTTCGCCGCAGGTGGCGCGAAAGATATTTTCGCACCATGGTGGCTAGCTACCAGTCCTACAAGAGAATAAGTGTTCCGACTGGTTATATATTGGAATTCAGCATCGCCTGGCAATAATACTGACACCATCGATCTGTTCTGAAGATGATTGTCAGTAGTAGCAAAAAGTGCCAAACCCGAATTGTTACGCTCTTCCTTTAGTCCGTTGCTGGGGCCACTACATCGGACAATTTCTCCGAACGATGTTGACATAGAATTGAGTGCGGTGGGCCAATAGAAAAGGGAGCTATTTTTTATAAGCTCAATTACGAATTTTAAATGATTCGGAGAAAGATACTGACGAGGCGCTATCCATGGCGTATGGATGGCTTCGGGGTGCCATTGCCCCTTGCCGAGCTTCGCCCCAGCCCAATGATCGAAATCCCAATGAGAAAGAATGATGGGAGGGCGCTCGGTAAAGCAGAATTTTGGCCATGGTGAAGGTGCAGTATTGTTGTTGAATGACAAAGGTCGACCAAAGTCATAATAAACGACCGGCATGAAGTGGGAATTCACGACGGCATTACAATTACCTTGGCCTACGTCATATACTGCGACGGACACATCGCCATTAACCTGCACTCCGTCAAAGATCGCTCTGATAGCATCCTCCGAAGCGTCCACAATACCTTCAGTTAATGAAAATTTTTCAAGTATGTCTTGCAAATCCTTTGGCACACGATGAATGCTTGTCAATTCACGTTGCGTGCCTTCAAGAGCCAAAATATCGTCATAAATAGTTACAGGTTCTCCTTCTCCATTGCTGGAGCTGAGCGAGACTATCCACCAAGGTCGATTTTCCTTATCCTCGAATTCCTGAAAGCGTTTCTCCACCTTTTTCCCATCACCCGTGATGAGCACCGTTTCAAGTGAAAACTCCCCCCATCTAAAGCCACGTCCACCTAAGTAGCTCTCAAGTGGCTCCAGAAAAGACCTCACGGCCACACAGTCAAAAATCAATGACGGTACATTGTTATTCGTGATCTCCATTTCGATGCCATACTCAACAAGAGCAAGAAAGTGAGATGTTTTGTCATCAGACTGAAACGCGCTAAGGTAATTAAGCATATCTTTCATTTTCTAAAAAGCATTCGCCCATACGTCAAACTGGCTTAATTAAGTTTGAGTAATTCATGATATATGCTGACAAGAGCATTTATATCTACGCCTACCCATAGGAGTACTCGAAGTAAAGTGTCGTTGTCTTTATCGCAGATAAGAATTCACTTTTAGTTTTTTCGGAAAGATATGAAGATAGATCGTCCTTCTTAGGCGTGTCTTCGTCCGACCTAAGCAACCGTCCGCCTGTCTTTTCTTGCAATCGCTTTATGAGCGGCGGGAATGGCATGCCGGCCCAACGGTTTTTCATAGCCTGATCTTTGAACACCGGAATGAATGCAACTAGATCATCGCTAATCATTTGCTCGAGTCCATGGGATCTCAAGGTAGCATTATGGCTTCCATGATGCCCTACCTTGTAGAAAACGGTTCTTGAAAGGAGTTCCGGTCCGCTGACTTCAGCAACTCCAACTGGCGATTGAACCTTCCATTTGCACTGCTGCCAAGAAAGCCAGTTTCCAATCTGGGCATCAGCTGGAAATAGGAAAACTTCTCCTGTATCGATAAACTCAAAGGCGAGAACCAAGCAAGTGTTGTTCGTATGAGTATCCAAATTCAAGGCTAGTGTTTCCGCGACTTGTGTCCAATCATGCTCAATTTTCCGCCATTCCATGCCAGAGGCGTTCCAAACCGAATCATGCATCGCGGTAAGCCCCGGTGCGGGACTGGAGAGCTCCTCGGGGCGTTTGCGTAGCGCACTGTCGAAAGGGCAATCGTCAGCTTCGGCGGTGGCACCAACTCCCCCACGCAGACGTGAAAACGCTGCTGAAACATTGGCGGCAAGGTTTGCCTCCGCAGCGAGCTCGTAGACCTCGCGGCCAGATTTAGTTGGGGTGCTTTTTTTGATCATGGCCTCGTCCTCCGGCGGACCTAGCACGAATACCCGGACATTCTCGACGTCGCCCAGCGCGATCGGTGCCTTGTCAGGATAGCAATATCGCGTCTTAATACCGCGCCTTTTCATGAGGTACTCAAAAGCATCTCGCGTCTTTCCAACGGCTGCAGTCGTACCCTTTGCGGACTTGGCTGCAGCGAGATCCATGCCGAAGAAACCGAGAATCGCTCCCAGACTCTTTGCGCGAGAAATTGCCAACGGATTGGCCTTCATATTCCCAAGCGCTGCGGCCGCCATTGCCACGGCCGATACCATCTCGGCACGTTCTTTTCGGAGCCGCTTCCCCAACTTGTTCTGCGGATCCTCGGTCCACGCGTACCATACCTCGCCCACCTCGATGTCCGCAAATACATCACGCGCCTGCTGTGTGGAAAAACCGGACGCGTGATCCCAATGTTCGTGCGTCATAGCAACGACGTCGAGCCGCCCGCACGTCGTGAGAATATCCTCGGCAACGGAGCTCATAGTTTCCTTGGCGTTCTGCGCCACCATGATGAGGCCGCAATCGATTAGCACGTTGAATGTGTCATCGGTATTAGGCCTTGCAAAGCGAAGTAGCAAACAGTCGCCTAACCCGTGCCGGTACATGCGTATGCGAAGTCGAGGCACGCGTTTCGCCTTCATGGATACGGCTTTTGTTTTAGATTTTATAATCACAGCCATCGCAATTCTCCTAATATCCGCCGTGCAGAAAACAGAAAGGCTCTTCGCGTTGCGCTACCGTTACGTCAGAGAAGAACGTATCTCGAAGTGAGAACGCCTGCTCTTCACGATTTTTCTTGTAGGCCTGAATGGCTTCAAGGCGGTCTTTGTCACCAATCGGTCGAGTGATGGCATACCGAAGACTGGGTTCGTCACCTTCCATGTCGAAGATTAATGTGCTACCTCCACGAAAATCAAACTTTCCAAGCGCTGGCTGATCCGGATCAATTGGCATGTCCACCAATCGCTGTGTAACAGAAATTATCAATTGCTTCATGATCTGGCCGTCCGGTGTTACCCGCAAAGTAGGTAGTACCGAATGAACCTCAAACGACGGCAAACCGGATGATTTGTACCTCAAGCCGGGAATCCCGCCGTTCGGCGCCATGTTCAGTCCGGTCACATCCATGAAGTTCTGACGCTGCATACCCTCATCTGATCCGGCCAAGGCTCGGTGCAAAATTTCATGCGCCTTCGCGCGGGCGTTCTTCAAATTATTGAAGACTTGCTCACGGCCTTGCAGATAGAGAGAGTTGTTGATGAGATCCTTTAGTTCGGTGACCACCCCCGCTAGCGCGTTCCAGCGGTTCTCTTCGTATTCCAGCCTTGCATAAGGCCATCGAAGTTGTTCCTCCGAAAGCGTTTTGAGACCCTCGGGCACGATTCCCCAGCGTCGAAACGACTCGATCAAGGCTACGCGGTAGCCGTACTTGTCGTTGGCCACCATGTCATAGTCGGCCGTGACGAGCGCACGAAGGTAGTCGCCGAAAGTAATATCGAACGGCGGGCAGTAGTCCAGCGCACGGATGCACATGTGAAGAAAATGCTTCGCCGTCTTGGTTGCCTCTGTAGCGAGAGCATCAACTAGGCTGGGGTGCAATGCGCCTTCGGGAAGAATTCCGGATCCCGCGCTCGCCAACGTAACCACGCCTTTTGCACGAGCTTTATACATAGCCAGAAACGCCGAAAACATGGCGGCGACAAGAATCGAACCGCGTTCATGAGGCTCAGTGGCTTTCTGCAGTCGCGTCGGGTCCGGCGCCAGCAATTGCCAGGTACCATCCTGGCCGACTTCACCGATGGCGTTTCGCAATGCGCCGTAGCGGCCCGTTGCCTCGCCAAACTGCTGCGCAAGTTCGCCGAGGAGTGACTGTGTTTCCAAGTTACCGCGCGTCCGTTCAATCTGGTGTTTCAAGACCTCCGCAAATGTGAAATGCTGAAACAGCGCAATCAAGTCTGCGAATGCTTCGTGGAATGCAAGGGTGTCGGGATGGTTATCCTCCACGTAGCGGCGGTGCATACCATCCAAAAGAGCATGCGTAGTTTCGTGCGCTACGATATCTTGTGACAAACAGGAAAACACTGTCCCTGTAGGGCCCTGGAAATATCCAAAAAGCAGCGCCTTTTTCAGTGGGCTGTAATAAGCGTTTGCGGCGCGTAGCGCGTGCGGATAGATGCGCAACGTCTTTACGTACTGATCTCTAGTGCTTGAGTCTGTTGCATCGCGCGGCGACCAAAGCACCTGGCGCCCCAGCGCGCGTTCGAAGTTTGAAATCGTGTTCATCGCGACCGCATAGACCATTTGCTGATGGAATTGCGGGTTGCCTTCTGAAGGAGCGAGTCCATCTTGGGCTAGAATGTTGGTTGCGTTCAAGTCGACGGGATCGTACCAACAAGCGCTTGCCGGATCGTAGTCCACTACTTCAATGTATTCACCGCAAGGTCCAGGATCCAAATGGCTCTCCCACGGAACCTCGAAGCAAGTGTGATTGATCGAGGCTGTCTCAAGGCGCAGGGACAGACTCGGATCAAACGCATATGCTCGAAGTCGCCGAAACGGCGGCCTGGTAGATATTTTGTCAAGCGGCTCTTTTTTGTAGTCCTGACTTGCATTGATGAGCATCATGCTTTACTCCATTCAGTACGCATCTAGTACCAAGGTGTATTCACGCCAATAGTTCTGGTGTGTATTTCCTTATTCGCGCTTCGATGAGTGACCCGCCATGGCGATTCAGCACATCAATCTCTGCCGCTGGCAGCGCTTTCAAATTCGTCCCAATAGATGACGCAAAGGCGGCATCGCCCGCTTGAGCTTCGCCTTCGACACTGTCAATTGAGAACCACAGTGGTTTTGGGCCCATGCCGGCCAAGTGCCGGTAAGCAATGCGGTCGAATTCAAGTCCGCGTATTTGCTCCATCATGATGTCGAGACCCGCCTTCAATACGATGGCTCCCGACTCGGTCGGCTGCCGATTATTTGCGAACGGTTTCCCGCCATCGCTGATGATGAGGTAATCGAGTTCGTTACGTTCCCGGAGCAACGGATTCACACCCATATTGTCGTAAATCCCACCGTCGGTGAGGGTTACATATTCAACCGCTGCTGCATGAGCGTATGTGCAAGCATCCAGGCGCAACGGCGGGAAGACCGGTGGGAAAGCCGATGACGCAGCTACCGCGAGGGCAATGCGAAAATTGGGCGCGTCCACTACTCCTAGTTCATGTTCGCCCATCTCTTCCTTTTGGCCTCCACCAGCGACAAAGAAAAACATATTGCCTGTCGCCAAGTTGGTGGAGTTGAGGTATATGCGCGGGCCACCATCCAAAGCAGAGAGTGATTTATGCTTAAACAGATCGCGGTCATAGCTGTTGGCCAGTTTTTCAAGTCGACTTTCGAAGGGGTCGAGAATCCCTCCAATGACCGAACTGACTGCAATAGATCGGGAATGTACGTACCACTCGATCTCATCAAGTGCTGTAGGCGAATTCCAGTGAAGAGCAAGATAAGCTCCTGCAATGCTGCCGCCACTTACACAGGAAAGAAGATCAATCTTGTCGAGCAACTCGAGCGCCTTAAGCTTTCGAAATACACCCAGATGAAAAGCGGCGGCACGAAATCCGCCACCCGACAATGCGAGTCCAATTCTTTTTTGTGCCCCGTCAATAATAACTGTCATATTACCTCCAAGAAGGAAGGTTTAAACACGAAAGCAAAAATGCAATACACGCCAGCCCTGAACGCTCACATAGACAAAATGAATGGCAACTCTTGTGAACCATGCCCCGTTAGATGTCGTAGCAAAGAGTAGAGTAAAGCGCGCAATCGGTTTACTTTTATTTTTGATCACCAACCTATGCCGAGAATAGCCTATACGGTTAATAACCATACTAGGAAATCAGACATATCACAATAGACCGAAACGGGCCTATGCATTCTCACGAAATATATGGACAAACAGGATGTTAGTTTTCGTTATAGCTAATCGACTATCCGCAACTGGTCGAAAGTACTGGTTCAACATCTCTGGTTAGCAGCCATTAGCGGCGAATAAAATTCGAATAAGCCTCAACGACTGCTTAGGCCGATTATGTAGACTGCTTGATTATGGAGAATAGCAACGGTGAATTATCGCGGAAGCCAAGCACCAAGCGACTTCTCCGAAGAAATTGATTGTGCGAAGTCGACATAATTTCTGTAGCTAGGCAACTTCCTGTAAAAGCAAAATCGGTCGTAGATTTCCTGTCAGACCGCACAGGGGCTGGTAGTGCCGCGATGACGATCATGTGAGTGTCACATCGTCAACAACTCCCTACCCTTGGTGGATTGCGGATTATGTAGACCTTTGCATTAACGTCTTCCGCACCAGCCAAGGTCTTAGGGTGGGCGCAGAGCATCAAGTCCACATAATCAAGCAGTCTACATAATCGGCCTTATGTGGAGCGCTACATAAGGCCGAGAACCAG
>CXWL01133000.1_pt1 | contig 10687 bp, 16 predicted proteins | sample 590931 | NCBI WGS metagenome assembly CXWL01 (sample SAMEA3498368, study PRJEB10139) | groundwater metagenome | biome: water well; material: biofilm material | place: Germany | collected 2015-04-27 | reverse complement strand
TTCGCCGCTGCTGCAGTTCGGATTCGGAGCAGGCTTCGAGACGCTCACGAGCACAATGAGCAACGGCATCGCTAAGCCATCTCTGGCTGCTGCGTACGCCGCGTTCACGCTGCTGACAATCCTGGCGTCGCTGGGGTTTGTGGCGCTCGTCGGAGGCATGGCGTTCCGCAACGTGATGGCCGACTTGTTCGCGCCGATAGTCCAGGAACCCGAGCAAAAGGTATCGACCGCTGCTGACTAAGCAACCTGCAATTCAAAACCCGGCTCCTGCCGGGTTTTTCTTCGCCTGAAGGTCGTGCTCCGGCCCGAATCGAGGACGGGGCGCAAAGAAAAACCCATGGAAGCGATGCCTCCATGGGTTGAATGTTACGTCTTCAGCGAATATTCCATGATTTTTGACCGGAAATTAGTCACCTGTTCCTCGGAATAGCGCATCGGGAACTTTCCGTCGACCTGCAAGTATTGAACGATGCTCACGCCGGCGCCAAACGATTGCTCCGCGAACTTCTGGCGCGATTCGGTCAGGTATTTGCCACCCAGAAGCATCGCAAATTTGAGTTCAGCGGTCTCGAATTGGCTTGCTCGCTCCCAGAGCTGATTGAGGATTTTTTCATTATCCAACTCGACCGCGCGGCGTTCGATACGGGATAACCCGTTCACTGGAACTTTGGACGCCAGGAAGAACAGGGCGCCAACGCGTTGGTAGGTGCGAGTGCTGTTGCGCCGCGCCGTTTGCCAAGCTACCGCAACCGGGTCTTCCGTGTCGATGTTCAAGTCCAGACGGGCCGGGACTTCGTACAGCTGGCGGATGGCCGCACAACGTTCTTTCGTCAGGTTATCCACATCGACCGGCGGCGCGGCCGAAACTGCCGACAGGTGATGGCTAGTGATGAACTGCACATAGTGTTCATAGGCCAGGTCCGCTGCCGGTGGTTCCGGACGTTCCGGGCGCTCGGTTATGACGACCTTCCGCGATTTGAACGTGTAGCCGTTAATCCGGCCAAGACCGTCCAGCTGGTGCATCGACCCTAGCGCGACGAAGGCGGTGAGTCGGGACAAGGCAACTTCGGCTTCTCCGGACTTCTCGTGGAACGCCAGCTTGATGAATTCGGCCAGGCGATAGTTCAGGTTGTAAATCTCGAAAACGTGACGGGGGGTGATAGGCAGTTGCATAAAAAATCCTATGTTGAGTACTAAAAATGGCCTCCAAGGTATAGCGCCGTCCCGCCGGCTAGGGCTTTCTGGCAAGTTGTCGTATATCCCTACGGCTTGGCCAGTGCGTCGAAACTCACAGAAGCCATCGCTCGCTGGCCCTTTGAGATTATGCGAACATCGGTGGGCTCGGCGCCGACCAACAGTCCGTATCCCGGCCGAGGCCGAACGAGCATGCCCAGGTTGAACACCTCCAGGGCGGATGCCGCGTCGACGACGTCCAGGCATAGCCAGAGCACTGCGCGAGAGACCGGGGCGGGCAGACTTGAGCGCGACTCGGTCGCTTCCGGTTGCGCCCAAAGTTGCAGAGGGCCGACCGCGGCGAGCGGCCAATTGAACATGTGGGAAATTCTCCGACGGACCTCGTCCGAAAGCGGGGCAAAGCCGGGGTCAGTGCTCGTGCGCTCTTGCATGGGCGCCGCGGATGCGAGGGCGCCTGGTTCCTGTGGACGAGCAACGAGGGTAAATTCTCGGAGAGCGTCGCATTCCGCCGCTGTGAGCACGCCGGCCACCAGCTCGAGATGTGGGTCGAGCGAGGCGAATACGAGAGCGCAGTCCGCGGTAGCAATCACGCTTCGATTCGTGTCACCAGGGGCCCAGCTCGGCTTGGCAGGCTCAGAGGGGAACACTAGGTCGAGATTATTATGCTCCGGGGCTTCAATAGCGCTGATAACCCGGCGGGCGATAGGGCCACTGTAGCCGCAATCATCCGAGAGCACATTGACCAGGCGGTCAGCGGATATGCCATTTTGAAGATGCGGCCATGCCCATCGTGCAACGGCCGAGTCGTAATCGAATTTCATAGGTCGTCCTCGGTGGCGGTTGGATTGATGTACGCGGCGTCTTCGCGACAGTAAAGGGCGCGCTCTCGGAAGGTAATCGGGGTAATGAGTTTGGTGCCGGCCAACACGTCGGTGCCCGCATGTAGTGTTGCCGACTTCAGGTTGAGTTCGGGATAGCAAAAGAGCAGAGCGCTGCCCCTCCGTGGGGCGACCGCCAGGCCTACATTGGCCATATAGGTTCGGCCCCCTGCGGCAGGCTCGTCAAGGTACACGAGGAACGTCGCAACTCGCTGATTGTGTCCGGAAGCTTCCAGCATCGCTTTCTGAGCGGGGTCGTCTTCCTTTAGATAATCGGCATGCAGGCTGTATTTCTGGCCTGGAGAGTAGCCGCTGACTGCGGTGTCTTCTGTCTCATTGGGGTCCCTGTCGAGTATTTTTGCGGCACGGAACCGCATTTGGCGAATAGCTTTTTTGATGTGGGACCCGGCGTACAGGCGGGTATAGGGTCCGCTGCCTTCGTTGCGGAAGTTGTCGCGAGCGGCGGCGGCGAACGTGTCGCAAAATTCCGGGCTGACGAAATTTTCTATCAGCAGCAATCGCGGCCGGACCATCTCCAGCACCACATGAGCCCCTGGGCAGAATTGTTCAAGAGCGGCCAAGTTGACGGTCATGCGGGGCGAGTGGTCAACGCCGGTGGAAAACGGTTCCGCGAGGCTGCGGGCAAGTCCAGGGTCGACGTGGTGGGTCTGGGTCAAATAGCTAAATGCGGCCTCTGCCGAGGCGTAGGCCTTCCGCAGTGTCTCCAACAGCTGTGCCAGGGTAGGGGTCATCGAGCAGTTCCAAAAAATTGGCCACTAGAGACGTTCTCTAGCGGCCAAGGGTTAGTGCCGATTAACGGCCGTGGACCGGGATGCTCTTGGCGTCGCCCAGGGCTGGTGCGCCGAGGAGAGGGATGTGCTTGGTGTCGCCCAGGGCTGGTGCGCCGAGGGCAGGGATGTGTTTGGTGTCGCCCAGCGATGGGGTGCCGATGGCGGTGCCGTGGACAGGGAGGCTCTTGGTGTCGCCCAGCGATGGGGTGCCGATGGTAGCTTTTTTCATATAAATCTCCAGATGGATGGCGCATGATGGAATTATCAGGCGTACCGGGTATATGAATAATTTTTGAGCGTGATGATTTTTTTCCTGGCGCGCGAACATCAGAGCCAGCGTGAAACGCCTCCATGATGCGAACAGGTGCCCCTGCGGTGCAGGCTGAACGAGTAGGTGCCGTCACCACAGCGCGCGGAAGCCCCGTCCGGTGCCGCCCCTGTTAATGAGTGCGCCGGCGCATGTACACTCAGGCCGTCTCGATTGCGGTAATGGCCATGCTCGAGTAGGGCGGACTCGTTTGCGGGTATGCCGGGGCTGGTCGAGGCGCCGGCGTGAATTGGGCGGTAGGGCGCGTGGCGATGAAACGCGTGGTGCATGTGCTGAGCATGGTGCGCGCGATAGGAGTGATGGGCCGAATGAGAGCCATGATGACCGCGTGCGAGCGCCGGTGCGGCCAGGAGGGACATCGCCAGAAACGCGGCGCCTATCCTGCAGGTAATCGGAAGGGAGGGCATTGACAGCTCCGAATGGTAGAAGCCACGTATAGGGCGCCGTGGGCGAGACACCTCATTGCGGACTGCGATGAAAAAAGCCCGCCGGTAAGGCGGGCTTGTCAATCAGGTTGGGCACAGTACAAGGATGCGGCCCTTGCAACTGCGCAGCCAGCGCTTCAACAGCGAGGGCTTTCGTTCAACAATGGGCGTTTGTAATCGTTCCCAGTCTGCGAAAAACGCGTTTGCGCCACCCGGAGGAAGGTGCTCGGCGCTGATATCGACGCGCGCACGTTCGCCGAAGGTCGCCGGGTTGCTGCAAAAGCGCAGGTCATGCAGCTTGACCAGGTCCTGAAACTGACCCAGGCGGTTCGCTGCGATGGTCATACTGGCCTTCATTCGGCAGGGCTTTCTTCTTTGGCCGCCGCGACTGGCACAGCTTCCGGCGCCACCTTAGCAGCCGTCGGCGCTTCGATGACAACCTTGGCGCGGCCATCGCACACTTGGCACTCCTGACCACTTCGGACCAGTCCGTCGTTGCAGTTCGCCGGGCACGGGCCCCACACTGGTGCCGAACCCGGTACGCCGTTGCCGCCGGACTCATAGTCCGCGCGCGCGGCCTCGGCAATGACCCGCACCTTCTCGACGATGTCGTCAATCTCGTATTCGCTGCGCGAACCTATCAGAGTCGTCACGATGTTGCCAAATCCGACCTTCCAGCGGTCCTTTCGGACCAATTGGCCGTCACCGCGGGTTTCATATTCGCTTGCGCGGCCCATGATGCCATCAGCCAGGCGAACGAAGGGTTCGTCTTCTGGTTCGACCGGCGCCGCAGCTGCGACTGCCTGTTTCTCCAGCTTTTCCAGCTGCGCAATTTTCTGGTCCGCTTCGACTGCTTCGGCGCGAATACCCGCCAGCATGTCGGTCGTGTTTTTTTGCAATCGCGATGCCGTCCGGAACACGAAGATGCTGATGATGAGGCAGACGACACCAAAAATAGCTAATTGCATTTGCATGGGATTCTCCTAAGTCGCATCGGCCTTAAGACCAATGATTTTGTTCTGGCAGCGGTGCTGCCCTCAATACGTCCTCTCCGGTATAGAGAGGGCGGTTATACAGGTATTTGTTTGCTGCGCGCGGGGCGCCGGCGGCCGGCGGCGCTATACCTCCAAGGACTACAAACTTGGAGCTTTTAGTGATTACCTTTGAAAAATCGGTGCGCCTGGCCGACGCCATGCTCGCCAAGAACATGCTGGACGGCCTGGAAAACTACTATCCTGGCTTCGAATACTGGTACGTGAACAAGTGCATGCCTGGCATCGTGCTCGGGCCCGACCTGCTCATCGTCGCTCGAGAGCATGGCCAGATTGTCGGTGTCGCCCTCGGCAAGAAGCGCGACGACGAGAGGAAGCTGCGCTGCATTCGCGTCCAGCCGTCGTACCAGAATCGCGGTACGGGCCTGCACCTCATCGACCGCATGCTGCGCGAGATGGATGACGACAAGCCTCTTTGCACTGTGAGCGAAGAAATGATGCACATGTACAGTCGCGCCTTCGTCAACCACTACAAATTCGACCTTACCCGTGTCGAAAAGGGCATGTATCGGCCGAACCGGCTGGAGTACGTTTTCAACTCCTGATTTTCAAGCGCAGCTTCGGTTGCGCTTTTTCTATGCCGGCGACGACAGCTGCCGCGCGATGCCAGCGGGCTAGTCGCTATAGGGTGGAGGACCCTTTTAGGTGCCCACAAATCCGTGGTACCTCGACTCCATCACATGCTTAGAACAAGGATTTACCCATGAGTACCATCGAAAAAGATGCCAACGGCTATAGCCGGCCTAACGGTTTGGACGTCGCCAGCATCTCGCCGCATCTCGGCTTCAAGTACAGCCCGAACCTGCATGCATTCCTGGTGAAGCATGCTTCCCAAGGTCGTCTTGCACGCGTTTTTGTCGACAGCGAAGGCGTGGAGTTCCTGGGCTTCATCGACGACACCGACCAGCTTATCGGCGCGCGTCTGTCCCAAGTGCTCTCACTGGGGCGAAAAGCGAGCGTGGTGAGCCACTACTCGCTGGGAACCCTCATCGAACGCAACGCGTTCTGGGCTGAGTACCTGGCCGACGGGCGCTGTGCCATCGACCGCGCGCACGTGATGCCGTACATCGGGTCCGATACGCGCTGGCAGACTGCCGGCGACTGCCGCTCCTGCGCCTGGTGCAACAAGGTGACGCAGAAACTGCGTCGCTGGACCGAAACAAAAGTTGTCGAACACGAAGCCTGGGAAAACCAGGACGCCGTAGCCGAAACCGCTAAACAGTAATTTAATCTCTAAAAAAGGACATTTATGCAACCTCTTCTGCTCGTATTGCTCGCTCTGATGGTCGCCTTCTGGGCGCTGTTCATCCCATTCCTGTATTCCTGCAATGACCGGGACGGCTGGGTTTCCAAGGTCATGGACCATCCAGTGGCGGTGCCGGCGTTCTTCATCGGCGTGGTCGCAATCGGGTTCGGCATCGGCGCCATCGGGCTCTACTCCAACGTCACTCTCGAGGTGGTAGGGTATGGAGGACAGCTGTGGGAGCGGGGAAACCGGCTGTCGTGTCTGACACTGACCTCGGTCTTTTTCACGTCGTTCGTCACGGCAAGTTTCACGGCCATCGGTATCAGCGGATTTTTTGTCGTCGAGGCCGTCAAGGACATCGTATCGGCCTGTACAGGCAAACCGCGAGTCCAGGTAGTGGGCTAACTGCTTGCCGACCTGCCTTCGTTTCACCCTTCAAGCCGTCTCGAGCATCTCGAGGCGGTTTTTCTTTGCAGGCGCCGCGTGGCTTTGGTAGCTACACGAGGATAGGACCCATCTCTTTTCACAAAGGACAAACTCATGAATCTTGGAGACCATCTCAAAGCCATCAACAATCGCACGGAAGCAGAAGCGAACCGTCAGCGCATCGAGCGCGAAGCCGCGGAATGTCGTGAAAAGCGCGAGGAGCTCGAAAAAGTTCAGCGCTTTTTCAAGCAGGCGCGAGAACGCATCGAGAGCGCCATCACCCATGGCGAAGCGCCGAAACCCGTGTACGTGGGCAAGCGAGGCGACAACTACGAGCTGGGCTACATCCTGGCCGGCTATCAGCCGCAAAGCGTGGTGACCTGCTCCAAGCATAAATACCATTTTGTTTGGCAGGAGTTTGAGGCTTGGGCGCGCTCCAACGGATTGCTGCCCGAGCTGCAGTACGAACACGACGGCGTTGGCATCGAAAGCTGGCACGCGCTTGTCGTCAAACCGGTCTGACGCCCGGCGTGTTTCATTCAAAGCCCCGCATCTGCGGGGTTTTTTCTTGAGCGGACATTGGACAGCTGCGCCCGGCTGCGGGACAATAGCCCAAAGGTAGGTTCGGCTGATGTCGCTATACCGGCAAGGACATTTCGATTCATTTCTTTAAAAGGAACACCATGACGCAACACACCCTGCCGCCGATGTTTTCCGCTGAAGACGACGCGCGCGACGCAGCGCTCTGGCGCGAGTTCGCGCAAGGCGTACGTGCCAGCTTGACGGACCCGTCCAACAACCACGTCAGCGTGTTCGGCGGCAACGAAAACCTGCATGCTTCGCTTCAGTATCAATCTCGAGGACGGGCGGGCATGCAGCTCACTTTGTCGTGGACGGGCGAGAGCGAACGCCCGGAAGACTTCACGGCCGCCTTGCTCGAAATGCAAGCTGACGCCGCGAAGGTTCAGGGTCGACCGGGAGAGCGCGCCGCACTGCGGCCTGGAACCCGCATCAGCTATGCGGATATCGAGGCAGTCGTTGTTGAGGACCACGGGGGCTCGTCGCTCATTGTGTTTACCGAGGGCAAGCATGTTCGGTGGTACTGGACCTTCGACGGCGAGACCTGCATCGTTTTGCCGGATAAAACCTGACCAGGACAGCTTCAGCCCAACATCTTTTCAACAGCCGCGCCTTCCTTGGCGCGGCTTTTCTTTGTCAAGGATGAGTTGTTCGCTTCCCGTTCGCAAGCGCAACCGCGCTGAACGTGACGTTGATGAGACGGTCGATTTCAACCAACTGCAGCGCAGCAGTCGTTTCGGTGGCCTGAAGCTGCGCAGGCGCCAGCGTGGCCTGGGTAAGCGCCACGCGTAGGGTCTCAAGGCGCTGGTCGAGCGCGAAAGCCAAGTTGCGGTCAGGCGGCGTACCACACACTTCCGCGGTGCTGCGTAGCGCCAGCAAGGCCAGTGCCATCTTCTCGGCGTCGGAGCGCGCATCGGGATGCGCTGTACGCACCTCTTTGAGGATATCGACCAGTTCGCGGCGCAATGCGTTGAGTTTGACCACCCAACTTTCGGGCGTTTCGCCCGCGACCTGCTGAAATTTCTGTGCAAGACGCTGGCGAAGGCCAAGCGCGGGGGTGGCAGAGGCCAGAGCACGTTCCAGCAGGTCGGCACCGTCTAGCATCATGTGGCGCTTGGTTACCCGAGCGGCCAGAAGGGCGTGTTCCCGGCACAAGGCCAACCGTTTGTCCGCATAGTCTTGCAGCGCCTCCAGGCGCAGCGGCAGAAGGCTTGCCACCATCCGTTCGAGCCGCGATATTTGTGCGTGGGCGACATCGGGAGACAGCTGACATGCTTTGGCCACAATATCGGCTTGCAGCGGATGTGCTTTGGCGGCAAATGTGACTTCGCCGGGTGCGCGGGCAGGCGGAATTGCTGTCGTGACGGGAAAGCTCAGGGCCTTCGGGCCCGCCACATCGGCGCCCGCCGGCACAACCTTTGCCGATAGCTTGGCCGCGGGCGCAGGGGGTTTCGACGCATTGGTCGACGGCGCCTTGGGAGTGTCGGGAAACACGAGCGGCCGCGGACCGGAGTCAGGGGTGAGGCGAACCGGTGGGGGCGAAGTCGCAGGGGAAGCTGCGAAGTCATTGAATACAACAGCCCGCGGACTGGAATCTGCGGGCTTGCTGACGGGGTCAGCGGAGGACTCAACGCGCGCGTTGCCGGGGCTGTCGGGGAACACAATGGCAGTAGGCTCACGACTCATGGCAGCACGCGCGTTCAGGTTTCGGGCCGATTAGCCCTGGGTGGTGTAGATGTTCACGAAGTCCTGCAGGCCCTTCTTGAAGCCCTGGCCGACTGCTTTGAACAGCCACGCGCCATCCTTCTTGTAGAGCGAGCCGAATTGCACGGCGGTCTCGGCCGAGAAGTCGTCTTCCAGATTGTAACCTGCCTTTTCTTCGCCGGTCGTGCCGTCGTACAGCTTGATGTGGCAGCCCGACACCTGGCCGAAGTTCTGCTTGCGGTTTTCGGCGTCGTGAATGGTCACGATGACGGACAGTTCGGTCACCATAGGGTCCAGTTTCGACAGGTCGACCATGACGGTCTCGTCGTCGCCCGGCGCGTTGCCTTGGGTGTTGTCGCCCGAATGGACGATGGACCCGTTCGCCGTTTTCAGCTGGTTGTAGAAGATGAAGTGCTCATCGTTCACGATTTTGCCGTTGGGGCCCAGGCCGAACACCGACACGTCCAGGTCCCACGGGTGGCCGGTGTCATATGGATTTGCCGGCCAGCCCAGGCCCAGCTTGACCAAGGTCAGGCTGGGGGCGTCCTTGGACAGATTGAAACGAGCACCTTTTTCGAGATTGAACGACATGTGCAACTCCTTGCGATTGTGTGAAAGGGGGAAAATCAAAAACTGAACAACTTATGCCGGAACAGGTTCTTCCTTGTGGCGGACTGAGCTCCACAGTGCCAGGCCAATAAGAACCGCGCCGCTGATACCGGTTACCGCTTCCGGGATATGCACATGAACGCCCACCAGCATGACTGCGGCGAGAGCGCCGATGGCCCAGAATGCGCCATGCTCCAGATAGCGGTATTGCGTCAGCGTGCCCTTGTCGACCAGGTACAGGGTCAACGAGCGGACAAACATCGCGCCTACACCCAGGCCGATTGCGATGATGGGCAGACTGTGGGTCAGGGCGAAGGCGCCAATCACACCATCGAAGCTGAAGGACGCGTCGAGCAGTTCGAGGTACATGAACGCCATGAAGCCGGTCTTGGCAACAACGCCGGCGCCGCCGTTGGCGGGGTCGCCTTCCATCAATTCACCCAGGCCGTCAGCGACGACATAGACAACAACACCCCACAGACCGGCGACAAGGAATTCCGAACGGTGCGCGATGTCGCCGAAGAATGACGAGCTTACAACCACGGCCACGAGTGTCAGCGCCACTTCAATCGCCTGAAGCTTGCCCAGGCGAGTCAGCGGGTCTTCGATGAACGAGAGCCAGTGTTCGGCTTTCTCGGCGTCCATAAAGAACTTCAGGAACACCATCATNNCATCAGGAAGGCGCCGCCGAACGCTGCCACTTGGTGGTGTGCGGCAGTGAGAATGGTCGCGTAGCGATGCGGGTCGCTAAATGCCAGCTTGCCCGCTTCCAGGGGGCCCATGTCCGCCGCCACAGCGACGATGACCATCGGGAACAGCACGCGCATGCCTACGACCGCGATGAGCATGCCCCAGGTAAGGAAGCGCTTACGCCATTTTGCGTCCATATTCTGGAGCACGGTCGCGTTGACGACAGCATTGTCGAACGACAGGGAAACTTCGAGGACAGACAGCACCCCGACGATAAGCAGTCCTTCGGGGCCGCCGAGGATAAAGCCCAGGACCAGACCGATGACGGTCAGGACGAGGGACAGAGAAAAGTAGCGCAAATTGGCCATGATGTTCCTTTTTTAGAAGCGTTTGATGAAGGCGACCAGCTCGTCGGTCAGCAGTGCGTCGTAGAGCTGTTCGTCGGTGATGTCCAGGCTCGCNNCCGTTTGCGCCGTCGGTGATAAACATAATCATCGCGGGCATGGTGTTTTCATTGGCTGCGGGGGCCGGCGCCGGCGGCGCCTTCTTGCCGAACAGGCCGCTGAAGAAGCCACCAGCGGGGGCGGCCGGGGCGGCGCTAGGAAAGTAGAAGTCAATCATTGCCTGCCAGACGCCGCCGTATGCGGTGTTGTTCCACTTGCGCAGCTTATTGGCGCCCAGGATGGCACGCTGGATGTAATCTTCGTAGTCCATCTTGCCGACGGAGGGCAGCTGGGCAAATTCGTCATCGAACGCCCATGCGTC
>CXWL01105884.1_pt1 | contig 10687 bp, 9 predicted proteins | sample 590931 | NCBI WGS metagenome assembly CXWL01 (sample SAMEA3498368, study PRJEB10139) | groundwater metagenome | biome: water well; material: biofilm material | place: Germany | collected 2015-04-27 | reverse complement strand
TCCAGATCTTCACGGGCTTGATAGTTCAAACGCAGATTGAAGATGTTTTGATCACGATCCGCTTGGTCATATTTGCGGAAATAATACGAGTAGCGATTAAAGAGTCCTACCGCAAAGGCGTAGCCGGCGTACTTTGGATCAGCCGCGTTGACAGCGAGCGCCTGGGCTGCCGCAACCTGCTCTGCCGGGCTCAGTCCTGGAAGCCATGTCCCCAAATCTTCCCAAGTACGGTACCTGTATTCGCTGCCTCGCTTGTTGTCAATCTCATAAGAGGCACGCAAGGTGGCACCACCCAAGCCACGATTGACATAACCCAACTTGTACTTGTCTTCCCATGTCTTGTCGCGTTCACGAAAATCGCGAGTGAAGTCTTCACGTTCCCAGGCAGCGTTGATGCTGCTGGTATGGGTCAGGTCATAGTCACCTGACAACCCATAGTTCAACTGTTGGGTCGAACGAGCCTGCCCATTCACTGGAATATTCGATCCGTTATTGAATGCCAGATTGAACTGACAGGTGTTGGTCAAGGCGTTGGCGGTATAGCCTGGGGGTATGTAGCAACTTCCAGCCGTTCTTGGATTGGTGCCAGGTTGCAGCCCCACGATGGTTTCAAACGCCCCATTGCCGTCATTGGGGCCGCGCCCAAATTGCCCTGTCAACTGGTTGTAGGCCGTGTAGGTGCCCCCCTTGTTGGCTGAGTCGTAATAGCGCAAAGTGCCTTTCAGATTCAGGGCATCGGTTGGTTTGACCGACAGGCCCAAATCAAGCAAAGCCGTGTCGATGCGCTGCTTGCTGGTTAAGCGACTCAGTGTTTTTTGCGGATCGATCCAATTATTGATATTTAAGGTGTTCGCCGCGTAACCCAGATTGGTTGTGGCAGCCAAGCCCAATATGTTGGTTGCCGAATTGGGGTTGTAATAACCGTTTCTGGTCAAGTCTTGGAGTTGCGCATCAGAAATTGGCAATAGCAAGGCATCATCTTGCCGACTGGTTCCCAACGATACCGCTGCATTAAAACGCCCATGGTAAAAGTCCGGCAGTGAGCGGGCGAACTCACCCTTCAAATTGTAGGCACTGTTGTCTGGATAGAGATCAAAGGTGGCCGTCTGAACAGCAGCATAGGGTCCTGCCACACCCACACCCAAGGCATTGGCACCGGGCGGCAGCAACGGGTATTGAACATTCAGCGTACTGATGTTGTTGCGAAACAGGGAAGCAGAGAAGCGCACATTGGCTTGGTTCAGACGGTCGGAATACGAGACACCTGCCAGAAAATCGTGTGTGGTGTAGTCAATGGGTTCGGCGATTTCAGTGGAGAGATTGTTGCCTAACGTGAATGAGAAAGGTCGCGTACCTTGCCGTGCTTCTTGCGTGTAGCTGAAATAGCTTTTCCAGTTGTCCGTGATGGTCTTGTCAAACCTGGCACCTCCCTTTTTGCGGATCAGGCTCAACTCACTGTCATGCATATTTGCCAACTTGGTGGCGATGGCAGCGGCCATACCCGATTGAGCTGAGTTGGGTGTTAGCGTGGCGACATTCCCAGCCACGGTGTAAGTGCCGCCAATTCCGTTGATGAGGCTGGAAGCCAGTGCACTAGAGTAAAGATTTCCGTTATAGGACCAGCAAGGTAGCGCCGCGGTGCAGTTTCCTGTCCCCACTGGAGTGAGTCCCAGAGCCGTTGCCCGCGCAGCAATCGTCGCCGAGACCAAGGGTGCATCAGCATTGGGTGCGGCCAAGCCAGTCGTCAAATTGCCTGTACCCTCACCATTCATCAGCGAACGCCAGTTGGTTGAACGAACATGCTGCGTTTCGTTGTAAAAAAGCCTGGCTTTCCAGTCGTTGTAGCGGCCAAACTGCATGCCATAAAACTGGTCTGCTTGCCCTGTGCCACCACCGAAAGCCGACATGTAGGTGGCAGTGCCTGCCTTGTCGGCTTCGACCTCAAAATAGTTGAGGTAGCCGCTGTTTTTCAAGTCTTTGTACTTGCGAAACAAGGCATTTTTGGTGTCAGCATTGCCACCCAACACACCCGCCTCGATGCCTCCGGTGTATTCCCACCCCCCCTCGGTCTTGTTGGTCTCGGTTGCCACGTCATAGGGCACGCCGTACAGTTGGCCGGTGGGGGAGCGACGAACCGTGTCGTAGCCACCTTCAGCCATCGGCCTGGGAATGGCCGAGCGGCCAGGCGGGTTCAGGGTGTTACCGTTGGCCATGTCTACACCAACAGNNGTCTACACCAACAGCCGAGTCAGCCAATGCCGAGCCTGCACCCCATTGGGCCAGTGCGACCCCAATACTGACGGCAAGCATTTTCATGCGGGGACGAGTAGCCATTGGATAACTCCGCGAAAAATTGGAATGAGTCATTTGTGTTCTCTCGTATCGGGTTAGCGGGTGAGGCGAGCACCAGACGGGCTGTTGCTACCGTGAATCATGGAGTGGCAGTTTTGGCACGAACGCCCGGTCATCCGCCTTGAAGGTGTGACTCCAATCGCGGCATTGGCTGCTGTAGTAGGCGAAGCGGTGGCACCCAGCGTGTTATTACCCCACACCGAATGCCCCATCGTCCCGGTCGTGCTGTGGCAAGAAGCACACAAGAATGGCCGCGTCTGCACCAACAACTTGTCCGCATTCGACCCATGCGCAGCATGGCAATTCATGCAGTTCTCACGCACCGGTGCATGCTCCCATAAAAAGGGACCGCGCTTTTCAGCGTGGCAGGTGTAGCAAAGGTCATTGATGCTGTCTGCCTTGAGCAGCTTCTTGGCGGTGCTGCCGTGCGGGTTGTGACAATCGACACAAGTCATCTTGCCTTCAGGCACGGGCATGTGGGATTTTTTGCGGAACTCGGCGCGTTGCTGCTGGTGGCAACTTTGGCAAGTTTCTGTAATGCCGGCTTTCTTCATCAAGCCGGTAGCCGAAAAACGTGCCATGGGGTTATGGCAGTCCGAGCAGCCCAGTTTGTTGGTGGCATGCGCCGAGCCGGGCCAGTTGATGCGCTGCCCACCGGCATGGCAAGTCAGGCACTGACCTGTTTGACGCTCAATGGGCGTATTCCATTCTTTGGAAAAGCCAATGATCAGGTCTTTGTTTTTGGTGTCGACCATGTGCAGTGAGCCGTTGCCATGGCAGGCTTCACAGACTGATTTTTCAGTGTCATTACGTGGGTTTTCGCGGAACACCTTGGCGTGTTGCGTGTGGCCAAAAAGGCTTTTCTCGGTGTCGTGGCATGCCGCACAGCGTTTTTCGCCAATCATGCGAGCATCCGCCATGGGGTCAGTGTCGGCCAGCGCGGGGCCGGCAGATAACAAACCGCACACCAGCGCCGTCAGGGCAACTGTGCACAGTCTGCGCAATGTGTTTGAAAAATTGATTACCATGCGTGAAATTCCTCTAGCTTGGACTGAAAGACATCCATCGCACCCACTGCGATACAACGTTGAAGAAATGGTAATTGGCGCTACTGAAACAAGGATGAAGGAAATCATCCAAGACTTAAGAAAGCTCACGTTTTCTTAATACTCCTCTGTGATTGCCCTGGTTTATCAGGGAAAGTCCTAGGCATAAACTTAACATTCCTTTAACAACAAAGTGAAGAAATTCTGATGCGACTATTGATTGTTGAAGACGATGCGCTGTTAGGTGCGGGCTTGCGTTCATCTTTAGGCAAGGCAGGCTTTGATGTCGTTTGGGTCAAGGATGGTCAGACGGCACTGAGTGCGCTGACGACGGGCTCTTTTTTGGCAATGGTGCTTGATATTGGCTTGCCGAACATCAGTGGGCTGGATGTGTTGCAAACACTGCGCGCGGGCGGCAATAACTTGCCGGTTCTGATGCTGACAGCACGCGACACAACCCATGACAAAGTCACCAGCCTGAACGATGGTGCGGATGATTTTTTGGTAAAAACCACCGATATGGAAGAGCTCATTGCCAGACTGCGCGCACTCATTCGTCGTTCGGGTCGGGGTGGCAAATACACTGCTGGCGGGCTGACGATCGATGTTGATGCGCGTACGGTCACGCATCAGGGCCAACCTGTAGCCCTGTCCAAACGGGAGTTTGATATTTTGCGGGTGCTTATGGAGGGCGCAGGGCGCGTCCTCACCCGTAGCCAACTTGAACAATCCCTTTACGGCAACAGTCGCCCACTAGAGAGCAATTCGCTGGAGGTTCATATCCACAATCTGCGCAACAAGATCGGTGCCGGAACACTCAAAACCATTCGCGGCATTGGCTACACCATTGCCAAGGACAATTGAACAATTTTTTGCAACACTCACTGAGCCAGCGCCTGTTGGCAGGATTGGCGGCGGTCAGTTTTTTGTATTGGGCTGTTGTTGTTTCGATCAGCATTCGCGACAACCTGAGCGAAGTCCACGAGCTCTACGACATCCACCTGACCCATACCGCACTGGCCTTGTTGCGCCTAAGCAATCCGATCTTGACCAATTTTGGCTTGGTCACCGACATCGAAGCCGACCAAACCATCGAGCAAATTTTTAAAAATTGGCCCGACTTGCCAGAACGCATGGCCCCAAATCCGTCTCAGCCGGTTGTGAAAANNGTGAAAAAAGGTTTGGCAGCATCACTGGCTGACAAAAAAGTCGTTGCCAAAAATGTTGCCTACGGAAAAAGCTTGCGCTACCAGATTTGGAGCCATGGCGGGCGTTTGGTCTTTCGATCAACCAATGCGCCCGACACATCCATCACCGAGCAGTTGGGGTTCTCTAACAGCAAAGACCAACACAACAAGGAGTGGCGTCACTACAGCATTTGGGACCGCAATCATGCATCACGCGTGGTTGTGTCCGAGGCCAACGAGGTAAGGTCTGCGCAAGTACAAAGCATTGCCTTGAGTGCCATGGGTCCGATTGCGCTCGGCATGCCGGTGTTCATTCTGCTGCTATGGTTCTCTATCAAAAAGGGCTTGGGGCCATTGACCGATTTGGGCCGGGAGATTGCTGCCCGCAAGCCCGACAGCCTGACGCTGCTCGACGACAAGAATGTCCCACGAGAATTGAACCCCATCGTGTTGGCTTTAAACGATTTGCTGCGACGCATGGCACAAACACTTGAAAACGNNAAACACTTGAAAACGAACGCCGATTCAACGACAACGCGGCGCATGAATTGCGCACGCCGCTGGCCGCCATTCAAGCCCATCTGTATGCTGCGCACAGCGCCGGGAGCGAAACCGAACGCCAATTGTCGATCGAACAGGCCCAGCGCGGTGTCGACCGTGGCATTCGGCTGGTGAGCCAAATGCTCACCCTGGCACGCTTGGAACCAACCCAGGGGTTGCCTGATTTGAGGCCGGTCAACCTGGCCGACATGGCCCAAGAGGTGTGTGCCGAGTTGGCACCCTTGGCATTGCAACGGGATCAAACGCTGGAGTTCGTCACAGTGGCTGATCTGCCAAAAATGATGGGGAATGCAGACCTGCTTGCCAGACTGCTGGGCAATCTGGTCGATAACGCCATTCGCTACACGCCTCGGTGCGGTCATATCACCGTTGCAGTGAACCGCTGTGAAGCCGGTTTGCAGATGGTGGTTGGCGACGATGGCCCCGGTATTGCACCGGCCCAACGCGACAAGGTATTCAACCGCTTTTACCGCCTCGCCGATCAATCGCAACCCGGAACCGGCCTGGGTTTAGCTATTTGTCGAAGCGTGGCGGAACTACACCACGCTCATATTTCCATGAGTGACACTGAGCACGGCACTGGATTGACTGTCAGCGTGACTTTTTCAATCTGACACCCTTTGCGCCCAGATACAAATGATTTGGAAATGGAATTAGCCCCGTACAAACAAGGTCACCAACGGCTCCGGCCCCACTTGCCGACTCCAGTGGCCGTGCACGGCCGAATCAAAAGTCTGCCCGGCTGGCAGCACGTCGGCCGAATAAAAGTGCTCGCCGGGCTTGAAGAGGCGGGCACTGCCGTCCTGCAGGCTGATCTCCATTTGGCCTGCCAGAATGAACACCCATTGCGGCTCACCGGTGCAATGAAAAGTGCTTTTGAAACCTACCGGGCTGGTGCGCAACTGATACCCGCCAGAGGGCAGCAAGGCAGACAGGGCCGACTGGGGGGTACCCTGATCCAGGGGCAACACCTCGTCACGAAACCTGGCGCGACCATGGGTATCAGTGAATAAAACAACTTTGGTGATGTGGGACATGACGATTTCCGTAAACTTCGGTGACCTGATTATTCACGACAATACCCCATGCGAATCCTTCACACCATGCTGCGCGTCGGTAACTTGCAGCGCGCGGTTGACTTCTATACCCAGGTACTGGGCATGACGCTGCTGCGAACCTCGGACAACCCGGACTACAAATACTCCCTGGCATTTCTTGGTTTTGACGGTGGCAACCCGGCGCAGGCAGAACTTGAACTGACCTATAACTGGGGTGTCGATCATTACGACATGGGCTCTGCCTACGGCCATATCGCCTTGGCGGTGCCCAGCGCCAGTGCCGCCTGCGAAAGAATCAGGTTGGTCGGTGGAACGGTCACGCGTGAAGCCGGTCCGGTCAAAGGCGGCACGACGGTGATTGCCTTTGTGACGGATCCGGATGGCTACAAGATTGAGTTGATTGAGCGGCCGCAGGCGATTTGACCGTGCACCAGACAGCGTTGACTTTGATGTCACCACGGTAGACAACCACAAAACGATTGAGTCCGATGCCCGCAAGCGATCTTTCGACTCAACCCCTGAGTGGTCCCCAAAAGGCGTTGCGCAAGCTCGGACTGATTCGCGCCATCGACCTGGCGCTGCACCTGCCGCTGCGCTATGAGGACGAAACCCGACTGGTCAAGTTGCGTGATGTCCGCGAAGGTGAGGTAGCGCAGGTGGAAGGAGTTGTCACACACAGCGAGATCAAGCTCAGTGGCCACCGCCAGTTGCTGGTAACTCTCAGCGACGGTAGCGGCACTTGTCTGTTGCGTTTTTTTACTTTTTATCCATCCACCCAAAAGGCCTTGGTACCAGGTAGCCGGGTGCGCGTGCGGGGCGAAATCCGGGGCGGCTTTGCCGGCCTGACCATGATGCATCCGCTGTTCAAAGCCGCTGGGGGTGCGCTGGCAACAGCGCTGACCCCGGTGTATCCGAGCGTAGCCGGTTTGCCGCAAGCCTATTTGCGCCGGGCGGTGCAGGCCGGGTTGGCGCGGGCTGATCTGTCCGACACGCTACCGACCCACTATGGGGATGAAATTGGCCTCAAGCCCTTATGGAATCTGCGTGAGTCGCTCTTATTTTTGCATAGCCCAAAACCTGATGTGTCGTTGGGTGCCCTGCAAGACCACAGCCATCCGGCCTGGCAGCGGCTGAAAGCCGAAGAGTTGTTGGCGCAGCAGCTCTCGCAATGGCAGGCCCGGCGCGCGCGCGCGCTGCTTCGGGCGCCGGTACTGGCAGGCGCGGGCCGCCGCCCCATCGGTCACACTGCGCCAGTGTTACCGACCTCTCTGTACGCACGTTTGTTGGCGGCTTTGCCGTTTCAACTGACGGAGGCACAGACGCGTGTGGTGTCTGAAATCAGCCGCGATATTGCCCGCCCGGTGCCGATGAACCGCCTGCTGCAAGGCGATGTCGGGGCTGGCAAAACTGTGGTGGCGGCACTGGCAGCCGCGGTGTGTATGGATGCGGGGTGGCAGTGCGCGCTGATGGCACCAACCGAGATTTTGGCAACCCAGCACTTTGCCAAGCTGGTCGGCTGGTTACACCCCTTGGGTATCACTGTGGCCTGGCTTACCGGGAGTCAAAAAGCCAAAGAACGGCGCGCGATGCTGGCACTGATTGCCAGTGGGCAAGCGCAACTGGTGGTGGGCACCCACGCGCTGATCCAGGACAAGGTGCAGTTCAAACAACTGGCGCTGGCCATCATTGACGAGCAACACCGTTTTGGTGTGGCGCAGCGGCTGGCACTCAGGTCGAAGTTGACAGTTGATGCGCGTGAGAGTGATGGTGGCTTGGAACCCCACTTGCTGATGATGACTGCCACCCCGATTCCGCGCACGCTGGCGATGAGCTATTACGCCGATCTGGATGTGTCGACGATTGATGAGCTGCCGCCTGGGCGCACGCCCATCATCACCAAAGTGGTACATGAGGCACGGCGTGACGAGGTGATCGCACGCATCAGTTTGCAGCTCACCCAAAGGCGGCAAATCTACTGGGTTTGCCCCTTGATCGAAGAAAGCGAAGTGCTGGATTTGACCAATGCCACCGAAACCCATGCGCAGTTGAGCGCCGCCCTGCCCGGGGTCATGGTCGGGCTGCTGCACTCACGCATGGCGGTGGGCGAGAAAAAGGCCGTGATGAGCCTGTTTTCCAGCGGCCAAATGGGCGTGCTGGTGAGCACCACGGTGATTGAGGTAGGCGTGGACGTGCCCAACGCGTCATTGATGGTGATTGAGCACGCCGAGCGCTTTGGCCTCTCGCAGTTGCATCAATTGCGCGGCCGGGTTGGACGTGGTGCGGCGGCCTCGGCTTGTGTGCTGTTGTATTCGACCGGTGACGCACCACGCCTGGGTCAAACTGCGCGGGAGCGGCTCAAAGCCATGACTCAGACCCACGATGGCTTTGAGATTGCCCGGCGTGATCTGGAGATTCGTGGACCTGGCGAATTCATGGGTGCGCGCCAGTCGGGCGATGCCCTGCTGCGTTTTGCCGATGTGGTGGAAGATGCTGCTCTGCTGGACTGGGCGAGTCGCTTGGCACCGCAAATGCTTGATGCACACCCGGCGCTGGCCGAGCAACATGTGCTGCGCTGGCTGGGCGGCAAAGCTGACTATCTAAAAGCATAGCACGACAGCCAGCAAGCAAAAGCGCCGCTCGGCTACCAGGCTTATCGTCTATTGGTAATGTTTACGCCGACGCTCGTCTGAGACAAACTCTTCCAGGTCAGGGTCCATCGCATTGCGCGACGAAATAATGCCAATGGCATGGCCGTTTTCAACCACGGGTACATGGCGAAAACCATGGGCCTGCATGATCACCAAGGCATGGCCGTAGGACTGGCTCGGGTCCAGAGTCAGGGGGGACGCGGTCATGACGCTGCGTACCGGTGTGGTTTTTGGATCAAGCCCGGCGGCAACGACCCGAAAGACCACATCACGTTCGGTAAAAATACCAATCAACTGGTGGTCTTCAACCACCAGCACGGCACCCGCATCTTTATCAGCCATGAAGTGCGCGGCTTGGCTGACCGTTTTATGGGGTGCAACGGTAATAAGTTTTTTGCGTTCCATAACGCTTTTAATGGGTAGATCAAACATGGCAGTACTCCTAGGCTCCATGCTAGTGACTCTGTACCTGGTTCGGTTGACTCAAATCAACCACAACCATATCACCTATAGGAATAAACCCTGATAGCGACCAACTCCCGCGCGGTTCATGCGGTGGGTGAAAATAGCCCCCATGACCCTGACTGAACTCAAATACATCGTTGCCGTAGCGCGAGAACGGCACTTTGGCAAAGCCGCTGAAGCCTGTTATGTGTCGCAACCGACCTTGTCGGTGGCGGTGAAAAAACTTGAGGAAGAGCTTGACCTCAAATTGTTTGAACGCAATGCCAATGAAGTGACCGTCACCCCGCTGGGAGATGCCATCGTGCGCCAGGCGCAAAGCGTGCTGGAGCAAGCTGCGGCCATCAAAGAAATTGCCTTGCGTGGCAAAAACCCGCTCTCGGGTGCGTTGGCGCTCGGCGTGATCTACACCATCAGTCCGTATTTGCTGCCCGACCTGGTGCGCCAGATGATTGCGCGCACGCCTGAGATGCCACTGATGTTGCAAGAGAACTTTACCGTCAAATTGCTGGAAATGTTGCGCACTGGCGAAATTGACTGCGCCATTTTGGCTGAACCGTTCCCGGATGCCGGGCTGGCCGTGGCCGCCCTGTATGACGAGCCGTTTATGGCGGCAGTACCCACCAACCACCCACTGGCAAGTCAGACCGAGGTCACGAGCGAACAACTGAAGACCGAAAACATGCTGCTGCTGGGCAGTGGCCACTGCTTTCGGGACCATGTGCTNNTTCGGGACCATGTGCTTGAAGTTTGCCCAGAATTTGCGCGTTTTTCCAGCAACATTGAAGGCATTCGCAAGACTTTTGAAGGTTCATCGCTGGAAACCATCAAGCACATGGTGGCAGCCGGTATGGGAGTCACGCTGGTACCCCGCTTGAGTGTGCCCAAAGAGGCATTTGCAGCCAAGCCCAAACGCAAACGTGACGAAGACCCCCATATCAAATACCTGCCGTTTGCCGGTGACCCACCAACGCGCCGGGTGGTGCTGGCTTGGCGGCGCAGTTTTACCCGCTACGAAGCCATTGCGGCACTGCGCAACGCGATTTACGCCTGTGAACTGCCGGGCGTACAGCGGTTGTCTTAAAGGTAAAAAGTGCCTCCAGCATAGATGCAATCATCGTTAGAAGCTATAAATACAATAGTAATATGTACAGATTGACCGACGAAAAGAGAGCTTTGTGAATTCACCTGTTTCAGCGGCGGACTCGGCCTGGAGTCGCCGTTTTTCTTTGTACCTGGACCTGATTCGCTGGAATCGCCCGGCCGGCTGGCTGCTGTTGCTGTGGCCCACGCTGGGAGCGCTATGGGTGGCATCTGGCGGCTTTCCGGGTTGGCATTTGCTCGGCGTGTTTGTCTTGGGGACGATTCTGATG
>CXWL01035785.1_pt1 | contig 10688 bp, 9 predicted proteins | sample 590931 | NCBI WGS metagenome assembly CXWL01 (sample SAMEA3498368, study PRJEB10139) | groundwater metagenome | biome: water well; material: biofilm material | place: Germany | collected 2015-04-27 | reverse complement strand
CGCTGGTGGAGCGCATCGCCGACGCCGGCAAGGCAGCGGCGATCGGCTACGGCACCGAGGGCGGCATGTTTGCCGCGGCCCTGCGTGTTCCGGTGGTGATCTGTGGCCCAGGCGACATCGCCGTCGCCCATCGCCCCGACGAGTTCGTCAGCGTCGAGCAGCTGCTGCGCTGCGAGCGTTTCCTGAGCGGCCTGATCGAAGCGCTCTGTGCCGGTCCTTGAGCCAAGCCGTCGCGAAGTCGACGAAGCGGTCGGCATCTGTCGACCTCGGCGGGGATGCCGGCGAGGCCCGTAGCCGGGCGAGGCCGAGTCGGAGCCCGGGCACATCATCGGCGAGGGGCACGTGGCAAACCTCGCCTCCTCCGGCGGTGACCGACCCCCGTGGAACCAGGTTGACGATGCTGTAGCCGAACCCCGCTGCCACCAACGATCGGAGCAGGAACGCGTCGGTTGCGCGCATCGCCGGTCGCATCGGCTGGTCCGCCGAGAGGAACACAGCGGTGAAGTAGTCGCGGCTCAGCGGCAGGTCGAGCAACACGAAGGGATCGTCGGCCAGTGCCCGAAGTGAGACGCGCCGGCGATGGGCCAACCGGTGATCGGCGGGTAGCAGGGCCAGCGGTGGCACGTCGACACCGGCGCGGAAGTCGAAGGCGTTGTCGAGCTGCAGGTCGTAAGTGAGAGCTACGTCGATGTCCCTGGTCTCCATCGCGTGCAGCAACTCAGCCTGGTCGCCAGTGATCAGCGTGACCGGCGCCGACGGATGGGCGTCGCCGTAGGCGCGCAGCAACGGAGGCAGCACGATCGGGGCAACGGTGACTAGCGCGCCGACGCGCACCGTGCCGGCACGCGACGAGGTGAGGTGTCCGGCGTGCTGCTCGAACTCGTCGGCATGTTGCAGCATCGCCCGGGTCTCGGGTACCAGCGCCGATCCGACGTTGGTGAGGATCAAGCTTCGCCCGCGCGACCGGTCGAACAGCACGACACCGAGCGACGTCTCTAGGTCGCGCAGCGCGGTGGACAGCGTCGGCTGCGACACGCCAAGTCGCACCGCTGCATCGCTCATCGACCCGGCGTCGGACATCGCGAGGAAGTAGTGGAGGTGGCGCAGGTTGATCACGGTGGAAATCATAGTGGTTGACTATTTCTTCGACGATCTCATAGTTTCGTAGCATGAACTCGCCGGAGACCGAAACGCTGCTGGCTCGGGTGGCCGAGATCGGACCGACGTTTCGCGAGCGGATGCGCGAGCTCGACGTCGGGTCCTCGTTTCCCTTTCAGAACCTCGCCGAGGCACAACAGGCCGACCTGCACAAGCTGACCGTGCCCCGTGAGCACGGCGGGTTCGGGTACTGGCGCGACGACAACTACAGCGGCTTCTACCGGATCCTCGAACAGCTCGCCTACTGGGACACCAACACCGCCCAATTGCTCCAGGTTCACAACCACGCCGTCGGCATCGTCGGATGGCACGCCACGCCCGAGCAGCGCGAGCTGTTCCTACCGCAGATCGTCGGCGGGGCCTTCTGCGCCTCGCTCGGTTCGGAGGCGCACATCTTCGAAAACGGCGCCGAGCACCTCGAGAGCGAGTTGCACTCCGTGCCGGGCGGCTACCGGCTCACCACCCGCAAGGCGTTTGCCTCTGTCGCCGCGATCGCCAAGTACTTGTTGGTCTGGTGTGCAGTCGAGGGCACAGCGTCGTACGCGGACCGGATGCTGTTCGCACTCGTTCCAACCGATTCTCCCGGTGTCACGCTGCTCGACGACTGGGACATGCTCGGCATGCGCTCGACGGTGTCTTGCGGTGTCGTGTTCGACGACGTGTTCGTGCCCGACTCGCACCTGATCGGTACTCCGGGTTGCTGGGTGAACAACGACCCGCGCACGTTCTCGTGCGCCTACGCGACCAACCACCTCGGTACGGCCCAGGGGGCGTTCGACTTCATCGCCGGATACGTCGCGGCACGTGACGATCTCCGCGAATCGGAAGCCGTCAGGGTGCGCCTCGGGCGAATGGACGCACAGCTGTTCGCAACCCGCAGCGCGCTGTACGCCACGGCGGCGCGCCTCGATCGCGGTGACGACCCCGACGACGTCGAGGCCGACGCAGTGCGAACCATGCACCTCGCCAAGAACGCCGTGCTGAGCATCCCGTACGAGGGGTTCGACATCGTCGGCGCCCGCGCCGCGCACCAGCGCTACCCACTCGGGCAGATGATGCGCGATGCGCGCACGTTCACACTGCACTTCCGCGACGACCTCTACGTGCAGCGACTCGCGGTGCATGCGATGGGGGGTGGGTTCTCGGCCAAGCGGGGTCGCGGCGGATCGACGCCGTTCGACCAGGCCCACGCGGGCGCGTGACAATGGGGGGGATGCACCCGGACACCCAACTGTTGATCGACGTCTGCGCGATCGACTCGATCTGGGGCAACGAACGGATGCTCGCCGAACACCTGGCCGGCGAGCTGCGAACGTGGGGGCTGAACGACGTGGTGCTGGTCGAGTCGCTCCCGGGCCGACCATCGGTGGGAGCCCGCCTGCGCGGTGCCGGTGGTGGGCGCTCGCTGGTGCTCAATGGTCATCTCGACATCTACGAGCTCAGCGAGGACTGGACCCGCGATCCGTTCGCTTCTTCACTGGAGGATGGCAGGGTGTACGGCGCCGGGGTCGCCGACATGAAGGCCGGCACCGCCGCTGCGCTCGCGGCGTTGCGGCGCATCGCCCGTCGCGCCGCCGCCGGGCAGGGTCTGCGCGGTGATGTCGTGTTCCAGGGCGTCTCGTGTCACTTCGAGGGCGGAGTGGGAACGCGGTCGTTGTGCGAGGCCGGGTTCGTCGCCGACGCAGCGATCGGGTGCGAGCCATCGAGCAACACCATCGGCATCGCCCACCGCGGCGCGGCATACCTGAAGATCACCACCCGCGGCCGCCAGGCTCACACCACCTACAAGGAACTGGGCCTCAACGCGATCGAGACGATGGAACCGATCCTCGCCGGGCTGCGGGCGCTGGAGGCCGAGCTGCCGTACACGCCACACGACCTGCTGCCCGGCGGGCCGATCCTCAACATCGGCACCATCTCCGGAGGCACGAAGCACAACCAGGTGCCGGATCGGTGCACGATCACCCTCGACATCCGCCTGCTACCGGGCCAGGACGCGCACGATGTGAAGGCTCGGGTCGAGCAGATGATCGCCGATCTGGTCCGCGACGTCGACGCGCGCATCGACGCCGTCGTCGAGTTCAGCGAGCACTGGTTGTCGGGTCCTCGGCACGCCTACGAGATCGACGCGGGTGAAGCGATCGTGCAGGTCGTCGACCGCGCCGTGCGCACGGTGACCGGGGCGCAGCCGCCGTACCAGGGTGTGCCGTTCTGGTGCGACCTGGTGACGTTGCGCGAGTTCGGCGTGCCCGGCGTCAACTTCGGGCCGGGTGATCCGCCGTACAACTTCCCCGACGAGTACGTGGTCGAGGCGCAGTTCCTGCAGGCAGTCGACGTCTACGAGACAGCGATCCTGGATTGGTGCGGGTGAGCGGCCGTAACCTCAACGTCGTCAATGCGGCCTCACTCGTTCGGGTGCGCGATCGCGGAGAGGTGCGTCGCGGGGCGATGCAGAACGAGCTCGACATCGTTCACGACGGGGCGGTGGCGATCAGGGACGGAGTCATCGTCGCCGCAGGCGAAACCAGCGACGTGCTGGCCGGCTTCGGCGAGCCGGGGGTGCCGACCATCGACGCCACCGGCAGGTCGGTGCTCCCAGGCCTGGTCGACTGCCACAGCCACCCGATCTTCGACGGCGAGCGTCACGACGAGTACGCCGAACGGCTGGGCGGCGCGAGCCTTGCCGATGTCGCCGCCCGTGGCGGGGGAATCTGGCGCAGCGTCGTTGCCACCCGCGGCGCCAGCGACGAAGCGCTGCTCGCTCGCCTCCGCGGGTCTTACCGGCGCTTGCTCGCCGGTGGCATCACCACGCTCGAGGTCAAGTCCGGCTATGGCCTCACGGTTGCCGAGGAGCTACGCGAGTTGGACCTGCTGCAGCGGTCGCGAAGCCTCACCCCGCTCGACCTGGTGATCACCTTCCTCGGTGCCCATGTCGTGCCCCGCGATCTCGACGCGCCGCCAGATCAGTGCGGCGATCTGTACACGGCGCTCGTCGACGAGATGATGATGCCGGCTGTGGTCGCCCAGGGAGTTGCCGAGTTCCAAGACGTCACCGTCGAATCCGGCTACTTCACCCCCGAGCAGGCACTCCGCCTGATGCGCCGCAGCCTCGAGGTGGGGCTTCCCGTGCGCGTGCACGCCGACGCCTGGGCCCCGTCGCGTGGCTGGGCGACGGCGGTCGCCGGGGGAGCAGTGTCGGCCGACCATCTCACCTACACGCCCGACGACGAGATTCGCGAGGTCGGGCGCGCCTCGACGGTGGCCGTGGTGCTGCCGATCGCCGAGTTGCTCTACATGACCGATCGTCGTGCCAACGCCAGGCTGTTGATCGACCACGACGTGGCGCTCGCTGTGTCGACCGACCATTGCTCGTCGATCCACGCCACGTCGTTGCTCACCACGCTCGCCACGGCCGCGCCATGGTTCCGGATGACGCCTGCCGAGGTGATCGTCGGGGCGACGTTGAACGCGGCATACAGCCTTCGCCGGCAAGCGGTGTGCGGGTCGCTCGACGTCGGAAAGCGCGGCGATGTGATCGTGGTCGACTGCGTGCATCCGAACGAGATGTGCCTCGCGGTCGGTGCACCGCTGCTCGAAGCGGTGGTGATCCAGGGTGAGGTGGTCTGGCGACATGTACGGGGAGACGGAGGTTCCAACGATGCGTGACCCGCGCTACGACGTGCTCTTCGAGCCGGTACGGATCGGGCCGCTCACGGCCCGCAACCGGTTCTTCCAGGTGCCGCAGTGCAGCGGGATGGGCTACCGCGACGTGAGTGCCCAGGCGGAGATGCGGGCGATGAAGGCCGAGGGGGGTTGGGCGATGGTCTGCACCGAGCAGGCCGAGATCCACCACTCGTCGGAGATCACCCCGTTCCTCGAGGCCCGGTTGTGGGACGACGTCGACATCCCGGCGCTTGCGTTGGTCGCCGAGCGGGTGCACGACCACGGCGCATTGGCCGGCATCGAGCTCTGCTACAACGGGATGAACGGACCCAACCTCTACAGCCGGGTCGCCCCGATGGGCCCGGCGCACCTGCCGGTGGCGACGTTCACCTACGACCCGGTGCAGGCGCGGGCGATGACCAAGGGCGACATCGCCGACCTGCGCCGCTGGCACCGCCAGGCCGTAGCACGGTCGCTGCGCGCCGGGTTCGACCTGGTCTACGTGTACGCCGGGCACGCCTTCGGTGGCATCCAGCACTTCCTGTCGCCGCGATACAACGACCGCACCGACGAGTACGGCGGTAGCACGACCAACCGGGCTCGCCTGCTGCGCGAGATCCTCGAAGACACGATCGAGGAGGTCGACGGCAGGGCCGCCGTCGCCTGCCGCATCTCTGTCGACGAGATGCTCGGCTCGGCGGGGATCGACCGCCGCGAGATCGTCGACGTGATCGGTCAACTCTCCGAGCTGCCCGACCTCTGGGACTTCGTCCTCGGCTCGTGGGAGGACGACTCGATCACCTCGCGGTTCGGGCCGGAGGCGTCGCAGGAGGAGTACGTCCGCGGACTCAAGCAGCTCACGACCAAGCCGGTGGTCGGCGTCGGCCGGTTCACCTCGCCGGACACGATGGTGAGGATGATCCGCCAGGGGGTGCTCGATTTCATCGGCGCGGCGCGGCCGTCGATCGCCGACCCGTTCTTGCCGAACAAGATCCGAGAGGGTCGTCTCGACGACATCCGCGAGTGCATCGGTTGCAACATCTGCGTCTCCGGTGACTTCACCCAGTCGCCGATCCGCTGCACCCAGAACCCGTCGATGGGNNCCAAGGTGTTGGTGGTCGGTGCCGGGCCCGCCGGGCTCGAGGCCGCACAGGCGCTCGGCAAGCGCGGCTATCGCGTCGTGCTGGTCGAGGCGGGCCGGCAGTTGGGTGGTCGAGTCGCCCGCGAGGCGCGGCTGCCAGGGCTGGCCGCATGGATCCGCGTGGTCGACTACCGCGAATCCCAGTTGCGTCAGCTCGACAACGTCGAGCACTACTTCGAGAGCCCGATGACCGCCGAGGAGGTGCTGTCGTACGGCTTCGACCACGTCGCCGTCGCCACCGGCAGCACGTGGCGGCGTGACGGGGTCGGCAGGTGGCACACCCGTCCGCTGCCGATCGATGCCACGGCCGAGGTGCTCACCCCAGACGATCTGATGGCCGGCAAGCGCCCGCGCGGCAAGCGCGTGGTCCTCTTCGACGACGACCACTACTACCTCGGCGGTGTGCTCGCCGAGCTGCTGCGCCACGAGGGGTACGAGGTCGTGCTCGTCACCCCGGGCACGATGGTGTCGGCGTGGACCACGGCGACGATGGAGCAACATCGCATCCAGCGCCGACTGATCGAGATCGGTGTCGAATTGAGGTGTGCCACCAGCGTCGCCGCGATCACCGCCGATGGTGTGCAGGGCCTGTGCGTCTACACCCAGCGCATCGAGTCGATCGGCTGTGACAGCGTGGTGGTGGTGACAGCGCGGCTGCCTGACGACGGCTTGGCCCGCGGGCTCCACGAGCGCGGCGCCGAGTGGGGAGCGGCGGGTCTCAGTTCGGTGACCGCCGTCGGCGACTCGTGGTGCCCCGGCACCATCGCCGCGGCCGTGTGGGACGGTCATCGATTCGCCGAGGAGCTCGACGAGCACCACGCCGGCGACGGCACGCCGTTCAGGCGCGAGGTCACCGCCATCGCCCCACGTGCGACGGTGTTTTCGAGCGAGGGAGAGCCGCCAACATCTTCGCCGACCGAGACCTCGGCCGGCGCCTAGGTGGGCTATTGTCGTACACGCTTGACGGGGAGGATGCCCGCTTGGGCGAACCAACTAGGGGAGGGATCCAAGCAATGAGTAGAGAACCGGTTCGAATTCTGGCACCGCTCGGTTTTGCCAACCGGCTCACGCGGCGCCAACTGATCTTCGGGGCGGCCGGTGCAGCCGGCGCCACGCTGTTGATCAGCGCATGTGGTGACGATTCGTCGGAGCCGGCAACTTCGGACGCCACCGGGGCCACAGGGGCGCCGATCAAGGCGTCGGGCACTGTCAACCTGTACACCTGGGGCGAGTACCACGACCCCGATCTGATCGCCGAGGCCAGCGACACCATCGGTGTCGACATGGCGGTCCAGTTCTATGCCTCGAACGAGGAGCTGATCGCCAAGCTCGAGGCGACCAAGGGCAACAGCGGTTTCGACCTCATCGTGCCGACAGGGCCATACCTGCCACAGATGATCGCCAAGGAGCTGCTGCTCAAGCTCGACAAGTCGAAGATCCCCAACTGGGGCAACATCGATCCGGTCTACCTGGGCCGCGAGTGGGACCCGGCCAACGAATGGGCGGTACCGCGCGACTGGGGTTCCACGGGCTACCTGTACGACTCGTCGGTGATCCAGCGCGACCTCGTCACCTGGAACGACTACTTCGACGCGGCCGCCAACGAGGCCAGCGGCCAGACCTCGGCGCTCGACACGTCCGACAACATCCTCGGGCCATACTTCTGGGCCAACGGCATCAGCTGGAACACCGAGAAGCAGGAAGACCTCGATGCCGCGGAGGCGTTCCTGGTCAACGAGTTCGCGCCGCACATCAAGGCGTTCGACTCGTACCCGTCCACCAAGATCGCAGAGGGTGCGTACTCGCTCTCCGCGGCGTGGAACGGCGATGCCCGTCAGGCCTACATCCGCATTGCCGATGCCGGTGGCGACCCCGAGCCGTGGAAGTGGGTGCTCGGTGCACCGAAGACCGAGATCTGGATGGACCACTACGCGATTCCGGGCGACGCCAAGAACCCCGACGGGGCATACGCGTGGATCAACTGGATGCTCGAGAAGCCGATCGCTTTCCGTGACCTGTCCTACATCGGTTACAACATGACCGTGGCCGGCACTCGTGAGCTGGCCGAGGCGGCCAAGTTGGAGCGTCTCGACATGATCTACTTCACCGAGGAGCAGCTCGCCGGGATGGAGGGCGGGGTCGTCAACGCCGCCCAGAACCGCAAGGTCGAGATCTACAACAAGGTCAAGGCAGCTGCGGGCGGCTGACCGGAACGCGAACGATGGCCCAAACCGTCACGCAGGCGCCGCCCACCAGGCGGCGCCTGCGCGCTCCGAAGTTCACCCTGGCGATACCCGGCTTCATGTGGTACGGGTTCTTCTACGCGATCCCGGTGCTGTTCATCGTGATCAACAGCTTCGGCTACAAGCCGGACGTCAACGAAAAGGGTGGGGTCCGGCTCGACAAGCTCAGCTTCGACAACTACCGCAACATCTGGACACCGGATTTCCGCGATGTCTTCTGGAACACGATGCGCATCGCCGGCCTCGGCACCCTCGCCTGCATCATCATCGGTCTGCCCGCTGCCTACTTCATCGCCATCAAGGCCAGTCCCAGGGTTCGGGCTCTGATGCTGGTGCTGGTCATCGTGCCGTTCTGGATGAGCTTCTTCGTGCGCACTGCGGCGTGGCGCATCGTTCTTGCCAAGAACGGGTTCCTCAGCAGCTTCTTGCTCGACCACGGCTTGCGTGACACCCGGATCGAGTTCCTCGACACCAAGGGCGCCGTCCTCCTCGCCGTGGTCTACAACTACCTCCCGCTGCTGATCTTCCCGATGTTCGTCGCCCTCGACCGGATCGAGCCGGCGATGCGCGAGGCCAGCAAAGATCTGGGCGCCGGCCGGGTCAAGACGTTCCTGTCGGTCACGCTTCCCTTGGCCGCCCCGGGCCTCGCTGCCGGATCGGTGCTGGTCTTCATCCCGCTCGCCGGCGATTACGTCACGGCCACGGTCCTGGGTGGCGCCAAGGGCAACATGATCGGCAACGTCATCTACTCGTTCACGATCGTCAGCCAAGACCAGCCCAAGGGCGCCGCCGCGGCGGTCGTGCTGGTGTTCTTGATCCTCGCCGTGCTCGCCACCGCGGCAGCGTTGATAACCCTGCTACGGCTGGCGCTCAAGGCCAACCGCCGGGTCGACATCGGGTTCGCGTCGTGAGCGCTTCAGTCGCTGTCGTTCCCCGGCCGAGGCGCGGACCCGACTGGCCCAGGTTCGCGCTCGCGCTGTGGACGGCACTGCTGATCATGTTCTTGATGACACCGATCGTCTACGTGTTCCTCCATTCGATGAACGGAGGCAACAGCTTCAACATCTGGAAGGAGTTCGGTGGGCTCAAGTGGTACCGCGAGCTGCTCGACAACAAGCCGCTGCGCGACACGCTGATCAACTCGTTCAAGGCCGCGATCGGCTCCACGTTGATCGCCGTGATCATCGGTGGACTCGCCGGCGTGGCACTCGTGCGACGGCCCGGAAAGTGGACGGTGGCGTTCATGACGATGCTGTTCCTGGTGATGGTCACGCCCGAGGTCATCGACGGTTTCGCATTGCTCAGCTGGTTCTTCGAGCGGTTGCCGGACGTCCCGTTCGAGAAAGGGATCTTCGCCGTCCGCGGCGGCATGCTGCGGATGTGGATCGGCCATTCACTGTTCTCCTCGGCCGTCGTCACCTTGATCGTGCGGGCCCGCCTGCAGGGCCTCGACGAGAGCCTCGAGGAAGCCGCCGCCGACCTTGGGCGCCACACCTGTGCGAGCCTTCCGCCAGATCACCCTGCCACTGATGTCGCCGGCGCTGATGGCAGGCGCGATGCTGTCGTTCAGCTTCAGCCTCGACAACGTCATCGTCTCGAGCTTCGTCGGCACCGACGCCTCCACGTTCCCGCTATACCTGCTCGGCACAGTGAAGTCGTCCACCAAGCCAACGGCAGGTTCAGGGGCGGTGCTCCTGTTCGCGTTCACGCTGATCTTCGCCGCGTCGACGGTGATGGTCATGAGGCGCAGTGGCCAGTCGTCGAGCGAGATCGCCGCGAACCTCGCCGGCTGAGCCGGCCTGACCAGCCAGAGCCGGTCAGAGGTCGCGGCCTGTGGGGTCGCGGCCGGTTGCGGTACCGCACTAACCTCTGGAGGCAATGCCTCCAAGTACCTCCAACGCCCGCGGTCGACGACCGGTCGGGCACGACGGGCCCCCTCGAATCGCGCTGGCACCCGAAGGAGCCCCCGGCTGGATGGCCGATGCGGTCACCGCCGGCGGCGGGCACGTGGTCTCCCTGGAGGACGCCGAGGGTCTGATCTGGGCGGCGCCCCGCGACCCCGACTCGCTCGAGCGGGTGGTCGAGGACAACCGTCAGCTTGCGTGGGTGCAGCTGCCCTTCGCCGGCATCGAACAGTTCGCTCATCTCGTCGACGACGATCGCAGGTGGACTTGCGCGAAGGGTGTGTATGCGGGGCCGGTAGCCGAACTGGCGCTCTCGCTCGCGTTGGCGGGCATGCGCGGCGTCGGTCACTACGCGCGGCAGCAGTCGTGGGGCCGCCCGATCGGCGCCAACCTGCTCGGCGCCAACGTCACCATCCTCGGCGGCGGAGGCATCACCGAATCGCTCATCCGCCTCCTCGTCCCGTTCGACTGCCGCGTCACCGTGGTGCGCAATCGGGTGCAGGAGATGGAGGGGGTCGACGAGGTGCTCGAGCCCGATCGATACATCGATGCCCTCGCCGGCGCCGATCTCGTGGTGGT
>CXWL01132311.1_pt1 | contig 10689 bp, 9 predicted proteins | sample 590931 | NCBI WGS metagenome assembly CXWL01 (sample SAMEA3498368, study PRJEB10139) | groundwater metagenome | biome: water well; material: biofilm material | place: Germany | collected 2015-04-27 | reverse complement strand
CAAGAGTCATGCGCGCAATGGGAGCAACGGTGGAGGGGACAGCGGGGGTGGGGCGGAACGGAACGGGGGGCGGCATCGACCGGCCGCGCACCCGCCCGCGGTGCTGCTTACTTCTTCTTTGGGTTGACGGCCGCCTTCAGGGTCGCGCCAGCGGAGAACTTTGGCGACTTCGACGCGGCAATCTTGATCGCCTCGCCGGTCGACGGGTTGCGGCCCTTGCGTGCGGCGCGCTTGGCGACGGAGAAGGTGCCGAAGCCGGTGATACCGACCGTGTCGCCCTTTTTCAGGCGCTCGGTGATGATATCGATGACCGTGTTGACCGCGCTGTTGGCGGCGGCGCCGGACATCTCGGTGCGCTTCGCAAATTCTGCAATCAGTTCGCCTTTTTTCATAACTATCCTCCGGGGTTAAAGAGCGGGAAGATTAGCATAATTATTGCTGAACGTAATACTTTCTCGAATGGCCACGCGAAAGCAAGCCCCGCTGTGACTGGGGCGCCACGATTGCGCGCGCATATTTCACCCCCTGGGGTCAGGTCTGACATTAACGCACGAGGCTGCCAGAAACGGCGAACTGGTGCGTTAATGTCAGACCNNTGTCAGACCTGACCCCAGCGGGCTGGTGCGTTAATGTCAGACCTGACCCCAGCGGGCTGGGCGCTGGTCAGGCGGCGGCCGCTTCCGTGCGGGCGCTGGCCAGGCCGCGCAGCGCCGCGTTGATCAGCGTCTGGTAGCCCTTGCCGCTCTGCTCGGACAAGGTGCGGAACTGCGACAGCAGTTCGTCGTCAAGGTAGATCGTGATGCGCGTCTTGCGCTTGACCGGCCGCGCCACGCGCGCCGTGGTGGTGGATACTTCGAGTTCGATAGTCATTGGCTTCCCCTGTAGCGCCGGCTGCCGTGACGCAGCCAGGTCGTGCTGCAACTATACGTATGCGGGCGGCCAAAACCGGCGGAAAGCGACGAGTTGCATTTTTTGACGGCTGGAACGCAAAATCGGCGGCTGACCTGTGCGCCGCCCCGTCTCGGGTAAGATGGCTTTTTTCTCACGGATGGGAGCAGCGCGGATGGCTTCAGGTAGTTTGCTGGCATTGATCGACGATATCGCCACGATCCTCGACGACGTTGCGCTGATGAGCAAGGTGGCGGCCAAGAAGACCGCCGGCGTGCTGGGCGACGACTTGGCGCTCAACGCCCAGCAGGTGGCCGGCGTCAACGCCGACCGCGAGCTGCCGGTGGTGTTCGCAGTGGCGCTCGGCTCGCTCAAGAACAAGGCGATCCTGGTGCCGGCGGCGCTGGCGATCAGCGCCTTCGCGCCGTGGGCAATCACGCCGCTGCTGATGCTCGGCGGTACCTTCCTGTGCTACGAGGGCTTCGAGAAGCTGGCCCACAAGGTGCTCCACAGCCCGGACGAGGACAAGCAGCACCACGCCGACCTGGTGCAGGCGGTGTGCGACGCCGGCATCGACATGGTGGCGCTCGAGAAGGACAAGATCAAGGGCGCGGTGCGCACCGATTTCATCCTGTCGGCCGAGATCATCGTCATCTCGCTCGGCACCGTCGCCGGCGCGCCGTTCGGCCAGCAGGTGGCGGTGCTGGTGGCGATCGCGCTGGTGATGACGGTCGGCGTCTACGGCCTGGTGGCCGGCATCGTCAAGCTCGACGACGCCGGCCTGTACCTGAGCCGGCGCGCCAACGGCGCGCTGCAGCTGGTCGGCCGCGCCCTGCTGGCGGCCGCGCCGCTGCTGATGAAGGCGCTGTCGGTGCTCGGCACCATCGCCATGTTCATGGTCGGCGGCGGCATCCTGATGCACGGCGTGCCGGCGCTGCACCACCTGGTCGACAGCGCCGCCGCGGCGGCCGCCGGCGTGCCCGGCGTCGGCCCCGTGCTGAAGGCGGTGACGCCGACCGTGATCGATGCGCTGGCCGGCGTGCTGGCCGGCGCCGCGGCGCTGGCGGTGGTCACCCTCGGCGCCAGACTGTTCGGGCGCAAGGGCGCCGCCGCCTGACTTCCGGGCCCGAAACTTACACGCACCTGACGGCGATTTGCTGGTTGTTGTAATTTACCCCACGAAATGTTGTATCGAATTGACAAGCGAAACCACGCGCGCCAGTATGGTTCGATCATGGTTTCGCTATAAACAACCGGCCAGGTATAGGCCTGGAACAATTCATCATCACCCGAGGGAAAACAACAATGAAGAACAATTTCGCACCGCGGCCGCAGGTGCTGGCCCTGACCATTGCCTCGCTGTTCGCCAGCGGCGCCGCGTGTGCCCAAGCCGCGCCGGCCACCGACGAGACCAGCGCCACCGTGGTCGTCACCGGCACCCGGGTTGCCAACCGCACCGCGCTCGACACCAGCGCGCCGGTCGACATCATCTCGGCCGACACGCTCAAGAATGCCGGCACCACTGAACTGAACCAGGCGCTGTCGATCGCGCTGCCGTCGCTGAACTTTCCGCGCCCGGCGCTGACCGACGGCACCGACACGATCCGCCCGGCCACCCTGCGCGGCATGGCGCCGGACCAGACGCTGGTGCTGGTGAACTCGAAACGCCGCCACGCCTCGGCGCTGGTGAACCTGAACGGCTCGATCGGGCGCGGCTCGGCCGCCGTCGACCTGAACACGATCCCCACCGCGATCGTCAAGAACATCGAGGTGCTGCGCGACGGCGCCGCCGCCCAGTACGGCTCGGACGCGATCGCCGGCGTCATCAACCTGCGCCTGCGCACCGACCGCAGCGGCGGCGAAGGCACCGTCATCTACGGCGCCCGCATGACCGAATACGACCTGAACAACGACGTCGCGCCGGCCGGCGGCACCTGGTCCGGCCCGGCCTCGCGCAAGCGCACCGACGGCCAGAGCGCCACCGTCAGCGCCTGGAAGGGCCTGCCGCTGGGCGAGAGCGGCTTCCTGACGCTGGCGGCCGAGTACAAGGACCAGGCGCGCACCGAGCGCAGCGGCTACGACATGCGCCAGCAGTACCCGACGATCAACGGCGCGTTCGATCCGCGCGAAAGCACCGCCAAGCGCTTCAACGCCTGGTACGGCGACCCGGAGCTGACCCAGTCGACCCTGTTCGCCAACGCCGGCAACACGCTGTCGGCTGGCGTCAAGCTGTACGGCTGGACCAGCTACCAGAAGCGCGAGGCGCGTTCGGCCGGCTACTTCCTCCGCCCGCTGGACGTGCGCAACGTCGCCGCGATCTACCCGGACGGCTTCCTGCCGGTGATCGCGCCGACCGTCGACGACTTCAGCGCCACCGGCGGCGTCACCTGGACGATGGGCGACTGGGACCTGGACGCCTCGCTCGGCTACGGCAAGAACAAGATGCAGTTCGAGATCCAGAACACGCTCAACCGCTCGATCGGCGCCAGCAGCAAGACCGTGTTCGACGCCGGCGGTTTCTCCTACGACCAGACCGTCTTCAACCTGACCGGCGTGCGCTCGGTGGCGATGGACGGCCTGGCTTCGCCGCTGAACGTGGCAATCGGCACCGAGGCGCGGCGCGAAGGCTACAAGCTGTTCGCCGGTGAACCCGATTCTTACCGCTACGGCGGCGAGATTGCAGTACCAGCCATTGCGGCCACCGCGACTACCCCGGCCGTGCCGGCCGTGCCGGCCGCACCGGGGGCCCAGGTGTTCCCCGGCTTCCTTCCGGCCAACCAGACCAACAGCAGCCGCACCGCGGTTGGGGTCTTCATGGACTTGGAAGCGAACCTGACCGAGAAATTCCTGGCGTCGGTCGCGGTGCGCGGCGAGCATTACTCCGACTTCGGTAACAGCCTGGCCGGCAAGCTGGCCGGCCGCTACGACTTCAGCAGGCAATTCGCGCTGCGCGGTTCGCTGCAGAACGGCTTCCGCGCACCGTCGCCGCAGCAGCAGAACTTCAGCTCGACCTCGACCAATTTCGTCGGCGGCATCCCGTTCGAGATCACCACCTTCAAGCCGACCGACCCGGTTGCAATCGCGCTCGGCGCGAAGCCTTTGAAGGCCGAAAAATCGGTCAACCTCTCGCTCGGCGCGGTGATGCGCTTCAATCCCGTCAACATCACCGTCGACGCCTACCGCATCAACGTCAAGGACCGCATCGTCCTGTCGGAAAACCTGCTCTCGCCCGGCGTGCGCAACTACATCGCCTCGCAGGGCTTCGTCGGCATCGGCGGCGGCCGCTTCTTCATCAACGGCGTCGACACCACCAACGAGGGTGTCGACGTGGTGGTGAACTGGCCGTACAACGCCGGTACCGCCGGCAAGTTCGACTTCACCGTGGCCGGCAACGTCAACCGCACCGAAGTGACCAAGGTACCGACCACTTCCCAGCTCGCTGCCTTGAATCCGGCGCCGATCCTGTTCGACCGCGTCAACGTGCTCACGCTCGAACAAGGCCAGCCGAAGAACAAGGTCAATGCCAGCATGGGCTGGAAGCTGGGCCAGTGGGGCGCAACCCTGCGCGCCACCCGCTACGGCGAGCTGCTCGCGCCGGGGCCGACCGCCGCGACCGACGCCAGGCTCGGCGCCAAGACCGTGGTCGACCTCGAGGCGCGCTACGCCGTCACGCCGAAGCTGAACCTGGCGTTCGGCGCCGACAACCTGTTCGACGTCTATCCGGAGACGCTGAAGCCGCTGATCAACTCGACCGGCAACACGCCGTTCTCGACCTACACGCCATTCGGCTTCTCGGGCCGCTTCGTCTACGGGCGCGCCAGCTACAGCTTCTGACCCGCGCCGCTGCCGCATCCCCGACCCGCCCGCGTGGCGGGTTTTTTCATTGGGGCCGTGCGAACGTAGGCGGCATGCAGCCTTACCGCCAACCGGACGGCAATTCCGGCGTGATCGCCTGCCGCATCACGCCGCGCGCCATCGCCGTGCAATTTGCCGGCCGCGGGCTGGCGAGCTTCATCAGCGGGCACGTGCGGCACGCCTACGCGTCGAAAAACTGAGCGGCGATCGTTGTTTTGCTTGCGAAATGTCATGGAGCGCACCGTGGAATATATCCACAATGCAACTGTAGTTTCCACACGGCAATCAAACCAACCCACGAGGCAGCTTGAAAAATGGACTCCAACAAACTCCAACGCCGCACCTTCCATGCCGCCGCACTCGGCATGTTACTGGGCGCCATGGCGCCGGCGTCAAAAGCGTCGGTGCCGGCGGCATCGAACAAACCGAAGACATTCGTGCTGGTCCACGGCGCCTGGTACGGCGGCTGGTGCTGGGACAAGGTGGCGCAGGCGCTGCGCGCCCAAGGCCACGAGGTGTCGACCCCGACCTGCCCCGGCGTGGGCGAGCAGGCGCACCTGCTGTCGAAGGACATTTCGCTGACCACCTTTATTACCAGCATCGCCAACCACATACTCTACCAGAACGTGCGCGACGTGATCCTGGTGGGTAGCGGCTTCGGCGGCGTCGTCATCAGCGGCGTGGCCGACCGCATCCCGCACCTGATCCAGAGCCTGGTGTACGTCGACGGCATGGTGCTCGCCAGCGGCCTGTCGGTGTTCGACGCGCAACCGGCGGCGATCACGGCCAAGCGCCGCCAGCAGGTCGACACCGTCGGCAAGGGCATCGCCATCCCGGCGCCGCCGGCCAGCAGCTACGGCCACATGGACGCCGAAACGCTGGCGTGGCTCAGCCCGCGTCTGACGCCGCATCCGGTCGGCACCTACCAGGAGAAGCTGGTGCTGAATAATCCGCTCGGCAATGGGCGCCCGTGCATCTACGTCGACTGCACCGCGTCGCCGTTCGCGCCGCTGGTCGAGGTCAAGAAAAACCTGCGCCGCCAGCAAGGCTGGCAGTGGGTGGAACTGGACACCCACCACGACCCGATGATCACCGCTCCGCTGGTGCTGGCCGATTTCCTCAGGACCGTGTGAGCCCGGCTCAGAACCTGGCCGCCAGCCCCACGCCGATGCTGCGCGGCGCCACCCGGTAGCCCTGCACGATCGAGGCCACCTGCGGGTGCTGGATCACGGTATCGGTGTCGAACGCGTTCTTGACGAAGACGCTCAGGTCATACTTGTCGAACGCCATGCCGGCGCTGAAGTCGGCGGTCCGGTAGGCCGGGCGCTGATAGTCGGTCTGGCCGGGGTCGAGCGAACCCTTGCTGGCGCCGACCCACTGCACGCCGCCCGTGACGAAGGCGCTCTTGTCGCCGAACAGGGCGAAGTTGTAGCGCGCATTGACGGCGGCGTTATATTTGGGCACGCCCTGGATCGGCGCCCCGGCCACCGCGCCGACGATGCCGTTCTGCAGGCCTTTGTCGTTCGACAGTTCCGCTTTCACATAGCCGCCCGATGCGCTCAGCGTCAGGCCCGGCACCGGCTTGGCCTTGATCTCGAACTCGACGCCCTTGCTGGTGGCGTCGCCGGCGTTGGCGTTGTAGCTGTAGGCGCAGGTGGGCAGGTACACGCCCTGCTGGATGTTGTTCCACTTGACGTAAAACACGGCGGCGTTGATCGACAACCGATTGTTCAGCAGGCGCGACTTGCTGCCCAGCTCGTAATTCCACAGGCTGTCCGGCGCGTAGGTGGCGGGGCCGTTGTCGATGCCGTTCGCCGCCAGGTCGGGCCCGCAGGTGGTCGGCGGCACGAACACGTTCGAGCCGCCCAGGCGAAAGCCCTTGGCCACGCTGGTGTAGACCGTGTTGGCCGGGTCGACTTCCCACGTCAGCGCGTACTTCGGCGTGAACGCCGTCGACGACAGGCTGGTGCTGCTGTCGTTGCCGGCGCCGGCCAGGTACAGGCCGTTCTTCTGGTCGAGCGTCGAGTCGCCCTTCAGGTAACGGGCGCCGAGCGTCAGGTGCAGCGCCGGCGTGAAGTAGTAATTGAGCTCGCCGAAGACCGAGCCCTGCTTCTCGCGGTAATGGAAGGCGCCGGCGAAGGCGTTGTCGGCCGGGAAGGCGCCGACATAGGCGCCGGGCAGGAGGTCCGGATCGGCGCTGCTGAAGCCGAACTGCGTGAAGGTGTCGTTGACGCCGAAGATGGGATCGTTCTCGGCGATGTTGGTGTGCTGGTTCGACAGGTAGACGCCGCCCAGCCAGGTCCACGGCGAGCGCGCGGCGTCGTACGGGCGCGACGCCAGCCGGAATTCCTGCGACACCTGTCGCACCTGGTTGTTCAGGTAGACCGCCGACGGCAGCGCGGCGATGGCGTCGATCAGCGCCGGCGGCGCGCTGCCGCCGTCGGCGGTCGAGGTCAGGAAGGTCGACAGCGAATAGCTGTTGTAGGCCGAGCCGTTCTGGGTGCGGTCGAACTTGCGCTGGAAGTAGCTGGTGCTCGAGGTCAGCTCGGCGCTGCCGACGTCCCAGTTGATGGTCAGATTCGGCGACAGCAGCGTGTCGCGCGACGGCTCGCGCACCTGCTTGCACGCCTGGTAGTTGGGCAGGTCGATGTTGAAGGCCGAGATATCGCGGGCGTTGACCTGCTGGTAGTACAGCGACGGCGTGATGGTCAGCGCGCGCACCGGCTTCCACTTCAGCGCCACGCGCAGTTCGCGGTCGCCGACCTGGTTGATGTTGGTGGCCAGCACCTTGCCATTGCCGTCGACCTGGTCGATGAAGCCGCCCGTGTGCTGCACCTGCGCGCCGATGCGCAGCGCCAGTTCGTCCTTGATCAAGGGGAAGTTGCCCACCACGTTGGCCGCATGATTCGGGCTGCCGCCGCGGGTGGCGGAGGCCTCGGCATAGGTGCTGAACTCGCGCTCCTTCAGGTCCGGCTCGTTCGGCACGAACTTGATGGTGCCGCCCATCGAGCTGGCGCCGTACAGCGTCGCCTGCGGACCGCGCAGCACTTCGACGCGGTCGATGTCGAAAAACTTCGGCTCCACCGAGCCCATGGTGTAGACGTTGCCGACCGTGATCGAGACGTCGCCCAGGTAGATGCCGACGGTGGCGGCGCCGGCGGCCGAGCTGATGCCGCGGATCTCGATGTTGGAGGTGCCGGGCCCGGCGCCGCCGTTGCCGCTGGCGGCGGTGAAGGAGATGTTCGGCACCACCCGCGTCAGGTCGGTGAAGTCGGTGACGTGCTGGGCCTGCAGGGCGGCGCCGCTGACGGCCGAGATGCTCATCGCCACCTTGTTCGGGTCTTCCTGGCGCTTTTGCGCGGTGACCCGGACCACCTCGATCTGCTCCGACTGCTGGGCCCAGGCTGCGGTGGAAAATGTCGCCGCCAGCGTATAAGCGAGCGCTGCTGTGGAATGGATTGTCATTGCGGCTTCCCGACGTTAAAGAAAGGAATCGGCGCGCCGGCGTAGATATGCTCGGGCAGCTTGCCGTCCCAGCGCTCGGCCTTCAGGTGCTCGACCTCGATGCGGCGCAGTTCGAGCACATCCTTGTTTTGCGCCAGCGCCGAGTTCTGGATCTTCAGCGCATCGGCCTGGGCGGTGGCGACCTTCAGATTGGCGTAGGCTTCGCCGTCGGCCTTGGCGCGCAAGGCCGACGNNGTTCGGCCTCGACCGTCTTGAGCTTGTTCTCGGCGCCCAGGCGCAATTGCTCCTGGGTCACCTTTTCGCTGATGGCCTTCATGTAGTCGCTCGAAAAGGCGAAGTTGCGCATGTCGATATTGATGACCTGGGCGCCGTACAGGTTGAGCTTGGTGCGCAGCGCGCCGGCGATATCGGACGACACCTGGGCGCGCTTGGCGATCAGGTCGGGCGCGGTGTAGCGCGCCGTCACGGCCTTGAACACTTCCTGAGTGGCCGTCTGCACGTAGGACGACAAGTCGCCGTCGTGGCTGTACTTTTCGTAGACCTCGGCGACCCGCGCCACCGAAATGCTGTAGCGCACCGTCATGCTGACCTTGACCGGCTGCGTGTCGCTGGTGCTGCCGTCGGCGTCCTCGATCTTGGCCTCTTCGGCGCGCACGCTGAAGAGCGCCAGCTTTTCCCACGGCGCCAGCACCACCAGGCCTTCGTCCTGGATGCCCTTGATCGCGCCGAACTGCGTGATCACCCCGCGCGAGCCGGTCGGCACCGAGCGGAACGGCCAGAACACCAGCAGCAGGACGGCGACGACGGTGCCGATCAGCGCCTTGCGGGCGACGACGCCGCTGTGCAGCGCGCGGAAGGCGAGATTGGTGGCGATTGCATTGCCGGGGTCGCGCGGGCTCATTAGTACTCCTTCAGAAAAAATTTCATCCGTGCACTATCAAGCGGCGCCATGTTGGCTGCTTGAGAAAAATCAATTAAGGATATTTCCTCACATTACTATCCCACAAATGTTGCGCTTTCGATAGTAAAAAATGAGGGTGCGCCGCCACTGACTGGGCGGGCGTCGATCAAGACCTTGCCAAGCCAGCTGTCGCTGGCGGGTTCGGGGTAGGGCTGTCGGCGACAGCGGTGCAAGCCTGCACGCAGCTGCGCCGTCAGGTGATCAGTTTCAGCCCGGGCGGCAGCGTCTCGCCGAGCACGCGCCGTTCGGTTGCCTCGTCCAGCGCGACTACCTCTTCCACCATGCGGATCCACAGGGCCGGTGCGCCGACCTGGCGCAGGCGCGCCGCGATGGCCTCGCGCAGCGCCGGCGGCAGGTCGCGCGCGCGGTCGCCCGTCATGCGCGCGAGGTAGGCGGCGGCGAAGCCGGCGGGCTCGATGCGGCGCCAGTCGAGCGCGAGGATCGCGTCGAGCCAGGTGGCGACGACGTCTGCCGGCACCAGGTCGTCGAGGTTGCCGTAGAACGGCTGGCGCGCGCCGATGCGGCCCAGCGCCCACAGCGTGAGGGCGTCGTTCGCCTTGCCCAGGCGGCCCAGCAGCCACTCGCCGATTTCCACCTTGTAGGCGGGCGGAATGCGCTCGAGCGAGGCGCCCAGGCGCAGCATGTCGTCGTCGCTGCCGCGCACCACCGTGCTGGCGGGATCGTCGTCGCCTTCCTCGTTGCATTGCAGGTTGAAGGCGAAGTCATCGAGCAGGCGCTTCTGCTGCGCCGCGTCCAGGCCGCCGGCAACGCGCCGCCACAAGGTCCACCATTCGGCCTGCACCTGCTTGTCGGCGCCGTGCGCCGCGCCGGCGTCGAACAGGGTCCACAGCTGCTGCAGGCGCCAGTCGTCGAGCGCGAAGCCGAAGCCCGGACGCAGGCAGTAGCCGGCCAGGTTCAGCCACAGGCGCTCGTGTTCGGGCGAGCGGCGGCGCGCGCGCGCGCGCTGCCACAGGGCGTCGAACAGCTGGCGCAGCACCGGCGTGCTCCAGCTGGCGCGCTCGCCCAGCACCTGCTCGAGCTGCGCGCGCAGCTGCTTCACTTCCTTCGCCGGCACCTGCTGTGACTTGGCGCCGAAGATGCGCTCGATTTTGGCCAGCGCCGGCGCCAGCCGCGCCGCGACGTCGCCGGCGTCGGGGGCGCCTTCATCACTTTTCTGGCGCAGGTCAAATTCAAGCAGCCAGCGATCGGCCGCATCGTCGACGCTGACGCAATGCATCTCGAGCGTGCCCACTTCGGTCAGCGCGCTGGCCAGCTGCACCGGTACTTCGCGGCGCACGCGTCCCGCCGTGCCGGCCGCCGCGGGCGCGCGCAGCACCGTCGCGATCGGCGGCAGGCGCGCGTAGTCGCCGTCGTCGAGGTCGACCAGTTCGCCGAGCGCGAATGGCGCCCGGCCGGCCGCGTCGGCGCTGGAGGTGAACAGGTGAAAGCGCACCGGCTCGCCCACGCGCAGCGCGAAATTGTGGGCGTCGAGGCGCAGTTCCTGGCCGGCCTCGCTGCCG
>CXWL01007960.1_pt1 | contig 10691 bp, 7 predicted proteins | sample 590931 | NCBI WGS metagenome assembly CXWL01 (sample SAMEA3498368, study PRJEB10139) | groundwater metagenome | biome: water well; material: biofilm material | place: Germany | collected 2015-04-27 | reverse complement strand
ATGACCGGCTTGCACCGCAGAAACGTCTCGCGGAAACAGTCGCGGGCGCAAATCTGAAACGCCATGTCCGATGAATCGACGGCGTGCGACGAGCCGTCTTCGAGAATCATCTTCACGCCGGTAATCTGATAGCCGGCGAGCGGACCCTTGCCGAGGACGGATTGGAAGCCCTTGTCGACCGACGGAATGTACTCGGTCGGGATGCGCCCGCCGAAGACCTCGTTCTCGAATTCGTATCCGACTTCATGATTGTCGGGGAGCGGCTCGAGCTTGCCGACGATGTGTGCGAACTGGCCGGAGCCGCCGGTCTGCTTCTTGTGCTTGTAGTTGTAATCGACGGAGATGCCCGGCGCTTCGCGATAGCTGACGCGCGGCTGGCCGGCGACGAGTTCGACCTTGTATTCGCGGCGGATGCGCTCGCAGTAAACGTCGAGATGAAGCTCGCCCATGCCGGAGATGATGGTCTCGCCGGTCTCGGGGTCGCTGGCCACGTGGAAGGTGGGGTCTTCTTTGGAAAATCGCGTCAGGGCCTTGCTGAACTTGTCGCGGTCGGCGGTCTTGGCCGGCGACACGGCCAGCGAGATCACCGGGTCCATGACGTGCATCGATTCGAGCGAGTAATTCGCGCCGTCGGAACAGAAGGTGTCGCCGGAAATGCAGTCAATGCCGACGATGGCGACGATATCGCCCGCGCTGGCTGAGTCCATGTCCTCGCGGTCGTTGGCATGCATGCGCACGATTCGGGAGAACCGCGCGGGCTTGCGGGTTCGCGTGTTGACATAGCGCTCGCCGCGAGCGATGCGCCCTTGATAGAGCCGCATGAAAGTAAGCTGGCCGAACGATTCGTCGACCAGCTTGAACGCCAGCCCGACCATCGGCGCTTCGGGGTTGGCCTCGAGCGGCACTTCGGCCTCTTCATTGTCGAGATCGAGCGCGAAGATTTCGCGCTCCAGCGGGCTGGGCAGATAGCGAATCATGGCGTCGAGCAAAAGCTGCACGCCCTTGTTGCGATAGGCCGAACCCATGATGACCGGCGCGAGCTGGCCGGTGATCGTGCCGCGTCGGATGATCGCGTGGATCAACTCCTCTGGGACGGGCTTTTCGTCAAGCATGATCGAAAGCAGTTCATCGTCGAAGAGCGACAGGGCGTCGAGCATGCCGGTTCGGGCGTTGGCAGCCTCGTCCTGCATCTCGGCGGGGATTTCTTCGTATCGAATCTTTTCGCCGTTGTCTCCGTCGAAATAGACCGCCTTCATCTTGATGAGGTCGACGACGCCTTCAAACGTGTTTCCCGACCCGATGGGCAGTTGCAGTTGAACCGTGTTGAGATCGAGTTTTTCTTCCAGCCCCTTGATCACTGCGACGGGATCGGCGCCCTGACGGTCCATCTTGTTAATGAAGCAGATGCGCGGGACCTGGTAGCGTTTCATCTGACGATCCACGGTGATCGACTGGGATTGAACGCCGGCCACGCCGCAGAGTACGAGGATCGCGCCGTCGAGGACGCGCAGCGATCGTTCGACTTCGATGGTGAAGTCGACGTGTCCGGGAGTGTCGATGATGTTGATCGAGTTCTCATCCCATTCGACGCGCGTGGCGGCCGAGGTAATGGTGATGCCGCGCTCGCGCTCGAGATCCATGTGGTCCATGGTGGCGCCTTCACCGTCCTTGCCCTTGACCTCCTGCATCTTGTGGATTCGGCCGGCATAAAAGAGGATGCGCTCGGTGAGCGTCGTCTTGCCGGAGTCGATATGGGCCGATATGCCCACGTTTCGGATCGATTGAATCGGTGAGTTGATCATGTCATCACGCAAAGAGCCAAGTCGGGTCGTCGTCGCCAGGTGCATGGATAAAGCTCCGTGAACATTCTCGTCCCGGCCGCGGGTGCATCGGTCCTATAGGTCGGCTAAGCAAAGGCCGGTATTAAACTTCCTCGTCAGGGAGGATGCTCGGGCGAATCGGAGGAATCCCCTCGCCGCCGGCAACCCGCCACTACCGGGCTGCTGCGGCCCGAGACTTAATATCTTGTCAATAGGGACTTTACAGAACACCTGCAACGTGCCGGTAATGACAAGCCCAGCATAATAGCGGGATTTCCACAGGCTGTCAATCAATCTCCCCGGGCCTGTGAAATCTTAACAGGCATGTCCGAAGGGCCTGCCGAACGTGCCAGAAGGCGGGCCAGGCCGCTGAGGTTACAATATCGGCCGGTCGGGACTAATAGTTCCTTAAAACGATTTGCTGTCGGGAGTGCCAAGGCTATGGCCGAGACGGGAATAGAGTCTATCGCGGGCCGGTCCAAGAGTTATCCGCCACCTGCCGCATTTGCCGCCCAGGCGCATGTCCGAACCGAGGAGGATTACCAGCGGCTCTATCGGCGGTCGATCGACGACCCGGCATCCTTTTGGGGCGAAGTCGCGGGCGACTCGCACTTCTTCAAAAAGTGGTCGAGCGTGCTGGAGTGGAAGCCGCCTCTTGCCAAGTGGTTCGTCGGCGGCCAGACCAACGTCAGCTACAACTGNNCGAACCCTGCGATGCCCAGGGACTGCCCAAAGACGTTCGGCGACTTACCTACCGCGAGCTTCTCGCGGAGGTGTGCCGGACCGCCAATGCGCTCAAGTCGCTGGGCGTCAAGAAAGGCGACCGCGTCACGCTCTACATGCCGATGGTTCCCGAATTGGCCATTGCCATGCTGGCGTGCGCCAGGATCGGCGCGCCGCACTCGGTTATCTTCGGCGGCTTTTCGGCGCAGGCGATCGTCGATCGCGTCACCGATGCCCAGTCTGACATCATCATAACGACCGACGGCGGCTGGCGGCGCGGAAGCGTCGTGCCGCTCAAGGCCAACGTCGACGAGGCCTGCGCGATGACGGACCTCGTAAAGAAGATCGTCGTGCTCAAGCGATGCGGCAACGACGTGACGATGAAGCCGGGCCGCGACTTGTGGTGGCACGAACTCGTCCCCAAACAATCCGACCAATGCGCCGCCGAGCCGCTCGACGCCGAACACATGCTGTTCCTGCTGTACACCAGCGGCAGCACCGGCAAGCCGAAGGGAATCCTGCATACCACCGCGGGATACATGGTCTACACGGCCTATACCGCGAAACTGGTCTTCGATCTCAAGCCCGACGACATTTACTTTTGCACGGCCGACATCGGGTGGATCACCGGCCACAGTTACGTCGTGTACGGCCCGCTGCAAAACGGCGTGACGTGCCTGATGTATGAGGGCGCGCCGAACTTTCCGGAGTGGAGCCGCTTTTGGGCCATCTGCGAACGCCACAAAGTGACGAAGTTCTACACCGCCCCCACGGCGATTCGCGCGTTCATGCGGCAGGGCGCGTCGTGGCCCGAGAAGCACGACATGTCGAGCCTCAAGCTGTTGGGGACTGTCGGCGAGCCGATCAATCCGGCCGCTTGGACGTGGTATCACGAGCACATCGGCAAGAGCAAATGCCCCATCGTCGATACGTGGTGGCAGACGGAAACGGGCGGCATCCTGATCTCGCCGTTGCCCGGCGTGACGCCGACCAAGCCCGGATCGGCGACGCGACCGCTGCCGGGAATCGCGGCGGCGATCATGACCAAGGATGGACAGGTCGTGAAGACCGGCGGCGGGCTGCTCGTGATTCGCAAGCCGTGGCCGGGAATGCTTCGAGGCATATACGGCAACGAGGAGCGATATCGCAAAGAGTATTGGTCGGAGATTCCCGGCGTCTACTTCACCGGCGACGGCGCACGCGTCGACGAGGACGGCTACTACTGGATCATGGGCCGCATCGACGACGTGATCAAAGTTTCGGGCCACAGGCTCGGCACGGCGGAAGTCGAATCGGCGCTGGTGTCACATCCGAAAGTCGCGGAGGCAGCCGTGGTGGGATATCCCGATGAAATCACAGGCGAGGCTATCGCCGCGTTTGTGACGGTTCGAGGCGGTGTGCAAGTAAGCGACGTGCTGAAGGATGAGTTGAAAAACCACGTTGCCAAGCAGGTAGGGTCGATTGCGCGGCCAAAAGACATCCGATTTACGGAAGGATTGCCGAAAACACGCAGCGGAAAAATCATGCGGCGCCTTCTTCGCGAGCTTGCCACGAAGGGGCGCGTCGAAGGCGATATTACGACGCTGGAAGACTTTACGACGATTTCGAAGCTCGCCGGCGATGAAGAATAATATTAGGGCTTTCGGGTCGACCGAAGTCGTGATATAATCCCACCGGGAAACGCGGGAGCATCCTGAGCAGTTATCACGATGTTCCTTTCGTCACTCGCGCGGCGCGGCGAGGGTGGCGTTGCAACGGGCCCGCACAGGTTGGTCAGGACGAGTCGGTCGTGCGGTGCAATCGCGTAGAGGCAGCACCTAAAAGGGAGTGTATTCATGGCGATGGAATCAGCCTGTAAGTTGCAGGTCGGAAAAGACCGCTACGATGGCAAGGTTCGCATGGAGGCGGATCACATCGACTTCGCGGGGCAGACCAAGTTCCGCTTTCGTTTGACCGAAATCCGCAATCCCCAGCAGGATTCGGAGGCGATCTCCTTTGGGTTTCACGGCCATGCCGTCCAGATCGGCCTGGGCAATCTGCGCACCGCTGAAAACTGGATCAACTACATCCTCCACCCGCAGACGCTGGCCGACAAGCTGGGCCTGCGCGACGGCCAGGCGATCCGCGTTCAAAACCTCGACGACCCGGAGTTGATGAGCTCTATCGATTCAAAAAAAGTGCGAGTCGTGACCAGCGGCGTCGTCCGATGTGACATGGTCGTGCTCGGCGTCGAGCGGGCCAGCGAGCTGCGCCAAGTCGAAGACCTCCTGGATAATCTCAAACTCGACGGCGTCATCTGGGTCGTCCTGCAAAAGACCCTGCGCACCGTGACCAAGGCCAACGTCGTCGCCATCGTCCGGGAGGCCGGCCTGGCCCACGAGGGCGTGATCGACTATTCCGAAAGCCACGCCGCTCATCGCATCATGCGGCCGCTCGGGCAGCGCAAGCGCCCGGCCGCGGGCAACGGGACTCATTCGTCGACGCCGCGGGCCACGACCGCCAGCCGCTAACGTCACTCGGGCGCGCCGATCATGGGAAGCGAGCCGCGCGCCATCATCTTCGACATGGACGGCACGTTGACGCGCTCCGTTCTCGACTTCGATCGCATCCGCGAGGAAATCGGCCTGCCGCACGAGCCGATTCTCGAAGCCATCGAAAAACTCCCGACGAAAGAGCGATTGCGCGCCGAACAAATCCTGCGCAAACACGAGGCGCACGCTACCGAGATGTGCGAGCTTCAGGAAAACGCCGTGGAAGTCGTCGCCGCCATTCGCGCCAGCGGCCTGCCCGCAGCGCTCATGACGCGCAACAGCCGCCAATCGGTCAACGATTTTCTAAACAAGTTCGGCATGAAGTTCGACCTGATTCGCACGCGCGAGGATGGCGCGATGAAGCCCTCGCCCGAGCCGGTGTATGCGATATGCCAGGCACTGAATCGTCGGCCGCAAGATACGTGGGTCGTGGGTGATTTTCACTTCGACATTCAATGCGGGTCGGCCGCCGGCGCGACCACCGTGCTTTTCGTGGATTCCCATGCGCCCATGCCCGACTGGAGCGACGAGGCCGATCACGTCATCTCGCAATTGACCGACCTGTTGTCGCTTCTGGGACTTTCGTAGCGACTACGTTAGACTTGCCGACTACAATCTCGCTCCTTGAGACAGTGGAAGCGTCAGAGCCGCGACCGTAAGGGAGCGCTGCGGGATGTCAAATCCGTGGAGATCGTTCAGTACCTCGGAATCCTCTGTGTGAGGACGACCATGATATTGAGACTCCTGCCAGTTCTTGTCGTGACGTTGTTCGGCGTGCCTGCGCCCGCGCAGACGCCGACTTCCGCGCCAAGCGCGGATCGACCCGCCGAGAGCGTCGATCCGAAAGTGGCAACGACCCTCGATCGCCTTGAAGCCAAAGGCCGCGACATCAAAGGGGTGAAGTGCCGCGTGATTTATCGCTACGTCACGGTCGAGCCGATTGAATCGGCGCAGGAGAAGCAGGGCGAACTTTGGTTCGCGCGGGGCGAACCCAACGCCCGCTTTTGTGTTCACTTTCAAAAACTCATCGCCGACGGCGTCGAGAAAGACACGGGCGAATATTTCGCCTTCGACGGTCAGTGGCTCACGGAGCGAAACGACCGCTCGAAGACCATCGTCCGCCGCGAAATGGTTCGGCCGGGCGAGCACATCGACCCCTTCGAAATCGGCAAAGGGCCGTTCCCGCTGCCGTTCGGCCAGAAACGCGCCGAGATTCTCAAGAACTTCAGGGTAACTCTGGAGAAGTTCACGCTGGGCGATCCGCTTCAATCGAACCATTTGCATTGCGTGCCGCTGCCCGACAGCGCCCTGGCCGGCCGATTCAGCAGGGTGGAAATGTATGTCGATAAGAAACTGGAACTGCCCATTCGGATCGTGACAGAGCGGCTCAGCGACGGCAATCGCATCGAGGTCGATTTCAAGAACATCGACACCAACGAGGCGCCGGCCGGCTCGCGGTTCGTCATCGAGCAGCCCAAGGATTTTGAAGTGACCGTCGAGCCGCTCAAGGCCGATCAGAAAACTGGCGACGTAACCGAGTCCGGCAAATGATCTCCAAGCCGCGTCATCAAAGCAGATTCGCCTTGGCAGTCGCGGCCGCCTCTGCGCTGGCCCTGGGCGGCTGCCCCGTCGTGCCGCAGAATGTCAAGGAGAAGAACAACTTGTCGTCCATGCGCACGACGCCGATCACCATCACCGGAAAGGCCACCTTCTCGTCCTACATCGCAGACACCAGCGCCACGCAGCAGCTTGGCTTGATGAACACCACCGAGTCCGAGCTGCCGGTCGATCGCGGCATGTTCTTCGTCTTCCCCAGCGACCGCCTGCGAAACTTCTGGATGCACAATACCATCATCCCGCTCGACATCGCCTACATCCGCTCCGACGGGACCATCGTGAAGATCTACACGATGGAGCCGCTCAACGAGATCGGCTACCCCTCCATCGAGCCGGCCCGCTTCGCCCTCGAAGTCCGCGCCGGCCAGTTCGCCCAGCGCGGCGTCGTCGAAGGCGACCACGTCGAAATTCCCGCCAATTTGCTGAATTGATTCCGCCCGGCACGCACGTCCAATATCGGAACTGAATCGACTCGCGTATCGGGCCGAAGAACTACGCGACGGTCCGCCATCCTGAAAAAAGGGGATTCGTCCTGGAGAAGGTGGAATGTCCCTCGCTACTGTCACGCTCAAACGGGCCATCAAGAACCAACCGGCTCGATCGTTCGCCGAGCGGAACCACATTTCCGTCGGCGTGCTCTGCGCGCGCGGTCACGAGCCTTCCGTCGTCCGCGATCTGTTCGATCGTGACAAGTCATACCTGCGCATCGAGCTGTCGCCGGACGACATTGCCGACAACAGGCTGGCGCAGATGGTCGACGTAGCGCTGATCTCCGCACCCTCGGCTGCGACAGGTTCCGATTGCCGATCGCAGGCCATGCGGGCCGCGGAGTCGGGCGTGGGCGTCGTCGTGCTCAGCCAGGAAGTTGACGACGGCCTGACGTTTGGCCGACCGATCGCCGTCCTCTCCACCGGCGTCAGCGGCGACGAGCTGCGCGGAGCGCTGGCCGCCGTGGCGCGCATGAAGTCGGGCTTGCTGCGCGGCGTGCGCGAACACAACGAAATACGCCAGAAGAGCGAAAGCTTTCAGCGGCGCTACGAAGAAATGGACCTCGAACTGCGGCTGGCGTCGCGCCTGCAACGCGACTTTCTCCCGAGAGACGTGCCGGGTATCGACTCGATCCGCATTTCCACTCTCTACCGCGCGTCGAACTGGGTGAGCGGAGACATCTTCGATTATTTCCGCCTCGGCGAAAACCACCTCGGATTCTATCTGGCCGACGCGGCCGGTCACGGCGTGGCGGCGGGATTGATGACCATGTACGTCAAGCACTGCATCACGTCGCGCCGGCTGGCCGACGGGCGGCTCGATCTGTGCAGCCCGGGACGCGTTCTCGCCGACTTGAACGAACGGCTCGTCACTCAAAACCTGCCCGATTCGCAGTTCGTGACCGCATGGTACGGCCTGCTCGATTTGACCACGAATGAGCTTAAATACGCCGTCGCAGGTCACCCACCGGCTCTGCATGTCAACGTCGCGGGTCACATCGGAGAGCTGCACGGCGACGGCTCATTGCTCGGCCTGGAGGCGAATCAGGTTTTCAGCGATCAGTCGATTCGCCTTTCACAAGGCGATCGAGTGTTCGTTTACAGCGATGGTCTGGAGCCGACGCTGATTTCAGCCCGCCATCCCGCGCCGAAACTTCCCGACTTCGAGCCGGGCATCGGCGAACTTCTCAAGTCGCAGCCGCAGACCATGATCGAACGGCTGGTCGCGTCGTTGGAAAGCGCCCCCGGCAGCCTGACAAAAGCGGACGACGTATCGATTCTCGTGCTGGATATCGCGGCGATTTAGACGACCAGGGCGATCAACTCTCCCACTCGCTGAACAGATCGGCGATCAATTCCATNNCTCATTGAACAGATCGGCGAGCAATTCCATCGGCATCCCGACGACATTCGTAAAGCTTCCCTCCAGGTTCTCGACGAACGGATCGGCCTTGTCTTGAATGCCGTAAGCGCCGGCCTTGCCCTGCCACCGGCCCGTGTCGAGATATCCCTCGATCGCGTCATCGGAAAGCGGCCGCACGCGGATCGTGCTTGTGCTGTGTCGCATGAGTCGATGGCCCGACTTGGATGCAAGTAGCGCCACGCCCGTGATGACGCGGTGAGTCGTCCCCGAAAGCTTGCGCNNAGGATGCGACGGGCGTCCGCACGATCGGCGGGCTTGCCGATGATCTCGCCGTTGACAACGGCAATCGTGTCGGCGCCGAGAATTGTCTTGCCGTCGTGCCGCGGCGCGACGCTGGCGGCCTTGAAAAAAGCGAGCGATTCGGCATAGTCGGCGGGATCGACGTGCGGGTGAAGCTCCTGCGGCTCCTCCATCGTCGGCGGATCGACTTCAAACTCGTAACCCGCGCCGGCCAACAGTTCGCGGCGGCGCGGGCTGGTGGAGGCCAGAACGAGCGGTCGAGGTTGAATATGGCGCGTCATCGAGATGATCTCAAACCGGTTACAAATACTATCTCTAATTGATCGTCGCGCGAATGTAAAGACAGGCCAAGCGTCCTCGCGTATGCTTCGCACGCACGGGACCTGGTGAATGAACGAAGCCGCATCCCAACACGTCTTGCCGGAATCACGAAGCCACGAGAGCCGCATTTGGATTGTGGGCCTGGCCGCCGTGTTGGCGTTGTACGCGAGTGGGCTTAGCCGTGATGTCACCGCACGCTGGGGCGGCATGCACGATTGGAACGGCGCGTTTTATTCGCAGCTCGCCCGCAATTTGCTGCGCTATCCCTCGTCGATTCATCACGTCATGCCAGTGGTCGCAGTGGGCGAAGCTGTCCCGCCCGCAACCGAGCGATCACTCTACGCCACTCATCCGCCGGGGCTTGTTTGGTTGTTGGCGGCGGCGTTCTCGGTGGCAGGCGAATCGGAGGCGACGGCGCGATGCGTGGCGATTATCGCGTCGATAGGCGCGCTGATTGCCTTGATCTGGCTGGTCCGCTGGCAGTGGGGACCAGAAACCGCGCTCGTCGCGGGCATCATCTATTCGCTCATGCCGATGACGGTCTACTTCGGCCGGATGGTCGATCAGGAGGCGTTCTGCACTGCGCTCATGCTCGGCGCGCTGGCGTCGTGGCGAAATGTGAAGTCCGGTCAATCGCCGGGACGCTGGCTCGCGGCATGGACAGCATGCGTTGTAGCCTGCGTTTGGATTGACTGGGTGGGCAGTCTCTTCGGCGTGATATTCCTCGGATATGCCCTTCTCTCATTGCGACGCCGGGAAATCACCACGCGCATGTTCGCGTTCCTGACATCCGTCGTCGCCGTTGCGATCGCAGCGATGATTGTTTATCTCGTCATGGCCGGCTTGGACGGCCGCTGGAGCGATCTCTGGACGATCTTCACCTCTCGCCGCGAACCGGCCGGTCGCGGCGGACTAGGTGCCGTGTGGCAGCATGTTACTGAGAATGTGACATGGACCGTGCTGGGACTCTTCATCGTCGGGGTCGTTCATGAACTCAGGGATGCACCGCGAGGCGGGAGTGGACTGGGCATAATGTCGATTACCGGCGCGGTTTGGGTGATCGTGTTTTGGCGGCAGTTTGAGGTTCACAACTATTGGATGTTTTATTTGGGACCGGCGATCGCTGCATCCGCGGCACACGGACTGATGCGATGGATTGACGGACTCAAGCTCAGCGGATCGTCGCGTTACAAACCCGCAATGGCTTTTATTGTCATCGCGGCGGCATTCATGTGCCAAAAAGGGATTAACGACTATTTCTCGCGTGTGTCATTCTCGCCTGAGAATATCCGTGCCTGGCGCGAGATCAATTCACGCAAGGCGCCCGACGCGAAGATCGCCTATTTCCGCGATCCGACACTTGTGGAGCGGCACGGTTCATACAGATTTAGAAATCTGATTCCGCCTCAGATGGCGTACTACGTCGATCGCGCGTTCATCGTCGCAACCGATGCCCGTGCCGTTCAGGCTGCGGCGAAGCAGTGTGCGATGTTCGTCATTCCCTTCGACGACGCGCAGGCACATACCG
>CXWL01006505.1_pt1 | contig 10691 bp, 12 predicted proteins | sample 590931 | NCBI WGS metagenome assembly CXWL01 (sample SAMEA3498368, study PRJEB10139) | groundwater metagenome | biome: water well; material: biofilm material | place: Germany | collected 2015-04-27 | reverse complement strand
CACATGATCGTAAATAATTTTAAGAAAAATAAAGAAAACCACTGAAGGTAAAACATGAACCAACCCGCTTCAAATATTCTGGGAAAAACCTGGCTATACTGCACCGTGTTTCTGACCGGCGCAGCTGTCATGGTGATAGAGCTCCTGGGCACACGCTTGATAGCACCTTTTTATGGGGCTAGCCTGTACGTTTGGACTTCTCTGATTTCTGTAACACTGATTGCTTTGGCTTTAGGTTACTATTGGGGCGGCATCTGGGCAGATCGAGCCCGATCAGGACTATCACTCATCATCGCCATAGCGGGATTACTGACAATCATCATTCCCTGGCTAACGGGGCCAGTTTTACTCGCCACCGATCCTTTGGGACTTCGTTTAGGTAGCTTTGTGAGCACATTAATATTGTTCTCACCCAGCCTGATCATGCTCGGTATGGTCGGACCTTTTGCGGTTAAGTTATCGACGGCTACCTTAGCAAAGGTTGGCGCCAGCACGGGTTCCATCTATGCGGTCAGTACGGTAGGCAGTGTAATAGGAACCTTATTCCTCGGCTTTTATTTATTTCCATTGATCGGTTCGCGTGAAATTTTTATTGGTTTGGGTGCTGCACTGCTTCTGCTGGCTATTATCGTTGCTTATATTGAACATCGGCATTTAAAATCAGCGACGACGACAATACCTACCGCCTTATTAGTTGTTATTGGTATTGGTTTATATCCACAAATCGCTAATTCGAATCAAGCGGAATCTAATGAATCTTTTCAAACCCGTTTTGAACGCGAAAGCCTATACGGCTGGGTTCGAGTAATCGATAAGCCTGAGGAAAACATACGCTTACTGACTGTAGATGCCTCAACGATCGGTGCAGCCAGTATCAGTCACGGCGAGAACCTTTTAGCCTATCAAAAAATTGTGACACTACTACCCGCTTTAGCTCCCAAGATGAAACACGCTCTTTTGATTGGCCAAGGAGCGGGACATATGGCGATGACCTTGAAAGAGTATGGCATAGTGACTGATACACTGGAAATAGACCCGGCGGTAGCCGAAGCAGCCAGTAAATTCTTTGGTTTTGTACCGACAGGCAAAACGATTATTGGCGATGCGCGCTATGAAATTCGTCAGCTTAAAGGCCCCTATGATTTAATCATCCTGGATGTTTTTACGGGTGGCTCAGAACCAACGCATTTACTGACCGTTGAAGCTTTGGCTCAATTACATGGCTTACTGACCAACCAAGGGATACTTGCGCTTAATTTTGTTTCATTTCTGGATAATGGTCAAAATGCAGCGCTGGCTTCCGTGGCAAAAACACTGGCTCAAGTCTTTCCGCATCAACAAGTATTTATTGCCGATCCGGATACCGACTTCAATGATTTTATTTTTCTTGCCACCAATCACGCAGTGAATCTAAACGATGAATCATTTCCTGACACCCATCGCACCTGGTTAAAACAACGGCTCGTGAATATTGATCAATCACAGGGCATGACGCTGACCGACAATCTCAGTTCACTTGAACGCTTGCAGATCCGAAAATCTGAGCACTATCGGCGAATGATCATTGATTTAGTTGGAGCCAGTCACTTTATCCGCTAACGAATAAAGTGCGTTCGTAGTCGCTCTAATCAACTAGTACACTGTTCAACATCTCTGCCGCATGCTGACGTGTTGTCTCGGTAATGTTGACACCGCCCAGCATCCGTGCAATTTCTTCCACGCGCTCCTGTGGGTCTAAGATATTTATTTTACTAATTATCTGCTGATTCTCTGTTTTACCCGCATATTTAACGACTTGCCATTGCTGGTCTCCCGTTGCGGCCACTTGCGGCAAATGTGTAATACACAATACCTGGCGTTCTTTTCCCAGTTTCTTCAATAAATTACCGACAATCTCAGCAACTTGTCCGCCAATCCCGACATCGACCTCATCAAAAATGAGCGTTGGCACCACGCCAACTTTGCTGGTTATGACTTGTATTGCCAGACTGATACGTGATAATTCACCGCCCGAAGCTACTTTTGCCAGAGGCCGCAACGGTAGTCCTTTATGTGCAGCAACCTGAAACTCAATCTGCTCCAAACCATTCGCATTACCCTGCTCCAGTGCCGTCAATGCGACAGAGAATTCTCCCCCAACCATTGCAATCATCTGCATCGCAGCACTCACTTGCTGGGATAATGCTTCACTGGCTTTTTGACGTGCAGCGCTTAATTCTTTAGCTTGTTTTTGATATACGTCCTGCGCATTAACTTCAAGTGCTTGTAAATGACTGATATCTGAGTCGGAACCCAACGTTTCTAGTTGATGCGTAATCGTATCGAGCAATTGGGGTAGCTCTTCCGGCGTCACACGAAATTTTCTCGCTGTTGTATGAACCGCTGACAGCCGTTGTTCAATATCCTGTAAAACCTGAGGGTCCAAATCCAGGTGCTGGTGATAGTGTTTCAATTCGTAAACACTTTCCTGTAATTGAATTTGCGCCGAATCCAGTAAATCGGTGATTGTTTTAAGCTGACTATCATACTCAAGCAAATTTTGCAGTTGCCCATTCACGGTATTAATCTGTGCCAGTACTGCATTTTCACGCTCGGATAAAGCATCCACTCCCATTTCGGCTGCTTCCAGTAAATCAGCCACATGAGATAGTCGGCTATGGTCTGCCTGCAATGCCTGCCATTCATCAAGCGTAAAATTTAGTGCTGATAAGTCGTGCAGTTGCCATTCAAGCTGTTCACGCTTATCGCGTGATTCCGCTGCTCGTTGTTCCATCGCAATTCTTTGCTGATAGCAATCTTGCCAGTTTTGATATGCCGCCTTGACCGCGCGCGCCAAATCACCGCAACCGGAAAAGGCATCCAGTAATTCGCGTTGCGCGTCTTTTTGCAACAGGGATTGGTGTGCATGTTGGCTGTGGATGGTTACCAGATATTCACCTGCACTGCGCAGTTGCTGCAATGTCACTGTGTGTCCATTGATATAACTGCGCGAGCGGCCGTTAGTTTCAATAATACGGCGCATCAGGCAACTATCCGGATCACCTTGCAAGTCATTTTCATCTAGCCAATGCATTAGCCCCGGCAAACGGCTGATATCGAATGTCACATTGATTTCAGCACGTTCACAACCCAGGCGTATCTGACTGGTATCGCCGCGCTCCCCCAAAGCAAGCATCAGTGCATCAATCAGAATGGATTTACCCGCTCCCGTTTCTCCGGTCAGCACCGTGAAACCGGGCATAAAATTCAGTTCAATCCGGTCAACAATGACAAAATCTTTGATGGCCAGGTGTTTTAGCATAATTGCGCATTGTGCGGAGTCATCAAGGAAATTCACTCCAACCCAGCTTTTCTCTTAGCATACGATAATAACTGTGGTTCACCGAATGTAACAATCGCACTGTTTTGGGAAAACGCCGCACGATAACACTATCTGTCTGCTCCAGATCATAACAAGAATGGCTATCACAATTAATGCGCACATTGGCTGCGCTGTGCATCTGGATTTCAACACTGGCATCCGGCCCGATGACAATCGGACGGTTGCTGAGCGTATGCGGACAAACCGGCACCAGTGCAATCAGATCCAGACTGGGGTGCAGAATAGGACCACCGGATGATAACGCATAGGCTGTTGAACCTGTCGGCGTGGTTACGATCAATCCATCAGAACGCAGTGTATTCACATATTCGCTATTCACTTTTACTTCAAACTCAATCATGCCGCTGCTCATGCCGCGATACAGCACTACGTCGTTGAGTGCCAAGCTGCCGAAAACACTGGCGCCGTCACGAATGATTTCCGCATAGAGCAACATGCGGCGTTCCGTGGTGTATTTTCCTGCCAGTATTTCATCGAGTGTTTCAAACATGGTGTCCACGGATAGATCAGTGAGGAAACCAAGCCGCCCCTGATTAATACCGATTAACGGCACATCATATGAAACCAGCATGCGCGCTATATTTAACATCGTACCGTCACCACCCACGACAACGGCGAGATCAGCCTTTCCACCGATCTCTTCCAGGGACAGCACTGGATATTTGTCACTGCAAATATGCGATGCTGTGAGATGATCAAGCAAAATCTTATAATTCTTCCCCGCTAGATACTCGGCAAGATTGAGAAGCGGTATCGCAATTTCTGGATTTTTATGTTTACCGATCAACGCAATGGTTGTGAATGGGGAATTCATTACTTGAAATTTCGTTGGCTATTATTGATTGTATTGGGATCAGAATTAAATATAAACGCTAAAATTACCGTTAAAACAAAAGATGTTAGTAACAAGTCACTCGGGCAAGGTTGTAAAATAGCTTTCTACACATACTTAACCTGAAGAATTAAATTTCCTAGCAAAACACTTTAACTCACACTAAAACTCAAGGCCATAACGGATATGCCGGTATCCGGAAAGTTTAGCATAGATGAGATGAGACAAAATTACTGCTTACAACAAAACTATGAAACCTGTTGATTCGTGTAGAATTACACCATGTTAAATGAACGTGCTCAAATTTTATTAAAAACACTGGTAGAACGATATATTTACGAAGGTCAACCCGTTGGTTCCCGCACTCTTTCAAAGTTTTCCGGATTAGACTTAAGCCCTGCGACCATCCGTAATGTCATGGCTGACCTTGAAGAAATGGGATTGGTGACCAGTCCGCATACTTCAGCCGGAAGGATTCCAACACCGCAAGGTTATCGTCTTTTTGTCGATACATTACTGGTTGTCAAAACACTGGATAAGGTAGAACTGAATCATTTGGAAAACCAGTTACATCCTGACAATCCTTCGCGTCTGATCAATGTCGCTTCGCAATTGCTTTCGGAACTTACCCGTTTTGCTGGTGTTGTCGTAACGCCCAAACGCAAAGGTGCTGTATTTCGCTATATCGAGTTTATGGCCTTATCAGAAAAACGCATTTTGCTGATCATCGTAACACCTGAAGGAGATGTGCAAAATCGCATTATCTTTACCAATATCCCTTACAGCCAATCCGACCTGATTGAAGCCGGAAACTTTATCAATCAGCACTATGCAGGCTGCACTCTGGATGGAATTCGCGGCCGTCTGGATAGCGAACTCAAACAGCTGCGCAGTGAAATGATCAGTCTAATGAGTGCAGCCATTGAAGCGGGCGGTGATGCAATCAATGAAAGCAGTGAATCTGTAGTCTTGGCTGGCGAACGAAATCTGCTTCAAGTTGATGATTTATCGGATAATCTGATCGGCCTGAAAAAATTATTTGAATTGTTCGAACGCAAAACCAAGCTATTACAATTACTCGAATTAAGCCGACAAGCGCATGGCGTCAAGATTTATATTGGCGGGGAATCCGATGTAGCATCTCTGGAAGAATTCAGTGTAGTGACGGCACCATATGAAATTGAAGGAGAGATCGTCGGTACAGTCGGTGTTATCGGCCCCCGACGCATGGCATATGAACGTATCATCCCGATTGTCGAAATTACCGCAAAACTCCTTTCCAGCGGCTTATCACAGCATTAATCTACCCTGTTTTAGCGATACACTCGTCGCCGGTATTATTGAAACATCGTTGCTTTAGAGAAATTTATTATTTTAAACAGATTAGACTCTTACACTTATAACTATGCCCTCCAAATCCATCTATCAGCACGGATCGCCAAATCGAACCGGTGTGTTACTCATTAATCTGGGCACACCCGAAGCACCGACTGCTCAAGCACTACGTCCTTATCTACAAGAATTCCTCAGTAATCCTCGGGTGATTGAAATACCCAGACTGATCTGGTGGCCTATCCTGCATGGTTTTATATTACCTTTCAGACCTAAAGCATCGGCTGAGAAATATGCAAAAATCTGGATGCCGGAAGGATCCCCGCTCAAGGTTCATACTGAACGGCAAACAAAATTATTGCGAGAAGCATTACAAGCACGGCTGCAAAACCCGCCCATAGTTGAATACGCCATGAATATCGGCAAACCTTCTGTTGCAACAGTTATGGCAAGAATGCAAGAACAGGGTTGCGAGCGCATTCTTATCATTCCGCTCTTTCCTCAATATGCTGCCAGCAGTACTGCCGCTGCGATGGATAATGTTTTTTCGGTATTAAACCGGATGCGCAACTTGCCTTCGATTCGTACCGTTAAGCAATATCATGATCATCCAGGCTATATTGCTGCATTAGCGCAAAATGTAAAGGATTACTGGGATGCGCATGGCCGGCCTGACAAACTGATTATCAGCTTTCACGGCACGCCGCGCACAAGCCTGGATAAGGGTGACCCCTACCACTGTGCATGCCAAAAGACAGGGCGATTACTGGCTGAAGCATTGGCTTTAACGTCAAGCCAATATTCCGTTTGCTTTCAATCGCGCTTTGGCAAAGCCAAATGGCTAACACCATATACCGCGGTAACACTGGAGCAGCTGGGCAAGGAACAAACACGACGTGTCGATGTAATCTGCCCCGGATTTGTATCCGATTGCCTGGAAACTCTGGAAGAAATTGCCATAGAAGCGAAAAACACTTATGTACAAGCGGGCGGCAAGGAATTCCATTACATCCCGTGCCTCAATGAACGTAGCGACTGGATCCAGGCACTGGCCGATATTACCTGCACGCATCTACAGGGATGGCTGGATATAACAGTTACCGAGGAAACAGCGCAATTATCCAGAAAACTGGCATTAGAAATGGGTGCGAAAGACTAGAGAACTAGAGATTTTGTCCCTCGGCAAAGCCGAGGGAATTATTGATTCTGAATAATCAATGACCGGATTGGCGCATATGCTTCATAGCTTCTTCTGCGTGCTTGGCAGATTCAGGTCCATGTCCCATATCAGCATGTTTAATCGCTTCTTCTAAATGCTTGATCGCTTCATCCATATGCTTATGCGATGCCGCATGGTCATCTCTTGACGCCTTAGCATGCGCCAAGCTGTCTTTGGCATGCTGGAGCGCGTCTTTGGCATGCCCCATTTCTCCATGTGCTTGGGCTTTGCCTGCATGCTCCATCGCTTCTGAGGTATGCCCTGCATCAGATGCCAAAACCTGAGTGCTCATAAAAAACACCAATGTTCCTGCTGCAATCGTTGTTGATATAGCTCGCATGACAATTACTCCTTTCTTTAACAAAACGTTAATAACATGAATATTTCTGGGGAGGCCCCAGCAGCCGGACTGCAACTTCGAGGAAAAACCTGCGAACCACGTCTTCGAAGCTAATCAGCCCAGCATATTCTCAGTATATACCCAAACCTTATTTTTTCGCACGAATGTCCAAAATGATTGACGTGTATCAATTGTTGTTGCGATCAACATTAATCTTCCTGCATCTCAAAATGTAAAAAAACCACTCACTTAAATTCTTTATTCGTGCAATTCTGCAATATCTCTACATCTTTCCTTTATTCAGTTTCCATTCATAACTTCCTGAGTAAATTAACACCAACCGGAATAAATCTGAGTCGATTAACTGAAAGGAGACACAAAATGAAAACCAAAAAAACAATGTTGCCCAGTCTTCTAATCATGGCGTTATTAGCACTTACGTTAGCAGCGCCCACTTTAGCGCAAGCAGGCAGAGGTCATCATGGTCACGGTCATGGCCACCATCGTCACGGCCATCCCCACCAAAAACACCACAACCATTTTAATGGGTACAATTATATTTATAGTCAACCCCGTGGCTATAACCGGCCATACTACCCACAGCCACGGTATAACTATTACTATCCAGCACCGGTTTATGGCGCTCCTCCTCATGGGATGATGGGCATTGATACCGGAAACGCGAGCTTTATGTTACGCTTCTGAAACGAAAAACTGGTAATGGGTACTTTAAACGCACTTGTTACCGCTTAGCTTATACCTTCAGTGCGCAGGACTGTTGAGTTATGAATAGATGGCAGGAAATTTTAGTGATTGTGATGTTAATGACTGGCCCAATCACTCAAGCAATGGCCGGGTGGCAAAGCAGTGCTACAAACTATTATCGCACTGGCAGCAGCCCGCTCACTGATATCACTGAGCAAAAGGCGATTGCGATTGCACAACAGCATTTTAAAGGCCGCGTGCTCGCAATCAATCATGCTGACAATGTTTACCGCATTAAAATACTCAACAATCAAGGTACAGTACACACTATCCTGATCAATGCGACGGATGGGTCAGTAATATCGACGCACTAATTCAGATCTCTTTCCTCTAAAACTCAAGAATAATGAAATGCGCATCCTAGTCATCGAAGATGAAATCAAATTACAAAACCAGATTCGCCAGCAACTGGAATCCGTTGGCTATATGGTCGACACCTGCAGTGACGGCGAAGAAGGATTATTTTTTGCCACGGAATACCCTTTGGATGCCGCCATAATTGATATCGGATTGCCCGGCAAATCCGGATTGGAAATTATCAAGGCGCTGCGTGAGCAAGGCAGTCTGTTGCCCATTCTGATCTTAACCGCCAGAAGCGGCTGGCAAGACAAAGTGCAAGGCCTGGAAATGGGTGCAGATGATTACCTCACCAAACCGTTTCAAATGGAAGAACTGCAAGCCAGAGTCAAAGCGCTGCTGCGCCGCGCAACCGGCATACCGCAAACATTATTAAAATGCGGCCCCATCACACTGGATGTCACAACTCAATCGGTTACTGTCAATGGAGAAATCATTGAATTGACATCATTTGAATACCGCCTGCTGGAAGAATTGGTACGCCATCATGGCGAAATTCTCTCCAAACATACATTGGCCGATTATCTTTATCCGCACGATGAAGACCGTGACAGCAATGTACTCGAAGTCATGGTCGGTCGCTTGCGCCGAAAACTGGATCCCCAAGGCACGCTGAATCCGATTGAAACCATGCGTGGACGAGGTTATCGCTTTACTCTGACATGCAACAAATCTTCATGATGTCTTTAAATCAGCGCGTTTTGCTCAGCGCAACCTTGGTTTTACTGATTTTTATCGTCGGAATTGCGTTGGCATTGGATCGCGCATTTTATGACAGCGCGCGTATGGGTGTGCAGGATCGTCTATTCGCGAAGCTGCTCATGTTAATGGGGGATTCGGAAGTTGAAGAATCCGGTGTTTTGGATGTACCGACCAACTTGCTCGATGCAGAATTTGGTCACGTAAATTCGGATACTTATGCATTCATCATTAACCACACCAATGCCATTACCTGGCAATCCACGTCATCGCTCAATGAAAAAATTCCGGCCGTGGCTCTCCTTGAAAAAGGGAAAAAAGAATTTGCGCAAATTATGGTCGACGGCAAGCCCCATTTTATGTACAGCTACGGTGTTGCCTGGGAAACACAATCCGGCAGCTATCCGTTTACCTTCACCGTCATTACTAATACCACACTGTTCGAAGCGCAGATAGAACGTTACCGCGAAGACCTGTGGGGATGGCTCAGTGTCATGGCTGTTTTGTTATTGGTCACGCAAATGCTGGTATTACGCTGGGGTTTGCAACCAATGCGAAAAGTTTCCACCGAGCTTGCAGCGATTGAATCCGGTCAGCAGGAAAAATTGAAAGATGTTTATCCCATCGAACTAAAGCTGTTAACCGACAGCATCAACTCTTTGATCAACCACGAACACAAGCAGCAGAAACGCTACCGTAACGGTCTGGCCGATTTGGCACACAGTCTCAAAACACCACTCGCCGTTCTCCAGGGAGCAATCCATAGCGAAGAAGACGAACAAAACCGGCACAAAACGATTCAAGAACAAATTGACCGCATGGATAACATCATCCAGTATCAGCTGCGCCGCGCCGCGACCGCCGGCAGCTCCCCAGGCATGGGGCTGATCACCTTACGCCCAATGGTCGACAGAATTGTGACTACCGTTGCAAAAGCTTATCGCAACAAGCGCCCGGAAATAACCATCGATATCGACGATGCGATCAGTCTGCGTATTGACGAAGGTGATTTAATGGAATTGCTCGGCAATCTGGTCGACAATGCTTTTAAATGGTGTCGCCACAACATCCATTTATCCGCCGAATATCAGGAAAACCAAGTGGTTATCCAGGTAAAGGATGATGGCTCCGGCATTCAGCTGCATGAAATCGCCAAAATTCTGGAACGTGGCGTGCGTGCCGACCAATCTACACCCGGTCACGGCATTGGCTTGGCCATTGTCCGAGATATCATTCAAGTCTACGGTGGGGAACTGGCAATTGAAAATAATCGAACCAGTGGTCTCTGCGTTACCTTGCGCTTAAAGAAAAACAAATAATCCCAAGAGATTTCTGATTAAACCCTTCGACAGGATCTGTAGAGTTGTGTAAGGCTATGTAGTAATTAAGGAAGCGCTAATTAAGTCCTTCGACAGGCTTAGGACGAACAGTAATATATTGATTATGTTCGTGGTGAGTTTGTCGAACCATGAATGTAATCAACTTAACCAGAGCTTCCTTAACTGTTGAAATTATCTTGTTTTTCCAAGTGACATTAGGAAACAGAGGGTTGGTGTAACATTCTGACCGAGACGGTCAATCATTCAATGCCACCCCAGATAACTCGCAAGATAGCGTGTTGCTACACCATGGAACTTCGCCATCCATTGTCTGAGTCGGCTGCTATAAGTATTAACATTCTGAGAGAACTTTGCACGGCTAGAGTCATTTTCAGGTGTGGATGATGATATAATAACGTTTTTAATCATATTGTTGAGTTAATTGA
>CXWL01004637.1_pt1 | contig 10691 bp, 7 predicted proteins | sample 590931 | NCBI WGS metagenome assembly CXWL01 (sample SAMEA3498368, study PRJEB10139) | groundwater metagenome | biome: water well; material: biofilm material | place: Germany | collected 2015-04-27 | reverse complement strand
AAGGACACACTTGGCCGCGTCTACGAGTACTTCCTCTCACAATTCGCCAGTGCGGAGGGCAAGAAAGGCGGGCAGTTCTACACACCGTCGCGAGTCGTCCGTGTGCTGGTTGAAATGCTGGCACCGTACAAGGGTCGCGTCTATGACCCATGTTGCGGATCAGGCGGCATGTTCGTCAGCAGTGAAAAGTTCATCGAAGCCCACAGTGGCAAGCTCGGCGACATCTCCATCTACGGACAGGAGTCGAACTACACCACCTGGCGTCTGGCTAAGATGAACCTCGCCATCCGGGGGATCGACGCGCAGATTGGCCACGGCGATACCTTTCACCATGACGCGCATCCTGATTTGAAGGCCGACTATGTGTTGGCGAACCCGCCCTTCAATGACAGTGACTGGCGCGGTGAACTGTTGAAGGACGACAAGCGCTGGGTCTACGGCACGCCGCCCGCAGGCAACGCCAACTACGCCTGGGTGCAGCACTTCATCCACCACCTCGCGCCCACTGGGCTGGCAGGGTTTGTTTTGGCCAATGGCTCGATGTCATCCAATCAATCCAATGAGGGTGAAATTAGGAAGGCCATCATCGAGGCTGACTTGGTGGATTGCATGGTCGCACTGCCGGGGCAATTGTTCTACTCGACGCAGATTCCGGTGTGCCTCTGGTTCCTTGCGCGCAACAAAAAGAACGGCCGCTTCCGTGACCGTCGTGGTGAGACTCTGTTCATCGATGCTCGCAAAATGGGCACGCTGATTGACCGGGTCCATCGAGAATTGACAGACGAGGATGTCGCTAAAATTTCCGGTACCTACCATGCTTGGCGTGGGGATAAAGGCGCTGGCGACTACGAAGACGTGGCTGGTTTCTGCAAAGCAGCAAAGCTGGAAGATATCCGTAAGCACGGCCATGTGCTGACCCCTGGCCGCTACGTGGGCGCGGAGGCCGTCGAGGATGATGGAGAGCCGTTCGAGGACAAGATGAAACGGCTCACCGCCACGTTGCGTGAACAACAGGCTGAAGCTGCGAAGCTCGACGTAGCCATTGCCGCTAACCTGAAGGAACTGGGGTATGGCGGGTAAGCGGACGCGCGGAGCAACCACCGTCCGTTCCGGCTTTGCGGCCCTGGTTACCGAGGTCAAAGGCCGCATCCAGGCAGCCCAGACCCGCGCGATGCTCGCGGTCAATGCCGAGCTCGTCCGTCTCTACTGGGACATCGGGCGCATTATCGACGAACGCCAGCAGCGCGAAGGGTGGGGTGCTGCCGTCATCCCCCGGCTGGCGTCGGAACTCAGAAACGAATTGCCGGAATTGAAGGGATTCTCTGAGCGAAACATCAAGCTGATGCTGGCCTTTTACCGTGCATATCCCAATCCAGGTGAGTTTGTGCAACGGGCTGTTGCAGCATTGCCTGGCGCCACGAAATCGCCACAACTGGTGGCGAAAATCCGTCCATCTGAGAAAGTGCAACCGCCGGTTGCACAATTGCCTGCGACGATGTTTTGGACAGTCCCCTGGGCGCATCACGTCATCATCGTGCAAAAGGTCAAGGACCTCTCCACGCGCCGCTGGTACATGGAGCAGACACTCGCCAACGGCTGGAGCCGCAATATTCTCGCTCTGCAGATCGACGCGCAGGCCCACGCTCGCCACGGCAAGGCTGTTTCCAACTTCGCCGCGATACTGCCTGCACCGCAGTCCGACCTTGTCCAGCAGACGCTCAAAGACCCCTACATGTTCGACTTTCTTACCCTCGCTGAGCCGTTCCATGAACGCGAACTCGAAACCGCACTCGTCCGCCACCTGGAGAAATTCCTGCTCGAGCTCGGGCAGGGTTTTGCCTTCGTTGGCCGGCAATATCGGCTTGACGTGGGCAACGAAGACTTCTATATCGACCTACTCTTCTACCACCTACGCCTGCGCGCCTTCATCGTCATCGACTTGAAGAAGGGCAGATTCAAGCCAGAGTACGCCGGCAAGCTCAACTTCTATTGCAATGTCGTCAACGACCGGCTCAAACACGCGACCGACGCCCCGACCATCGGTCTGATTCTGTGTCAGACAAAGGATCATCTGCTCGCCGAATACAGTGTTGCCGGCATCGACAAACCGATCGGCATCTCGACGTATGAACTGACGCGGGCATTGCCGAAGAAGCTACAGTCGGTGCTGCCGACCGTGGAGGAGATCGAGGCGGAGTTGTCCGGAGAATCGCGTGGCATGTCACGGCCAAGACGGAGGAAATCGTGAACGGTCCCAAAGCTGAGAAGCCGTGTGCTGCTGACCTGCCTGCCTCCGAAGTGGCAGCGAAGGCAGGAAGGAATTGAGGGTTGGCGCATGAGGCGTTTAGGATGGAACCGCCAGAGGATGAGGCCATGATCGATTACGACAAGCTGCAGAAAGCACTCAAGCATCTGGAGCTGCAATATGCCAACCACAAGCAGGCACAGAGCCGTGCCGAGCTCACCGAGATCGACCGTGAAGCGATCGCGGAATCCGTCATCCAGCGGTTCGAAACTTGTTACGACACCCTGTGGAAAGACCTCAAGCGCTACCTCATCGAAGAAATTGGCCTGGCGGATGTTCCCAACAGTCCCAAGCCGCTGTTGAAGCTGGCCGGACAGAACGAGCTCTTTGCGTCTCCTGTGGAGCAGTGGCTGAAATATGCCGATGCCCGTACCAACACCGCTCATGACTACAGCGGAGAAAAGGCGGAGGAAACCCTCGCCCTCATGCGCGACTTCATCGACGATGCCATCGGCCTCTACCAGACGATGACGGGAACCACGTGGGAATGACCGATGCCATAGACCTTACAACAGAGCAGCGCAATCAGCTGAGCGATCTCTTGCGCCGATTCCTTCCCGGCGTCGCCGTGTGGGCCTATGGCTCTCGCGTGAAATGGACCGCCCGTCCCAACTCCGACCTCGATCTCGTCGCCTTCACCACACCCTCACAACGCCCTCAGGTTGCGGAACTCAAGGACGCCCTTGCAGAAAGTAATTTGCCATTTCCGGTGGACCTCCATGTCTGGGACGAGGTTCCAGAGCGTTTCCGTGAGATCATTCGCAAGGAATATGTGGTTGTCCAGGAGGCCAAGCAGCCGGAAAGCAACACGATTACGTCGGGTGAGTGGCCCACCCTCTCGCTTCGAGAAGCGCAGGTCAAGTTAATCGATTGCGATCATCGAACTCCACCAGCATCTGATGCGGGCTATCCATATGTCGCAATTCCGCAGCTACGCAACGGGCGTATTGATCTGTCGGAGGCTCGTCGCGTTTCGCGCGAGCATTTCGTCGATTGGACGCGAAAGGCGATGCCTGCCGCGAACGACGTAGTTCTGTCTCGTCGCTGCAATCCTGGTGAGACTGCATTTGTGCCCCCCGGGCTGGAGTTCGCGCTTGGTCAAAACCTCGTCCTGCTTCGTGCTGATGGTGTGAAGGTGTATCCGCCGTTTCTTCGCTGGTTGGTTCAGGGGCCAGAGTGGTGGGAGCAGATCGGCAAGTTCCTTAACGTAGGGGCCGTCTTCGACAGCTTGAGGTGCGCTGACGTACCCAACTTCGAGTTACGCATCCCGCCGATGCCCGAACAACGCGCCATCGCCCACATCCTCGGCACGCTCGACGATAAGATCGAGCTGAACCGGCGGATGAACGAGACGCTGGAGGCGATGGCACGGGCGCTCTTCAAGTCATGGTTCGTGGACTTTGACCCCGTCCGCGCCAAGGCCGAAGGCCGCGATCCTGGCTTGCCGAAGCACATAGCTGATCTCTTCCCCAATCGCCTCGTGGACTCCGAATTGGGCGAGGTTCCAGAGGAATGGAAACTACGGGCTATTGAGGAGCTCACGGAACGAGTTGCAATGGGCCCCTTCGGGTCTTCCATCAAAGTTTCCACCTTTGTTCCAGACGGAATTCCAGTGATCAGTGGCCAGCATTTACGCGGGACGTTGCTTGACGATTCAGAGTTCAACTTTGTCGCAACAGAGCATGCTGAGCAACTCAAGCGATCCAATGTTCAGCGAGGCGACGTCATTTTTACTCATGCAGGTAGTATTGGGCAAGTTGCCTATGTTCCTGAGACTTCACGCTATGAGCGATATATCATCTCGCAGCGCCAATTTTATCTGCGATGCAATCCAGAAAAAATGTCCCCGCTGTTTATCACCTCCTACTTCAAAACGCAGGAAGGCCAACATAGGTTATTAGCCAACACCTCATCGACAGGAGTCCCATCAATTTCACAACCTGTCAGTTATCTTCGTCAACTCAAGATCGTTGTGCCCCCCTACAGCCTGCTGACCATTTTTGACTCGGCCGCTCGATCAATCTACCGAGCGGTCGCTCACAATAAGAATCAGTCTCGAACACTCACGAACATACGCGACTCGCTGCTGCCCAAGCTCATCTCCGGCGAATTGCGCGTTACGGATGCCGAGAAGTTCATCGGAGGGGGCGTGTAATGACGGCCGCTGATCTGGCTCCACAATCAGCTACTCGGCTAGCCACGAGAGCGTGTCAAGGTGTGCACGGGCAGTAGGGCGACCGCACGCATTCACGTATATGAGGATCAAGTCATGCCAATCCTTCTGAACGCATTCCCCCTGAAAGTTCAGGAGCTAGCGCTTGAAGCCTTCCAGGTCTCCTATGACAAGGAGACGCTGGACGGCTTTCGCGCGAAGTATGGATCGACGCACGCCTTTCGCCGGCAGGGCGATAACATCCTGATCTTCTCGGGAGACGGCTCGTTCCCGGTGTCTGGCACGCCGCAAAAAATCGTCCCCACGGACAACTTCGGCATCTTCTGCTTTCTGGTCAAGGACGGGTTGACACGGCATCTTGCCGGCCTGGGCCTCCGTCCTTGTGGCTTTACGCCCATCGAACTCGTAAGCGCCAAGCCAGAAGACAATCTTCTGGTCCCAATTCTCGGAGAGACTTACCCGTTTCAGGTTTGCGCCAAGTTCACGATCGACACGCGCATCGTTCAGGGCCATCCGTGCCTTGTCATTGACTGCACGACCCGCCGGATGCTCAAGGAGACCAGCCTGTTCTTCCTCCGCGGCGGGTTCGATCTTATGGGCCGCTACGTCGTCACCCAACAGCAGGACGGGTATAGAAAGCTCCTCGGTTCGGTGTGCGAGATAATGGGCGAGGCGCTGCTTGTGACGCGGCCTGACGGAGAAAACGAGCAGGTCAACGCGAAAGATGTGCATCTGGAAGCCAGCCGGGAGAATTTCGACGACTACATTCTCCACACGCACGGCGCGCAGAAAAACGCCATCGTTGAGCGCATCCGGCAAGCGGTCTCCCTATTCAATGGCGGCGAGAGGAAAAAAGCCCGGATCGACATGCTCAAGAAGTACATTCAGTCGAGGTCCGTCACGCTGATCGACGGAACCCCCATCAGCATCGACGACGCGCAGGACATTCAAAGCGAATGCGGGCAGATGCAAAAGCCGGTCTTCGTCTTCAACGATAACGGCGAGGCGGATTGGGTCGAGAAGGGCCTGACACAATTCGGTCCTTACACAAAGCGCACCTTCGACCGGAGCGATCCATCCATTTGCGTGATCTGTGCGCAGCACGACAAGGGACGCGTCGAGCAATTTGTCCGCAAGCTCCTGAAAGGAATCTCCAGCAGCAGGTATTTCAGCAGCGGTCTTGAGGGAAAGTTCACCCTTGGAACCAGTCGCCTCGAAGTGTTCGCGACGTCCACAGATAGCGTCGAGGCGTACAAGAACGCTATCGAGACAGCGATCCGGAAGAAAGCAGACGACGACGGACGTTGGGACTTGGCCCTCGTTCAGGTCCGGCGATCGTTTAAGAAGCTCAAAGTCACGGAGAATCCGTACTTTCTGGGAAAGAGCCTCTTCTTCCTGCATCAGGTTCCCGTGCAGGACTTCACAATAGAGCTTCTTGAGCAGTCCGACTATTCGCTCGGGTACTCGCTCAATAATATGGCGCTGGCCTGCTACGCGAAGATGGGCGGCGTCCCGTGGCTTCTCAAATCCTCGCCGACGCTTTCCCACGAGCTGGTCATCGGAATCGGCAGCGCGAATATCGGGCAGGAGCGCGGCGCCGACAATCAGCGGATCATGGGCATTACCACCGTGTTCTCCGGCGATGGCAGCTACATCGTGTCGAACACATCGAAGGCCGTCGTGCCGGAAGCCTACTGCGAGACGTTAACGGCGGTGCTCGGCGAGACTATCGAGAAAATCCGGAATCGCATGAACTGGCAGAAAGGCGACACGATCCGCCTCATCTTCCATGCACAGGTGAAGAAGTTCAATAAGGATGAGATCGAGGCCGTCCGTGCCGTGATCAACAAGTACCGCGAATATCAGGTCGAGTATACGTTCCTGAAAATTTCTGAAGATCATGGCTTGCACATGTTCGACTCCGCTACCGCAGGCGCGCAGAAGGGACGGCTTGCTCCGTCGCGCGGTAAGACATTCAAGCTTTCCAAGCACGAGATGCTGATCTATCTGATTGGCCAGCGCGAACTACGGCAGGACACGGACGGACATCCGCGCGGCTTGATTCTGGATGTCCATAAGGACTCCACCTTCAAGGACATCAAGTATCTGAGCGCCCAGCTCTACAGCTTCGCATCGCATTCCTGGCGTAGTTATTTCCCGAACCCCATGCCCGTGACGATCAGCTATTCTGATCTGATCGCCAGGAATCTCGGATGGCTGAACCAGCTTTCGGGCTGGAACGACTCGGTGATGATCGGGAAGATAGGTCAATCCCAATGGTTTCTGTAGAGAAGGAGAATGCGTACCAGTTGCGTGAGTATCTGCACCGCAAGGTGATCGAGAGTGGGCACACCGATCCGTTCAAATCCTCCTTTCTGCATTTCCTGGGATTGTCGAAAGACGGCGTTCCAGCCTTCGACTTTGCGACGCTCTCCTTGTATCAGCGGTGCGCGATTGCGGGTCTCGGCGTTCTGGATGATACTGTCTCAAGCCGGGATGTCTCGCGCTTGCTCGGCCAAGCCTCCAAGATCGACTCCACGCCGCGGCCGTGGGTCTCCGACATGTTCGGCGTGATGGCGGTGAAGTGGCTAGTCGCGCAGATGAACGACAGCCGCGTCGCACGCGAGTTCGAGAACTGGATTGCAGGATTCCTCGCGCAGCAGATCAGCGGCGACCATCTCAATCTCCTCGAGAAAGATATCGCGGCGTATGTCCGCAGCAACGAGTCCGCCGTCTATGCAAGCGCCAGCGTTCCGCTTTTTCTTCACTATCGGGTGATGCGCCGGATCGACGATCACCAGATTCGCCTTTCTCTGATCAGCCGCTTCATGGCCGAGTTCCGGGCACAGATGCAGGAAAACGCATCGACGGCGCTCTTGAGCCTAATGATTTATGTCTTCGATCAGGTCAATCAGGACGTGGCCATGGTGCCGCCGAAAGGCTGGAGCCTCGACGACCTTCTGGAATTTCTAGACCATATTCCCGTCGGCCTCAAACGGTGGACATGGGAAAATGTGGGGCGTACGAAAGGTGCAAGTCCCGTCAAGTGGCGTCTGGAGAACGAATACCACGTCCAGAACCTTCTCTACGTTCTACTCGCGCCCGTTTTCAACGACATCGCGGACGAAGTGTATCTTCAGCCTGTCGGACAGAAGACGCCACGCGTCGATCTTTATCTACCTTCGCTGCATACAATCATAGAGGTTAAATATCGTAAGGACGTGAAGAAGTCCTTTCAGACCCTCATCGGCGAGATCGCCGAGGATGCGTCTCTCTATCGCGCCGACGCGAGATACAAGGATGCACGGATCGTAAGCTTTCTGTGGGATTGCACGCGTGCAACGCAGGAGCATTCGAAATTCAAAGAAGGGGTCATGAAAATCGACGGAATCAACGGCTGTGTCGTGATCAGCGCACCCTCGACAATGGATGAAAGGACATCTAATTAGATAGCTTGAGCGCGAGCAGAACCACACGAGTGCCGAAGCGTAGAAAAGAGAGATCAATGTCCAGCTCCAGAAGAATAAACGGCGGCAAATCTAGCATCGAGGAAGCGTTCAAGCCGAAGCGCACGTTACTGGTGGGCTATGGGGGCTGCGGTGTGGAGGAGTTCCTGGCTCCCGCGACGAAGTGGCTCCAAGCATGACTGCCTTCACTGAATCTATCGTCGAGGACGCCGCCCTCGCCTGGCTCGAAGCGCTGGGTTACGAAGTGCTGCATGGGCCGGACATCGCTGTGGGCGAACCCGTTGCGGAGCGGAACGACCCCAACTACCGTGACGTGATTCTTGAAAGGCGTCTGCGAGAAGCGCTCTTCCGGATGAATCCGGATCTTCCTCCCGAGGCGCTCGAAGACGCCTTTCGCAAGCTCACCCGGATAGACGCGGCGACGTTGATAGAACGAAACCGTGCCGTCCATCGAATACTGGTCGATGGGGTCACGGTCGAGTATCGCCGCAAGGACGGCTCGATCGCAGGGGGGCAGGCCCATGTCCTGGATTATCAAACACCGGACAACAACGATTGGCTGGTGGTCAACCAGTACACGGTCTCGGAAGGCCAGCATACGAGACGGCCTGACGTTGTCATTTTTGTGAACGGCCTGCCTCTCGCGGTCATTGAACTGAAGAACCCTGCGGATGAAGATGCCACGATTTGGAGTGCCTACCAGCAACTCCAGACCTACCAGGCACAGATCCCTTCCTTCTTCGCTACCAATGCGGCGCTGATCATTTCTGACGGTGTCCAGGCTCGCATTGGGACGCTTGGGGCCGGGAGGGAATGGTACAAACCCTGGCGAACGATTAAGGGGGATAAGGACGCCGCTTCCACCGTGACCGAGCTGCAAGTGATCCTGGAAGGAGTCTTTGAGAAACGGCGGTTCCTCGATCTGGTGCGGCATTTCGTTGTCTTCGAAGACGAGGGCCATGGGAAGTTGATCAAGAAGATGGCTGGCTACCATCAGTTCCATGCAGTGAATGTGGCTGTCGAGGAAACCTTGCGAGCTGCCCGACAGGCGGCGGAGCATCGGGCCGCTGAGCCTTTGGGACTATACAAGTCCGGGCATCAGCCAGGCGGCGAACCAGGCGATCGTCGGGTGGGTGTGGTGTGGCATACACAGGGATCAGGGAAGAGTCTCACGATGGCCTTCTATGCGGGTCGGGTGATCCTGCATCAGACGATGGCCAACCCAACAATTGTAGTGCTGACTGACCGCAACGACCTGGACGATCAACTCTTCGGGACGTTCGCGCGGTGCCGTGATCTGCTTCGCCAGGATCCAGTTCAGGCGACCGATCGAGCTGACTTGCGGGCCAAGCTGAGCGTGGCATCCGGCGGAGTGGTCTTCACCACGATTCAAAAGTTCTTCCCGGAAGAGAAAGGCGACCGGCATCCCGTGCTGTCTGATCGCCGCAACATCGTGGTGATCGCGGACGAAGCCCATCGGAGTCAGTATGACTTTATCGACGGGTTTGCCAGGCACATGCGCGATGCGTTGCCCAACGCTTCGTTTATTGGGTTCACTGGCACGCCAATTGCCAAGACCGATGCTAATACCAGAGCAGTTTTCGGTGACTACATCAGTATCTATGACATCCAGCGGGCGGTCATCGATAAGGCCACGGTCCCCATTTACTACGAGAGCCGGCTGGCGAAGCTCGAACTGAAAGCATCCGAGCGGCCAACGATTGACCCCAAGTTTGAAGAGGCCACAGAAGGGGAAGAGGTCGAGCGTAAGGAAAAGCTCAAGACCAAGTGGGCACAGCTGGAAGCCGTGGTGGGGTCCGAGAATCGAATCAAATTGATCGCGCGAGACCTTGTCGATCACTACGAAGATCGCCTTGCCGCCATGGATGGGAAGGCGATGGTGGTCTGTATGAGCCGGAGGATCTGTGTGGAACTGTACCGTGAGATCACCGCTCTGCGTCCGCAATGGCATGCCGAGGCGGATGACCAGGGGTCGATGAAGGTCATTATGACTGGCTCGGCGTCCGATCCGATTGAGTGGCAGGGCCATATCCGGAACAAGAAGCGCCGGGAGGACATGGCGCTTCGATTCCGTGCTCCCAAAGATCCCTTTCGGCTCGTCATTGTTCGTGACATGTGGCTGACTGGGTTTGATGCGCCGAGTCTCCATACCATGTACATCGACAAGCCGATGCGGGGGCATGGGCTGATGCAGACGATCGCCCGTGTGAACCGCGTGTTCAAAGATAAGCCTGGTGGATTGGTCGTGGACTACCTCGGTCTGGCCGATGAGCTCAAGCAGGCGCTTGCGGTCTACACAGAAAGTGGCGGAACGGGGAAGACGGCGATTGATCAGGCGGAGGCCGTCGCGGTGATGCTGGAAAAGTATGAAATTTGCCGAGGACTCTTCGGTTCATACCGCACGCCTGCCGGGGTGGTGCCGGGTTTTGATTGGTCGCCCTGGATGACCGGCAAGCCGCAAGAACGACTCTCCGTCTTGCCTGCAGCGCAAGAGCATATTTTGAAGCAGCAGGATGGAAAGGCGAGACTCCTTCGTGCAGTGACCGATCTTTCCCACGCCTTTGCGCTCGCTGTGCCGCATGAGGAGACCTTTCGGATTCGGGACGACGTCGGATTCTTCCAGGCGGTGCGTGCGGTGTTGGCGAAGAGTACGTCGGGCGATCAGAAGCCTGATGAAGAACTCGACCATGCCATTCGCCAGATCATTTCAAAGGCCGTGGTGTCC
>CXWL01118924.1_pt1 | contig 10695 bp, 9 predicted proteins | sample 590931 | NCBI WGS metagenome assembly CXWL01 (sample SAMEA3498368, study PRJEB10139) | groundwater metagenome | biome: water well; material: biofilm material | place: Germany | collected 2015-04-27 | reverse complement strand
CTGGGCGCACCAAAAAAACGCGCCAACCCGCAGTTGGCGCTGGCAGCACAGTTCGGAGCCGCGCAAGTTGCCGGCATCTGAACACCGCTGCGCGATGCGCACCGTGCTCCTTGCGGCTGCGCTGGCGCTCGCGCTGCCGGCGAGCGGCGCCAGCAAGGTCACGAAGTTCGACTGCGTCGGCGGAGTTTGCGGCTTCAACGTCGCTGCCAGCGACGTGCGCGAGGCACCGTGCAAGGGACAGCCGGTACTGGTCGCCTACAGCGAGTCGAGCGGCGCGACGCTGATCCAGTGCGGCGCTGCGGACGGCACCAGAAGCTATCTGTTCGACCGCGACGCCACAGGCCGCGCGGGTATCGAACTGGCCGGAACGCGCTTCATCAAGTCCGATTTTCTGGCGGAAGCGGCCGAATACGGCGTGCCCGACCGCTTCGGCCCGGTGCCCTTGTGCGTCAAGCCCGGGGCGGCAGTTGCGGCAGACGGGGAATTCGTCCTGGTCGCCAAGGAGCCCGTCGCGGAACCCGATGGCGCCTACTGCTACCGCGTGATTCGCGTCGGCGCCGAGCGCGGTGAACTCGCGCTGCGCGCCGATTCGGGAAAATCGCCTGCCGCCAAAACGATACCGCACAAGAAATGGCGCAAGCTCGCAGCGACGATGCTGCGCCACATCCGCTCAGGCGATCCTCATTGATGCATCGAGGTCCGATGCGCGGCCCGAGACAATATCGGCAATCGCGCGGCCGGACCCGCACGCCATGGTCCACCCAAGCGTGCCGTGGCCGGTGTTGAGGTACAGGTTGGGGTAGCGCGTCTTGCCGATGTACGGCACGTTCGATGGCGTCAGCGGCCGCAAGCCGGCCCAGTATGTAGCATCGGCGTAATCGCAGGCATCGGGAAACAGTTCGCGCACGCGCCGGGTGATCGCTTCGCAGCGCACCGGATTCAGGGCGCGCGAATAGCCGTTCAATTCGCAGGTACCGGCCACCCGCAGGCGCGATCCGAGCCGTGACATGACCAGCTTGTGGCCGTCATCGGTAAGCGACACCGTCGGCGCCGCGTCCGGATCGCGGATCGGATAGGTCGCCGAATAGCCTTTGCCGGGGTAGATCGCCAGCCCGACTCCCAGCGGCGCCAGCAGCGCCGCCGAAAAACTGCCGAGCGCGATCACGAAAACATCGGCGCGCAGTGTTTTGTGCCTGCCCTCGCCATCGATGATCTCGACGCCACACACCTTGCCGCCTTCCGCGAGCAGGCGGACCACGGTCGTACAGTAGCGGAAGCCGATTCCCGCGGCCGCGCCCTTTTCCGCCAGCTGCGAGGTGAACTTGTAGACATCGCCTGATTCATCGCTGGCGGTGAAGTCGCCGCCGACCAGCTTCGCGCGCACGCCGGCCAGCGCCGGCTCGATCCGCACCACCTCGGCCGCGCCAATCGTCGTGCGCGGGCAGCCCAGGTCGCGCATCGCCGCCGCAGCGTGGCAGGACTTGTCGAACTCTTTCTGATCGGTATAGAAATGCAGGATGCCGCGCGCCAGGCTGTCGTACTCGATCCCGGTCTCGGCGCGCAGGGCCTGCAGGCTGCGGCGGCTGTAGTCGGCAATGGCGACGATCTGGCGCAGGTTGGCCGCCACCCGCGCCGGCCGGCATTCGCGCACGAACTGCAGGCACCAGCGCCATTGGCGCGGATCAGCGCGCAGGCGAAACAGCAGCGGCGCATCTTCGCGTCCAAGCCCGCGCAGCACCTTGAGCAAGGTGGCGGGATTGGCCCACGGCTCGGCGTGCGATACCGAAATCTGGCAGCCGTTGGCGAAGCTGGTTTCCAGCGCCGGACCGGGCTGGCGTTCGAGCACCGTGACCTCGTGGCCGGCCTGTTGCAGGTACCACGCCGAGGCCGTGCCCACCACGCCGGCGCCCAGCACAATGACTTTCATCTGGCGAACAGGCGCGCGAATTCGTGCATCGCGACGTCGATCACCGGCGCGCCATACACGCTGCTGATCGCGGCCACCATGTCGGCGCCACGCGCGACCAGCGGCGCCGCGTTCGCCGGCGTCATGCCGCCGATGACGACGCACGGCAGTGCGATCTCTGCCTTGGCCCAGTTGACGATATCGGCCGGCGTGGTCACCGGATACTGCTTGACCTTCGACGGATAAAAGCCGCCGAACGCGACGTAGCTCGCCCCGCTGGCACTGGCATCGAGCGCGAGCTGCTTGTCGCCGTAGCAGGAGGCGCCGACGATCTTGCCGGCGCCAAGCAGCTTGCGCGCCTCGGCCACGGAAGCGTCGGTGCCGCCGACGTGGACGCCGTCGGCGTCCAGCTCGAGACACAGGTCGATGAAGTCGTTGACGATGAACGACACGCCGTGGCGCCGGCACAGCGCCAGCAGCTGCGTGGCCTGCTCGCGCCGCAGTTCCGGGCTTGCGCTCTTGTGGCGGTACTGGACCAGCGCGACACCGGAGCGCAAGGCCTGCCCGGTGGCGTCGATCAGCGCGGCGGTGTCATCCCAGTTCGGTGTGACCAGATACAGGCCTCTCATGGAGCCCCCTGAAATTTGAAGGTTGATTGGGAGCGCAGTGGTATGCGCTGGCCACCGGCGATGGAGAACGACTCTNNCAGGCCAGCCGCGCGGCGATGGCGGAAGCGAGCGTGCATCCGCTGCCGTGGAACTCGCCGGGCAAGCGCGGCCAGCGCCATTCGCGCCTGCCGCCCGCGCCGATCCAGCAATTGACGACCCAATCGCCGCTCGCGTGGCCGCCGGTGATGAGGACATCGGCGCAGCCGCGCAGGTCCGCGGCCAGCGCACCGGCCTCCGGCAGGTTCGGCACAACCAGCGTTGCCAGCGGCAGCAGCGGCGCCAGCGCATCCGCGCGCGTCAATGCGTCGCCGGCGCCGCTGGCGAGCACCGGATCGAGCACTACCGGCAGGTTCGGCTGGACCAGGCGCAGTTGGCCCACCAGCTCCGCAATCGCCTCGGCGTTGGCGCGATTGCCCGGGATGCCAATTTTTACCGCGTGGATCGCCACCTTGTCCATCAGCGCGAGCGCCTGGCGCCGCACCACGCCGCTGTCGACCGGAAGCACTTCGTACACGCGGTCGTTGTCCTGCACGGTGAGCGCGGTGATCACCGGCAGCGCATGCGCGCCTTGTGCTGCGATCGCGAGGATGTCGGCAGCGATCCCCGCCCCGCCGCTGGGATCCGCGCCGGCGAACACCAGCACGGTCGGCCGCGAAGTCATGCGATGCGTCCCGCCATCGGCGACGACGGCGACGCCGCGAAGCGTTTCGGGATGCGCCCGGCCAGATAGGCCTCGCGGCCCGCTTCGACCGCCAGGCGCATCGCGCGCGCCATGCGCACCGGATCGCGCGCGCCGGCGATCGCCGTGTTCATCAGCACGCCGTCGCAGCCGAGCTCCATCGCGATCGCCGCGTCCGACGCCGTGCCGACGCCGGCGTCGACCAGCACCGGCACCTTGGCCTGCTCGATGATCAGCGACAGGTTCCACGGATTGAGGATGCCCATCCCCGAACCGATCAGCGACGCCAGCGGCATCACCGCCACGCAGCCGATCTGTTCGAGCAGGCGTGCCTGGATCGGGTCGTCGCTGCAGTACACCATCACGTCGAAACCGTCGCGCACCAGCGCTTCGGCCGCCACCAGCGTTTCCGGCATGTGCGGGAACAGCGACTTCTCGTCGCCCAGCACTTCGAGCTTGACCAGCTTGTGGCCGTTCAACAGTTCGCGCGCCATCTGCAGCGTGTAGACCGCGTCCTTCGCCGTGTAGCAGCCGGCGGTGTTGGGCAGGATCGTGTACTGCGACGGCGGCAGCACATCGAGCAGGCTCGGTGCGTTCGGATCCTGGCCGATGTTGACGCGGCGGATCGCCACGGTGATGATTTCGGCGCCGGCCGCGTCGGTCGCCTCGCGCGTCTGCGCCAGGTCGCGGTACTTGCCGCTGCCGACCAGCAGGCGCGATCGATACGTCTTGCCGGCGATCGTCAGTCCTTCATTCGATTCGTTCATGTCATTCTCCGTGTTTGGTTAGCCGCCGCCGATGGCGCGCACCAGGTCGACCTGGTCGCCCGGCTGCACGCCGCGCTCGCGCCATTGCTGGCGCGGCACGACGTTGCGGTTGACCGCCAGCGCCAGCGCCTGGTTCGACAGCGCCAGCGCGTCGATCAGGTCGGCCAGGGTCGCTCCCGGCGCGACCTGGTGCGGCGCGCCGTTCAAGATAAAGTCAGTCATCGCTTCACGTCACTGCTTCTGGTAGATCTCGGATCCGCGCTTGACGAATTCGACCGACTTCACCTCCATGCCCTGCTTGAGCGCGGCGATGTCGGAAATACCCTGTTTGGCGGCGTACTCGCGCACCTCCTGCGTGATCTTCATCGAGCAGAAATGCGGACCGCACATCGAGCAGAAGTGCGCCACCTTGGCCGAATCCTTCGGCAAGGTCTCGTCGTGGAATTCGCGCGCCTTGTCCGGATCGAGGCCGATGTTGAACTGGTCGTCCCAGCGGAATTCGAAGCGCGCCTTCGACAGCGCGTTGTCGCGGATCTGCGCGCCCGGATGCCCCTTCGCCAGGTCGGCCGCGTGGGCGGCGATCTTGTACGTGATGATGCCGTCCTTGACGTCCGCCTTGTTGGGCAACCCGAGGTGTTCCTTCGGCGTGACGTAGCACAGCATCGCGGTGCCATACCAGCCGATGGTGGCGGCGCCGATGCCCGACGTGATGTGGTCGTAGCCCGGCGCGATATCGGTCGTCAGCGGCCCGAGGGTGTAGAACGGCGCCTCGCCGCACTGCTCGAGCTGCAGGTCCATGTTCTCCTTGATCATGTGCAGCGGCACGTGGCCGGGACCTTCGATCATCACCTGCACGTCGTGCTTCCAGGCGATCTGGGTCAGTTCGCCGAGCGTCTTCAGTTCGGCCAGTTGCGCCTCGTCGTTGGCGTCGTAGATCGAGCCTGGACGCAGGCCGTCGCCAAGGCTGAACGAGACGTCGTAGGCCTTCATGATCTCGCAGATGTCTTCGAAGTGCGTGTACAGGAACGACTCCTCGTGGTGCGCCAGGCACCACTTGGCCATGATCGAGCCGCCGCGCGAGACGATGCCGGTCAGGCGCTTGGCCGTCATCGGCACGTAGCGCAGCAGCACGCCGGCGTGGATGGTGAAGTAGTCGACGCCCTGCTCCGCCTGTTCGATCAGCGTATCGCGGTAGATCTCCCAGGTCAGGTCCTCGGCCTTGCCGTTGACCTTCTCGAGCGCCTGGTAGATCGGTACCGTGCCGATCGGCACCGGGCTGTTGCGGATCACCCATTCGCGCGTCTCGTGGATATGCTTGCCGGTCGAGAGGTCCATCACGTTGTCGCCGCCCCAGCGGATCGCCCAGGTCATCTTCTCGACTTCCTCGCCGATCGACGAGGTGACCGCCGAATTGCCGATGTTGGCGTTGATCTTGACGAGGAAATTGCGGCCGATGATCATCGGCTCGACTTCCGGGTGGTTGATGTTGGCGGGGATGATGGCGCGGCCGCGAGCGACTTCTTCGCGCACGAATTCGGCCGTGATCTCGGCCGGGATGCTGGCGCCGAACGACTGGCCCGGATGCTGGCGGCCCATCAGGTCGGCCAGGCGGTTGCCCATCGGGCCGGACGCCTGCAGTTCGGCCAGGTACTCCTTGCGGCGCATGTTCTCGCGAATCGCGACGAACTCCATTTCCGGTGTGATGATGCCGCGGCGCGCGTAGTGCATCTGGCTGACGTTGGCGCCGGCCTTGGCGCGGCGCGGCTTGCGGTGCAGGTTGAAGCGCAGCGCGGCGAGCGCCGGATCGGCCAGGCGCTCGATGCCGTAGGCCGAGGTCGGCCCGGGCAGCTCGTCGGTGTCGCCGCGTTCCGCGATCCACGGCGTGCGCGGGCATTGCAGGCCCGAGCGGATGTCGATGGCGACGTCCGGGTCGGTGTACGGGCCGGAGGTGTCGTAGACGTAGATCGGCGGGTTCTTCTCGCCGCCGAATGAATCGGCGGTGTCGGACTGGCTGATTTCGCGCATCGGCACGCGGATGTCGGGGCGGCTGCCTTCGACATAGATCTTGCGCGACATGGGCAAAGGACGGATTGCGGCTTCATCCACCACGGCGGTGGCGGAGAGGAATTTCGGGGTGACGGCGTTCATGTGGCTCCTTGGTAGCTTCTCGATGGTTTGAGCAGGAGCCAGCAAAGGAGTGTAGGGAGACGGCGCAGGGCCGGTGTCACTATGCTTCCCTTCGCTGGCATTATCCAGATCAGGTTCAGAGGGTGTTTCTCACCCGCGCATCGCGTTCGCGACTTGCAGGACCCCTAGCGTTTGCCGATGTTCGGCAGGGATGATTCTAACCGCGTTTGCGCGGCTCCGCCAACGTCGGGTGAAAAATTTCTTGGCTGCAGGCAGGCGCTGCTTTGGATCGCCTGCNNCCAATAGGAAATCATTCCAAAAAGGCAGGCGCCGAAAACAACACGGGGATTGACTATCGGAACACAATCGATGTAACTTCTTGCAGGCAATAGATGTTGTCCGAACATAAGGTCAACGGGGGCTCAGCGTCGCAACATGATTGCCCGCGCTTACCCGCTATTGCCGCATCTCCGCATGGCGAAATGATCCGTTTCGATGGAACCATTGCGCTCCTTTCTGCAATTCCGTACTGGCTAATTTGACGTCGAGAAATTTTTCAGCCAGGCGCATTCTTTTCCTCTCTATGAACCTTACTTTTCGCACTAAGCTGTTTCTTCCCCTGGCAATCAGCTGGGTTTGCCTGCTGTCCGTAATGACGGTAAATGTCCTGCAAAGTCGGACTCTCCGCATGGAAGAAAGGAAAGTGCAGCTGAGCAACGCTAACGACATAGCCCGATCAGTGGCAAAAGAATTCGGCGATTTGGCCGCGTCGGGAGCCATGCCGGAGGCCGACGCCAAGAAACAAGCGATGGCGCGGATCAAAGCGTTACGCTTTGGCAAATCCGGCTATTTCACCATACTCGATTCCCACACCGTATTGATGCATCCGATTAAGCCAGAGCTGATCGGGACGAGCGTGTCCGAGTTCAAAGACCCGCAGGGAACGATGGTCTATATCGACGCCCTCAGGGCGTCCAAGGCAAACGGCGGCGGCTTCACGGAGTATCTGTGGGCCAAGCCCGGAGAACAGCAGCTGCAGCCGAAACTGGCTTTCAACCTGGGGTATGCGCCATGGGACTGGACGTTCATGACAGGCTTATACATCGATGACGTCAACAGCGCGTTCATGACAGATCTCTGGCGCTCTGCCATTTTGCTGATCGTAATCGGGATCATCCTGAGCGGCATTGTCGTTCTGCTCATTCGCAGCATCGAAAAATCGATCGGCGGCGATCCGGAATATGCGAAGACCATTGCCGAAAGCATTTCATTGGGCGACCTGACGGTTGCAGTGAATCTGAAAAACAATGATCGCTCGAGCCTTCTTCATGCGATCAGGGCGATGCGCGACAGCATCGCCTCGATCGTCGGCGAAGTGCGCGCCGGCACCGATACCATTGCTGGCGCATCGAGCGAGATCGCGGCAGGCAATCTCGACCTGTCCGCTCGGACCGAGGAACAAGCAAGTTCGCTCGAAGAAACAGCGTCGTCGATGGAGGAATTGACTGGTACTGTCAAACAGAATGCCGACAACGCGCGACAAGCCAGTCAACTCGCCGCTTCCGCCTCGGATGTTGCCGTGCAGGGCGGAGCGGTCGTTGCGCAAGTCATCGATACGATGGGCTCGATCAATGAGTCCGCCAAGCAGATCGTCGACATCATCAGCGTTATCGATGGCATCGCCTTTCAGACCAATATCTTGGCACTGAACGCCGCAGTGGAAGCAGCGCGTGCAGGCGAACAGGGACGCGGCTTCGCAGTGGTTGCTTCCGAAGTGCGCAACCTGGCGCAGCGCTCCGCCGGCGCGGCCAAGGAAATCAAGGTCTTGATCGGCAATTCGGTAGAAAAAGTTGAGATGGGCACCAAACTGGTCGACCAGGCCGGCATCACCATGAACGCGGTCGTCGACAGCATCAAACGAGTCACCGATATCATGACCGAAATCGCTGCCGCCAGCCAGGAGCAAGGTACCGGGATTGAGCAAGTCAATCAAGCGATCGGGCAAATGGATCAGGTGACTCAGCAAAATGCCGCCTTGGTGGAGGAAGCGGCGGCGGCGGCGGCATCGCTTCAGGATCAGGCGGCCACCCTGTCGCAGGTGGTTAGCGTATTTAAGATCAGTCCCGCCCAAGTCATGACACCGGCAACAGCGATTTCCGCAGGCCGCGCAACGCCTGCTGCGCACGGCAGCCGCGGAACAGAAGCTCGCCCGCGGCGAGTCGCACTGGCCAAACCACCAGCATTGCGCCGTGCCGCGGCTGCCGCTACCGCAGGCGGCGATGATTGGGAAGAATTCTAACGCTGGGTTGCGGTTGCTCACCATCGACAATGCGATGCGCGAATCGGCAGTCTTGCCGATTCGCGATCCGGCGAATTCCCAGGCCTGAAGGTAACGATTGATCGATCTTGATCACGTTCACCGGCAGGTTCATCAGATAGCTCAGGCTCGAAAGCCGGTGCCCGAAATCATCGACGATCAATTCGATGGATCAGCTCTGTCGGCTCGCTGGTTGGCAGTACAGCTCCAACTGGCCAGGCGCCGCCGGTTTCGCTTGTCACTGCTCCGGCAAGCACGTAAATTACCGCGTATGCCCCTTCAACAAAATCCGCCAATCCGCGCCCACCGATCCGCCTGGTCGCAGCGCCATTTGACATCGACTTTGCGCTGATGATCGGCCGCTTGCTACTTCCTCCCGGCGCCCACTCCTCCGCGCTGCCGCTGCTCCTCGCGCGCGCGCTGCGGGCGTTCGCCGACGGCTATGTCGCGGTGCTGCTGCCCGCGTACCTGCTTGCCTTGGGCTTCGGGCCGTGGGAAGTGGGAGTCCTTGCGACAGCCACTCTGCTCGGGTCGGCGTGCGCAACGTTGGCCGTGGGCGCGTGGGGCCACCGCGTCCACCACCACCGTCTCATCGCGGGCGCCGCCGCGCTGATGGCCGCCACCGGCTTCGCCTTCGGCATGGCCTCGACGTTCTGGCCGCTGCTGGTGATCGCCTTCGTCGGCACACTCAATCCCAGCTCCGGCGACGTCAGCGTGTTCCTGCCCCTCGAGCACGCGCGCCTGGCCGAATCGGCCGAGGGCGACGCCCGCACCTCCCTGTTCGCCCGATACAGCCTCCTTGGCTCCCTCTCGGCGGCGCTGGGCGCCCTGGCGGCGGCGCTCCCCGCCCATATTTCGGCCGCGACCGGGCTCTCGGCGGTCGACGGTCTGCGTTGCATGTTCGGACTTTATGGCCTGGTGGGCTGCGCGGTGTGGATGCTTTACCGATCGCTTCCCGCTCGCCACGAAGCGGAGCCGAAGCCGGGAACGCCCCTTGGACCGTCGCGTCCCACCGTCGTCCGCCTGGCGGCCCTCTTTTCCGTCGACTCATTTGCCGGCGGCCTCGTGGTCAATGCTCTGCTGGTGCTCTGGCTGTTCAAGCGCTTCGACATGTCGGTCGCCTCGGCTGGCCAATTCTTCTTCTGGTCGGGGCTCTGCGCCGCCGCGTCGCAACTCGCGGCGCCGCCGCTGGCGCGCAGGATCGGACTGGTGAACACCATGGTGTTCACGCACATACCGGCGAGCCTGTGCCTCATCGGGGCCGCCTTCGCGCCATCCGTCTGGCCCGCCCTTGGCCTGCTGATCGTCCGCGCGCTGCTATCGTCGATGGACGTGCCGGCGCGCAGCGCCTTCGTCATGTCGGTTGTGACCCCGGCCGAGCGCGCCGCTGCGGCCAGCTTCACCGCCGTCCCACGAAGCCTGGCCTCGGCCGCCGGCCCCGTCATCGGAGCGGGCCTCTTTGCGGCCGGCCTTCTTGCCGCTCCCCTGGTGGCGTGCGGTATTCTGAAGATCGCCTACGACCTGGCGATCTGGCGATCATTTAAGGACACGACGCCATCGTAAAGGCCCGAAGACGCAGCGTCGCAGCGCGATCACTGCGTTTCCGCAAACCGCTTGAGCTTCCCGAGCGCGGTTTCCCATTGCCGCCCGATGATCTCCAGGGTCCGCTTCGCCTCCTCGATGCGCGCCGGCTCGAGCTGCCAGAGCCGTTCGCGCCCCACCTTCACGTCGCGCACGACCCCCGCTTCCGCCAGCACGTGAAGGTGCTTGGTCACGCCCTGTCGGCTGATCTCCGTGCCCGCCGTCAGCTGCGAGATGGAGAAGGCACCGCCTGCGCAGAGCAGCGCGATGAGCTTCAAACGCGTCGGATCGCCCAGCGCCGCGAAGACGCGCGCCAGCAGTTCGTCGTGCGTGCCGCTATGCCCCGACATGACGCACGATGTTTTTCATTTGCGCGTCCCAGCCGCCGCTGTTCATGCGGAACGCCTCGAGGCGCCGCTCAGGCGGCAGCTTGTCGAAGCCGGATTCGACCACCTTCAGCAGCGTGCCATGGCCCGGCGCATCGTCGAGCGTAAAGGTCACCAGCGTCGCCTCTTCGCTCGAATAATCGAACGAGGCATCCAGCGCGCCCGGATGCCATCGAAACGACAGCAGGTCTTGCGGTTCGACGCGTTCGACCAGGACATCGAAGTAGAGATGCTCGTAGCCGGGATAGGTGATCTGGCCGCGCG
>CXWL01122494.1_pt1 | contig 10697 bp, 14 predicted proteins | sample 590931 | NCBI WGS metagenome assembly CXWL01 (sample SAMEA3498368, study PRJEB10139) | groundwater metagenome | biome: water well; material: biofilm material | place: Germany | collected 2015-04-27 | reverse complement strand
TTCTCCGATGACATCGCGGTGCTCGAAGCGATCAATGCCGGGCAGTGCGACGTGGGCATCGTCAACACCTACTACTATGGCCGCCTGCACAAGCAGAACCCGGCGCTGGCGGTGAAGCTGTTCTGGCCGAACCAGGGCGACCGTGGCGTGCACGTGAACCTGTCGGGCATCGGCCTGACCAAGCACGCACCGCATCCGGAAGCAGCCAAGGCCCTGGTGGAGTGGATGACCACGGCTGAGGCGCAGAAGATCTTTGCCGATGTGAACCAGGAATTCCCGGCCAACCCGGCAGTGCCGCCGTCGGCCGAAGTGGCGACCTGGGGCAAGTTCGTGGCTGATACCTTGCCGGTGGAAGTGGCGGGCAAGCGTCAGGCCGAGGCGATTCGCTTGATGGATCGCGCCGGCTGGAACTGACACACTGCAGGTCTAAATGTGGGAGGGGGCTTGCCCCCCGATAGCGATGTGTCAGTCCACTCATCAGTGACTGACCCACTGCCATCGGGGGCAAGCCCCCTCCCACATTGGCGTGTGGTGATTTCAAGCTATTCATTAACCGAGAACTGACCTTTGGCCCACCCCGCCCAACGCCGCTGGTACCTGCCGGTGTTCACCGTCGCCGCCCTGGTGCTGCTGCCGCTGAGCGTGCTGTTGCTGTCCTGGCAAAGCATCGACGCACAAATCTGGGGCCACCTCTGGGATACCCAGATGCCGCGCCTGCTGGGCAACACGCTGACCCTGGTGCTGGGCGTCGGTGTCGGCGTCACCCTGCTGGGCGTGAGCCTGGCCTGGCTGACCAGCCTTTGTGAATTCCCCGGCCGACGCTGGCTGGATTGGGCGCTGATGCTGCCCTTCGCGATTCCGGCGTATGTGCTGGCCTTTGTGTTTGTCGGCCTGCTGGACTTTGCCGGCCCGGTGCAAACCCTGCTGCGTGAATGGTTCGGCAGCGGGCTGCGCCTGCCACGGGTGCGCTCCACCAGTGGTGTGATCATCGTGTTGGTGCTGGTGTTCTACCCTTACGTCTACCTGCTCGCGCGCACCGCGTTCCTGGCCCAGGGCAAAGGCCTGATGGAAGCGGCGCGGGTGCTGGGGCAGTCACCCTGGCAGGCTTTTTGGCGTGTGGCCCTGCCCATGGCGCGGCCGGCGATTGGCGCGGGCGTGGCCTTGGCGTTGATGGAGACCCTGGCGGATTTCGGCGCGGTCTCGGTATTCAATTTCGACACCTTTACCACCGCCATCTACAAGACCTGGTACGGCTTTTTCAGCCTGTCCAGCGCGGCCCAGTTGGCCAGTCTGTTGCTGCTGGTGGTGATGCTGGTGCTGTACGGCGAGCGGCGCGCCCGAGGTGCCAGCCGGCCAGGCAATGAGCGGCCACGGGGCAAGGCGCTGTACCACCTGCGTGGGCTCAAGGCCGCGGCGGCGAGTACCTGGTGTGGCCTGGTCTTCGCCTGTGCCTTTGTGATCCCGATGTTGCAACTGGTGGCGTGGTTCTGGCAGCGCGGCCGCTTTGACCTGGATGAGCGTTATTCCGGCCTGATCGTCCACACCCTGTACCTGGGCGGCATCGCGGCGCTGATCACGGTCAGCGTGGCGCTGCTGCTGGCCTTCGCCAACCGCCTGGCGCCAACCCGGGCGATACGCTCCGGCATCAGCCTGGCCAACGTCGGTTATGCGCTGCCGGGCTCGGTGCTGGCGGTGTCGATCATGTTGGCGTTCAGCTATCTGGACCGTGAACTGGTGGTGCCGCTGTCGGCCTGGCTGGGTGGCGCGGGCAAGCCGTTGTTGCTGGGCAGCTTGTCGGCGCTGGTGCTGGCGTATCTGGTGCGATTCCTGGCGGTGGCCTATGGGCCCCTGGAAAACAGCCTGGCGCGCATCCGCCCGTCCTTGCCGGAAGCGGCGCGCAGTCTTGGTGTGAGTGGTCCACGACTGTTTTGCAAAGTGTATCTGCCGTTGCTGCTACCGGGGACACTGAGCGCAGCGCTGCTGGTGTTCGTCGATGTGCTCAAGGAAATGCCCGCGACCTTGCTGATGCGCCCGTTTGGCTGGGACACCCTGGCGGTGCGGATTTTTGAAATGACCAGCGAGGGCGAGTGGGCGCGGGCGTCTTTGCCGGCGCTGACCCTGGTGCTCGTCGGCTTATTGCCGGTCATCGGGCTGATCCGACGCTCTGCCCGTCAAATCGGTTAGGTGCCAGTCCTACGGCTTGCGGCTACAATGCGCGGCATTCGGTGCGGTCCGTCTTTCGGATCGAGTCGCTGGACGTGGCTGCAGGCCTTGTAATTCAAGGTGTCCGGCACGAACAGCAATGCTGCGCACCTTCGCCAAGCCCGGAAGGAGAAACCCATGGGACAGCGTACGCCTCTGTATGACCTGCATCTCGCCCTCGGCGCGAAAATGGTCGATTTTGGCGGTTGGGATATGCCTCTGCACTACGGCTCGCAAGTTGAAGAACACCATCAGGTGCGACGCGACTGCGGGGTGTTCGATGTATCTCATATGACCGTGATCGATGTCACCGGCCCCCAGGCCAAGGAATGGCTCCAGCACCTGCTGGCCAATGACGTCGATCGTTTGCATGGCTGCGGCCGTGCGCTCTACAGCGCCATGCTCAACGAGCGGGGCGGGGTGGTGGACGACATGCTCGTCTATCGCACCGACGCCGGTTACCGCCTGGTGGTCAACGCCGCCACCCGTGACCAGGACATGGCCTGGATGCAGGCGCAATTGGGTACTTTTCAAGCCCAACTGCAGGAGCGTCCCGAGTTGGCCATGCTGGCCATCCAGGGTCCCCAAGCCCGGCAGAAGATTGCCGAGCTGGTCACCCAGTCCCGCGCCACCCTGATCCACCAACTCAAGCCTTTTGAAGGCCAGGCCGACGGCGACTGGTTTATCGCCCGCACCGGCTACACCGGCGAAGACGGCCTGGAAATTGTGCTGCCGGCCGATCAAGCGCCCGGTTTCTTCAACGACCTGGTGGGCGCAGGCATTTCCCCCATCGGCCTCGGCGCGCGGGATACCCTGCGCCTGGAAGCCGGCATGAACCTCTACGGCCAGGATATCCACCAGGACGTTTCGCCCCTGGCGGCCAACATGGCCTGGAGTATTGCCTGGGCGCCTGCCGAGCGCGATTTCATCGGGCGGGCCGCGCTGGAGGCCGAGTTGGCAGCCGGTGTGCAGTTCAAACTGGTCGGGCTGGTGCTGGAAGAACGTGGGGTTTTACGTGCTCACCAGGTGGTTCGTATCGCCAATGTTGGCGAAGGAGAGATCACCAGTGGTAGTTTCTCTCCTACGCTGAGCAAATCCATTGCCCTGGCGCGCGTACCGACGGCGACTGCCGATCGGGCCGAAGTGGAAATCCGCGGCAAGTGGTACCCGGTTCGAGTGGTCAAGCCGACCTTCGTGCGCCATGGCAAAACCTTGATCTAACTATTTACGGCAGGCCGATGGCCGCTGACATTTCTTTCTGAGGACACAGACTATGAGCAATATCCCTGCCGACCTGCGTTTTGCCGACAGTCACGAATGGGCCCGTCTGGAAGCTGACGGCACCGTGNNTCGGATATCTACGCCCCGGTTGCCGGCGAAGTGATTGCCGTCAACGAGGAATTGGGCGCTAGCCCCGAGCTGCTGAACTCCGACCCGTACGGCGCGTGGATCTTCAAGCTCAAGCCAAGCAACCCGGCTGAGCTGGAAAAACTGCTGGATGCTGCTGGCTACAAAGCCGCTATCGGCGAGTAAACACAAGAACCCTGTGGGAGGGGCGGTGCGACGGTTCGACTTGCTCCCGATTGCGGTGTTTCAGTCCCTGAACAGGTGTCTGATCCACCGCAATCGGGAGCAAGCCGTCTCCCACATTGAATTGAGTGTTTAGCTCGCTTTCAGTACTGCCTTAACCGCCGCCACCGACCGCTCCACATCCGCCTCCGTCATCGCCGTAAACATCGGCAACGACACGATCAAACGCCCAACACGCTCCGCCACCGGGAACATGCCTTCCTTGAAACCCTGTGCCCGATAAAGGCTCAGCAGGTGGATCGGCGGGTAGTGATAGCCAATGCCGACGCCATGGGCCTGCATCTGCTCCATGAAGGTCGCGCGCGCCGGCAGGCCGTCCTGGCGCTCTGGCAGCACCAGTTGGAACAGGTGCCAGTTACTGTTTTCGAAATCCGCCGGCGGCAGTTGCGCGCCGTACTTTTCCTCGAAGTCGCTGCCGAAGCACTTGAAATAGTGCCGGGCCAGGTTCTGACGATGCGCGGTGATTTTCTCGATATGGGCAAATTGCCCCAGGCCGATGGCGGCGGCGATATCGGTCATGTTGAACTTGCCGCCCAGCACATCCACGTCCAGGCCGTCGAAGCCGGTACGGGTGACGCCCTGCAAACGGTATTTTTCCGCGAGGCGCGCCTCTTCGGCGTTGTTCAACACCAGGCAGCCGCCTTCGGACGAGGTGATGTTCTTGTTGGCCTGGAAGCTGAACGACACGAAGTCCCCGGTAGCCCCAATGCGTTCGTCATCCCAGCTGGACCCCAGGGCTTGGGCGGCGTCCTCGACAATGCGCAGGTTGTACTTGTTGGCCAGCGCGTAAAGCATCGGCATGTCCAGAGGCAGGCCGGCCAGGTACACCGGGATGATCGCCTTGGTGCGCGGGGTGATTGCGGCTTCCACCTGGGCCAGGTCGATATTGCGTGTGATCGGGTCGATATCGGCAAACACTGGCGTGGCGCCGACTTCCAGGATCACATTGGCGGTAGCGACCCAGGAGATCGGCGTGGTGATCACTTCATCGCCCGGGCCGATACCCGCAATGCGCAGGGCAATCTCCATGGTGCAGGTGCCCGAGTTGAACGTACGCACCGGCCGACCGCCGAAGTATTCCGACAGCTGAGCCTCGAATGCCTGCACTTTCGGCCCGCTGGTGATCCAGCCCGAGCGCAGTACATCGCCGACCGCCGAGATGGTGGCTTCATCGATGGTGGGTTTGGAAAACGGCAGAAAGGGCTGTTGGCTCATAACGACGAAGGCATCCGTTTCAGGTTGGCAATGAGTAGGCGAGGTAGCAGTACCGGCATGGTTGCATGGCTCGACTGAATATAGCCTGTCGTGCGTGAACGAATCGTCATGTTGCAGGCAAAAAAATGCCGCTGTATCAGCGGCATTTTAACGGTGTGTCAGAAGGACAGGCGGGCTTCTAAAAACACATTCTGCTCCTTGAGCTTGCCCTTGAGCTGCTCGTCCTGGGCGTTGGCACGGTTGACGAAGGTGTTGTAACCGGTTGTCACGTCGCCCATGTCCACATATCGCCAGCCTGCGCCCACGGTGAGGCGTTCGCTGACTTTGGCATCCAGGCCCAGGCCCACGCTATAGGCGAAATTGTATTGGCGGTTGCTGGCGAAGCGCCGGTTGGTATTGCCCTGGTAACCCTCGGAATCAATTTGCGCCACACCCACGCCGGCCATGCCGTAGAACGACAGCCAATCATTGATCGGGATATTTTTGTAACCATTGAGCATCAGGCGTTGGCTATCGACCTTGAAGCGGTTGATGTTGGGGTTGAACGGGGCCCAATACGAGTCGAAGTTCGAGCTGTTGGGGGTGGTGTACTCGCCCTCCAGGCGCCAGCCATTGGTAAAGGCATACCCTGCGGCGAACGAGCCCGTGAAAGCTTTATTGCTGTCAGGTGCCTCTACTTGGTGGGTAACGCGTGGGCTGGTCAACAGTGAGCTGGAGAGATTCTGGCGGGCGCTGTTGAGCTTGGCCGAGCCGTACCAACCTTCTGCTTGGGCATAAGGTGCGGCGATGGCGACAAGGAGCAGGACGGCAGGTAGTTTTCCCATGGTTCTCGATTCACTGGGTGGCGTAAGGAATCGATAGATTGGTGTCCAGCGCATGGCATGATCGAGAGGAGTTTTCCTATTCGCTCATCAGCCCTTGCCTTCGTGTTTTGGGAAAACAGCGCAAAAAAAACCGCTCCCTAAGAGCGGTTTTTTTATCAGGCAGTGTTACTCGGAAGCGACAGCGTTTTTCGCCAGGATGGCGTTAGCCAGTTCCATATCCGTGGCTTGCAGGCCAGGGTTATCGGCGCGGACCTTCTGCATTGCGGCTTCCAGGTACGGGCCGCGGATGCCGCCGTCGCTGGCAACAAAGCTGCCGGCGTCGTCTTGAGCGGCCACTACCAGCTTGTGGTCCTTGAACGTCAGGTACGTCGAGCCGGTAGTGGCGCCCGACGAGATGACATTGCGCCAGAAGCTGTCGGCCATCGCTGAACCGACAGGGAGGGAAAGCACAGCAAGGGTTGCGACAGCATATTTAAGACGCATGATGGGTGACTCCGGGTGGGTTATCTGTACTTTATGATTGTAGTTAGCCCAGCCGAGTTCCCTCGCTGACTAAACAGTTTCAACCTTCAGGATTACTCCCACCTGCCCAATCACCTTTACCTGCGCGCCTACGGGGCTGTCGGGGCCGGTGACCATCCATACGCCATCACCGACCTTGACCTTACCCCGGCCATCCACAATCGCCTGGTGCACCACGAAGGTGCGGCCGACCAGCTCCGAGCCGCGTTCGTTCAGCCCGGGCTGGTCACTGGCTTTGGCACTGCTGCGCTGACGTTTCCACCAGTACACCGCTGTCAGTATCGACAACACGGCAAACAGCAGCAGCTGCCATTCCAACCCCAACGGCGGCACCAGAAACTTGATTACGCCTACGGCGGCCGCTGCGATGCCCATCCACAGCAGGTAACCGCCTGCGCCGAATACCTCAAGTATCAGCAGCACCGTGCCCAGTGCCAGCCAATCCCAGAATGACAAATGCTGCAGGAAATCCCACATGGCGTTGGCCTCAGCCTTTCTTGCTGTCGAACGTTGCCTTGACGATCTCGCCGATACCGCCGACCGCACCAATNNACCGCCTGCACGTTGCCCGAGGCAATTGCCTCCGACACTACCTGGGTGGCGCGGGCTTCAGCTTCGGCCTGACGTTCGCGGGCTTCGGACTCAAGGAAGGCCGCCTGGCGGCTACCCTCGGCTTCGAGGATTTGCGCCTGCTTCTTGCCCTCGGCCGTCAGGATCGCTGACGCTCGCAGGCCTTCGGCTTCAAGGATTTGCGCACGCTTGATCCGTTCGGCTTTCATCTGGCCCGACATGGCCGCCATCAGGTCGGCGGGCGGGCTGATGTCCTTGATCTCGATACGGGTGATCTTGATCCCCCACGGCGCCGTGGCTTCGTCTACGGTTTTCAGGAGTTTTTCGTTGATGCCGTCACGCTGGCTGAGCATGGCGTCCAGCTCCATGGAGCCGAGTACGGTACGGATATTGGTTTGCAGCAAGTTGCGAATGGCGTGTTCGAGGTTGTTGACCTCGTAGGCGGCCTGGGCGGTATTGACTACCTGGAAGAAGCACACGGCATCGATCTGCACGGTGGCGTTGTCGGCGGTGATCACTTCCTGCGGCGGGATATCCAGCACGCTTTCCATTACGTTGATCTTGCGACCGATGCGGTCCATGACCGGGATGATGATGTTCAGGCCAGGCTTGAGAGTGTTGGTGTAGCGGCCAAAGCGTTCGACGGTCCACTGGTAGCCTTGGGGTACGACCTTGAAGCCCATGAACAGGATGGCGATGGCCAAGCCCACAAAAAGAAGCAGTACGGTTCCGATCTGCATAGCGATTCCTTATCTGATGATGTCAGTGAAAAGACATGCCGCCGATTGTAACGGTGTTGTCACCGATAAGAACGATTTCAGCCTGCAACAACAAAAGGATTTGTTACCGAATCCCCAGGCGTCACCCTCAGCACTTCCGCCAGCGTGGTCAGGCCCGCTTTTACTTTGTGCAGGCCGGCCATGCGCAGGCTGGACATGCCCTGGCCGATGGCCGCTTGGCGCAGGGTCTGTATATCGGCACTGGGCGTGATCAGCGCCTTGAGGTCTTCGTTCATTACCATGATCTCGTAGACCCCGGCGCGCCCGCGGTAACCGCTGCCCCGGCACTCCACGCAGCCAATGGCNNGCGCTGCGCCATCACGCCCAGCAACGTGGCTTTGATCAAGTAATGCTCAATACCCAACTCATGCAGGCGGCTGATCGCGCCGGGTGCGTCGTTGGTGTGCAGGGTCGACAGCACCAGGTGCCCGGTCAGGGCGGCCTGGATCGCCATTTCAGCGGTTTCCTGGTCGCGGATCTCACCGATCATGATGATGTCCGGGTCCTGGCGCAGCAGGGCGCGGATGCCGCTGGCGAAGGTCAGGTCGATATTGTGTTGCACCTGCATCTGGTTGAACGCCGGCTCGACCATTTCGATCGGGTCTTCCACGGTGCACAGGTTGACCTCCCGGGTCGCCAGTTGCTTGAGCGTGGTGTACAGGGTGCTGGTTTTGCCCGAGCCGGTGGGCCCGGTGACCAGGATGATCCCGTTGGTTTGGCAGGTCATGGCGTGCCAGCGTTGCTGGTCTTCGCTGGACAAACCCAGCTGGTCAAACCCCTTGAGCAGTACCTGTGGGTCGAAAATCCGCATCACCAGTTTTTCGCCAAAGGCGGTGGGCAAGGTTGAAAGCCGCAGCTCCACTTCCGCGCCTGTGGGGCTCTTGGTCTTGACCCTGCCGTCCTGGGGTTTGCGTTTTTCTGCGACGTTCATACGGCCCAGGCTTTTCAGGCGGCTGACCACCGCCATCGTGACCTGGGGTGGAAACTGATACACGTCGTGCAGCAGGCCATCAATGCGAAAACGCATACGGCCCTGCTCGCGGCCCGGTTCGATATGGATATCACTGGCGCGTTGGCTGAAGGCGTATTGCAACAGCCAGTCGACGATATTGACGATATGCGCATCGTTGGCATCCGGCTCCTGATCGCTGGCGCCGAGGTTGAGCCATTCGACCGTAGCCTGCGCCACGACCTTTTGATCAGCGCCGCTGACGGACTTTGCCAACCGGTAGAACTCGACGATACAGCGCGCAATGTCCTGGGGGTTGGCGACCACCCGCCTGATCGTACGCTTGAGCACCTGCGCAAGCCCGGCTTCCCAACCGGTGACGAGGGGCTGGGCGCTGGCGATGGTGACGGTTTGTGCGTCAACGGCCACTGCAAGGATAAGGTGGCGCTGGGCGAACGCGTAGGACATGAGAGGCACCAGCGCCGCCGCATCGATCTTCAGCGGGTCGATACGCAGGTAGGGTTGGCCGGCATGCCGGGCCAGCCACTGGGTCAGGGTTTCCAGGCAAACGCCTTCGGCCGCGATGCGCTCCAGCGGGTGCCGGGCAGGGTCTGCCGGTAGTGCTGAAAGACGCTGGGCAACGTCGGGCGTGATCAGCCCTTCTTCAAGCAAGGCCGGCAACAGCGCGGGCAGTTCCAATCGTTGATCAGCGGGCATGCAGGTTTCCTGGAGATATCGGCGGTAAATTCCAGGCTAGCCAGGCTTCAGAAAACTGCGCTCCGGCGAGTATTGCAGGCTTTTACCCAGCCGCGGCAGCCGGCGCTGCAAGCCCCATGGAATCAGCCGGGCGCACCTCCAGCGTGCACACGCTGATCAGGTTTCGAATCTTTTCACCGATCACCTGCGCGCGGTGCCAGCTCAGGCCCTCCATCAGGATGTCGATGCTTAGCAGGTCGTCTTCACGGTTCACCGTTACCTGGCTGGGCGTGAGGAACTGCAAGGCAAAGTAGTTGAGTACCCGGCACAGCACGTCGGGTTCGGCTTCGGCGACGATCTGATAATGCGCGCGGCAATGGGCGCTGTTGACAGCCCACGCATCGACGCGGGTGGCAGAGTAGGTGGTTTCGACGGCGTGCATGCTGGCTCTCCAGATTCGACTGGAGAAATTTTCACATGGGCCTGGGGAGATTTCTTATCTAAGATTGGCGCTATTGGTGCTAAATAAACCAAATCAATCCAAGATAAGCACAAAATCAGGTATTTCTATGCATAGCGAATTGGACGCCTACGACCGCCGCATTCTGGCCCTCCTGCAAGAGGACGCCTCGCTCTCCAGCGCGCAGATCGCCGAGCAGGTCGGCCTGTCCCAATCGCCGTGCTGGCGGCGTATCCAGCGGCTCAAGGACGAAGGCGTGATACGCGCTCAGGTCACCTTGCTGGATCGCAAGAAAATCGGCCTCAACACGCAGATTTTTGCCGAGGTGAAACTCAACGCTCACGGCCGATCCAACTTCACGGAGTTCACCGAGGCGATTCGCGGCTTTCCGGAGGTGCTGGAGTGTTATGTGCTGATGGGGGCGGTGGATTTTTTGTTGCGAATCGTGGCGTCGGATATCGAGGCGTATGAGCGGTTTTTCTTCGACAAGCTGTCGATGGTGCCGGGGATTCAGGAGGTGAATTCGATTGTGGCGTTGTCGGAGATCAAGTCCACCACCAGCCTGCCGGTGTTGCGCTGACAGGGAGGGCCCTATCGGGGGCAAGCCCCCTCCCACACTGAGTGTATTCACAAACAGAAAGTTGTGAACCCAATCCAATGTGGGAGGGGCGGTGCGACGATTCGACTTGCCCCCGATGGCGATCTTACAGACGCAGCAAAGTCTTCCAGGCCCGATTCTGATACACCGCAATCGCCTGATGCATACGCGCATCCAGCGATTCATCGGTGATCAGTTGGTTGGCCAGTTGCACCAACTTGTTCAGCTCGCCGTACAGGCGGTCCATTTCCGGGATGTCGACCACGTGACGCGCATGGTGCAGCCAGGCCTG
>CXWL01114686.1_pt1 | contig 10697 bp, 13 predicted proteins | sample 590931 | NCBI WGS metagenome assembly CXWL01 (sample SAMEA3498368, study PRJEB10139) | groundwater metagenome | biome: water well; material: biofilm material | place: Germany | collected 2015-04-27 | reverse complement strand
GCCACCGGCTACGCCTCGGCCGGCGATGCGGCGCCGCCGAGCTGGGTCATCGTGAGCTGCTACACCGCCATCGCACTGGGCACCATGTTCGGCGGCTGGCGCATCGTCAAGACGATGGGCCAGAAGATCACCAAGTTGAAGCCCGTGGGCGGCTTCTGCGCCGAGACCGGCGGCGCGCTGACGCTGTTCCTGGCAACGGCGCTGGGCATTCCGGTGTCGACCACCCACACCATCACCGGCGCCATCGTCGGCGTGGGCTCCACGCAGCGCGCGAGCGCGGTGCGCTGGGGCGTGGCGGGGAACATCGTGTGGGCGTGGATCTTCACGATCCCGGCGTCGGCCTTCGTGGCCGCGATCGCTTACTGGCTCAGCATGCAGCTCTTCTGACGACTACTGGGAGATCTTTCGGCCTTCTTCGATCTGGTGCTCGAAGTAGCGCTGGAAGCTGAACACGATGCTGGCCATCAGGATCGTGCTGCCGAAGAAGAGCGACAGCACCACGGCGCCGATCGTGAACCAGTTGGTCTGGCCCGGCGCTGCGTCTTCCGGTGCGCTGGTGTTGAAGCGGGCATTCCACTTTTCGGGCGCCATCAGGCCGTAGACGATCGCCGTCAGCGCGCAGCCGGCGATGGTGAAGCCCAGCAGCGGAATCAGCGCCCAGCTCAGGCCGTCGTCCACGCCGTACATGCGTACGCGCTCGATGCCATAAATACCAAGCGCCGTCGGAATGGGCAGCAGCCAGCCCAGCAGGTCGCCCATGCCGCGCAGGTAGAAGCGGTGCAGCCCCAGGGGGCCGCCGAGAAAAGAGAGCCAGGCTGCGGTAGTTTTGTTTTTCATTCGGGTTTTGTCGTGCTGCCTTCGCCGAGCACCTTTTCCATCAGGACCACATCGCGCCATTCGCCGAATTTCCAGCCGCAATCCTTCAGCACACCCACGTGAGTGAAGCCTTGGCTGCGGTGCACACCGACGGAGCCGGCGTTGGCCGAGTCGCCGATCACCGCGATCAGCTTGCGCACGCCGACCGCTTCGGCCGCCTGCGAGAGCGCCGCCAGCAGCTTGGCGCCCAGACCCTTGCCGCGTGCTGACTCCGACATGTAGATCGAGTCTTCCGCGGAGAAACGGTAGGCCGGGCGCGGCTTGAACCAGTTGCAATAGGCAAAGCCCAACACCTCGCCGTCTTCCTCGGCGACCAGGTAGGGCAGGTTCTTGCCGAGCACGTCGGCGCGGCGCGCAGCCATGTCGGCGGCGGAGGGAGCCTCGGTCTCGAAGGTGCCCGTGCCGTGCAGCACATGGTGGGCGTAGATGGCCGTGATGGCCGCGACATCGTCGTCGCGGCTGGGGCGGATGGAGAGGGTCATGGGTGAAAAAGAGACGGCGCGGGGCCGAAAATTCGGAGAAAACGCGTGGCGGGCTATAATCGCAGGCTTTTCAGCGTGTCGCTGGCCGGGTGGCCATGTCGCGTGTCTCGACGCTGGAAGAACATTGTGAGCGGGCCTCTTTCTCATCCAACTGGCTCGCTGACCACCCAAGGATAAATCATGGTCGTCATTCGACTCTCCCGCGGCGGCTCCAAAGGCCGTCCGTTCTTCAACATCGTCGTGTCGGACAAGCGCGTTCGCCGCGATGGCCGTTTCATCGAGCGTCTGGGTTTCTACAACCCGACCGCCAAGGAAAACGAAGAAAGCATCCGCATTGCCCAGGATCGCCTGACTTACTGGAAGAGCGTTGGCGCCCAAGCCTCGCCCACGGTTCTGCGCCTGATCAAGCAAGCTGCAGCCGCAGCCCCCAAGGCGGCAGCCTAAGCCGTCACGCACGGCGATGTTGCCCGCACTCGAAGCCGCCGAATTGCCGGCGGACGCGATCGAGGTAGGACGCATCGCCGATGCCTGGGGCATCAAGGGCTGGTTCAAGGTCCTGCCCCACAGCGCCCAACCCGAGGCGCTTTTTTCTTCCAAGCGCTGGTTCCTGCAGGCTCCCGGAGCCTCGGCGAACGCCGCTTTCCGGCTCGCGATCCGCGAAGCCAAAGAACATTCCGACTGCATCGTCGCCTCGTCCGAAGAGGTGCCTGACCGCAATGCGGCCGAGGCCCTGCGCGGCGCGCGCGTGTTCGTGCCGCGCTCGAGCTTCCCGACGGCCGGCGACGACGAGTACTACTGGGTCGACCTGATCGGCCTTTCGGTCGTCAATCGCGAAGGTGTGACGCTCGGCACGGTGCGCGAACTGCTCGCCACCGGCCCGCAGACCACGCTGGTGCTCACGGCCGAAGAAGACGGCAAGACCGTCGAGCGCATGGTGCCCTTCGTCTCTGTTTTCGTCGACAAGGTCGATCTGGCCGGCCGTCTCATCACGGTCGACTGGCAACCCGAGTTCTGACCCCGGGGCTTGCGCGCATGCGCTTCGACGTCCTCACGCTCTTTCCCGAACTGTTCGCGCCTTTCATGGCCAGCGGCGTGACGCGTCGCGCCTACGAGTCGAAGCAGGTCGAGGTCGTGCTCTGGAATCCGCGCGATTTCGCGCAGGGCAACTACAAGCGCGTGGACGACCGGCCCTTCGGCGGCGGTCCCGGCATGGTGATGATGGCCGAGCCGCTCAGTGCGTGCCTCGATGCGGCGTTGGCCGCACGTGGGACGGATGCGCCGGTCGTGCTGTTTTCTCCCATCGGCGAGGCGCTGCGCCACGGAGCGGTCGAGCGCTGGTCGGCCAGCGAAGGGGCGGTGCTGGTGTGTGGCCGCTACGAAGGTATCGATCAGCGTTTCATCGACGCGCGCGTCACTCATCAGATCAGCCTCGGCGACTTCGTCCTCTCCGGCGGCGAGATCGCAGCCATGGCGCTGCTTGATGCTGTGGCGCGGCTGCAGCCGGGGGTGTTGGGCGACGAGGCCAGCCATGTGCAGGACAGCTTCAACCCCGCGCTCGACGGCCTGCTCGATTGCCCGCACTACACCCGGCCGGAGCAGTGGAACGGGCAGGGTGTTCCCGCGCCGTTGCTCTCAGGCCACCATGCGCAGATCGAGCGCTGGCGCCGCGACCAGCGGCTGGCCATGACGGCCGCCCGGCGCCCCGACCTCATCGACGTCGCCCGCGCCGCCGGCCGCCTTGACAAGTCCGATGAGACAGCGCTGAAAAAAAAGCTATAATCTCGGGCTCCCCGATCCTCTGCCCGGCCGCGCCTGGCCTTCTGTTCACCTCAGGGCGACAGATACCAACGGCGCCTTTTGTGTAGCCCGACACGATCGAATATCAGGAAATCATGAACCTCATCGAAACCCTCGAGCAGGAAGAAATCGCCCGCCTCGGCAAGAAGATCCCCGATTTCATGCCCGGTGACACGGTCATCGTCAGCGTGAGCGTCGTCGAAGGCACCCGCAAGCGCGTGCAGGCCTACGAAGGCGTCGTGATCGCCAAGCGCAATCGCGGCCTCAACAGCGGCTTTACCGTGCGCAAGATCTCCAGCGGCGAAGGCGTGGAACGTACGTTCCAGACCTACAGCCCGCTGATCGCCGGCATCGAAGTCAAGCGTCGTGGCGATGTGCGCCGCGCCAAGCTGTACTACCTGCGCGACCGCAGCGGCCGTTCGGCACGTATCAAGGAAAAGCTGCCGGGCAAGTCGCAAGCAGCAGCGGCCGCCAAGTAAGCCGTTTTCCTGCAGTGCAAAAAGCCGCCGTTCTGGCGGCTTTTTGCGTTGTTGCTCCGCTCGAAGACAACTTTTCGTTTTTCCGCTCTACTTCTTCCTTCCGGCTCCGGCACTTTTCATCTCTTGACCACCTCATCCACATCCCCGCAGGACGCCTCCCTCGAACCGGTCAACGCCGTGGCGCCGTCCACGCTGCCGCCGTTCGATCCGCGCAAGGCGCCCTTCACGGTGAGGAACGATGGATTGCCGGCAGTGCCGGCCGCGCAGTTGACCGCTCAGGCCCTGCGGGCGCGTTTCGAAACGCCGCCGGTCTGGACGCCCGAACTGCGCCGCGAGCCGCGCATGACCGAGCGCGTACCCGCCCAGGCGGCCGTGCTCGTGCCGATCGTGCAGCGCCCGCAAGGCGCGACCGTGCTGCTGACCGAGCGCACTGCGCACCTCTCGACGCATTCGGGTCAGGTCGCTTTCCCTGGTGGCCGCGTCGATCCCGAGGATGCGAACGTCGCGGCCGCCGCGCTGCGTGAGGCCTGGGAAGAGGTTGGCCTTTCGGCGCAATACATCGAGGTGCTCGGCAACCTGCCGACCTACACGACGGTCACGTCCTTCATCGTGACGCCGGTGGTTGCGCTGGTGCAGCCCGGCTTCGAACTCACCATCAATCCCTACGAAGTCGCCGATGCCTTCGAGGTGCCGCTCGCGTGGCTGATGGACCCGGCCAACCACCGCCACCACACCGTGCCCGCACCCGACGGCACGAAGCGCCAGTGGTATTCGATGCCCTACCAGGACGGTGCTGACGAGCGCTTCGTCTGGGGCGCCACCGCCGGCATGCTGCGCAATCTTTACCGTTTCCTCGCCGCCTGAATCCCGGCTGAATCTACGGGCTCTCTCGCTATCATCGAAGGATGAGCTTCTTTGCCATCCTGTGCGCGTTGCTGATCGAGCAAGTGAGGCCGCTGGGCCCTCACAACCCCGTGTACGGCACCGTCCTCGCGTGGACCCGCTGGACCAGCCGCAACTTCGATGCGGGCAAGCCCCATCACGGATGGATCGCCTGGGGTCTCGCGGTCTTCGTGCCGACACTCGTGGCGCTCGGCGTGCATTGGCTGCTGGTACTCACGTTGGGCCTGCCCTTCGCGGTGCTCTGGAGCATCGCGGTGCTCTACGTCACGCTGGGCTTTCGGCAGTTCAGCCACCACTTCACCGATATCCGCGATGCGCTCGACGAGGGCGATGAGCCGCTCGCGCGCTCGCTGCTCGCGCACTGGCAAGGCGTCGATGCGGCCGAGCTCAAGCGCAGCGAGATCGTGCGCCATGTGATCGAGCATTCGGTCATTGCGGCGCACCGCCATGTGTTCGGCGTGCTGGCCTGGTTCTCGGTGCTCGCCGCCATCGGCCTCGGACCAGCCGGCGCGGTGTTCTATCGCATGAGCGAATTCGTCGCGCGCTACTGGGCCCACAAGAACGGCGCAGCGGTGCAACCGTCGAGCGTCTCCGTGCAACAGGCTGCCGAGAGCGCTTGGCATGGCATCGACTGGCTGCCTGCGCGCATCACGGCGCTGGGCTTCGCGGTGGTCGGCAGCTTCGAGGAAGCCATCGACTGCTGGCGCAACGATGCTCGGCGCTTTCCGAACGAGAACGACGGGGTGATCCTCGCGGCCACGTCGGGCGCAGTCAATGTGCGCCTGGGCGGCGGTTCGCTGAGCCCCATTCCGGTCACCGATCCGCTACCGCGCGCACAAGCCGGCGACTCCGTGATCGACGGTCGCAGGCCCGACAGCGGCAGCACGCCGGGGCGCGAGCCCGAGCCGGGGCACTTGCGCAGCGTGGTCGGCCTCGTCTGGCGTTCGGTCGTGATGTGGATGGTGTTGCTGGCGTTGTTGACGCTGGCCCGTCTGCTTGGCTGAGCGGCGCGACATGAGCACCGCAGTGCCGGCCTTCTGGAGCCCGCGCATCGCCGCGCTCGAGCCCTATGTGCCAGGCGAGCAGCCGCGCATCGCGAACCTCGTCAAGCTCAACACCAACGAGAACCCGTATCCGCCGTCGCCGCTGGCCATCGACGCGATTCAGCAAGCTGCTGCAGACGGGTTGGAGCGCTACCCCGATCCCACCTCGCTGGCGCTGCGCGAAGCGGTAGCGAGGCGGCACGGCCTCACGGTCGACCAGGTGTTCGCAGGCAACGGTTCGGACGAAGTGCTCGCGCACGCCTTCTTCGCCTTCTTCCAACAGGCCGAGCCCTTGCTCATGCCCGATGTGAGCTACAGCTTCTACAGGGTCTATGCCCAGCTCTATCGCATTGCCTGTGAACTGCAGCCGGTCGATGCCGGCTTGCGAGTCGACATCGAAGCCATTGCGGCGCGTGCGCGCAGTGGATGCGCAGGCATCGTGATCGCCAATCCGAACGCCCCCACGGGCATCGGCTTGCCGCTGTCGCAGATCGAACGGCTGCTTGCAGCGTGCCCCGACCGCGTGGTNNCCGAACCTGCTCGTGGTGCAGACCCTTTCCAAGTCGCGTTCGCTGGCTGGCTTGCGTGTCGGCTTTGCGTGCGGTCAACAGCACCTGATCGACGGCTTGGTGCGTGTGAAGGACAGCTTCAACTCCTACCCGCTCGACCGGCTCGCCACGGCGGGCGCCGTCGCGGCGCTGGAGGATGAGGCGTGGTTCAACACCACGCGCGACAAGATCGTCGACACCCGCGAAGGGCTGCACCTGCAGCTCGAAGACCTGGGCTTCGAGGTGCTGCCCTCACAGACCAACTTCGTGTTCGCGCGCCATCCGCAACGCGATGCGGCCGAACTGGCCGTGTTGCTGCGCGAGCGCGCGGTGCTGGTGCGGCATTTCAAGCAACCGCGCATTGCCCAGTACCTGCGCATCAGCATCGGCACGCGAGAACAGTGCAGCGCGCTGGTGCAGGCGCTGCAAGCCATCCTGGACGCTCAGTAGCGCGTCTGGCTCAATTCGGCGAACAGCTCGCCGTAGATCCTGTAGCGCGATGCGCTGATCTGGCCTGCGTGCGTGGGTGTCTCGACGTTCGAGATCACGCCGCAGCCCGGTTCGTGCAGGTGGGTGCAGTTGTAGAACTTGCAGTCCCCGGTGTGCTCGGCAATGTCGGGCATCAATCCGGCGAGCTGCATCGGCTCGATGTGGTTCAGGCCGAATTCCTGGAAGCCCGGCGAATCGATCAGACCGGTGGTGCGCGCTTCGTCGATCCAGTACCAGGTGGTGCTCGTGGTCGTGTGCTTGCCGGAATTCAGCGCTTGCGAGATCTCTTGGGTCAGCACGGTCGCGCCCGGCACCAGCAGGTTGGTCAGCGTGCTCTTGCCCGAACCGGAAGGGCCGAGCACGAGGGTGGACTTGCCGGACAGCAGCTTCATCAGCGATGCATAGTCCGCCTCGCCCGACGCCTTGAGTGACAGCGGCAGCACCCCGTGATGCATGCGGCGATAAGGCGCCAGCTTGGTCCAGGCGCGCTCGAAAGGCTCGACCAGATCGCTCTTGTTGAGCGCGATGATCGGCGTGATGCGCTCTGCCTCCGCTGCGATCAGTGCACGCGCCAGTTGATGCTCGGAGAACTCAGGCTCAGCGGCGATCAGGATCAGCACATGGTCGAGATTGGCCGCAAAAGATTTCGTGCGGATCTCGTCCTGCCGGTAGAAGAGGTTGCGTCGCGGCAGCACTTCCTCGATGGTGCCTTCGTCCTCGGTGGCCTGCCAGCGCACGCGATCGCCGACCACGGCCTGGCTCTTCTTGCCACGCGGGCGGCAGATCAACCGCTCGCCCGTGGGCGTTTCGACGAGGCAGTGACGCCCGTGGCTGGCGACGACGAGGCCGTCGTGTTGCGCCTTCCCCGTGTTGTGCGCGGCAGGGGTGAAGGCGGCGCGGCCCGGCTTAGCCACAGGCGTGTTTCCTCACGCGGATGGACTCGCAACCAGCGCGTCGGCCTGCCGTGCGCAATCGAAATCGGTGACCGACAGGCCCTTCACGTCGTGCGTGTTGAAGCGCACCACGCAGCGGTTGTAGTGCACCGACAGGTCTGGATGGTGGTCTTGCGTGTGAGCCACGAGCGCCAGCGCGTTCACGAAGGCGATGGTCTCGAAGTAGTTGGCGAAGGTGAAGGTCTTCTCTATGGCGACATCGGCGCCGTCGCCGGTGAGCTTCCAGCCGTCGAGCTTGGAGAGGCCGGAAACGATCTCCGTGGCACTCAGTGCCTTGCGGGCTGGAAGGTTCTTCCAGTCCTTGGGTTTGAACATGCTGCTCATGAGGGGATCTGCTGAAATTTTGGGGTGGTTGATCACGCCGCAGTCATGCGCGCAAGGCGCTCGGACGCGGGCGGATGGGAGTAGTAGAACTTGACGAACACCGGGTCGGGCGTGAGCGTCGATGCGTTGTCCTGGTAGAGCTTGAGCAGGGCAGCGGAGAGGTCGGCGCCGCTGGTCTGCGCGACGGCGTAGGCATCGGCCTCGAACTCGTGCTTGCGCGAGAGGCGCGCCGGCAACGGTGCCACGAAGAAGCCGAACACCGGCACCGCGAGCATGAACAGCAAGAGGGCCAGCGCGCTGTTGGGCGCGGCAGGCGACATGTTCGGCTGCACGCCCAGGCCGGTGTAGAACCAGACCTGCGTCGAGACCCAGCCCAGCAGCGCGAAGCCGGCGAGGCTGAGCGCGAACATCGCGATGAGCCGCTTCACGATGTGACGGTGCTTGAAGTGGCCGAGTTCGTGGGCGAGCACTGCCTCCACTTCGCCGGCATTCAACTGGCGCAGCAGCGTGTCGTAGAACACCACGCGCTTGCTCGCACCGAAGCCGGTGAAGTACGCATTAGCGTGGGCGCTGCGAGTGCTGCCATCCATCACGAACAGCCCCTTGGCTGCGAAGCCGCAGCGCTTCATCAGTGCGGTGACGCGCGCCTTCAGCGTGGGGTCGTCGAGCGGCTTGAACTTGTTGAACAGCGGGGCGATGAAGGTCGGGTAGATCAGCATCAAGAGCAGGTTGAAGCCCATCCAAGCGGCCCAGGCCCAGAGCCACCAGAGCGTGCCGGCCGCGCCCATGAGCCACAGGATCAACGCGGCGATCGGCAGGCCGATCAACGCGCCGAGCAGCGTCGACTTGACGGTGTCGGCGAGCCAGAGCTTGAATGTCATCTTGTTGAAGCCGAAGCGCTCTTCGAGCCGGAACGTCTGCCACAGCGTAAAGGGCAGTTCGAGCAGGCCGCCGATGGCTGCGAACGCGCCCAGCAGCACCAGTTGCTGAATCATTCCGCCACCCAGCCACATGAGCAAGAGCTTGTTGAGCACGTCGAGCCCGCCAAGCAGCGTCCAGCCGAGCAGCAACGCAGCGCTCCAGGCCATCTCGATCAAGCCGAAGCGGGCCTTTGCGATCGTGTAATCGGCGGCCTTTTGATGCGCGGCGAGGGTGATGGTCTGCGCGAAAGCTTCCGGCACGGCGCTGCGGTGCTGCGCCACATGGCGCACCTGCCGCGAAGCGAGCCAGAACTTCACGACGAGGCCTGCAACGAGCGCAGCCGCGAAGGCGATGGTGAAGATGAGCGAATAGGACATGGAGCGGCGAGTTTAGTCCCCGGTAAATCGGGGTGCAGGCCTTGGGCGACAATCCTGCGATGCCTGAAACCCTTGACCCGACGCCCCCCGCAGCCGTACCCACCCTGAAGAAAAGCGACCAGAACTTGGTCTGGCTGGACTGCGAGATGAGCGGCCTCGATCCCGAGAAAGAGTTCCTGCTCGAGATCGCCGTGGTCGTCACCGGCCCCGACCTCACGCCCCGCATCGACGGCCCGGTGCTCGTCATCCATCAGAGCGACGCTGTGCTCGACGCCATGGACGCTTGGAACAAAGGCACCCACGGCCGTAGCGGCCTGATCGACAAGGTGAAGGCTTCCACGTTGGACGAGGCTGCGGCGGAACAGCAACTGCTCGAATTCATCGCCAAGTACATCCCCCGCAGCGGCTCGCCGATGTGCGGCAACACCATCGGGCAAGACCGGCGATTCCTGGTGAAGTTCATGCCCAAGCTGGAGGCGTATTTCCACTACCGCAACCTGGACGTCAGCACCCTCAAGGAACTGGCCAAGCGCTGGAAGCCGTCGGCCTACAGCGCCTTCAAGAAACAGCAGGCGCATACCGCCCTCGCCGACGTGCACGAGTCCATCGAGGAACTCGCCCACTACCGGGAAACCTTCATTCGCCTGACCGATTGACAAGAGATTAGGTAAAAACCCGAAGCCGTGCCATAATCGCAGGCTTCGCTGATTTGCATTTGTCACAGGACACAGGTCAGCGTCTCTTGCATCTCCCTATCTTGCACACCGCGCCCGATCGCATTCGCTGATCAAAAAGGGCCGCAGCCTCAGGCGTTAGCCGGAAGCTGAATGTCGTTGGATGGTTGATGTTTTTAACCACCAACGGGGCGCCGCCTACGGCAGCGCTCGCGTTTGAGATTGATATCTACATGACCGACGCTTTTGAAGCGCAGGGCGAATTCGCGCCTGTGCAATCCTCCATCAACAACGAATTCACCGCCGCTGCGGACACTGTGTCCGAAGCGCCGATCCTCGAGGCGCTCGATGCAGCCGTCCCCGAGGCCGCCGCGGTCGAACAAGAACCCAGCCTGCCCAACGGCTTCATCCGCCTGGGCCTCGCACCCGAACTGATCGCCGCCGTGGCCGACCTGGGCTTCACCCAGCCGACCACCGTGCAAGACAAGGTGATCCCGCTCGCCATGGGCGGCGAAGCCGGCCAGGACGGCAAGGCCCGTTTCGTCGACCTGATGGTCTCGAGCCAGACCGGCTCAGGCAAGACCGCGGCCTTCCTGCTGCCTGTGCTGCACACCCTCCTGAAGCGCCAGGCCGAAGCCGAAGCCGAAGCCAAGGCCGAATTCCAGCGCCAAGCCGCCGAAGCCGCTGCCCGCGGTGAAGCTGCCCCGAAGAAGCCCAAGCGCAAGGACCCGACCAACACCCGTCACTTCAAGGCCGCCACCCCCGGTGCCCTGATCCTTTGCCCGACGCGCGAACTCGCGCAGCAAGTCGCACACGACGCGATCGAACTGG
>CXWL01034870.1_pt1 | contig 10697 bp, 9 predicted proteins | sample 590931 | NCBI WGS metagenome assembly CXWL01 (sample SAMEA3498368, study PRJEB10139) | groundwater metagenome | biome: water well; material: biofilm material | place: Germany | collected 2015-04-27 | reverse complement strand
GCTTGGAGCAAAGCGAGCTTTTGCTTCTGGCCGAGTGACAGTTGCGAAATCTTTTGCGTCGGGTTCAGCGCCCAGGCCGTCACAAGCCGCGCAAGGCGCTGGGTGTGCCACGCCGGGTAAAAGGCGCCGATGTAGCTCAGGTATTGTTCCACCCGCATCCACTCGATCAGTTCCGGCGTTTGCGCCACGTAGCCCAGGCGGGCGCGGGTGGCGTCGCTCAAATCGGAAGGTTCGTCACCCAGTAGCCGAATATGCCCGCTCTGCGGCAGGCTCAGGCCCAGCAGGCAGCGTATCAGCGTGGTTTTGCCCGCGCCATTGGCCCCCACCAGGCCCACCACGGCGCCGCTTGGAATGCGCAGGTTGATGTCCTTGAGAACGTGGTGGTTCTTGTACGACAGGTTCAGGCCGTTGACTTTGATCGGATGGCGTGTGGGCGCGGCGTCGTGCTCCGTCACGGGGCGCATTGCGGTTGCGGTGTTGGCATCTTCAGACATCATTGACCTCCTTCTAGTGCCTTTTTGAATTCGGCCAATGCGTCGGCCAGCGGAATTTCCAGTTGGCGCGCGTGTTGCGCGGCGGCGTGCAGACTCGGGCGCAGCAGCTCCAGAGCCTGCGCCTTGGAACTGCGCGGCGTGCGCGCGGCCACCACCATGCCCTGACCGCGCATGCGCTGCACCAGCCCTTGCCCCTCCAGCAGGCTGTAGGCCTTGGAGACAGTCATGGGGTTGACCGAATGCAGCGCCGCCACCGCCCGCACCGACGGCAACTCGTCGCCGGGGCGCAAGCTGCCACCGGCAATCAGCCGCGCAACCTGGTCCACGATCTGGCGGTAGATCGGCGCGCTGGCGCTGGGATTGATCTCGTACTGCATGCGGTGCTTGTGTATTAGTGAAATAATACACTAGACGCGTAACACTGGCAAGCTGTATCGCCGTATCGCCGACTACCTAGCTATTTGGTCGGCATGGAGTTATGCCGTCATGCGCCAATCACGCCGCAGACCACACGGCCGCCGCCACCGCCCAGAGGCGCGGGGTGGTCCGAATGGTTGTCGCCGCCGGCATGAATCATCAGCGAGCGGTTCTTCACGTCAGCCAGCTTCAGGCGTGGCGCCAGCACCGGGTTGCTGGCGCTGCCGTCGTCAGCCACGTACAAGGCGGGCAGATCGCCCAAATGTCCGTCGCCCCACGGTTCGCCGTGCNNGCCAGGGTTGAGGCCGAAAAGGCGGTGCAGGCGGCGATCAGTGCGAGGTGCTTCATGTTTCTTTTCCTTTGCGTGTGAGGTCTGTGTGACGTGACGTGGAACCGGGCTGGGGCGCGAGCCGCGACCGCTGGCTCGCATTCTGCCGGGTTGTGCAAACCCTTGCTGAACCTCCAACCTCCGATGATCAGTTGAGGGCAGAGCGCTGTTGCGCTGTGCGCGCTGATTCTCACGCCAGGGGGCGCAGACGGAAGTGATCGTCACCCAGCCGTGCCGCCAACTGGGCTTCGACCAACTGGTACTTCTTGCGCTCCAGGCGACGCACGCCGCCCTCCCCTTGCAGGGTGGTCAACGTGCGTGTGATCGTTTCACGGGTCGTGCCCAGCAACTCCGCCAAGGCGGTGTGGCTCGGCAACTCGACCACCGTATTGCCTTGGACGTCCGCGAGCAACAGCATGGCATAGGCCAACTGGTTCGCCACGCCGCGCAGCCGCATGGCCTCGGACCAGGCCAAGGCGCGGCTGTAGGAACGCGCGACCGCCAACTGCATTTGTTCTCTCAGCAACGGATTATTGGTGGCCTTCTCCTTGAGCACGGCCACGGGGATCTCACAAACGCGGCCGGTCGACACAGCCACGGCGCATGCCAGGTTGGGTTGCCCGTAGAAGGCGAATACGCCAAATATGGCGCCACGCCCGGCAATGCCGACCGGGCGCTCACGTCCGTCGATGCCAAGGCGATAGCCATAGACCGTCCCGAGCTTGATGATCTTCAGGGATGAGGCCATTTCCGCTTCGCGGCACAAGATGTCGCCCCGTCGAAAGGTCCCTTTTTGAACCAGGGGTTGCAGCGCAAGCAGGTCCGCATGCGGCAACTTCCCCAGGAAGCACGCAGCAAGGGTGGCGCATTCCAGGCAGTTTGCGTTGGTTTTCTTGGAGGTCGGGGCTAACTTGGACATTGCTCGATGTCAGGGACGCAGGCACATGCGTGGATTGCTCATTCAGTATGCCTCGTCGCAATCGACTTCATTGATTTCGACCTACTATCGGACGTTTTACGTGACGGCAAACGTTTCCAAACGCGTGTTTCGTCACAAATGGGTGCGTCTTTGTATTCTGACCCTGCATTTAGTAGCTTACAACCTCTTTGATGCATGTCAAATGACATCTTGCCAAAACGTGGCAAGCAGCGCTGCGATGCCCGTGCAGTGCAGTGAATCAACTTTGAATGAGTCGATGAGAACCAACTTCCCGGTAACGCAACGCGAGTATCAGATCCCCAGCAGCGAGACGCTGCTGTCCACCACCGATTCGAGCAGCCACATCACTTACGCCAACGCGGCGTTTGTGCGCACAAGTGGTTTTGACCTCGACGAGTTGATGGGACAACCGCACAATCTGGTGCGCCACCCAGATATGCCGGCCGAGGCCTTTGCTGACATGTGGCGCAGCTTGAAAGAGGGTCAGTCCTGGACGGCGCTGGTGAAGAATCGACGCAGCGATGGTGACCACTATTGGGTTCGCGCCAATGCCGCGCCGATGCGTCGCAGCGGCCAGGTGGTGGGCTATCTGTCGGTGCGCACCAAGCCGTCGCGCGCCGAAGTGGAGGCGACCGACAACCTATACCGCAGTTTCAAGAACGGGCGCTTGTCTGGGCTCGCCTTCCATCGCGGCCTGATCGTACGCACCGGGCTGATGCGCTGGGCCAGTGCACTGCAACGCATGCCCGCGGCGTGGCGCGTGCGACTGCCGCTGATGGCGGTGGGTGCCGTCGCGGGAGTAGCCTTGTCGCTGTCTGCGCTGTCTGGCGCGGCCCTGGCTGGCATGGCGACCGTGGTGGCCGCTGGCTTGATGCTGGCGGACTGGTTCATCGAGACGCAACTGACTTCGCCCTTGCGCAAGATCCTGGTCGTGGCACAGCAGGTGGCCAGTGGAGAAGCAGGCCAGGACCTGAGCTTCAACCGCTGTGACGAGATCGGCCTGATCGCGCGCGCCATCAATCAGTCCGGGCTCAATTTGCAGTCGCTGGTGGCCGATGTGTTCGAGCAGGTCCATGGCGTGCAGGTCGCCAGCCAGGAGATTGCCGCCGCCAACAACGACCTGTCCAGCCGGACCGAACAAACCGCCTCCAGCCTGCAGCAGACCGCAGCCGCGATGGAACAGCAGACCGCTACCGTGCGACAGAACTCGGATTCGGCCCAGCAGGCCAGTTCCTTGGCTGCTGCTGCGACGCAGGTGGCGACCAAGGGGGGTCAGGCGGTTGCCGATGTGGTGGCCACCATGGCGCTGATTTCGGCTTCGAGTTGCAAGATTGCCGACATCATCAGCGTGATTGACGGTATCGCGTTTCAGACCAACATCCTGGCCCTCAATGCCGCCGTGGAGGCGGCCCGAGCCGGGGAACAGGGGCGTGGATTTGCAGTGGTGGCCACCGAGGTACGCAACCTGGCTGGGCGCTCGGCCGCCGCCGCCCGGGAGATCAAGGGACTGATCGACNNCAGACCATGACCGAGGTGGTCGATCAGGTGAGCCGGGTCAGCGACTTGATTGCAGAAATCACCCTGGCCTCCAAGGAGCAGTCGATCGGGATTTCACAGGTCGGACAGGCCGTGGCCCAACTCGACGAGATGACGCAGCAAAACGCCGCCATGGTTGAGCAAAGCAGCGCCGCGGCCAACACCCTGAGCGACCAGGCGCGGCGTCTGGCCGATGCAGTGAAAGTGTTTTCGATCTAGTTCTCCAGGCGTCGCCAGGCATTGCAGGTGCAGAACCACAAGCATCCCTATCAGCTCGCCATAGGCGGCGTGCTGTTGTTGCTGGCCGTGCCACTCATCTGGTGCAACCCGCAGCCGTCTTATCTGCCAACGATTGCGCCATCGCAGCTTGTGCGCTGGAACGTCGCATTGGAGCTGTTCGCGGTGGTGGTTGCGATGTTGATTTCTGTCACTGGATACAGTGCCATCCTGTCCGCACGCAAGGGTGCGGTGGTGTGGCTGGGGGTGGCGTTCTTTGGTGTCGGCTTGCTTGACGCTCTGCACCTGATGAGCTTTGTTGGCACGACGGCTGGCGTAGCCGCCGACCCGGCCAGGCCGGCCGGGCTTTTCTGGCTGGCCTCGCGTCTATTGGCGGCTCCGGCGATGTTGCTGTATGCCTTGTTGCCGATCCTGCCGGAGGTCGACAAGGTGCGCCGGCGCATGGCGCTGATGATGATGTTGGTGGGCGTCTGTGTGTTGGGCTATCCGGGCCTGTTCTGGCCTGATCGCCTGCCGAACCTGCTCGCCGAGGCAGCGGGCTCGGCGACGGTGAGGGCGGGTCTTCAGTGGCTGATCGTCTGCGTCAATCTGGTCACGCTTGGGGTGCTGTGGCGCCGCCGCGAGGTCTTGGTACATGAATGTGTCATGGCCCTTGGCTTGGCCGCGTCGATGTCGGGCGCCTCGGCGCTGTTGTCAATGGGTTGGGGCACGGCTGACACGGACAGTGGACATGTCATGGGGTCTGGATACAAGCTGTTGGCTTACCTCTACCTGTTTCATGCCACCTTCAATGAGGCCCTGCGCCGCCCATTGCAACGCATGACAACCCAGAACTGGCGCGAGAAAGTCACGCTCAATGCCGCGCCCGATGGTGTCCTGTGGGTTGACGACACCGGGCAGATCCTGATGGCCAACCCCAGCATGGAGGCACTCACTGGCTACCGCCCGACAGAATTGGTCGGCCAAAACGTGGGCATCTTCTTGCCCGAGCACTTGCGAGCTCGCCATACGCAGTCGATGCGGGACTATTTCACGGCGCCGCATTCCCGCGCCATGGGCCTGATGGACTTGAAACTGGCGCGTCGCGATGGTCAGATGCTGCCGGTCGACATCTCGTTAGGGCACTGGGATGACGAGGGTGCCCGTTACGCCATTGCCTATGTTCGCGACCTGACCGAGCGCAAGCGGTTTGAAGAGTCGCTGCGCCACCAGGCCACCCACGATGAACTCACCGGTCTGCCCAATCGCTGGTTGTTTCACCTGCAACTCAACCAGTCCTTGGCGCGTGCCGCCCGCTCAGGCCGGCGCGTGGCGGTGCTGCTTCTTGATCTGGACTACTTCAAGACCGTCAACGACAGCTTTGGACACGCCATGGGCGACGCCTTNNTGCAAGATCAGGATGTGTATTCAGGTGCCAGCCTGGGCCTGGCGTTCTACCCCGACGACGCTCGGGACAGCGAGACCTTGCTGCGCTATGCCGACATGGCGATGTACCAGGCCAAGCAGGCAGGACGCGGTGCCTATGCCTTCTATTCGCCGGAGTTGGACCGGCGCGTGCATGAAGACATGCGGTTGCATACCCACTTGAAAGATGCGATCGCCCTCGGCGCCATGAGTTTGCATTACCAGCCGCAAGTGGACGTTCAAACTGGCCTGATCGTGGGAGCGGAGGCTTTGTTGCGTTGGCACGACCCCGAGCTGGGCCATGTCTCGCCGGCGCGCTTTATTCCGGTTGCCGAGGCCACCGGGCTGATCCTGCCCTTGTCTGACTGGGTGCTGGAGACAGCCTGCCTACAAATCGCTGCCTGGGAACGGGCCGGCACCCCCATACGGGTGGCGGTCAATGTGTCGGCGCAGCAATTTCGTCAACGCAATCTGCCCGAGAAGGTACATGCGGCCCTGGCCCGAACCGGCGCGCTGTCGCAATGGCTGGACATTGAGATCACCGAGTCGGCCGCCATGACGCAGCCCGAGCACGCACGTGAACAACTCGATGCCCTGGTGGCGCTGGGTTGTCGGGTGGCCCTGGACGACTTTGGTACCGGCTACTCGTCGCTGGGGTATCTCAAGGCCCTGCCAGTGAGCAAGCTAAAAATTGACAAGAGCTTCATGCAGGGGATTCCGGGCGACAGCAACGACGTGTCCATTTCCCGGGCCATCATCGCCCTGGCCCACAGCTTGGGGCTGACTTTGGTGGCCGAGGGCGTGGAAACCGACGCGCAACTGGCCTTCTTGCGTCAAAACGGGTGCGAGGTCTACCAAGGGTGGCTGTTCGCCAAGGCGATGGCCGCCGAGGATTTGACAGAGCGGCTGCGCCGGATCGCACCATCCGCTACCCGCGCCATCAAGCGATAATCAGCCACCGTTCACTGTTGAAGAGGCCAGGCCCATGGCAACGCTGCCAGTTCCCGATGCACCGACCCAAATGCCGACCACGCAGCCGTTTCGGCAAATGTCGGTGTTGTTCGCCGACATCTCGGGTAGCACCAAGTTGTATGACACCTTGGGTGACGCACAGGCTAAGATACTGGTGGACGAATGCCTGGCGGTGATGTTCGGGGTGGTCAAGCAGTATGACGGCCGCGTCATCAAGACCATTGGCGACGAGGTCATGTGCGTGCTGTCCACGGCCGACAATGGTTGTCTGGCCGCGATGGACATGCAATTGCGCATCGACGCCCTGCCTGCCGCGGGGCCGATCAAGCGGGCGATCCGGATTGGCTTTCATTTTGGGCCAGTGATCGAGGAAAACAACGATGTGTTCGGCGACACCGTGAACCTGGCCGCACGCATGGCCGGCCTGGCCAAGGGCGGGCAGATCGTCACCACCGCCGTCACGGCGGACCGCCTCTCGCCCAGCCTGCGCAGTTCAACTCGCCGCATTGCCGCCCTGGCGGTCAAGGGCAAGGGCGACGAGATCGAGGTGTGTGACGTGATCTGGCAAGCCGGTGACGACGTGACCATGATGACCCCGTCGCTGTCGGCGGCGGCCCGACACATCGAGCTGGACCTGCAGCATGGCGCCACCCGGCTGATCCTGACGCAGGCGCATGGCAGTATCGTGCTGGGGCGCGATCTGGCCTGTGAGCTGGTGGTGGGCGGCCACATGGCGTCGCGCCAGCATGCGCGTATCGAGCGGCGGCGCGACAAGTTCTTCCTGATCGATCAAAGCACCAATGGCACCTTTGTGGCCTTTGCGGGCGAGCCCGAAATCACTCTGCGGCGCGAGGAAGTGATGCTGCGCTCTCAAGGCCGCATCGCCCTGGGCCACAGCGTGGACGAACTGACCGACGAAGTCATCGCATTTGCGTTACGCGGGTAGGCGGCTCTCGCCGGCCCTTTTGCCCTTTTTGCTCAGGTGGTCTTGGCCGCGCCCGATTTCAACAGCGGCAAACCGCGTGACGCGGGGGCGCTGAGCAGGCCGGCGGGTGGCACGGTCTCCAGCTTGCCGCGCACCGACATATCGGCGCAGGCCGGGGCAAAGCTGACGTTGATCTCGCTTTCGCTGGAGCCCGCCAGCGCAAAGCAGCTCTGACCCAGTTTGGTATTGAGTGGCCGCAGGATGGTGGCTTGCACCACCTCGGAACTGCTGCCCTCGGCCAATTGCAATTGGTAGCGGCCGCTGTCGGCCAGCAGCTTCACGTCCAGCACCTGGCGGATGCCGCGCAACTCGCGCAGCAGCAGGCGCGCGGTGGGCGTGTCGGGCAGGCCTTGAATGTTCAGGTTGATCTTGCGCACGCCAAATTCAAAGTGTTGCAGGAAGAAATTCTTGGAGAACTCGTCGCCCATCAGCTTGCCGATATCACCCAGCGCCAAGTCCTCGGAACCCCAGCTTTGCCCCTGCGGCATGACGGTGTTGAGGTAGATTTCCTCGCCGCTGGCCTTGTCAATTGCCTTGACGGTCCAGGAGGTCAACACGGTCTTGGTGATGGTCAGGCCTGAGGCCGCCAGTTTGGTGGAGAGTTGCTTGAACTTGGCCTCGCCACGGATGTGAAAGTCGGCGCTCTTGGCCGAGGGACCGGCCTTGACTTCGCCATCGTTGGACCAGACCCGAAAACCAAAGGACTTGATGCGCTCCTTAAGCACGTTCTCGGCCAACTGCGAGCGGGCCGGCGGCAACATTTGCGAGGTGTCGGCGTTGGCAATCGCCATCTCGATCGACACCTTGGGGTCACCGTTGTTGCGGATGAAGTCGATGCGCTCGTCCTTGGACAACTGGTTGAGCGATTTCTGCACATCGCGCACTTTCAGCACGGCGCGGGTTTCGGTTTCGAGCAGGCCGTCCTTGCCGATTTCCGGTGCGCCTTCGTTGATCACGGTCTTGATGAAGTTGCCGTAGTTGGAGAGCAGCTTCTTCTCGATCACCGGGTAATTCTTGTCGAGCGAGCTGTTCTCGATGTACAGCGAGAGTACCTTCTCCACCAGTTGGCGCTTGGCATCGGCCCGTGCCTCGGCCTGGGCGGCGCCGGCGTCGCCCTTGAACTTCGGGTCTTTCGGGTCAACCAGCCCCAGCGCGCTGACGATGATGTTGCCGGCGTCTTGCGGTGGATCGCCAGCCGGCGCCACGGCGGTGACGGCGGGCACTGCGGCCGCAGCGGGCGCCGCGCCCGGTGCCACCGGGGCGCTGGCTTGGCCCTGACCACTCGGGGGCTTGCCCATGTAGAAGTAAGCGCCGCCGCCCAGCAGCAACAGGCCGGCCACGCTGGCCATGACCAACAAACCGGCATACGACTGCTTGGCCGGTGCGCTGGCCGCGCCAGGGCCTGGGGCGACGGCTGACTGGGTCGCGGGCGCGGGCGTGCGGGCCGCGGTTCCGGTGCGGCCGGTTTGCGTGCCGCCAGCGTTGACCACAGTGGCTTCGCCACCCTGGGTATTGCCAAGGTTGATGACAGTCTGATCCGCGTTGTGGCTGGCCACCGCCACCTTGATGGCTTCGAAGAACTCCTCGGCAGTCTGGTACCGCTGGATCGGTGACTTGGCCATGGCCTTCTTGACCACGGCGTCAAAGGCCGGTGGCAGGGTGACGTTGAGCATGGACGGTGCCAGCGGCTCCTCGTTCAACACCTTGTACATGATGGTGGTGGTGTTGCCGGTGAAGGGCTTCTCGCCGGTCAGGAACTGGTACAGAATCACGCCGCAGGAAAAGATGTCGGTGCGGCTGTCCACCGTTTGACCCATGAACTGTTCAGGCGACATGTAGGAGGGCGTTCCCATCACCGTGCCGACCTGGGTCAGCTCGGATTTCTCAATGCGTGCGATGCCAAAATCGGCCACCTTGACCTTGCCGTCCGCCAGCACAATCAGGTTGGCCGGCTTCATGTCGCGGTGCACCACGCCGTGGTGGTGCGCGTGGCCCAGCGCCGACAGGATTTCGCCCATCAGCCGCTCGGTGTCCTTGAGGGCGAAGCGTTCATTGGCCTCAAAGAAGTCGCGCAGTTCGCGCCCCTTGACAAACTCCATCGCGATGAAGGCGACGCGCTGGCCGGCGGCCTCGATGGTTTGCGGGTTGGCCACCATGGTGTGGTCGTCGCTGATGGTCTCCTCGCCATAGTCGTACACCGCCACGATGCCGGGGTGGTTCAGCCGCCCTGCCGCCTGGGCTTCGCGCTTGAAGCGCGCCAGGATGTCGCTGGCGTCGGTGCCCTTGAGNNCCCTCGTAGACCACCCCCATGGCGCCCTTGCCCAGTTCGCGCCGGATTTCGTACTTGCCGAGTTTGCTCATCATGGCCATATTGGCTCCCCTGAAATGCGTGTGTTTGAAAAACCGTCGTCGTACCCAGGCTGAGCGCTTACTTGTGCTTCGAGTCAATGTCCCACACGGCGGTCTGGATCAGGCGTTGCACCATGGTGTCCAGGCCGACGCCGCCCTTGGCGCTCTCCGAGATGCCCATCACGGTGGAGGCGGTGGCGCCGACTTCCATCTTGAGTTCTTTGTAGCCTTGCGCGACCTGTTCGGTGGTGTTGGCATCCATGATCTTGTAGCGCATGCCGATCAGCCAGACGCCGGTGGCGTCGCCGGTTCGCACCGAGCCCACCACATTGCCGGCGGCATAGGAGCCCCGGCTGCCGCCCAAGGCACCAATCAGGCCGCCGATGGCGCCACCGTCAAAGCCCTTCTTGTTTTCGGCGATCTGCTCCGCCTTGAGAATATCGAACTTGACGATCCACTTGGTGGTCTTGAGCTTGCCGATCTGCATGGTCTTGCGCGCCGCCGCGGCGTCACCCAGGTTGTAGGCCAGCGACACCTCTTGCAGCAGGTTGCCCAGGTTGGAGCGCTCCAGCACCTTGAAGTTGGCGTTGGATAACTCCAACTCGCCAAAGTCGGCAATGTTGTTGGGTCCGAACTTCTGCATGAAGGTGGCGTTGTTGCTCTTGACCTCGCCAGGAATCACCACCAGCGCAGGGCCTGGCCGGCCCTTGTTGACGTAGTCGACTTCCCGGTAGGCGGCGGCGTCGGCGGCGGCGTTGGCCTTCTCGGAGGTCGACGAGCCGGCGGTGGGCGATGGATTGCCAAAGGTGGGTTGCCCGAAGGCTGGCGAGCCCAGCGTGGCCCATGCCAGCACGGCCATGGTGGCGATGAGTTTGAAGGCGGTGTACGTGGTTTTCATGGTGGAAGTCCCTTGGCTAAGTGATCAGGAAGAAGGTTGGGGTTGAATGAAGTGGCTGGCCTGGCAGCCACGGATGCGGGGGCAAAAGCGTTGCTACTGGCCGGAGCGTCGGCAATAGTCACTGTAGAGCGTTGCGA
>CXWL01095611.1_pt1 | contig 10698 bp, 7 predicted proteins | sample 590931 | NCBI WGS metagenome assembly CXWL01 (sample SAMEA3498368, study PRJEB10139) | groundwater metagenome | biome: water well; material: biofilm material | place: Germany | collected 2015-04-27 | reverse complement strand
CCCGCGTTGGCGCTGATGAAATAGGTCTTGGACGCGAACACGCTCGGCCCGACTGCCAGCATCAGGTTCGAGAACACGATGCCGGTCATGAAATCGACCTTCTCCTTCTTCAACAGGCGCTCGGTCATCTGCTTGGCCACGTCCGGGCTTTGCTGGTCGTCGCTGCTGAGCACTTCGACCGGCAGGTTGCCGAACTTGTTGTCGAGGTGCGTCAGGGCGAGCGANNACCCCAAGGCCGGCGCCGGCGCCGGACAAGGTGGTGAGCATGCCGACTTTGACTTTGTCGGCGCCGTGCGCGGCGCAAGCTGCGGTCAAGGCAAGTACTGTTGCGGAAAGGCGTAGTAAGTTCACGGTCGACTCCTGGTTGAAAAATCATGTAGCCCGAAAGGCGGCCCGGTATTACTGCCCGCCCGGCTCCTGGCCGCTAGCTTCCTGCCGTAGCCTGAAGCGTTGCAGCTTGCCGGTGCCGGTGCGTGGCAGGCTGGTACGAAATTCGATCTTGCGCGGATATTTGTACGGCGCGACCGCCTGCTTGACGAAATCCTGCAGCTCCTTCGCCATCGCAGGCGTCGCCTCGCTGCCCGCCTTCAGGACAACGTAGGCCATCACGATCTGTCCACGCTCCTCGTCCGGTCGCGCGACCACGCCGCACTCGGCCACCATCGGATGCTGCAGCAGCGCGTCCTCCACCTCGGGCCCGGCGATATTGTAGCCCGCCGAGATGATCATGTCGTCGGTGCGCGCCTGGTACCAATAATAGCCGTCGGCGTCGACCTGGTAGGCGTCGCCGGTGAGGTTCCAGCCCTTGCACACATAGTCCTTCTGGCGCGGGTCGGCCAGGTAGCGGCAGCCGGTCGGCCCCTTGACGGCCAGCCGTCCGGTCACGCCGGGTCCTGCCTGCATGCCATGCTCGTCGAGGATGCATGCCTGGTAGCCGGGGATGGGCTTGCCGGTCGCGCCAGGGCGAATGTCGTCGCCGGCGGCGGAGATAAAGATGTGCAGCATCTCGGTGGCGCCGATACCGTCGATCATGGCCAGGCCGGTGGCCCGCTGCCAGCTTTGGCGCGTCGCCAGCGGCAGCGCTTCGCCCGCCGACACGGTCCTGCTCAGGCTACTCAGGTCATGCTGGTGCGCGAGGGGCGCCATCTGGCGATAAAAAGTGGGGGCCGTAAAGCAAATCGTGGCCCGGTACTTCGCGATTGCCTGGAGCAGCAGCGCGGGCGTCATTTTCTCGAGCAGCACTGTGGCGGCGCCGTAGCGCAGCGCGAACAGCAGCAGGCCGCCCAGGCCGAAGGTGAACGCAAGCGGCGGCGTGCCGATGAACACGTCGCTGGCCTGCACCTTCAGCATCGAGCGCGGGAAGCAGTCGCAAATGACCAGGATATCGCGATGAAAATGCAGCGTGCCTTTGGGCCGCCCGGTGGTGCCGGAGGTGAAACCGATGATGCAGACATCCTCGGCCGAGGTGTCGACGGCCTCGAAGCCGGCCGGCTTTGCGGACATCAGCTGGTCGAGCGCCTCGGGGCCGGCATCGTTGAAATACAGGACGGCGGGAGCAAGCGGCGACTGCGCCACGGCCATCGCCATTTCTTCTTTCAGGTCGCCCGCACACAGGACCGCGTTGACCTTGGCGAGATCGATGATGGTTGCCAGTTCCTTGGCGCGCAGCAGCGGCATGGTGGGCACGGCGATATAGCCCGCCTTCCATACGGCCAGCACGCAGGCGGCCATCATCGGGTTGTTCGCACCGCGCAGCAGGACCCGGTTGCCGGTAGTGAGGCGAAGGTCGTCGCGCAGCACATGCGCAATGCGGTCCACCTTGTCCAGCAGCTGCCGGTAGGTCCAGCAGCCATCGGCGCCGTAAATGGCCGGCGCGTCGGCGTGGCCGCCGGCCACCATGTTGTCGAGCAGCTGCGCGGCGCAGTTCAGGCGCTGCGGATAGGACAGTTCATCGAGATCGAACAGCAGTTCCGGCCACAGCGCGCGCGGCGGCAAGTTGTCGTTCGCATAGGTATCGAGGTATGCGGTGGCGGTCATGCGGTCTCCGGCGATTCGGTTTGAGAGGCGGTTCGGGGCTTCAGCCAGCCGGCATTCCCCCCCCATTGGCGTCATTACTTTAAGCCTAAAATATATAAAGATCAAGCATTTTCCCTGCCCTCCAAAACGCGCTTGAGCCGGCGCCGCAACAAGCGAAAATTGTTGTTGACACATAAATAGTTTAAACTTAAATTAGTACATTCATATGATTTTTCATGTAACTGGGAGACGGCTTTGAAAATTGCGATTCTGGGCGGCGGGCACGGATGCTATGCGGCCGCGGCCGATTTATCGGAGCAGGGATATGAAGTGCGCCTGTGGCGCCGCGATGCCGGCGCACTGCGCGCGGTGATCGAGCAGGGCGGCATCCGCGTCAAGGATGCCGATGGCGAACGCGATGTGAAGATCGCGCTGGCCACGGGCGATATCGGCGCCGCCCTCGACGGGGCTGAACTGATCGTGCTGCCGACGCCCGCGCTGGCGCAGGCGGACATTGCGCGCAGCATGGCGCCGCACCTGGTCGACGGCCAGGTCGTGTTCCTGCCGCCTGGTACCTTCGGCAGCTACCTGATGGCCAGGATCGTGTGGGACAGCGGTAATCATGCCAAGGTCAGTTTCGGCGAGACCGGCACCCTGCCCTACCTGGCCCGCAAGCATGGCCCGGCCGAAGTGGCCATCACGATCCGCGCCACCCGCCTGCCGACCGGCGTGTTCCCTGCCTGCCGCGCGGAACACGCGTATGCCGTCATCGCGCGCGCCTACCCGGCGGTCGAACGCTGCGGCGATGCACTGTCCGGTGCACTGATGAATGCCGGCCCGGTGATCCACCCGCCGCTGATCATGATGAACGCGGCGCCGCTGCAGCACTTCCCCGAGTGGGACATCCACAATGAAGGCACGCAGGCGGCGGTCCGCAGCGTGACCGACCGGCTCGACGGCGAGCGGATCGCCGTGCGTGAAGCGCTTGGCTACGGCGCGCCGCATTTCCCGCTGGCCGATCATTACAACAACGATCAGTGGATGTATGGCGACGCCCACAAGAAGCTGGTCGACAGCGGCGACTGGCGCGAACATATCGACCTGCATACCCATCGCTACATGCGCGAAGACACCGCAATGGGCCTGGCGTTCCTGGTATCGGTCGCGCGCTGGGCCGGAATCGAGGTACCGGTTGCCAGCGGCCTGCTGGCAATGGCCGGCGCGATCGTCGGCGAAGACCTGGTGCGCGGCGAGCGTACCCTGGGCGCGCTTGGGCTGGACCGCCTCGATGCACGATCGATGAGCGAACTGCTGCAGCGCGGTTTCGAATGAGCGCCGCGCCAGCCTTGCAGCAGATCGCCGCCGTCGGCGCCGGCCGCATGGGACGCGGCATCGCCATCGCCTTTGCCTATGCGGGGCACCAGGTAGCGCTGATCGACATCAAGCCGCGCGCCGGCCAACAGACCGCGCTGCTCGAACGCGAGAGCCTGGGGGAAATCGCTTCGAGCCTGCGGATGCTGGCTGGTCTCGGCATGTTCGATCCGGCGCAGGTTGCCGCCATCCTGGCACGGGTGCGCTTCGTCGGTCTGGCCGACGCGCCCCTCGCGCTGGCGGGCGCCGATGTCGTATTCGAGGGCGTACCGGAGGTCCTGGAGGGCAAGCGCGACGCATTCGCCTTCATCTGCCAACACGTTCGCAGCGATGCAATCGTCGCCTCGACCACCTCGACCTTCCTCGTCACCGAGCTGGCCGCATTCGTCACGCATCCGGAACGGCTGCTCAATGCGCACTGGCTCAATCCAGCCTACATCGTGCCGCTGGTCGAACTGAGTCCCCACCCCGGCACCAGCGCCGCGGTGCTCGACGCCATGAAGTCCATGCTTGAACGCGCCGGCAAAGTACCGGTCGTGTGTGCGGCGGCGCCCGGCTTCATCGTCCCCCGGCTGCAGGCGCTGGTCATGAACGAGGCCGCGCGCATGGTCGAACAGGGCATCGCGACGGCCGAGGAAATCGACAAGGCCACGCGCTACGGATTCGGCTTTCGTTTCGCCTCCATCGGCGTGGTGGAATTCATCGATTTCGGCGGCAACGACATCCTGTACTACGCCAGCCGGTACCTGGCGCAGGCCATCGATCCGGCCCGCTTCGCCCCGCCGGCGATCGTCGAACAATACATGGAACAAGGCCGAATCGGCCTGAAGACGGGCAAGGGATTCTACGACTACAGCGACGTCGATGCCGACGCCTACCGGCGCGACGTGCTGGGGCGTTCGCTCGGCATGCTGCGCCACCTGAACCTGCTGCGCGCGCCCGGTACCGCGCTGCTCCCGGCCGATTGAGCCACGCGGCACCGAATCATGATCTCCCCGGCCGCCTGCCAGGGGAGGCGCAACGATAGCGACGCACCGGTTGCTAGGGGGATTTCCCCATTTTTTCAACCCACCATGAACTGGAAGACACATGAAGAAGATAGTCATCACCCTGGCAGTGCTCGGCGCATCTGCTGGTGCGGCGCAGGCGCAAATCAGCAACGTCACGATCTATGGCGCGCTCGATGCGTATGTTGAAGCGGGCAATAACGGCCAGGCCAGGGTGAACCGTGTGCAGAACGGCGGCGCCACGCCGTCGCGCATCGGTTTCCGCGGCGCGGAAGACCTGGGCGGCGGCCTGAAGGCGATCTTCTCGCTCGAAACCGGCATCAACGTCGATGACGGCAGCGCCGCCCAGGGCGGCCTGCTGTTCGGGCGCCAGGCGTTTGTCGGCGTGTCCGGCAATTTCGGCACGGTCACTGCCGGGCGCCAGTACACGCCCATGTTCATGACGAACCTGTTGTACACGCTGGGCGGCGGCATGGGCTGGGGTAACGCCGCCAACTACTTCCTGGAGCCGCCGGCGGCGCGGGCCAACAACGCGGTGCAGTACGCATCGCCGAACATGAATGGCTTCGTCTTCAAGGTCATGTACGGCCTCGGCGAAAATCCGGCGCCGGGCATGGGCAAAGTCGGCAACCATCGCGCGGCATCCGGCCAGTATGACAGCGGCAAGCTATCGCTCAACATGTCGTACCTGGAACGCACCACCACGATCACCAATTCCGACAAATGGACCACCCTGGGCGCCGCCTACGATTTCACGGTTGTGAAAACGGCGCTGGTCTACCAGGTGCGGCGCGATGACGCCAACCTGGTTCGCTACGACTATTTCGACCTGGGCGCAACGATCCCGGTCGGCGCCGGTTCGCTGCTGCTGGACGTCGGCGGCATCAAGAACAAGGTGGTCGGCGATGCCGATGCGGTCACCGCGAGCATTCGCTACGACTATTACCTGTCGAAGCGGACCACCATCTACGGCGGCTTCTCGACGGTGCGCAATGACGCCAAGGCGCGCTACGGCGTGACCGGCGCCGGCGGCGCTCCGATGGTCGCTGCAGTCGGCGATGATCCGCGCGCGCTCGCAATGGGGGTTCGCCACTTCTTCTGATCGTTGCGGCACCGCCTGGACGATGGGCGCCGCGTGTGCCGGCCGTCCAGGCAGGTCAAGAATTTACTTGACTGAAAATTAGTTTAGGCGTCAAATAGATTGCATGAAAATTCATGTATTGAATACATGGATCCTCGCACTATCAAGAGTATTCTAACCATTGCTTTTATTAGCGATCGGCGACTGGAGAAATAAAGTGGCGGAGCGGTCTTTCAAGAACGAAGTCGAGAAATTACGCCTTGGCGCCAGCCAGGAATTCCATGGCGAAGGCATCCTGGCCGTGACCAAGGCGCTGCTCCAGTCGGGCGTTTCCTACGTGGCCGGCTACCAGGGCGCGCCCATCTCGCACTTGATGGACGTACTGACCGACGCCAACGAGATCCTCGAGGAGCTGGGCGCCCATTTCGAGCACAGCGCCTCTGAAGCCACGGCCGCCGCCACCCTGGCCGCCTCGGTCAACTATCCGCTGCGCGGAGCGATCACGTTCAAGTCGACGGTCGGCACCAACGTCGCTTCCGACGCGCTTGCCAACCTGGCGTCGGGCGGCGTGACCGGCGGCGCGCTGATCATCGTCGGCGAAGACTATGGCGAGGGTTCCAGCATCATGCAGGAGCGCTCGCATGCGTTTGCGATGAAGTCGCAGATCTGGCTGCTCGACCCGCGCCCCAACCTGCCGTCGATCGTCAACGCGGTGGAACAGGGCTTTGCGCTGTCGGAGGCCAGCAACACCCCGGTGATGCTGGAACTGCGCATCCGCGCCTGCCACGTGCACGGCCGCTTCATCGCCAAGGATAACGTCCGTCCCGCCTTCACCTTGAAGGACGCGCTCGAGAACCCGGTACGCGATGTCAGCCGCATCGTGCTGCCGCCTGCCAGCTTTGTCCATGAGCAGGAAAAAATCACCCGGCGCTGGCCGGCCGCGGTGAAGTTCATCGAAGAGCAGCAGCTCAATGAATTCTTTGCCGACGGGGCCCAGGATTTCGGGCTGGTGCTGCAGGGCGGGCTGTACAACACGGTCATCAATGCGCTGGTCCTGCTGGGATTGTCGGATGCTTTCGGCAACAGCAAGATCCCGCTGTACGTCATGAACGTCACCTATCCGGTGATCGACAGCGAAGTGACCCGCTTCTGCCACGGCAAGCGGGCCATCCTGATGATCGAGGAAGGCCAGCCCGACTACATCGAGCAGAACCTGCACGCGCTGCTGCGCAAGGCCGACATCCAGACTAAACTGCACGGCAAGGACATGCTGCCGATGGCTGGCGAATACACCGCCGCCGCCATGCTGAAAGGGATCCTGCGCTTCGTGCAGCAATACGCGCCGCAGCTGATCGACCAGGATGCGCTGCCGCTGGCGGCCCGGCCGGTGACGGCCGGTTCGAAACCGTTCCCGGTGCAGGTGGTCGACAACGAGGTGCATGGCCGCCCGCCCTCATTTTGCACAGGCTGTCCCGAGCGCCCGATTTTCAGCGCGCTCAAGCTGGTCGAACGCGAACTTGGCGCCCACCATATCAGCGCCGACATCGGCTGCCACCTGTTTTCGATCCTGCCCCCGTTCAATCTCGGCGCAACCACCATGGGCTATGGCCTCGGCGCCGCCGGCGCTGCCGCCTTCAACACCGGCACAACCTCGAAGCGCGCGATCAGCTTCATGGGCGACGGCGGCTTCTGGCACAACGGCCTGACCAGCGGCGTTGGCAATGCGGTCTTCAACAAGAGCGACAACCTGCTCGTCATCGTCGATAACAATTACAGCGCCGCGACCGGCGGCCAGGACCTGCTGTCGTCGAAGGCGGACAATCCGCTGCGCGTGACCCAGGTCCCGATCGAAAACGCGGTGCGCGGCGTCGGCGTCAAGTGGGTCCGGAAAATTACCGACACCTACCGCCTGGCCGACCTGCGCGACAGCATGCGCGAGGCGCTGACCACGACTGAACGCGGTCCGAAGGTCATCATCGCGCAGAGCGAGTGCATGCTGAACAAGCAGCGGCGCGAGAAGCCGCTGGTGCGTCAGGCCCTGAAGGCTGGCCAGCGCGTGGTGCGCGAGCGCTTCGGCGTCGATTCCGACACCTGCACCGGCGATCGCTCGTGCATCCGCCTGTCCGGCTGCCCATCGCTCACGATCAAGCCGAATCCCGACCCGCTGCGCAAGGACCCCGTGGTGACTGTGCTCGACAGCTGCGTCGGCTGCGGCCTGTGCGGCGAGGTGGCACATGCCGCCGTGCTGTGCCCATCCTTCTACCGCACCGAGACGATCAGCAATCCAAACAACTGGGACCGATTCAAGACCCGCGTGCGGCGCGCCGTGATCGGCTTCCTGCAAGACTGCATCGAACGGCGCCTGGCTGGCATCGAAGCATAACTATTGAAAGCGGCAGGCAAGTCATGAACACGACCGAAGTTTCTTTCCATCGCAGCGGGCCGGCCCCGCGAGCGATCAAGATCGCCATCCTGGCCATGGGCGGCGAAGGCGGCGGCGTGCTGGCCGACTGGATGGTCGACCTGGCCGAGGATGCCGGGTATTACGCACAAACCACCTCGGTCCCCGGCGTGGCGCAGCGCACCGGAGCGACCATTTACTACCTCGAGATGTTCCCGCCGGTCGCCTCCGCGGCGCCGGGCGTGGCGCCGGTGCTGGGCATGATGCCCACCCCGGGCGAACTTGACATCGTGCTCGCTTCCGAACTGATGGAAGCCGGGCGCGCGGTCCAGCGCGGCCTGGTCACGACCGACAAGACGCTGCTGATCGCGTCGACCCACCGCGTCTATTCGATGACCGAAAAAACCGCAATGGCCGACGGCCGGGTCGACGCGCAGCGCCTGATCGACGCTGGTTACGCAGCGGCGCAGCGCTTCGTGCACGCCGATTTCGCGCGCCTGGCGGAACAGAACGGCAGCGTGATCAGCGCAGCCCTGTTCGGCGCGCTGGCCGGCAGCGGCAAGCTGCCCTTCGCGCGCGACCAGTTCGAGGCGGCGATACGGCGTGGCGGTGTCGGCATCACCACCAGCCTGGCCGCGTTCAACGCCGGCTTCGCGGTCGGTTCCGGCCCGCAGGCAATCACGCCGCCCTCGCCCGTCGCCGACCATGAAGGCGTGCAGGCAGCTGCTCCCGGCCCGCGCCTGCAATCCCAGGCTCAACGCATCGCCCGGCATTTTCCGGCCGCGGTTGAGCCGACGCTGGTGGCCGGCATCCTGCGCATGGCCGATTACCAGGACGCGCAATACGCCACTGACTACCTGGACCGGCTCGAGCCGATCTGCGAGCTTGACCGGCGCCATGGCGACGGTGCCTTCCGCCTGCTCAACGAAACGGCGCGCTACCTGGCCCTGTGGATGAGCTATGAAGACACCATCCGCGTCGCCGACCTGAAGACGCGGCGTAGCCGGTTCGACCGGGTCCAGCAGGAAATCGGAGCCGGCAAGGCGCAGATCATGCAGATCAATGAGTTCATGCACCCGCGCGTGGAAGAAATCGCAGACACCCTGCCCGCCGGCCTTGGCCGCTGGATGCTGGCGACCAGCTGGGCGCGCGCATTGGTGCACCGCTTCGCGCACACGGGCCGCGTGATCCAGACCACTTCGCTGCGCGGCTACCTGTTGCTGTATTGCGTGGCGAGCCTCAGAGGGATGCGCCGCAAGTCGCTGCGTTTCCAGGTTGAGCAGGCAAAGATCGGAGAATGGCTCGGACACATCGAGCGCGAGGCCGCCGCCGACTATGCGCTGGCGCTGGAAGTGGCGGAATCCCAGCGGCTGGTGAAAGGTTACGGCGACACCCATATCCGCGGTACGCGCAACTTCGATACCATCATGGTGGCGCTGCCGGCGCTGCGCAAGGCTGGCGATGCGGCGCGCCGCGTGCGCCAGTTGCGCGACGCCGCGCTGGCCGACGAAAGCGGCAAGCAGCTCGCCGCGATGATGAGCGCGGTGCCGGCATGAGCGCGGACCTGCTCGAGCTGACCGTGGCCGAGGTGCGCCCGCTGACTTCGCACGTCACCGCCTTCCGCCTTCGCCATTCCGACGGCGCGTCCCTGCCTGGCTACCTGGCAGGCGCTCACGTCAAGGTCAGGGTCGAGATCGATGGAAAAGCAGACTGGCGCCATTATTCGCTGATCCGGCTCGACCCGGACGACGATCCCGGCGAGTACCTGATCGCGGTCCGCCGCGAAGACCGCGAAGTTGGCGGGCGCGGTGGATCGCTGTTCATGCACCAGCAGGTCAAGCCTGGCTGCAAGCTGCAGGTAAGCCGGCCGATTAACGGCTTCCAGCTCGATCCGGCGCATGACGACGTGCTGCTGATCGCCGGCGGCATCGGCATCACCCCCCTGATTTCGATGGCCACCGCACTGCGCACCGACGGCAAATCGTATGCGCTGCACTACAGCGGCCGCAGCCTGGACCAGCTCGCCCTGGTGCCCGAGCTGCAGGCCTGCGTCGCCGATGCCCTGGCCCTGTACGCCGACGACGATAGCGCGCGCCGGCTCGACCTGCGCCGCTTGCTGGCGGGCTGCAAGCCGTCACAGGCCTTGTACACCTGCGGCCCCAAGGGCATGATCGACGCGGTACGCGAGATTGCGCTGGAACTGGGCTGGCACAGCGACCATATTCACTATGAGCTGTTCGTCGAAGCAGCCGCCGAAGCGGGCGACCAGGCCTTCGAAGTCGAGCTGGCCCAGTCGGGAACGCGGCTGCGGGTTGCGGCCGACCAGACCATCCTCGACGCCATGATCGACGTCGGCCTCGACCCGATGTTCGACTGCAAGCGCGGCGAATGCGGAGTGTGCGCGGTGCCCGTGCTGTCTGGCGCGATCGAACACCGCGACAACTGCCTGACCGCATCGGAACGGGCAGCGGGCAATGTCATCCAGATCTGCATCTCCCGCGCCAAAGGCAGCTGCCTGGTGCTCGATGCTTAACCTACCAGCCCGGAGACAACCATGAACAGCAGGGCCAGCGATACCGGAAACACTTATCGGGATCACCCCGAGGCGGTGGCAGCACTGGTGCAGGACGACCAGGTGCATCGCGCCGTCTATCTCGACCAGGGCATCTTCGAGCTCGAAATGCAGCAGCTCTGGTCGAACACATGGGTGTATGTCGGCCACGCCAGCCAGGTGCCGGGAAAAGGCGACTACTACTCGACCGAAGTGGCCATGCAGCCAGTGCTGATGGTGCGCCACACGGACGGCACGGTGCGCGTGATGA
>CXWL01041093.1_pt1 | contig 10698 bp, 4 predicted proteins | sample 590931 | NCBI WGS metagenome assembly CXWL01 (sample SAMEA3498368, study PRJEB10139) | groundwater metagenome | biome: water well; material: biofilm material | place: Germany | collected 2015-04-27 | reverse complement strand
GCAATGCTCCAGCGAGGCAATCTCGTTCTTCTGTAGACCTTCGAAAGCGCCCAGGACGAATTGCCGCTTACCTCGATTAATCAGAAACACAGCTCCGGCACAACCGGAGAACCCTGAGAGAATCTCTTTCAAGGTCAGGTTGAGAAGTTCCAGTAATTGCTGCTGACGGCGCGAATCACGCTGGAGATTCTCCAGAATGCGCAATCGCTCCTCACGCGTGACAATCTGCTCTTGGCGATCTTCCTTCGCCTGGGCATAGCGGGATAACGCGGCGACAATGAGATAGAGCCCGAGCGCCAGAACGAGAAACTGCGTGAGATCAATCCACCGATATGCCGTGACGACAAACCAATTGCCATATCCCGTGGACAGCCGGACAGTCTGCCATGAGCAAGAGATCAGGATCAGAGCGCTGCCCGATACGAATCCCAGGCGTCCCGCGCTGTTGCCATCTGAAAAGAGGCGGAGCCTTACGGCCACGACAATGAGGCATACGAGAGTAATCCACGGGGTGAGGATTCCAGGCAGGGTTGAGAGCATTACTGGACCTGCGCTATCTCTGCATGAAGTGTGAACGCGTCGGCGGCGGTGATCCGCAATGGCACAATCGAGCCTTCTTTCAACGGGACGGGAGCGGAAAACAGCGCGGTCTTGTTCCCCTCGGTTCGGGCGCGCTGCTGTTCTTGGCTGCGACGCGAGAAACCCTCAACGACTCCGTAGCGGAGTTCACCCAGCTCGCGTTGATTTCGCTCGTAGCTGATTTCCTGCTGGAGTGCGATCAGCGTATTGAGCCGGCGAATCTTGTCGACTTCGGGAACATCATCGGCGTATTGGGCAGCGGTTGTCCCGGGGCGGACCGAGTAGCGGAACATAAAGGCGCCGTCGTACTGGATAGTGCGAACCGCTGACAACGTCGCTTCGAATTCCTCTTCCGTTTCCGTCGGAAACCCGACGATGAGGTCGGTCGTCAGGGAAACATATGCCAGCTTGGTTCGAATGTACTCGACTATCTTCAGGTAGTGTTCGACGGAGTAGATCCTCCCCATCTTCTGAAGGACGCGATTCGCCCCGGATTGCAAGGGCAGATGAATATGCGGCATAAGTCTCGGCTCATCTGCAACAACGTCTACCAACTTCCGTGACAAGTCCTTCGGATGCGAGGTCATGAAACGAATTCGAGGCACGTCGGTTTCCTTCGCAACCAATCTCAACAGGTCGGGAAATTCAAGGGCGCCATGGGAGTAACTATTGACATTCTGCCCAAGCAGCGTCACTTCGACCACACCCTCATCAGCCATCTTCCTGACAGCATCGACAATGTAATCTGACGAATGAGAACGTTCCTTCCCCCGGACATACGGCACGATACAGTACGTACAGTAATTGTCACAGCCTCGAGAGATCGTAACAAATCCGGAGAAGGGCGTTTCCTTGACGGGCTGAATCATGTCCATGCTTTCATGACCAAAGGCGGTCATGATCGACTTTGCTCCTTCGCGTTCTTCGATGACGTCGGGGAGTTCGAAGACGCGGTCGGTCCCGAGCACGTAGTCGACATAAGGCGCCCGGCGAACCAGATCCTCGGCCAGACGCTGAGCCATGCAGCCGACAACCGCCACCTTGAGATCAGGGCGCTGTTTCTTGAGCTGGTAGATCTCCCCCAGTCGACCGAACACGCGCTCCTCCGCCTTCTCACGCACGGAACAGGTGTTGAGGATGATGAGGTCTGCCTGCGACTCGTCGTCGATTCGACGGTACCCCCGGGTAATCATCGTCGCCGCAAGGGTTGACGAGTCCGCCAGGTTCATCTGGCAACCGTAAGTGGAAATGTGAAAGGTCTGCGGATGTTTCTTGGTTGTCACGGTAGTATCCCTGGGTCACATGGCCCGCATCGACATTACAGGGGTAATCTTGCCGATTTCACAACGAAAAGCAACAAAAAGCTCCTGCGTTGACCTGTTCCTTGCCCCAGTCCCAAAGTGCCGTCCGAAACGAAGAAGGGCTCCCTGCGCGGCGAGAGCCCTGAATTGCTTTGCTGGTGGGGAACCGACCCTGAACTTGCCTTACTGAACACATCCCATGAGAGGCGCGGGGCCGACAAGTGACAGGAAGTCCACCAGGTAATTGACATCCTCGATGTCGATTATGCAGCTGCCATTTACGTCGGCTGTGTTCAACGCAACTGGGGGTGGTCCTCCGGGGACAAGGAGATAATCCACGAGAGCGAGAAGATCGCTAATATCGACTAGACCATCGAGGGTAATGTCACCCGGGATCAGGTTCCTTGGAGCAATACGAATTGTATAGTGGGCAGAATCTGCATACGAAGTCGACGTGCTTCTGACCTTGACCATGAACGTGAAGCTGCCGGTGTCATTGCACTGTCCGGTTATGATCCCCTTGTTATCGATAGCGAAACCAGTGGGCAGCGATCCACTGAGGATACTGTAGATAACTGCCGCCGGGGAAGAATTTCTGAATTGAATCGTGTCGCGATATTGAGCAAACTGGAGACCTTCTGACAATTCGTCGTTGGTGGTAATCAGGAACAGCTCCCAAGCGCGCGCTTCCGTGTATTTCAGCACCCAGTTGGCCGGATCGAGAAGGACATTAAAGACATCCTTTGAGGAATGGAACTTGAATAACGTCTGCGGAGCGTCGCACTTCAGTTTGATCGTATCTCCGGTGCCATCCGAATGCGCAAAGTACGTTGGAACCGGCATCCGGAACACCGAAGGAGCCGTTGTCTGCACTTGTTTGACAACAACATACGAATTGTATCCGCCGCCAGCTGCGGACTCAGTCATCCAGTACCAGCGATAGTTGGGGCGATAGGTTCCATAGATCCAGTCCTGGAAGAACCAGTCAAGCTCCACACCGGTGGTGGCCTCAACAAGGTCGCGGAATTCCTCGGTTGTGGCCGACCCATACTTGTACTGCGAATTGTAGTACGCCGTCATGGCGGCGTTGAACATGGTCTCACCCAAAACGCCCCTGAGCATATGGACAACCCACGCCCCCTTGTCGTAGACGATCGATCCAAAAATCACGTTGACTTTGGTTGTGTCGTAGATATAGATCGTGCCGCCGCCTCCAAAGTCCATTGTGGTCATATACGATCGGTAGGCATCCCAGCCATCTCGGTTCAGGTAGTACAGGGCCTCGGAATAGGAAGCAAACCCCTCGTTGAGCCAGATGTGGCCCCAGGTCTTGCACGTGATCATGTCACCCCACCATTGGTGACTCAGTTCATGGACTACAACCGCTTCCGCGAATCCGAACGACGATCCGGTCATGGAGGTCATGGTCTGATGCTCCATCCCACCCCCCCACTGGAAATTCGAATGCCCATACTTTTCTTTCAGGAATGGATAGGGGCCATAGGTCTGCGCGAGCAGGGCAATTGCCTGAGGTGTGATTCCGTAGCGCGGCAATGAGTATGAATACATGTCCGGGTAAACCGCGTGCGTGAGTCTCATTGAATCCTTGCCGGCATTGTAGCGATACCAGTCGGTCCAGACTGTATACACCGACACGGCGACCGAGAACAGATAAGAGACCATCGGATATCGAACCGTATAGAAATAGGTCCTGGTGTTTGGGCTGGAGAGGGTGATCGAATCGAGCGTTCCGTTGGACCCTACGTAATACTGTGAAGCGACTTCGATGGCGATGTTGAACGAATCCGCTTTGTCATCCATGCGATCCTTACAGGGCCACCAGGTCCGCGCAAAATAGGGCTCGGACAGCGAGCTCATTACCTTGTAGCCCAGACGAGTCGTGAAAGAGAAGGCCTGGAAACCTCCCTCGATGGGATGGCCGTGATAGTAGAAAACAAATGAGAAGGGGTCGCCGGTGTTATAAGCATGATCCAGAGTGACCGTCACGATGTTACTGGCCCGCGTGAAGACCAGCTGACCGGCAGGTGAGACGATCGAATCGACCAGCATGTTGTCGTAAAAATCAACCTGAATCTCCGCGACGTTGTCCTGGGTCGCGGAGGCTGCAAAGCCTACGTGCCCGTAGAGGATGTTCGTCGTGTCGTTTATCCGAATGAAGATGTCGTAGAACTTAACGTCGTAGTTTGTCTGAGTACTGACAGCCGGTTGCTGCAAGGTCATCGTACTGGCTTGCTTGTCAATCAAGGCTCGTGACTTGGTCTCCCACATCTGTTGGTGAATTTGAGCGGCCGTGGCGCGATCCCAGTCGGTATTGGGGATGGCGTCGCCGGCCGTGGCGGACGAGACGAAGAAAAGGACGAGAGCAAGGGTAGCGAGGACCCAGAACGTCTTGGCTGTCGGTTTCACCTGATGCCTCCAGGTACTAAGGTTGCGGGACCAATCTGCAGTGAACGACCGCTTGGCAACCGTTCTCTGTCGACAAGATACCACAATTGAACGTTTTGTCAATGTCAGAAGCCGCGCAGTCGCTCCCCCCATGGCTAGAGCACCGTCGGAATACCGGCGGCGCTCAGCTAATATCTTAGGGGGATTGTGTCTTACGGGTTTCCGCAGGGGGGCGGGCCGATAAGAAACAGGTAGTCGCCCAGATAGTTCACGTCCTCTATGTCCACCATCGAATCACAGCCAACATCTCCAACGGCGTATTCCGGCTGAGGCCCGGGACCTACGCCGCTCAAGTAGTCAACAAGGTAGAGTACATCCGAGATGTCTATATAGCCATCCCAGTTGTTGTCGCCGTGGAACCTCCAGATCTTCATGATGAGGACTACCGTCTGTGGGTTATTAGTGGCGTCGGGAGCCACCACGTAGAACGAATCAGCGTATGTTCCCAAAGTATAGCCAGTCGGATCTACCAGCCCCCTGACAACTCCTCCCGAGTTCCCGGAAGAGACGAGCGGAGTATACCAAGGAATGCTCTCCGCATAACTCCACGGCATGCAACCTCCGTTTGCGTTCCAGACCTCAGCCTCGGCGATCTTCAATCCTCCTTCTTCCTGCGATGGGATCGTAATCGGGCTCTCTACAATCATCAACTCCGGAGCAAGGTCGGGAGGCGCTTTGGTATACTTGACAATAACGAGCTGAGGAGAATTGATGGCGTTCAGGGCCGTAACCATGATTGTGTCGTAGTATGTGCCGAGCGACAGCGAACTGATGAACAACGACTGCAGTCGGAAGGTCTTCGGCGCAACTCCCTGAATGAAGTCAATCGTAAAGAAAGGGGATTCATGAACAAGGTTCACAACCACCGGATTGTCATGCCCGAAATTGGTCACCTGAAATTGATCCATGGGATACAGTCTGGCATAACCAGGCGAACAATCGTACAATTTGAACGTAACGGTATCCTTGGACAAATGCAGAATCGCCGGTCCCGCCACGTAATGGAAGAGAAACGCAACGGGATAGGGTGAATTGGAAGCCTCCGAGGAATACACGAACAGGGTATCGTAGTAGTTGTTCCCCTCTGTTCCTCCAACTGTCTTAAACTCGACATGCACATTCTGGGGTGTCGCGCCGGAGCTAGGAGTTACGGTAAAGAGACGCGTCGAGGTGACCTTGATACTGTCAAACTGCATCGGGCCGCCGTTGGCGTTTCGTACAAGGAGGTCTCGCGACAAGCCAGAAGATATCCCGGTGTCGACGATGATGTAGTTGAACGTAGAGTCCACGACAATCATCGGAAGTCCCGAGGCGATGTTGAAGCGAACCGGAATCCTGACGGGATTGTTGGTCGCCGCCGGGTCGAAAACGACGATGGTGTCATAATACGAACCCAGGGGGAGTCCGGTCATATCGACCGAAACAGTGATCGCCGCTGAATCGACACCGGACGCCGGCAGCACGCTCAACCACGACTGGGTGTGACTCAGACTCCAATTCAGTGAACCTCCCCCAGCATTCTTCACGGTTAACAGAGCCGGTGTCGGGTTCGATCCGGTGGAGACGGCGTTGAAAAGGAAGGAAGCGGGCGTGGCGGAGATCGTCGGCGGCGGGGTAACGAGACTCAGCCGCACAAATTTCCACTGAGGAGAATTGGGGGCAGTTCCGGACTCAATCCTGATCGAATCGAAGTACACGCCGGCGGTAAGTCCGGTAATGTCGATCGACGCGGTGATCTGCCTCGGAGTCGATCCGGATGCCGGCGATTTGATGAGCCATGGCGCAAACTCGGTCAGGGTAAAGTTGAGAGGCGCGCCACTCGCAGAAATCTGAAAGAACTGCGGGGTCGGATTCCCACCGCCAATGGTGGCGGAAAACCTCAGCGTGTCCGGTGTAACGACGATGTTCGGCGGTGGGACATAGTTCGGGTCGTGAACGACGTAGCAGTGCGGACCCGACCACTCAGGAGTTCTCTTGAGGCCACCCAGACCGGCCCACTTCCATGTTCCGCCCGGCCGATAGAAGGCGGAATCAATGCAGATGTGCTTGCCGTGCGATGACGTGCTGACCTTATAGGCCGTGACGGCAAAGGAGGTGTCGTTAAAGGGCGCCGACATTCCAGTAAGCGCTATCTGGGCGCCCAGAAGACCAACGGTATCGGCGTCATGCCCGTCAGCGCTGAAACTCGTCAGATTCATCGTTAAGTCGAAGTTCGCCTTGCCGAGGATTGCCACCCCCGGCGTTGGGTCTCCGGCCCGCCAACCTACGGTATCTATTCTTGTGCTATCCCACGTGGCGCCGTCAGTGGAATACACACGAAAGCCGTTGCTGACACCCAAATTGAAACTGTCGCTCTTGTAGCGAAACATCCATCGAACGTTTTGACCGACTCGAATTGTGTCAGGCGCGAAAAGACCGGTCACTCTGTCAAGCGAGACGACAAAGTTGTTGGCGTTTGGGCTCGTCGGAGTTTGTGCGCTTGCCGATACGGCGCAGAGCAGCGCCAGCCCAAGCAAGGAAAGGGGTACCGTGAACCTCATCATTATGCCTCCATGCAGTAAAGTGTGGTAAGACAGTGTTTATATCGAGTGCAGACCAACTCCTGCACTTTGTGCAGTGAGGGTAGTTTGGTGTGATACGGACAAAATTGCTGTAACAGGTCGAGAGCGCCGGGGTACATTCTTCTGCTTTCACGACAATCAACAGCGTAGTGCAACCAAAGGTAGGAAGAAGTTCCGTCCTGGGAGTGGTGCAACCCTAATATCTACGCGGTAATATATTGGCAGACGATGCGCGATGTCAAGCTGAAATTGGACTGAACGCATGCAGTTTGTCGCATGCGACGCCGGGAAACGGCGCTGTGATCAACGACGACGGCGCGGCTGCGCTGATACACGTCGCTGCTGAGGAATACGCGACTTTTTTCGTCGTGCCTTTTCGATTTCCTTGGCGAAGATCTTTTCAAGGGTGTAGGTCGAAGGTGTGAAATTCAGCAAACAGAGCTCAAACAGCTGATCGACGCGTTCAATAAAGTTGAATTTCGTCTTTCGGATAATGTCGCGAGGGAGCTCCTTGATATCTTTCTGATTCTCCTTCGGCAGGACGATATTCGCAATACCGGCACGGAAGGCCGCTGATATCTTCTCTTTGATTCCGGCCACTGGCAGCACGCGCCCACGCAGGGTCACTTCACCGGTCATGGCAATGTCGTTACGAATGGGGCGCTCTGACATGACCGACGCGATCACCAGACAGACAGTCACGCCCGCCGAAGGACCGTCTTTGGGGATCGCACCCGAAGGAAAGTGAATATGGATATCGAAGTCATTGAAATCTCCGGAGTCGATCCCGAGCATATCGGCCTTGGAACGAACATAGGAATGGGCGGCCTGAATCGACTCGCGCATGACTTCGCCGAGCGAACCGGTCGTGATGATCTGACCTTCGCCCTTCATCTTGAGCCCCTCGATGAACATCAGGTCGCCACCGGCGCCGGTCCAGGCGAGACCGGCGGCTGTGCCGATTTCCGGCTCCTTTTCGGCCTTCTCCGGAATAAACACGGGCGTGCCCAAATACGACTCGAGGTTCTTTTCCGTGATATGCCATGAGGCCTTCTGTTTGTCTACCTTTTCGAGCGCGATCTTTCGGCAAATTTTCTCTATTTGCTGAGAAAATCCGACGAGCCCTGCTTCCTGGGTGTAACTCGTGACTATTCGCCCGAGGACCTTCTCGTTGGCTTTGAATTCGGCCTTATGAAGGCCATGTTTCTTGAGCAGTTTTGGGATAATGTACCGTTTGGCGATGACGATCTTCTCGCGCTCGATGTAGCCCGGGAGGTCGAGAATCTCAAGACGAGGGACGAACTGCTCGGGGATTTCTTCATAGCTGCGAACGGAGCAGATGAAAAACACGCGACTCAGGTCAAATGTCACACCGAGATAGTTGTCGATGAAGCGGGCGTTGCGGCGCGAGTCAAAGACTTCGAGCAGCGCCATGTTCACCGACGAGTCGTTTTCGACGTTGAAGTAGTCCAGGTCCTCGATCAGAATAACCGGATCGCACGAGCCGGCGTCGCGCATAGTGCGGATTATCTTTCCGGGGGAAGCGCCCAGGAAGGTACGTGGGTTTCCTTTCAGATCAGCCACGTCGGAGACGCCTCCGACCGAAATACGGATGAACTCCTTGCCGAGTGCGCGTGCGATGGCCTTGGCCAACGATGCCTTGCCTGTTCCGGGAGCGCCCACGATGCACAGGGCCGGTCCCTCATCAACGCCATGTAGTAACTTGCGTACAGAAAGGCGCTGCATGATATGCTCTTTGAGCTGGACCGGTCCATAGTAGTCAGTGGAGAGAATCTTCTCGACGTCAGCCATCTGGTAATCTTCGGGAGTATGCTTGTTCCACGGCAGGTTCAGAATCCAATTGAGATACCCCTTGGTGACGCCGTACTCGGCCGAGGCCGGTGAGAGCTGGCTAAGCCGGTCGATCTCGATCTTGGCACGGGCGATTACCTCGGCAGGAAGGTTGGATGCGCTCTTCAGGAGATTTCGAAAGCGCGCCGCTTCCTTCTCTTCCGCGAAGTCCTCGCCAAGCTGCCGACGAATTTCGTTGAGCTGTTGGCGCAGATAATATCGTTGCTGGTCTTCCTCGATACGTTTCTTCGTGTTCTCGTTGATATTGAGGAGGGTCGCAACGCGATTCAACTCGGCGTTGAGAAGATACAGCAGGCGTTCAAATCGAAACTCCAGGCTGATCGCTTCCAGCAGTTCCTGCTTGGCCGCGAGAGAGAAATGGAAGACCGCAGAGACACGATCGGCGAAGAGGGACGGGTCCTCGACGTTTACTTTCAGTACATTCGAGAGTTCCGGTGAGTAAATCGGGTCGAGATGGGTGATCTCCCCGACGACCGAAATGACTTCGTCGACGCGGGCCTTGATGTTCTTAGCCACAAACGGCGGAGTTTCGACCCCGTAGACTGTCGCCCGTATGAACGGCTCGACGGCAACGACCTGGTTGATGGCAACTCGTCGAAGTCCTTCGAGCGTGACGATTTTCGAACCTTGTAGCCCGTCCTTGATGTCGCGAATGACAGTCAGGATACCAACCTGGTGGATCGGTGGGGTATCGGGAGTACTCACCTCGGCATGAGAGTAAGAAGCCACAAACTCCTTTTTAGCGAGTGAGCATTGTGTCAGGAGTTCGAGGTTTTCCGGGCGGCCAACCTGAACGGAGAGGACCATGCCGGGGAATAATACGCCGGTCATTAGCGGAAGGACCGCGTATTCGACTTCAAGGTCGCTGGTTACAATCGGGAGTCGGTGCTTGCTTCGAATAATCATCGGTTTCTGCTATTTCTGTCTATATATCGGCTGGTCTAGGGCTTTCCGCAGCAAGAATCCGTGTTCGACCCCGATTGTCAATGTCATTGTCTGGTATCTATAGGACGAGCCTTTCCTGCATTTGGTTCAACAACTTAGCGAAGCCGGAATACCCTCGGTCGTCGGTTTACCCGGAGTGGTTCGAGTCAACTGTTGCAACTCGTAATCGGGATGAGATCGCAGGTTGTCGAGATTGATGCGAACCCGATTGGGATCGATGTCGAGCCGGTAATAGCCCAGCCGATTGTTTTCAAAGATCGGCCAACTAGAGCGCAGACCGAGGTTGATTTCGTTTTTCATCCGGTACAAATAACGTGCCTGATTGAAACCCACTTCGAGATCTTCCTTATAGACCCAACCGGTTTCGTGGTGCAATCGAGACCAGGCCAGTTTGGTGAAATACTTAAATGATTTACCGGTCAGACGCAGCGGGAAACCGTTGATACGAATCAGATAACGATCTCCTTCATAGGCGCCATCGATCTCAATCGAGTCCGGTGTGGAGCCGGTCAATTGACCGGGGGTCAGGTACGGGGCGTTCATGGAATCCTCCTTTGCAAGGGATGCAAGTTCATGCTGGAGACGCTCCAGCTTGTGGGGTGGTATTAACGTTGCGAGTTTATCGGCGGGCCAGCCGCAGAGGTCGGCCACAGAGATAATTCCAGCGCGATGCAGGGTGATGCAATCGGCGCGATTCAACAGTGAGCCGAACTGCTCGTGCAAGTCACAGAGTTCGACAGGAAGTCCGGTGCGCAAACTGAACGCCTGCAGACGAAGGGATTCGATGGCGGGATGATCCCGGGTTACCGCCTGAAGAAGCGCGGCCAGCGCGGTCGCCAGATGCGCCACGGTTTCACCCAGAGCAACAAGTTGACCGAGATGCAGCTGGTATTGTTCTTCCAGGTGCGGCACCGGTGTCAGACGACACCAGTCGTCGAGAAGCAAGGCCGCTTTCAGAGCAGCGGCAGTATGGT
>CXWL01107975.1_pt1 | contig 10699 bp, 10 predicted proteins | sample 590931 | NCBI WGS metagenome assembly CXWL01 (sample SAMEA3498368, study PRJEB10139) | groundwater metagenome | biome: water well; material: biofilm material | place: Germany | collected 2015-04-27 | reverse complement strand
CGGCTACCTGGGCATGATGAACAAGATCGAGCCCACGCCCGAATGCAAGGGCGACGCCTACCTGGGTGACTTTCAGCTGCCACGCAGCCTGGGTGAAGCGCTGACGCTGCTGCGCGATGAAAAAGACCTGGCCGACGTGTTGGGCGCGGCCTTCATCACCGTCTACACAGAGGTGAAAGAAGTGGAGCATGCCGAGTTCATGAAGGTCATCTCGCCGTGGGAGCGCGAGCACCTGCTGCTGCACGTCTAAGGGCCCCACATGACCGCCGTGCACCCCAAAACCCGTACCACCGCCGATTTGCAGGCCGCCGATTCGGCGCACTTCCTGCATCCCTTCACCGATTTCCAGAGCCTGGCCAAGAAGGGCTCACGCATCATCACGCCCGCCGAAAACATCTATCTCTGGGACAGCGAGGGCCACAAGCTGCTCGACGCCATGAGCGGCCTGTGGTGCGTGAACGTGGGCTATGGCCAGCAAGCGCTGGTGGACGCCGCCACCAGGCAGATGAAGGAACTGCCCTTCTACAACGCCTTCTTCCAGACCGCCACGGTGCCCGCCATAGAACTGGCCGAGTTGCTGGCCGAAGTAACGCCGCCGCAGTTCAAGCACGTGTTCTTCAGTGGCAGCGGGTCTGAAGGCAACGACACCATCGTGCGCATGGAGCGCCGCTACTGGGACGTGCTGGGCCAGCCCAGCCGGCAAGTCATCATCAGCCGCCACAACGCCTACCACGGCAGCACCATGGCCGGCGCCTCGCTGGGCGGCATGAGCGGCATGCATGCGCAGGGCGGCCTGCCCATTCCCAACATCACACACATCGAGCAGCCCTACTGGTGGCAACACGGCAGGCCGCAGGGGCTGACACGTGAAGCCTTTGGTCTGCAGGCCGCGCACTGGCTGGAAGAAAAGATCCTGGCCGTCGGCCCCGAGAACGTGGCCGCCTTCATTGGCGAACCCATACAGGGTGCGGGCGGCGTGATCATCCCGCCCAGCACCTACTGGCCCGAGGTACAAAACATCTGCAGGCGCTACGGCATCTTGCTGGTCAGCGACGAAGTCATCTGTGGTTTCGGCCGCACCGGCAACTGGTTTGGCTGCGAGACCCTGGGCTTCGAGCCCGATCTCATGACCTTTGCCAAGGGCGTGACCAGTGGCTACGTGCCGCTGGGTGGCGTGATGGTGGGCGAGCGCGTGGCCCAGGTGCTGATCGAACAAGGCGGTGAGTTCAACCACGGCTACACCTATAGCGGCCACCCGGTGGCTTGCGCGGTGGCATTGGCCAACATCAGGCTCATCCGCGAACTCAAGCTGGTTGAGCATGTGCGCAACGACGTGGGCCCGTATCTTGCCGCAGCCTACGCCAAGCTTGCCGAGCACCCGCTGGTAGGCGAAACACAAACCTGCGGCCTGATGGGAGCGCTGTTGTTGGTCAAGGACAAGGGCACGGGCACGGCCTTCGATGAAGCGGTGGAGATAGGCATGGTCTGCCGCGGCCACTGCTTTGCCAACGGCCTGATCATGCGTGCCGTGGGCGACCGCATGATCATTGCGCCGCCGCTGGTCATTACGCGCGACCAGATCGACGAGATGATGGCGCTCATCTACCGCTGCCTGGACCTGACACTGGCCGATGCCCAGCGCAACGGCTGGTTGCACTGAGGCACCTGCCTTGAGCGCTTCCCCTGATAGCCCCGCACATCCGTTTGCCTAGACTCCCGTTTCATTAGATTCGTCCCACAAGATCCACCCCGTTTGCTGCCCCTGGAGGTTGCCGAATGAATCCGAAGTCCGTCGTTCTTGCCCTTGGTCTGGCCCTGGCCGCCACTGCCCCCCTGGCGCAGGACGAAGAAAAAGTCCTGAATGTCTACAACTGGTCGGACTACATCGCCGAAGACACGATCCGCAACTTTGAAAAAGAAACCGGCATCCGCGTCCGCTACGACAACTTCGACAACAACGAAATCCTGCACGCCAAACTGGTGGCGGGCAAAACGGGTTACGACATCGTGCTGCCCAGCTCCAACTGGGCCAAGCTGCAGATTGACGGCGGCCACCTGCGCAAGCTCGACAAGGCCTTGCTGCCCAACCTGAAGAACCTGGACCCCGCCGTGCAGGCGCAGCTGGGCCGCATGGACCCAGGCAACGACTACATGGTCAACTGGCTGTGGGGCTTTACCACGGTGGGCATCAATGTGGACAAGGTCAAGGCCGCGCTAGGCAGCACGCCCATGCCCGACAACGTGTGGGACCTGGTCTTCAAGCCCGAGTACATCAGCAAGGTCAAGAGCTGCGGCGTGAGCTTTCTGGATTCGGCCACCGAAGTGGTGCCCGCCGCGCTGCACTACCTGGGCAAGCCCCCCTTCAGCAAGGTGCCCAGCGATTACAGCGCCGCCAGCAACCTGCTCAAGTCGGTGCGGCAGCACATCACGCTGTTCAGCTCGTCGGGCTACATCAACGACATGGCCAACGGCTCGGTGTGCGTGGCCCTGGGCTGGAGCGGCGACATCAACATCGCCCGCCAGCGCGCCATTGACGGCAAGACCGGCCAGAACATCCAGGCCCTGATCCCCAAGAACGGCGGCCTGCTGTTCTTTGACGTGATGGTCATTCCCAACGACGCACCGCGCCCGGGCAACGCGCACAAATTCATCAACTACATCATGCGCCCCGAGGTGCACGCCGGCCTGACCAACAAGGTCTTCTACGCCAACCCCAACTCGGCGTCCAAGAAGTTTGTGAAGCCCGAAGTGGCCAGCAACCCCACGGTGTTCCTGTCGCCCGCCGACCTGGCCAAGATGGTGCCACCCGACTCACTCAACAACGATCTGCGCCGCCTGATGACGCGCACCTACACGTCGTTCAAGACGGGACTTTGACCGCAGGCCCGACCGCAAGACACCGCCCGACACCGCACCCATGGCTCCACCCACCAGCGCCAGCCCGCCCGCCAAGACGCAACCCGCGTTTTTGCAAATCCAGAACGTCGTCAAAGACTTCAACGGTTTCAAGGCCGTCAACAACGTCAGCCTGGACATCGCCAAGGGCGAGATCTTTGCGCTGCTGGGCAGCTCGGGCTGCGGCAAGAGCACGCTGCTGCGCATGCTGGGCGGGTTTGAAACACCCACCTCGGGCCGCATCATCCTGAACGGACAAGACCTGGCCGATCTGCCGCCCTATGAGCGGCCGATGAACATGATGTTCCAGAGCTACGCGCTGTTTCCGCATCTCAGTGTGTGGGAAAACATCGCCTTCGGGCTCAAGCGCGAAGGCCTGCCCAAGGACAAGATTGCCGAGCGTGTGGAAGCCAAGCTCAAGCTGGTGCAGCTCACCAAATACGCGCAGCGCAAACCGCACCAGTTGTCGGGCGGGCAACAGCAGCGCGTGGCTTTGGCACGCAGCCTGGCCAAGCAGCCGCAGATGCTGCTGCTGGACGAACCCCTGGGCGCGCTGGACAAGAAGCTGCGTGAAGAAACCCAGATCGAGCTCGTCAACATCATTGAATCGGTGGGCGTGACCTGCGTCATGGTCACGCACGACCAGGAAGAGGCCATGACCATGGCCAGCCGCATTGCCATCATGAGTGAAGGCAACTTCCTTCAGGTGGGTGCACCGGGTGATTTGTATGAGACCCCGGCCACACGCTTTGTGGCTGACTTCATCGGCAACGTCAACCTGATGGACGGCACGCTGGACGTGGACGACGCCGACCACTGCGTGGTGGGCTGTGCCGATTGCAAACACTACGTGGGCCACGGCATCACCGGCACCGCCGGCATGGCGGTCAGCGTGGCGCTGCGGCCCGAAAAAATCACCCTGTCCAGCACCAAGCCCGAAGGTGACTTCAACCAGGTCAGTGGTGTCATCAAGGAACTGGCCTACTTCGGCAGCTTCACGGTCTTCCGCCTGCAACTGGCCAGCGGCGCCCTGCTGAAGGTGAGCGTGGCCAACACGCAGCGCCACCGCGACCACGACTTCACCTGGGGTGACACCGTGTGGGCGCACTGGGCCGATTCTTCCCATGTGGTGCTGACTCAATGAGCCTGCAGCCCGACACAAGCCTGGTGGCATGAACCGGCTCAAGCACCTCTTCAGCGGCCGCGGTCTGGTGATCGCGCTGCCGTTTGCCTTCTTGCTGCTGTTTTTTTTGCTGCCGTTTCTCATCGTCGGCAAGATCAGCGTGTCAGAGATGGAGAACGTGCTCTTCAAAGACGTCTTCAGCTACAAGGAAGGTGTGCTGGCGCTGTCGCTCAAGCTCAGCAACTACATCTTCATCACCGAAGACTCGCTGTACTTCAAGACCTACCTGGCCAGCCTCAAGTACGCAGCAGCCACCACGGTGTTTTGCCTGGTCATCGGTTACCCCTTTGCCTATTTCATGGCGCGCGCCAAGCCCACCGTGCAGCCCGCGCTGCTGATGCTGGTGATGTTGCCTTTCTGGACGAGTTTTTTGCTGCGTGTCTACGCCTGGCGCGGCCTGCTCACTGAAGGCGGCTGGGTGGCCGAACTCATCGTGGGCCTGGGGCTCGACCAGGTGCTGCTGGCCCTGGGCGCCATCAGCGCACCCGGCAAGCTCATGCACACGCCGTTTTCACTGGTGCTGGGCATGACCTACACCTTNNCCTGCCCTTCATGATCCTGCCGCTCTTTGGCAACCTGGCCAAGATGGACTTGCGCCTGCTTGAGGCCGCAGCCGATCTGGGTGCCACGCCCTGGACCGCGTTCTGGAAGATCACCGTGCCGCTATCCAAGGCCGGCATCATTGCCGGCAGCATGCTGGTGTTTATTCCCTGTGTGGGCGAGTTCGTGATTCCTGAATTGCTGGGCGGCCCAGAGACGCTGATGATCGGCCGCGTGCTGTGGGACGAGTTCTTCAGCAACAACGACTGGCCCATGGCCAGCAGCGTGGCGGTGGTGATGGTGCTGCTCATCATCGTGCCGCTGGCCATCTTCAACAAATACCAGGCCGAAGCGCAGGAGCAGCGCAAATGATGCCGCCACGCGCTGCGCTTTCGCGGGGGTCCATTTGAAGGCCGCACAACTGCACCGCTGGTTTGGCCAGGGCTGGCTGGGCCTGGGCTACATCTTCCTGTACGTGCCCATCGTGGCGCTGGTCATCTACAGCTTCAACGACTCACCTCTGCCCAACGTCTGGCGTGGTTTCACGCTCAAGTGGTATGCCGGCCTTGTGAACGACGGCGAAATGCTGGCCGGCCTGTGGCTGAGCCTGAAGATCGCCTTTCTCACCGCCTGCGGCTCGGTGGTGCTGGGCACCTTTGCCGCGTTTGCGCTGGTCAAGTACAAGCGTTTCTTCGGCCGCACCATGTTCTCGGGCATGGTCAATGCACCGCTGGTGATGCCCGAAGTGGTGGTGGGTTTGTCGCTGCTGCTGATGCTGGTGAGCGTGCAACGCGCTCTGGGTTTCCCAGAGCGCGGCATGGTCACCATCTGGTTGGGGCACTTGTTGCTTGGCATGGCCTATGCCGCCGTCATCGTGCAGTCGCGCCTGCAAGACATGAACCCACAGCTTGAAGAAGCCGCCATGGACCTGGGCGCCAAGCCGCACCAGGTGTTCTGGCTGGTGACGCTGCCTCTTATTGCGCAAAGCCTGCTGTCGGCCTGGCTGCTGACCTTCACCATTTCGCTGGACGACGTGGTGCTGTCGGCCTTCTTGTCGGGCCCGGGCTCCACCACCATGCCGCTGGTGATCTTTTCGCGCGCCCGCCTGGGCCTCAACCCCAGCGTCAACGCCGTGGCCACGCTCATCATTGCCATCGTGGCCGTGGGTGTGGTGGCCACCAGCTATTTCATCGCCCGCGCCGAGCGCCGACGCCAGCGCGAAATGTCGGCCGCCAACCGCGCCTGAAACCCCGCACACCCAAACTCAAGATCGCACAAGGAGAACTCCGATGAAGCTGTCCCACCCCACCGCCCTGGTCATTGCCCTCGTGGCCGCGTTTCCGGCCGCTGCGCAAGGCAGCGACGAACTGCTCAAAGAAGTGCGGGCCCTGCGTGACCGCATCGCCGAGCTTGAAAAAAAGCTCGGCAGCACGCCGTCCGCACCCGCTGCCGCAGCACCTGCGGNNCCGCTGGGCAGTGGGGCATGACACCCGAGCAGGCGCGTGAGCTCAACCGCATCGCCATCAAGACCGAGTCGCTGCAAGACAACTTTGCCGACCAGGGCTTCAAGGGCCTGAAGATCACGGGCCAGATGGACCCGACCTACATCTACAACAAGCGCCAGAGCAACGCCGGCTTTGTGTTCCTGAACAACGGTGGCGCGCGCTACACCTACGACAACTCCTACTTCGGCTTGGCGCTGATCGACTTCGACAAGGAAACCGAAAGCGGCACCAAGTGGAAGCTGACCCTCGCCCCTGAGCGCGGCACGGGCTCACTCATCAACGGGGGCTCCATCATTCATGAAGCTTCGGTGTCGATTCCGCTGTCAGACCTGAAGACCCGGCTGTGGCTAGGCCAGATCCCCGACTGGACCGGCTACGAGCTCACCATGCCCGTGGGCAACAAGCTCATCACGCACAACCTGCTGTTCGACTTTATGGCGCCCACGGCCTACACCGGCGCGGTGCTCGACGTGGCCAGCGGCAAGTGGTGGGTGCGCGCCGGCCTGGCCAACTTCAACACGGCCCGCAACACNNTCAAGAACAGCACGCCGGTGCTCATTTACCGCGTGGACTATTCCAAGGGTGAATTCGACGGCTTCGGTTTCAGCGGCCTGCATGGCAAGGCGCCCAACTTTGCTGCCGACGGTACCTATTCCAGAGACACCGGCATGCTTGACACCAACGGCGACCCGATCTTTGAAGATGTGGGCTTTGCCGGCGCTGGCAAGAGCACGTCCGTGCACCTGCTGGAAGCCGACGCCTACTACATCCGTGGTGACTGGTCCTTGTACGGCCAGGCCAGCTACGGCCAGCAGCAGCGCGCGGCTATCTTCAATAGCGACGGTGAACTGCGCAACGCCAAGTGGTGGGGTGTGTCGGCCATGGCGGCCTACAAGATCACGCCGCGCCTGGAAGCCATGGTGCGCGCCGACTACGTCAACAACACCACCAACGGCGGCGGCCTGCTGGGCTACAGCTACGACGACGGCATCAACGGCATAGGCCGCGGCCTGCTGGCTGATGGCAGGGTTGCCAAGGGCGACGGCACGGGCACCAACCGCTATGCGTTGAGCCTGGGCATGAGCTACCGCGTGGACGAAAACACCGTCTTCAAGGCCGAGTACCGCCTGGACGCCGCCAGCCAGCCGGTGTTTGCCAACCCCAGCGCCAGCACCTTTACCAAGACCAACCACTTGCTGGGTGCGTCCATGGTGGTGAGCTTCTGACGCTGCAAACTCTTGATCCACTCCAAGGCGGGCAGGAGGTTTCCTGCCCGCCTTGTCACTTGAGGCCTGCACCATGAGCAGCAACGTCAGCAGCGCAAACGCCACCTGGCACGACAAGGCCTGCGCCTTGAAGATCGACGGCCGCATGGTGATAGACGGCCAGCGCCGCAGCAGCGCCAGCGGTGAGACCTTTGCCTGCATCTCGCCCATCGACGGCCGTGTGCTGGGTGACGTGGCGCGTGGTGCCTTGCCCGACATAGACGCCGCCGTGGCCAGCGCGCGCGCTGCGTTTGACAGCGGCCGCTGGGCCGGCAAACCACCCGCCGTGCGCAAACGCCTGCTGCTGCGTTTTGCCGACAAGATACTGGCCGCCAAAGAAGAACTGGCGCTGCTGGAAACCTTGGACATGGGCAAGCCCATTCAGTACGCGCTGAGCGTGGACGTGCCCAGCACGGCGCGCTGCATCGCCTGGTACGCCGAGGCCGTGGACAAGGTCTACGACGAAATTGCGCCCACCGGCCGCAACGCGCTGGCACTCATCACGCGTGAGGCGATGGGTGTGATAGGCGCCATCGTGCCCTGGAACTACCCCATGATCATGGCCGCCTGGAAGCTGGGGCCGGCGCTGGCGGCGGGCAATTCGGTGGTGCTCAAACCAAGTGAAAAGAGCCCGCTCACTGCGCTGCGCCTGGCCGAGCTGGCCGTGGAAGCCGGCATCCCACCGGGTGTGTTCAACGTGGTGCCGGGCTACGGCTTTGAGGCCGGCGAAGCGCTGGCGCTGCACATGGACGTGGACGCCATCGGCTTTACCGGCAGCACCCGCACAGGCCGCCGCATGCTCGACTACGCCGGCCGCAGCAACCTCAAACGTGTCTACAACGAACTGGGCGGCAAGAGCGCCTTCATCGTCTTCAACGACTTTGCTGACATTGAGCGCGCCGCCAAAACCGTGGCCGGCAGCATGTTCTTCAACCAGGGCGAAAGCTGCAACGCCCCCAGCCGCGTGCTGGTGCACGAGAGCATTGCCGACGAGTTCACGCGCATCGTGGCCGCAGAAGCGCCGTTGTACGCCCCGGCCGACCCGCTGGACACGCGCACGGTGATGGGTGCGCTGGTAGACGACACACAGCTCGGCACCGTCATGGGCTACATCGAAGCCGGCCATGCCGAAGGCGCACGCTGTGTGGCCGGTGGCCAGCGTGTGCGCGCCGACACGGGCGGTTTCTACGTCGAGCCCACTGTGTTTGCCGGCGTCAGCAACAGCATGAAGATTGCGCGTGAAGAGATCTTCGGCCCGGTGCTGGGCATCATCAGCTTCAAGACCGAAGCGGAGGCGGTGCAAATGGCCAACGCCAGCAACTTTGGCCTGCAGGCCAGCGTGTGGAGCGACAACATCAACCGTGCCCACCGCGTGGCGCGGGCTCTGCGCGCCGGCACCGTGCATGTCAACCAGTACGACGAAGACGACATCACCGTGCCCTTTGGTGGCTTCAAGCAAAGTGGCAATGGCCGCGACAAGAGCCTGCACGCCTTTGACAAGTACACCGAGCTCAAGACCACCTGGCTGCGCATCGACGACGAAAGGGGCCCGCTATGAAGCATTCGCTGAACGAACAGATCCTGGCCCGCAAGGCCGCCGCCACACCGCGCGGCGTGGGTGTGATGGCGCCGTTTTTTGCCGAACGTGCCGAGGGCGCCGAACTGTGGGACGTGCAGGGCCGCCGCTTCATCGACTTTGCCGGCGGCATTGCGGTCATGAACGTGGGCCATGGCCACCCCAAGGTCAAAGCGGCCATCGCCGCGCAGCTGGAGCGCTTCACGCACACCTGCTACCAGGTCGTGCCTTATGAAAGTTATGTGACGCTGGCCGAGAAGATCAACCAGCTCACACCCGGCACGCACGCCAAGAAAACGGCGTTCTTTTCCACCGGCGCCGAAGCGGTGGAAAACGCCATAAAGATTGCACGCTCGTACACCAAACGCTCAGGTGTCATCGCCTTTGGTGGCGCCTTTCATGGTCGCAGCATGTTTGCTGTGGCGTTGACGGGCAAGGTCATGCCCTACAAGGCCGGTTTCGGGCCCTTCCCGCCCGAGATTTACCACGCGCCCTTTCCCTGCCACAGCACCAGCCTGGCCGAAGTGAAGAAGGCGGTGCAGCACATCTTCAAGGCCGACATTGAAGCCAGCCGCGTGGCGGCCATCATCTTTGAGCCCGTGCAGGGTGAAGGTGGCTTCAACGTCATACAGGCCGAGGCGGTGTTGTGGCTGCGTGAGCTGTGCAACGAACACGGCATCGTGCTCGTTGCCGACGAGGTGCAGACCGGCTTTGGCCGCACCGGCAAGCTGTATGCGATGGAGCACTTTGGCGTGCTGCCAGACATCATCATCAGCGCCAAGAGCCTGGCCGCGGGCATGCCGCTGTCGGCCGTGACCGGCAGCGCCGAGATCATGGACGCACCTGCGCCGGGCGGCCTGGGCGGCACCTATGCCGGCAACCCGCTGGCCATTGCCGCCGCGCTGGCGGTGGTGGAAGTGATGCAGCAAGAAAACCTGCCCGAACGCGGCGCCATGCTGGGTGAGCAGCTCAAGTCCATGCTGGATGCGATGCGGCCCCAGGTGCCACACATCGCCGACGTGCGTGGCCTGGGTGCCATGGTGGCGGTGGAGTTCAACCAGCCCGGTACTGACACGCCCGACCCCGATTTCACCAAGCGCGTGCAGGCTGCTGCACTGGCAGGCGGCTTGATCCTTCTGAGCTGCGGCGTCAACGCCAACGTGCTGCGCTTCCTGTTCCCGTTGACCGTGAGCCAGGCCGTGTTTGACGAAGCGCTGGGCCTGCTGCGCCAAGCCCTGACCACGGCCTGATCGCACCAGAAACCGCAGACCCCATGAGCGACCTCCAGCAACGCCTGCAAGGCGCAGGCGTGCACACGCTGCTTGTGCAGTTCACCGACGTGCACGGCGTGGCCAAGGGCAAGCTCGTGCCACTGGCGCACCTGAACGACGTGCTTGGCCTGGGCGCGGGATTTGCTGGCCCCTCCATCTGGGGCACGGGCCTGCCGCGCACAGGGCCACGCTCCGAGTACTACGCGCGCGGTGACGCCAGCACCGTGATGCCCCTGCCCTGGCTGCCCGGCGTGGCACGCATCGTGGGCGACGGCTTTGTAGCCGGCCAGCCCTTTGACGCCTGCCCGCGCCAGGTGCTGCACCGTGCGCTGGCGCGGCTGGCCGACCGTGGCTGGCAGTTGCGCACGGGCATCGAGCCCGAGTTCTTTCTTCTCAAGCGTGATGCACAAGGCCAGTGGCTGCCGGCCGATGGCGACGACCGCCTGGACAAGCCGTCGTATGAC
>CXWL01006970.1_pt1 | contig 10702 bp, 10 predicted proteins | sample 590931 | NCBI WGS metagenome assembly CXWL01 (sample SAMEA3498368, study PRJEB10139) | groundwater metagenome | biome: water well; material: biofilm material | place: Germany | collected 2015-04-27 | reverse complement strand
CCTACTAACATACAACCCAACAACACCACCTGTATCCTCAGCCATAACTTCATAGCCATCTTCTCTCCTTTGTGGTTTTAATTTTCTTACCAACCCTTTCTAAAAAAGGCACTTAATTCTTACAACTTCGCTTCTTCTTGTACTTATACTTTTTCCAAGCATTACTATAATACATCGCTACGCAAAAACAGCAAACTTAGATACGATAAAAATTAATCAAGCTGATGCCTGAGTCATTTTTTTTCGGTATACAAAGTAGTAGTAACCACCTCCTCCAACCACAAGTAACGCAAGAATAATTTCCATCATGCCGAAACCTCCACCATGACTACCATGTCCTCCACCTTTACCAACGTTTAGAGGAATACTCACAACCGTTTTCATATTGCCAGAGCCATCATCTTTTTCCAATAAAATATTGTATTTCGCCCGTTCAGGCAGATTAGTAGCGATTACAATAATGCCGGAATTATGAACCATAGGCGCCAAATAATAATTGTCATGCTCCATCGCACCATGTGTCGGATCAACATGTTTATCACCGACATGTGAACCATGATNNCCACCTTGTTTACTGGTGGCGCCGTGTGCGCCATGCCCTTCTTTTACAACCCGAATCGCTAACGGAATATCGCGCGCTTCATGTGGTAATTCAATGGTCAAATTTACCTTACCAGGATTCGGCAAATTCTCGCAAAATGAATGCATGGGCGGCAAATCACCTTCTGGTACTTCATAAGCACTGAAGGTAACAGGAAACTCCCCTGTTTTGATCGAACAGCCACCTGCATCGTGGTGACCTTCATGCGCAAGCATTAATTGCGCATAAGCAGGCAACGCAAGAAAANNTCTAAACTCATGACACATTACCAAAGCAAATGAAATATTGTCTAACAAAATCAACCGATGATTGTATACCAAAAGAAAAAGAATATCGAAATGAAAATTTAAGTCGCTAAAATTTTTTCAGATGCAAACCTCCTACAGCAAAAAAACACCCGCTATTTGCTGCTAATTACATAAGGATAGCCTTTCATCCAACAATTCAATCCAATGCTTAACCGGCCGTGCCGCTTGATTGCGTAAATGCATCAGGCAACCAATATTGGCAGTCGCAATCTGCTCAGGCTGGCCTGACTCTAAAGCGGTTACTTTATTGCTCAATAGCTTTTGTGAAAGCTGTGGCTGTAGAATTGAATAGGTACCCGCTGAACCACAACATAAATGTGCGTCTGGAACGTATGACAAATCAAATCCCGCAGCACACATGATCTCTTCGACTACACCACGAATCCGCATGCCATGCTGCAAGGTACAGGGTGAATGAAAAGCCAGTTTCATTTTTTGATGATCTGGAAGCGATTGTGTTGCAAATTTCTCTTTCAGTTTCTCTAACTCAAGATACACTATCTCACTGATATCTCTCGAAATTCCTGAAATTTTTTTCGCTTTCAGAGTATAAGCAGGATCATGCTGTAGCAAATGACCATATTCTTTCACGGTTACCCCACAACCGCTGGCATTCACTACAATAGCTTCAACATTGTTTTGCTGCACCCAAGGCCACCATGCGTCAATGTTGCGTCGCATATAATCCAAACCATCTGACTGTGCATTTAAATGATAGGCAACCGCACCGCAACAACCCGTTCGATCCGCTTTAATTAAAGTAATTCCTAGATAATCCAATACTCGCGCCGTAGCAATGTTGATGTTAGGAGCTAATGCAGGTTGTACACAGCCATCCAGAATCAACATCTTACGTGCATGATTTGTCACAGGCCATGTATGATTTGAACGCGAGGAAATAGGCACAGCTTCCTGCAATTTTCTGGGCAGCAGTGGACTTAATATTTGCGCGGTCTTTAATAACGTATTGAATAATCGTGGATTGGGTAATACTTTGACCAAAGCATAACGCATCACACCGGAAAGTGTATCTCGTTTGACTTGTTTCTCAATAATGCCACGGCCGATATCTACCAAAGCACCATAACGCACTCCTGATGGACAAGTTGTTTCACAAGCACGGCATGTCAAACAACGATCCAAATGCGAAAGTGTTTTTTTTGTTACCGGCTGCCCCTCGAGCATCTGCTTGATCAGATAAATACGCCCACGCGGACTATCCAATTCATCGCCCAAAATTTGATAAGTTGGGCAGGTTGCAAGACAAAAACCGCAATGCACACAACTACGTAGTATTGCATCCGCTTCCTGACCTTGCGGTGTATCTTTTATGAAATCAGCGAGTTTTGTTTGCATTTACAGTTCTGGATAAAATCTCCCAGGATTAAGAATCCCGGCCGGATCAAATTTTTCTTTTAATGTGCGATGTATTTTCAAAATTGTTGGACTGAGTGGATGAAAAACACCATTACTTACTGAATGACTACGAAACAAAGTTGCATGACCACCGGCGTTTTCTGCAACTCGATATATCAACTGACTATCGTCTTCAGAATCACATACCAGCCAACGTAAGCCGCCATTCCATTCTATCAATTGATCACCGAAAAGAGACAAAGGAGCTGTATTTGATGCAATTGACAAGCGCCATAAATTCTTATTTTTGTTTATTTGAAAAAAGCGATCGGTTTGCTCACGAATCGATCGCCAAAATAACGCGCCTTCTTCTCCTTGCAATTCTTCCCCACCTAATTTCAACCGGGTCGCTTTAACAGCGGATTCAACACCCGATATTCTGAAAAACAATGTATTGTTTCGATAGCAAGTTGCAGATATGGGTAATGATTGTCCTGCCCATCGATTCATTTTATCTATCGCAGCTTTTTCGTCAATCGACATACAAAATGTCATCTCAGCAGCAGGCTTTGGTAGTACTTTAAAAGATATTTCCAGCAACAAACCCAACGTACCCAGTGCTCCCACCATCAAACGCGATACATCATAACCTGCGACATTCTTCATGACTCGTCCGCCAAAATGCAAATCCTCGCCTTTACCGTTGAGCATCCTAACTCCCAGTACAAAATCACGTACCGATCCGGTAGTAGCTCGTCTGGGTCCAGACAATCCAGTCGCAATGCATCCACCCAAGGTAGCAAACACACCAAAATGAGGCGGTTCAAACGCCAACATTTGCCCTTGTTGTTCCAATGCTGCTTCAAGCTCGCTCAGACGAGTACCCGCTCGCGCGGTCACTACCAATTCAGCCGGATCATAGTCCACAATGCCACAATAAACCGTTGCATCCACGGGTGTAGTATATTGAACCGACGTTGCATTACCATAAAATTGCTTAGTATTTCCACCATGAATACGTAGCGGTGTTTTGTTTTCGGCAGCAGTACAAATTATTTCTTGATATTGATTAATAACAGCTTGCATGGTTTAGAAGGCGCTTAAAACCTGGGTAAATAAGAAAACTTATCCGTACCTTGGTGTACATGCATTGCACCCAATTCCGCACAACGATGCAATGCCGGGACAGCTTTCCCTGGATTCAGCAACCCCAATGGATCAAATGCAGCTTTGACAGCATGAAACATCGCCAACTCCGCATTACCAAATTGCATGCACATTTGATTAATTTTTTCTATTCCCACGCCGTGCTCTCCAGTAATAGTACCCCCCGCATGAATACACATCTCGAGTATCCTGGAGCCAAACTCTTCTGTTTTCTCCAACTCCCCTGGCTGATTAGCATCATATAAAATCAATGGATGTAAGTTACCATCACCCGCATGAAATACATTCATACAGCGTAATCCATACTCCTGAGATAATTTTTCGATCCCCTGCAGCACTTCTGCCAGTCGCTTACGTGGAATCGTCCCGTCCATACAGTAGTAATCTGGCGAAACCCTTCCAGCTGCGGGAAAAGCTGCTTTTCGCCCGGCCCAAAAACTTAATCGGTCAAGATCATTTTGAGATGTGCTGATTCGCGTTGCACCACTCAGTTTCATAATACGTTGAATGCATGCAATTTCATCCGCCACTTCTTCAACATTACCATCTGACTCACACAACAAGATTGCCGCCGCATTTAAGTCATAGCCTATGTGTAAAAACTCTTCAACCGCATGAATGGTAATTTTATCCATCATTTCCATACCTGCTGGAATTATTCCAGCACCGATCACATCGGCCACTGCCTGGGCTGCTTTATGCACATCATCAAACGACGACATTACCAATTGGGCTTTTTGCGGCAATGGAATCAATTTCACAACAATTTCTGTAACGATCCCAAGCATTCCCTCNNCAACACTCGCAATTTGAGAATATTATGCACAGTCAAACCATACTTCAAACAATGCACCCCGCCAGAATTTTCCGCTACATTCCCACCTATAGAGCACGCAATTTGTGAAGAAGGATCTGGTGCATAATACAAACCATAAGGTTTCGCCGCTTCGCTGATTGCAAGATTTCTAACGCCCGGCTGTACATAGGCCAATCTGGCTAATGGATCAATCGACCGAATTTGATTCAATTTCGTCAAAGACAGCAACACACCCGCAGTATGCGGCAAAGCTCCCCCGGATAGACCTGTACCGGCACCCCTTGCAACAACTGGTGTCTGGGTTGCATGACACAGTTGCAAAACTTGAATGATTTGCGCTTCCGTATGCGGCAATACCACTACCCGAGGTAATTGCTTGTAAGCCGATAGACCATCGCACTCATAGGGCCTAAGATCTTCATCACTATATAGCACCGATTCAGTCGGCAGGATAGCTTGTAGACCCTGAATCAGTTGCTCACGTAACATAAATACTATTTTGAAGGTTTCTGAATTTCATGATTGGACAGTATTTCCAACATTTTTATTATCGCGGAATTATCCCATTTTGCACCACCATGTGCGAGGCAGCCTGCAAATAGTTCACGAACCATAGCTGTATTGGGTAAACTCACTCCCAATGATGATGCGCTTTCCAGTGCAATATTTAGATCTTTATGATGTAATTCAACACGAAAACCCGGATTAAACTGCCGATTCAACATACGTTCGCCGTGTATTTCCAATGCTTTGGAAGCAGCAAAACCACCCATTAACGCTTGACGTACTTTATGTGGATCAGCTCCTGCTTTGGAAGCAAATAAAAGCGCCTCAGCGACCGCCTCAATGGTAATCGATACCAAAATCTGATTGGCAACTTTGCAAATTTGCCCTGCACCATTTTCACCAACATGTGTAATCGTTTTACCCATCAATTCGAATAGTGGTTTAACTGCAGCAAACGTCTTCACACTGGAACCCACCATAATAGTTAATGTGGCATCTTTAGCGCCAATATCACCGCCAGAAACTGGCGCGTCAACATAGTCATGCCCTAGTATTTTTATTTTTTGAGCGAATTTTTGCGTTTCTATAGGAGAAATCGAGCTCATGTCGATCACAATGCAGATTGAATCCTTGCGAGATTGCAATCCTTCAGCAATACCCTGATTACCAAACAGAACCATTTCCACATCGCGTGTATCGGGTAGCATGGTAAAAACGATTTCCGAACATGCCGCCACCTCTTTGGGTGACGCCATTAATTGACCACCTTGACAAATCAAATCTTCCGGTACACCACTACGCGAATGCAAAAACAATTTGTGTCCGGCTTTCATTAAATGCCCGGCCATCGGTTTACCCATAATTCCTAAACCAATAAAACCTAAATTTGCCATTACATTGAAATACCAATCATCAAAAATCAACTATAAAATAAAAAAAGCATCATCAGAAAATCTAAGTTTTGAAAAATCAATAGATAATTTCTGATTGATGCCTTCAAAGAGGGCATTCTACCATGCCACTTATCGCATAAAACTATGCCATCAAATCATTTCAATATCGCTATTCTTAAGTTTGCATGAACAGCCGTTCCGATTAGAAGCAACTTGAATTGCAGCAATTCCACCAGCACCATCTGAATCGTAATATAGTGCATCGATTGAATAGCTCAATATTGTCTTAACAATCCCTCATATCAATAAACAACAAGTATTTAGAAAAAATTGCTATATTATTTCCAAGGTATTGAGAGATAGCGTAAAACCTTGTACATTAAATCGTTGTGAGCCACCCAACCAGTTCTAAGGCATGCATGACCTTGATAAATAAAATATTTCCAGCCTCTTTACATTCTGTCTTTCTATGCTTCTTAATCACTATCTTTGTGCTTCTCAGCGGTTGTCAAACGATATTACCAAGCTATTTTTCTGGATCTCGATTACCTGTTCCCAAAACGAAACCACCATTACAACATCTAGCCCAATCGCCTCGAATGCCTTTGGCGACTCATGAATTCACTTTTGACGCTACCCGTGATGATGTTGTAGGAAGATTACAGATTGTTCAAGCCAAAGAAGAAGATACGCTTTCTGATATCGCACGACGCTTTAATTTGGGTTTAGAAGAAATACTGCATGCCAATCCTAATGTAGATCCATGGTTACCCGGCGAAGGTACACCCATTATTATTCCAACCGAATTTGTGTTACCCAATGCGCCACGAGAAGGTGTCGTAATAAATCTTGCGGCTATGCGCCTATTTTATTTTCCCAAAGCTAAATCGGGTAAATCGCAAAAAGTCATTACACACCCGGTTGGTATCGGTCGTGTCGAATGGAAAACACCGGAAGGCCTAACAAGAGTTACAGCCAAGGAGGCTAATCCTTCTTGGATTCCTCCAGAATCCATCCGTAAAGAACACGCTGCCAATGGAGACCCACTTCCTGCCGTTGTTAAACCTGGCCCTGATAATCCGATGGGAACACATGTTTTAAGATTGGGATGGCCAAGTTACGCCATTCATGGTACCAACAAACCACCCAGTGTTGGCTTGCGAGGTAGTCATGGCTGTCTACGCATGTATCCAGAAGACATCGCACGAATTTTTAAAGAAATTCCTGTTGGTACCCCTGTTCGTATCGTTAATCAACCTCGACTACTCGGCTGGCGAGACCATACACTTTATCTTCAAGTATATCCGACCTTGGAAGATGACAAACGCAATCACAATACACTACTTCATGCATCTTTGACGCGCATACCTATGACACAGAAAGCGAAACTCAGTGGTCGAAAACAAACCAAAATCAATACGGTATTACTGCGAGAAGCAACACTTAATCCTAGAGGCGTAGCCATACCTGTTAGCAATTCGAATATCACCCTACAAAAACATATTGATAGCGCAATACCTACATTGAATGTACTTCCATTTAATGCAAATTGGGATGGCGATAATAATCAGTATCTTACAGCAGCAGAAGTAATACAGCACATCAATGAAAAATCGGAACAGAATCGTTAAATTTACCAAAGCGTTTAAATCAAATCTAAACCGACAAACTGTCTGAGCTAGTACATATATCACCAACAGGAAGAGTCAGCTCATGCAATGTGAATCAAGAAAAATAGCCTCTGGAAAACTCGGGGTGATTCACCGTGATCAAACTATACCAGTTTAATTAACATCATGATGAATCCGATAATAATCAACATGATAAAAACAAAATTTATCCAATCCGAAGAAGTTCCTTTAGGGCTATTTTTTACCCTATCGATTACCCCCGGAAGCAATACTATAATAAAAACAACCAATGCCAATGCCGAAACGATTTGCATCCATTCCATGCTGATCTTTCCTTTCGTGAATATTCAATAAAAAACCCGGTTTAAACCGGGTTTTTTATTGTTAAAACCAACTAACAATCAATCATCGTTGCCCATAATCCCAAGTATTTGCAGCAAGCTAACAAAGATATTAAATATGGTCATATAAAGGCCAATCGTTGCTAATACATAATTAGTTTCTCCACCGTTAACGATCCGACTGGTGTCATACAAAATAAAACCACTCATGATCATGATAACTACTGCGGAAATGGCTAACGACATCGCAGGTATTTGCAAGAATATATTAGCTACTGCAGCCAATAACACCATTAAAAAACCTACCATCAGGAAGCCACCCAAAAAGCTGAAATCCTTCTTCGAAATCAGTGCATAAGCAGACAGCCCGATGAATATTACGCCTGTACCTGCTAGCGACAAGGTAATGATATTAGAGCCATTAGGTAACGCAGCATATTGGCTCAATATAGGTCCTAAACCGAAACCAAGCAGTCCGGTAACCAGAAAAACGATCCCGATACCTGCAGTTGAATTAGCAAAGCGCGGCAATATGAACATAGCGATTACCATTGCGCCAATTACAGAAATCAAATAGGTCATGGGTGGCATTTTCAAAAACATAGATAGTGCTGCGGTGAAAGCACTAAATAACAGCGTCAAAGCCAATAACATGTAGGTATTGCGTAGTACCTTGTTGGTTTCCAGAACCGATGAGGTTCTTTGCGTAACCGTTGAGTATTGTTGATTCATGTTGTAATAACCTCCCAAATTAATTATACAAACTTCGAACTATTCCAACAGGTCTATGACCAGCCATTACAAACCATAGTTCAAACTTACCTCGTTAATGTATAGCCTTCTACAAAACATTTCAAGTTTCTGATTATTATTATAAGTTATTTCTCTATAATTTGAGTCAGGGTAAAATTGTACACTAAAAAAAACCCTCCTCGTTCAACCAAGGTCATATTTAAATTAGCTGCTGCGTTGTCAAAATTAGCAATTCCTGAATAATTAATGCGCTTTTCACCAATTAAAGAAAATGCACTGGCCGTACGAGAAAAGTTTATTTCCTGTATAGACCGGAAGCGCCCTAATTTTTTGTATTGCTCCATGAGCTTATCTAACTGTTCATCTAAGATATTTTGCTTAGCCTCGGGTGCGAGATGTATCAATAGCGTGTCTTTCTGCCAATTGGAGATCTCACTGAGTATTTGTGTGATCGCAGGTTGGGCACTTTTATCATAAAAATCTTTTTCGCGACCAGTATGAAAATAAAGCATCGCCATCACAGTCACTAAAATAGCGATAATAATTCTTAATACTTGGATAGGCATAATAGGGTAATTATAAAATTATTGACTACAATTCATTTTCTTTCCAGAGATCATAATGCAATGAATCCTTGGGGGGCGCTATGCCGAAATGCTGGTAAGTTATAGACGTAGCCACTCGACCTCGCGGAGTTCGTTTGAGGAAGCCCTGTTGTATTAAATAAGGTTCCAATACGTCTTCGATGGTATCGCGTTCTTCGCTAATAGCCGCTGAAAGATTGTCCACACCGACCGGGCCACCCGAGAACTTTTCCAATACGGTGAGTAACAGTTTTCGATCCATGACATCCAAACCTATTTTATCAACATCGAGCATGTCTAAAGCTGCATCGGCCACCGTACGAGTCACATGACCATCCGATTTAACTTCAGCAAAATCCCGTACACGGCGCAACAAGCGATTGGCAATACGGGGAGTCCCTCGTGATCTGCGCGCAATTTCGAATGCACCATCGGGTGAAATATTCACTTCCAATAAGCCTGCAGAACGTATCACGATTTTGGTTAGCTCTTCGGGGGTATAAAATTCGAGACGCGAAATAATACCAAATCGATCCCGTAATGGATTCGTCAGCATGCCTGCACGAGTCGTTGCACCAATCAAAGTAAACGGAGGCAAATCGAGCTTTACGGAACGGGCAGCAGGGCCTTCGCCAATCATGATATCCAGTTGATAATCTTCCAGCGCCGGATAAAGAATTTCTTCCACCACTGGTGAAAGCCGATGAATCTCATCAATAAACAAAATATCATTTGATTCCAAGTTTGTCAGCAGTGCCGCCAAATCACCAGCGCGTTCCAGAACCGGACCCGATGTTTGGCGCAAACTAACTCCCATTTCTTTGGCAATAATATGCGCAAGCGTTGTTTTGCCCAAACCAGGTGGGCCAAATAGCAGAACATGATCAAGCGCTTCGCGGCGATTTCTTGCCGCTTGGATGAAAATTTCTAACTGCTCGCGAATTTTCTCTTGACCGACATATTCTTCCAAGTACTTGGGGCGCAATGCGCGTTCTAGCACTTCTTCCTGCGTGGAGGAGGTTGCTGCGGCAATAAGACGGTCTGTTTCTATCATGCGATCAATTTCCCGTTACTTCTTTTTTTCTTTCGATAATAGCTGCAGAGCCTGGCGTATGCCATCAGATACGGTTGTATTGGCAGGAATTTGTTTAACTGCCCAGTTTGCTTCACGCTCACTGTAGCCTAATGATAACAATGCATTTAATACATCACTGCTATGCGGTATAGCGATAGATTGATCGAACGTCATTCCTGCTAGATTCAATTTATCGCGTAGTTCCAGCAGCAAGCGTTCGGCAGTTTTCTTGCCAATGCCTGGGACTCTCGTCAAAAGCGCTCCATCTTGTGCAGCAACCGCTTGCTGTAAATCGAGTACACTCAAACCGGATAAAAGTGACAAAGCCGTTCTTGCTCCGATTCCAGAAATTTTGATGAGTTGACGAAAAACTTGCCGCTCCATTTCGGTTGCAAAACCAAATAGCAAGTGGGCATCTTCACGAATAATCAAATGGGTATGTAGTGTTACATGAGCACCAATCGCAGGGAGATCATAAAACGTGCTCATTGGCACATCAACCTCATAACTAACCCCCTGAATGTTCAACAACACTTGGGGTGGGCGCTTTTCCAACAAGATTCCTGTAAGTCGCCCGATCATACTAAGCGTCCCCGTTTCATGCGATAGCTTCCGAGCGCAGCAACCTTCCCAAGGCCAAATCCACCATGCGCATGACAAATTGCACAA
>CXWL01002098.1_pt1 | contig 10703 bp, 8 predicted proteins | sample 590931 | NCBI WGS metagenome assembly CXWL01 (sample SAMEA3498368, study PRJEB10139) | groundwater metagenome | biome: water well; material: biofilm material | place: Germany | collected 2015-04-27 | reverse complement strand
TCCCGATGGTCGGTCCGATTTCCGTGCTGGAATCGACCACGAAATGGTTCGAGGAAAACTCCTTCGTAAAGACCGCCACGACCCGATCAGCGATTTTTTCCTCGATCGTTGTCGACGCCTTCAGGCGGATCAGAAGCTTGTTATCCTGACCAAACTCTTGCAGCTCGGCATTGCCAAGGCCGTTCGCCTCCAAGACTTTTCTCGCCTCGTCGATCCGGATCGGTTGGTCGAACTTCAACTGCACCGCAGTCCCGCCGGAGAAATCGATACCGAGGTTCGCCGCCCCCCTGCCAATCTGAATGAGCGCAATAATTCCCAGCAGCACCATGATACCGGAAAAGAGAAAAGCCCAACGGCGCTTCCCCATGAAATCAATACTAGTTTTCCCAAGAATCTCTAACATGCCGGCTCCTTCGAACTAGATGCTTAACTGTCCCACTTTGTGTCGTTGATTCAAAAGGTCAAAAATGACCTTGGTGCCGATCAATGCCGTAAACAGATTGATCCCGATTCCGAGACACAAGGTTACGGCAAACCCTTTGATCGGCCCCGTGCCGAAGAGGAATAGCGCCACCCCCGTGATCAGGGTGGTCACGTGAGAGTCGACAATCGTCAGCAGCGCCTTGTCATATCCCCCGTCCACCGCCAGACGAACCGCTTTCCCCAGCCGCAACTCTTCACGAATACGCTCAAAAATTAAGACGTTTGAGTCGACGCCCATCCCGATTGTGAGCACGATTCCGGCGATCCCCGGCAAGGTCAGCGTGGCGTTCAGCGCAGAAAGGGCTCCGATCAGACACAAGAGGTTGAGCATCAGCGCAAAGTCCGCAATCACGCCGGACAGCCTGTAATACACGATCATGAAGATCACGACCATGGCGCCGGCAAACAGCGTGGCCTGAATGCCTTTTTCGATCGAATCCTTTCCCAGCGACGGACCAACCGTGAGGTCTTGAATGATCTTGAGCGGGGCAGGCAGGGCGCCGGCCCGGAGCACGATGGCCAAATCGTTCGCCTCTTGCATGGAAAAGTTTCCGGTGATTTGCGCGTGGCCCCCGGTAATCCGGTCCTGAATCACCGGCGCCGAGTAGATCGTATTATCGAGCACGACAGCCATTCGCTTTTTGATGTTGTCGCCCGTAATCCGTTCGAATTCCCGACCGCCCTTCCCATCGAATGTGATCGAGACGTAGGGATCGTTGAATTGACCGATCGAGACCTTTGCATCGTTCAACACATCGCCGGTCAACATGACCCGCTTTTTGACAAGATAAGGAATGCGGTATTCGCGGCCTGTGTCTTTATCGACACCCCGTTCGAAGAGGATCTGATCGCCTTCCGGCAATTTCCCCTCCACCTGTTTCAGCACATCCGCTTCTTTATCTTTCGGAATACGGGCAGGCAGATCGAACTTCGCCTGGTTGTCCTCATCGAGCATCTTAAATTCGAGCAACGCCGTCTCTTTAATCAGATCCCTGGCGCGCTTGGGCTCTTTGACACCGGGCAGCTGCACGACGATCTGCTTCAACCCCTGCCGCAGTACGATCGGTTCTGCCACGCCAAACTGGTCAATGCGGTTCCGGATCGTTTCCAATGCCTGGTTGATGGCTGAGTCTTTGATCCGCTTGCCCTCGGCCTCTCGCAGCTCCCACACCAGCTTATTGGCCGACCCGGCAGACTCCGTCTCGCTGAAGATCGGATAGTCATCGATCATCTTCTGGATCTGCGCCTTGAGTTCCCCGTTCTGGAACTGAATCGTGATCTGGGTCGGTCCCGTCCGCGCCACGGACTCCACGGGAATTTTCTTATCCAACAACACATCTTGAAGGGACACGACCGATCGATCGACGGCAATCTCGACCGCACGATCTTCGTCCACTTCCATGACGAGATGAATCCCGCCTTGGAGATCCAAGCCCAGGGTAATACCTTTGTTCGGCATCACCTGTTTCACCCACGCAGGCAACCCTTGATAGAGGGGCTGATAGGAGGGGATGAAAAAGATCACCGACAACACCACCACCAACGCCAACAATAGTAACCGCCCACCCACTTTTTTCATGTCGTCTGGTACCCCTTTATCCCGTGCGGACTACGAATCCTTATCCTTGTCTTTATCCTCGTCGTCGCCGCCGCGTAGCCGAGCAATCTGGTCCCGTTGTATCCGAATCTTTGTCGTATCGGCAATCTGCAATGTCACGGTTTCCTTCCCAAGATTTGATATGGTACCCCAGATACCGGACGCCGTGACCACCTTATCGCCCTTCTTCAGGGCCTCCAGCAACGACTTCTGCTGTTTCGAGCGTTTTTGCTGCGGCAAAATAACCAAGAAATAGAAAATGACGAAGATGAGCGCGAACGGAACGAGTGATAGGATTGTGCTGGTGGTGGACCCTCCCCCTGTTCCCCCTCCACCGAACAACTGGGCCATTACAACCGATTGCATAACCATACGAACTCCTTCTCAACAGTGTTAGCAGGCTGCGGAACCTTTCCCGCACCGCAAGCCTTCAATGGCCTGGAGATCTTAGGAAAAGCAAAATCCTCCATCAGGATGCTCAAAAAGGCCGTCCAGCAAGGCCGCAGCGAGCAAAGAGGCGAGGCGTACGCTTCGGTACGTTGAGCCTCTGAGCGATGCGAGAACGCCGCTGGCGGACTTTTTCAGCATCCTGCTAGTCCCCTCCGGCATGCCGATGCAAATCGACCTCCGCAGCTGAAACGTCCGCTGCAGCCAGGTCGCGGGACCGGTAAAACTCGTCCCGGAACGACCGTAGCGTCCCCTGTGCGATCGCAGTCCGCACTTGACCCATCAGGTCGGCGAAATACCAGAGATTGTGAATCGTGTTCAGTCTCGACGCCAGCATCTCTTTCATCTGAAAGAGATGATGCAGATAGGCGCGTGAATAGCGCGCGCAGACCGGGCAGCCGCAAGCCGGATCGATCGGCTGCTCATCCCGGACATACCGCGCTTGCTTGATCACCACTCGCCCGAAACTCGTAAAGAGCGACCCGGTCCGCCCATGGCGAGAAGGCACCACGCAATCGAACAGGTCGATCCCGCGCATGGCGCCCTCGATTAAATCCTCCGGCATCCCTACACCCATCAAGTACCGCGGCTTCGAAGCCGGCAGTTCCGGCACGGTCACATCCAGCATGCCATACATCTCTGCCTTCGACTCTCCCACCGAAAGCCCGCCGACCGCGTAGCCCTCGAAGCCAAGCCCGACGAGGTCGCGCGCCGAGGTCACACGAAGATCTGCATCCAACCCGCCCTGCACGATTCCAAAGAGGGCTTGATCCGTACGACGCCGACTGACCTGACAACGTTGCGCCCAGAGGGTAGTTCGTCGCACCGCATCGCGCACGACCTCTCTCTCAGCCGGCAAGGCCACACAGTGATCGAACGCCATCATGATATCGGCCCCCAACGCTTCTTCGATCTCGATGGCAGTCTCCGGCGTGATGAAATGTGTGGATCCATCGAGATGCGATTGGAAGCTCACGCCTTCGTCCGTCACCTTACACAGTTTCGCAAGGCTAAAAATCTGAAACCCTCCGCTGTCCGTCAAGATGGCTCCCGGCCAACCAGTGAACCGGTGCAAGCCACCCATTTCAGCCACGATCTTATGTCCAGGCCGCAGGTAGAGATGGTAGGCATTGTTCAGCATGAGACGAAAACCGAGCTGCTCTAAGTCGGCTGGATCGATTCCCTTTACCGGCCCCAAGGTGCCGACCGGCATGAAAGCCGGCGTGTCGATCTCGCCATGGGCGGTGCTGAGTCTCCCCAGCCGCGCACTCGTCTCACGATCCACTTGCTGAACTGAAAAATCCACAATCCCTCTTATTGCTACATCTGCTCCGGTGCGGAAATCCCGAGCACCCCGAGTCCATTCTTCAAGACCTGCTGGATCCCGCTCATCAACGCCAGTCTCGCCGCAGTCCGTTCCGGAGTCGGTACCTCCTTCTGAAGCCCTTCACCTGGAGCCAATCCGTCAGGCGTACCAACCAGCAGATCACGGTCCGCAGCGGGAGGCAGAATACGATGCTTATTATAAAATGTGTGGAGCAGCCCGGCTAACTGTTGAAGATAGTAGGTCATCCTGTGAGGCTCATAAGCCGCTGCACTGCCTTGTAGGACCGAGGGATAGGCAGAAAGCTTGCGAATCAGCCCCAACTCATCCGGGTCCGTCAATTGCGTCAAATCCGCCTCACGCGGCAGCGGGCAGGCGATGCCTCGCGCAGCCGCGACGCGCCAGAGACTGGCGATCCTGGCATGGGCATACTGCACATAGTACACGGGATTGTCGGACGACCGTTGCTTGGCCAGTTCCAAATCAAAGTCCAGATGCGAGTTAGAGTCGCGCATCAAGAAAAAGAACTTGGCTGCATCGGCCCCGACTTCATCGATGACTTCCCGCATCGTAATGAACTCGCCGGCCCGCTTCGACATCTCCACCTTTTTCCCGCCGCGCAACAAATTCACCATCTGGACCAGTACGACCTGAAGACGATCTTTCGGGTGCCCATAGGCCTGCACGACCGCTTGCATCCTGGGAATGTAGCCATGGTGATCCGCACCCCAGACGTCGATAAGGAGATCGTATCCGCGCTGTAACTTATCCTGGTGGTACGCGATATCGGATGCCAAGTACGTATACTCGCCGTCCTGTTTCCGCACGACACGATCCTTCTCGTCGCCGAATGCCGAGGAGCGAAACCACCAGGCGCCTTCCTGCTCAAATAGGAACTGTTGCGATTTCAATTCATCCAAGACCCGCTGAACAGCTCCTGAGTTCACGAGAGAGGCCTCGCTGAACCAGGACTCAAACTCGATCCCGAAGGACTTCAGATCTTCGCGAATCAATCTCAGCAATTCCTGGTTGGCGAACGTTCGACAGCGCTCCTCGACCTCTGTGGCTGCTCGTCCGGATAGTTCAGGCCCAAGCTGCTGCTTTACCAGCTCGGCCACGGCAGTGATGTAGGCCCCGTGATAGCCCTCCGCCGGAAATTCGACCGGCCTATCCGACAGTTCCTCATAGCGCGCGTAGACGGAGGCTCCCAACAATTTCATCTGCCTTCCGGCATCGTTAATATAGTATTCGCTCACGACGTCATACCCGACCGCCTTGAGCATGTTCGCGACCGCCTGCCCCACCGCCGCGCCACGCCCATGTCCCACATGCAACGGGCCCGTCGGATTGGCACTCACATACTCCACCAACACTCGACGCTGCTTCCCCAGCTCAGCCCGCCCGTAGGCCGGTCCCTCTATCTCGATTTCCCTGAGCACCTCTTGCCAGATGGCAGGCTTGACCGTGAGGTTGAGGAATCCTGGCCTGACGATCTCGACTCGGTCAAAGAGCTGCTCTCGCTGAGAAAGATTGTCGATGATAATTTGTGCGATATCGTGGGGCGCTCGTTGCTCGGACACCGCGAGAGACATAGCAACCGTCGAAGCTAAGTCTCCCCATTCAGGCCGTTTGGGAGTATCCAGACTCACCTGAGGCCAAACTTCTGTCTTCAGTTGGCCCTTCTTTTTGGCCCCATTGAGCGCTCCGATCAACGCGCTGGTGACCTTTTCCTGAACGACCCCGCTGGACAAGAAAATAGCTCCTAAGTCCTTACCAATGAAAGGGAAAATGAACTGGTCACTCTAGCATTACAGGATAGTCAGTGACAAGGCAGCCGGATAGGATTTTCTGCCTAGCCGCTGTCTCCTCGATGCGGACTATGCACTGTGCCACAAGATCGCCCTGCTGTATCTTGAGACAAGACTTCTCCTGACATCGGCTGACGTCGCTCCATGAACTGCAGAGACAGGGTGCGCCCTGCACCACAGAAACATGGGCGCCTTGAGGAGCCCAGCGATCGGGATCAGTCGGCCCAAACAATGCCACCGTATGCACGCCCATCAGCCCAGCCAGATGAGTGATGCCGGAATCCTGACCGACGTAGAGGCATGCCTGGGCTAATACCCCGGCGACGCTCAGAAGATCGAGCCCCTTCAAGATGATCGGGGGATCCCCACATAGTTGGAGAAGTCGATCGACCGGTTCTCGGTCAGCCGGCCCTTCTAGAATCACCGGAATCGCCCCAGACATCTGAACCGCAGTAACGACAGATGCGAGTATTTCAGACGCCACACACTTATGGATACTCCCGCTCCCAGGATGGAAGACGACTAGAGGCTGTTCGGTTGAGCAACCTGCCACTTCAAGACAGACTCGCCCGAGACGGAAAAGCGGTTCCGTTACCGTCAACAGAATATCTCCTGCATCGTCAGACGGCGCCTCATTGATCGCTTCAAGAAACCGGTCACGTTGATGTTTCGCCCGAATCGTAGCCGAAAATGGAGACCTCGCGATCACTTCACGGGCACCGACCGCTCTGAGTGTCTCGTTCAACTTGCCATCGAGATCCTCTGTCCAGGCAACGGCAAGGTCGCAATCCTCCAGCCAGGCCCGTATCTGACCCGTAACCAAGTCTGCACCGGCGAACAGATCTGCGCAATTTCGTCCCTGCACAGATGTCCAGGCGTCAACGATCCGGCATGCAAGGAGCAACTTTGTGACCTGCTCCTCTGCACAAAGCACCAGCCAATGGCTGGGGAAGCGGGTCCGCAAGCGAACCATGGCCGGAACTGCCAAGAGCACATCGCCAAGGCCGCCTGGATGGATCATCAAGATGGTCTTGCTCATGGTAGGCATGACCATTACTCTGATGGAGGTATCCGGGGCAGCAGAGACCGCGCCGCTTCAAGATCCGCCATTGTATTTACGTTGTAAAAAGAATGCCCGGAGTGGTCGATGGTGAGCAAGTCCGCCTCGGTGACATAGCGTACTCGGAGTGACGATTGCGACACAATCTCTTGGATCTTGAGCTGCCTTGCCCGAATCATCTGTTCCAAGGCAGGCAAACATCGTTTACTGTACAACGCATGCATCGGATGTAACCGGTCGTCGAGTTTCGCTATCACAATATCGGCGGTTGCTCTTCGATTTGTGAACTGGGCAATGACCGTCTGATTGAGAAATGGCATGTCGCAAGCGGCTACGAATATATAGGGCGTCGTTGCCTGGGTGAGCCCAGTGTACAGCCCTCCGAGGCTGCCGCAATCAGGTACCAAATCCCGCACCACTCGGGCATCGATGCGAAGCAGAGTGCTGTCCTGCGCAATGACAACCAGTACCTCGCGGAAGATTGACTGAAGCACCTCCAGTCCTCGTTCGAGGAGGGTCTGTTCCCCCACGGCGAGATGCCGTTTGTCTTCGCCCATCCTGCGGCTTTTCCCACCGGCAAGAAGAACGCCGCTCACTTCGATCTCCATCATTCCTCAATACAGGCGGCTAAAAAGAAAGAGGGGGTGGGTCACCCCACCCCCTCTTGATACTTCAAACTCTTTCCGTTCAAACAAGCGTTAGAGGGTCGTCTTTTCCTTCCGCTTGTTCGATCGTCTGGTCAAGACCCAACCTTCCAGCAGGACCACGCCAAACGCAATCACAATCGGATAGATATAGGCTTCGCGGGGTGTCGGAGGCTCCAGGAAGGTATAGTAGAAAGCCGAGACGGCCATCTTCCGCCCTGCGTCGCCATTATGTCCGTCCCAGGCAAAGAACACCGTGGGAATGTATTGCCCCATTTCAAAGAAGGTATCTTCATCGTAATCCTGATCCTTCTTGTTGCCCAATGGCCGCTGAATGATCACCGTCCATCGGCCATTTTTCCACTCAGAGAAAAGTAATTTGCTGCTCTCTTCGTAGTTGTCCCGCTGTTCAAAATCCTTATCCCATCCAGTACCCTTGAAGGCGCGGAGCGACCCATCGGCTTCCCATTTCATGATGTCGACCGGGAACTGCTCGTTGCTGCCGAACAGATACCGCGGCTTAATCGGTGCGGGAAGATCCTTCCACTTCACGGCAGTTTCCATGGCGACCGCATCGTTGTAGACCGTGTAGTTATTCTGACGAAAGGCAATGGAACCCTCTTCCCCGGTCTTCGGATCCTGCTCCTTAACATCGATATTAACTTGGGTCGGACCCCAGGGCAGTTTCCCTTCGGCTACGCTCTTCGTCCGGTCATCCCACTGGAACATAAACGCAATGTGCTTGTCGTTGTAGAGCGATTTCATCCAGATATCGTCGATCCGATTCACGAAGTTTCTGGGCTTGTGGGTGATCTGACCGCCCATCGCGATAATCCGTCTGGCCCGCTTCTGCCACAGTTCGTGTTCTGGATCTGCAGGAATCTCTCCTCCTTCGAGCACAACCCCTGAGGACAACACAAAGTTCACCTTTGGCTTGTCTGTCAATTGATCGATCGAGAGGGGCGTCCCATCTGCTTCACGCTCACAGAGTGAGTTCACAAAGTTCGCAATGTGCCAGCGCTCTTCGACAGTGGTATTGTCGGCGAACGAGGGCATCGGAGTGCCGTTCACTCCGGTCGAAAACGTCCGGAAAATGTTCTTGACGTTATAGGGATCTTGCCGGCTGCCTCTGAAATTCCAACACTTGTGCCAGTTGGCAGGCTGTATTGAGAAGCCCCAATCGTCTTTGAGATTGAACGCATTGCCGTCACCACGGCCATCAGCGCCGTGACACTCAACACACTTCTTCTCGACTATTAGCTCTGCTCCCTTTTTCAAGCTCTCTTCTGTCGCAGGGATCGGCTTTAGGTCGCCCAACTGCAATATGGTCTGGCTCTCTGACTGCTTGTCCGTAAACTTTCGATCTTTCACCAGTTGGGTGGTGACGAATGACAGCACTTGCAGCCGTTGCTCTTCCGTCAGAATACCTTCCCATGAAGGCATGGCGGAACCAGGCAGACCATGCGTCACTGTATCAAAGAGATCGTTTTGACCTGAGACTGGCTTCTTGGCATCGAACAGCGGCAACTCACCGCTGGCCGTGTGCCGGATTTTGAATGTTCCCTGGTTGAAATTGCGGGGGCGCGGCCATAGACGATCGGCGCCTGGCCCATCACCAGCGCCATCCACCCCGTGACACCAGACACATTTGGTGAAGTAGACCCGCTTTCCTGCTTCGATCATGTCCGCGGAAGGCTCAGGCGATAAATCGCCCTTCTTAAATCCCGCAGGAAGTGCAGCATCTGCGGCAAAGGTCAATCCTGCTGTGATCCCGGAGGCCAGGATAATTCCAAAGGCAGTCGTGAGGACTACTCCAGCCTTCAGACCTAACGAATTCTTCATCGCTTCCCTCATGTCGTCAATCCAGGTTGACTATAAATTGAGTGAACTCTAATCCCAGGTTCTTGGGTAATACCCCGTATGCCAATATTCAAACAGAACCACTTTCCAGATTTCGTCCACAGTCAGGTGCTGCTCCCAGGGTGGCATCACGGATGCCCAGGGGAATCCTTCGTTCGGTAAGCCAATTCCACCCTTGGATACGCGCCAAAAGATGAACGTTTCTTGTAATTGTGCAATCGTACCCGGATCGGTGAAGTTCGCCGGGATCGGATTGAACGCGAAGGCATGGAGACCGCGCCCGTTCAGATTGTCGCCATGGCAGAAATGGCAATTTTGATAGAAAATCTCTCCACCTTCACGCACATATTTGAGGTACCCTTGAGCGTCCTTATCCCAGGGATTGGCGCTGGGCTTCATTAAACGGCCCATCCCCTGCTCCACAATGTTGGCGTTGCTATATTCCTGATCGTATTTCCCTTCGGGATTGACCCGATAGGGATTCTGTGAGGTCTGCAGCGTATAGGTTTTCCCATGCACTTTGGTGCTGGCCGGCGGAGCAGGGTGTACCGTCCGCAACTCAATCGGCTCCTCAGATTTCGGGACCATCGAAGTGTATGAGAACCCGCCGATCAAGATCGGAAGAATAACCAGATACGCGTAGCGCAACAGCCTTTTCCCCCCGGTCTTGGCATCCAAGACGTTCATGATCGGCTGCTTGAACTTATTCCAATCTTCTTCGTTCGCAGACACCCACATAAAGATGGCCACGAGAGAGACAGTCCCATACATGGCGCGGACGCTGAACGGAATCGGCGGATAGACGCGAAACTTCAAATAGAGAAGAATGAATGCCCAGAAAAGAATCCCCTGCCAGAATCGTGGGAACGCCATTCCCATGGCCGCCATCATATAGCTAAGACCTGTAAAACCCGCCACGAACAGCGTGAGTTCTGCGATCACTTGGACCGGCATGTACCCTTCGATGAGGCGCACAGCATTTGACGGAACGATACCTACGACCATTCCGGCAAGCAGGAGTATTCCAGCTGCTCCCATAAGTGCCGCTACTGACATTAATGCTTTCATCGGTGAGCTCCGTTTACTCGATAAAAGAAATAGATAACCAAGATCACGAAATCTTCGGTGGCGGCGAACCTGTCTTCACCTGAGACAGATAGTCGACGATCTTTTTGATCGCTCCCGCGCTCAACTTCTGGCCAAATATTTTTGGCATCGTATTGTCCGGGAACGGCTTCACCACATAGGCGCTGGGTGTAACGATCGATTCCATGATGTAATCCGGAACGGTCTTTGCCGACCCCTTGTAGTCTTTATCCTTCATGCGAAGCAGAGCGTTCGTGCCCTCCTCAAGCGCAGGACCGATCGTTCCCTTCGCCCCTGGAATGCCGGGGATCGTATGGCAAGCCACGCACTGGGCTTTTTGAAAAATCACATCTACCGTCTCGGTTCCGTCTGCCATCAGATCACTCCCGCCTGC
>CXWL01135989.1_pt1 | contig 10704 bp, 12 predicted proteins | sample 590931 | NCBI WGS metagenome assembly CXWL01 (sample SAMEA3498368, study PRJEB10139) | groundwater metagenome | biome: water well; material: biofilm material | place: Germany | collected 2015-04-27 | reverse complement strand
ATGCGCCACCTCGCTGGTGGGCCTGACCATTGCGTTCACCAATCCGCGCAGCCGCAAGGAAAGCGCCGTCATGCTGGCGCTCGGCACGCTGGTGCCGGCCCTGCTGCTGCTGATCTGAACGGAACTTGCCGGCGTCAGCTTTCGCTCGACGCCGTCACCGCCGGCGCGGCGGCCCGGGCGCCGTCCTTGTCGATGTTCGACGCCGGCTGACGGGGCGAAGACAGCACGCGCGAGCCCTGCCCTGCCAGCGATTGCGCCGCGCCTTGCAGGTTGCGGTGCTGGCTCAGGTGCGACGGCGTCTCGCGCATGCCGCTGCCGCGCACCAGGTTGCCGCTGGCCTGGCCGTTGCCCGGGCCCAGGCCCATCCTGGCGTTTTGCGCCTGCACCGCCGCCGACACCGCCTCGAACGGACGCGACAGCCCGGTGGCGACGACGGTGACGCGCATGGCGTCGCCCAGCGTGTCGTCGAACACGGCGCCGAACTTGATGATCGCCTCGTCGCTCGTCTGCGCGCAGATGACGTTCATCACCTGCTTGGTCTCGCGCAGTTTCAGCGTCTCTTCGGACGCCGCGATGTTCACCAGCAGGCCGCGCGCGGCGTGCAGGTTCGAGCCGTCGAGCAAGGGGCAGGAGATCGCTTCCTGCGCCGCGTTGATGGCGCGGTCCTCGCCGCTGTGCAGCGCGGTGCCCATCATCGCCGTGCCCATCTGGCGCATGACGGTGCGCACGTCCTCGCAGTCGACGTTGATCATGCCCGGCACATTGATGATTTCGGCGATCCCCGAGACGGCCTTGCTGAGCACCTCGTCGGCCGAGCGGAACGCCTGCTTCTGCGTGATGTCGTCGCCCAGCACCTCTTCCAGCCGGCTGTTGAGGACGATGACGAGCGAGTCGACCGATTTCGACAGCATCTCGATGCCCTCGTCGGCCACGCGCATGCGGCGCGCGCCCTCGAACTCGAACGGCTTCGACACCACGCCGACCGTCAGGATGCCCATTTCCTTGGCCACTTCGGCCACCACCGGCGCGGCGCCGGTGCCGGTGCCGCCGCCCATGCCGGCGGTGATGAACACCATGTGCGCGCCCTTCAGCGCCTCGGCGATGGCGGCCCGCTCGCGGATCGCCGCTTCGCGCCCGACCACCGGGTCGCTGCCGGCGCCAAGGCCGGTTTCGCCGAGCTGGATGCGCGTTGCGCTGCCGGTATTGGCCAGCGCCTGCGCGTCGGTATTGGCGCAGATGAATTCAATATCGGACAGGCCGGACATGGCCATGTGATTGACGGCATTGCCGCCGGCGCCGCCGACACCGATGACTTTGATGACGGTCTCGGGCAGTACTTTGTTTGACTCAGACAAGGAGGGCTCCTTCAGGATGATAGCCAGGGGACGTGCGCGACCTGGGTGGCGGCCCCGCTGAGCTTGTGGAAACAGGTGTCGTGTAAATGTTGCAAACTGACGAGCCCATAGCCTACTTGCAGAAGCGCCACGGCGAAAGATGCGATTCGATTCATTTCGAAAGCATTTGTAACAGCAGGTGCAAAGTTGCGCCGCGAGGGGGCCGTAATGAAAAAACCACGATCGCTCGTGGTTTTGGTGGTCGTTGCGACAACAGCGTTTATTGCGCGGCGGGCATGGCGTGGTTGAACATGTCGCGGTGGATCCGCCAGTCGCCGTCGACCTTGCGCCACAGCACCAGGTAGCGGCCATCGTCGACGCGCTGGCGCTCGCCGTTCGGCAGGGCCGCGAACAGTTCGTAGCGCCCCGTTTCAACCGCCTGCATCTCGTCGCCCTCCGCTTCCAGGGTGGTGAAGCGGGCGCTGACGATGCCCTGCCCGATGGCGCCGTCGAAAAACGCGCCGATCGCCGCGCGGCCGTCGCAGCTGGGCGCGCCGGCCGGCATCAGGCAGGCGTCTTCGGTGTACAGCGCGGCGGCACGCTGGGCGTCGCCGGCGGCAAAGGCTGCCGCCATCAGGTTCTGGCCGTGTTGCAGTTCTTGTTTCAAGCTCATCATGCTCCCCCTTTTTCGATCCGTCGTGTGATGGTTGGCCGCCGTCATTGCCCCGCGCGGCATTGCCAATATTACACGTGTTTGTTATTTCGCAATACCGAAACCGGCGCGCGCCAAACGGACGCCTGCCGTCCGGATTCGGGCGGAAAATATGCCTGGCCGGCGCAAGCCGTCGTGAGGCGCCGGCAGTTCTGGAACGACAACGCGCGGAGGCAATCATGGCAACAGTCAAACTTGAAAAAGCAGCGTGGCAGCGGTACTTCGACCAGGTCTCGAAGACGCTGGGCGGCAAGCAGGCGGAAATCGAGATCGCATCGCTGAGCATCGGCGACCAGATCGAAGCGGAATGGGTGCCATTGCTGGGCATCAGCTACGACCCCAAGAACGACCTGGTCGAAATCCTGCTCGAGGGCCTCGATCACCTGGTGCGCAAGCCGCGCGAGATCTACGTCGAGCAGGGCCCGCTCGGATTGGCCAGCATGGAAGTGATCGATGCCGACGACGTGCGGCAGATCATCAAGCTGCGCGACCCGCTGATGCTGCCCTATTCCGGCGCCTCATGACGGGCGGGCGGCGGGCGACCGGGTTCACGTGTTTTCCAGGTAACGATGGACGAAGGCGACCGCCATCGCGCCTTCGCCGACGGCGGACGCGCAACGCTTGATCGAGCCGTGCCGCACATCGCCGGCGGCGAATACGCCGGGCAGGTTGGTCTCGAGAAAATACGGATCGCGCTCGAGCGGCCAGTTGAGCGGGCGCTGCTGTCCGCGCATCAGGTCGTTGCCGGTGACCAGGTAGCCGCCTTCGTCGCGCACGGCGCCGACTTCGGTCGCCCAGTCCGTTTGCGGCCGGCCGCCGATGCAGACGAACAGCCAGCGGGTGGCGGCGCTCGATTGCGTCGCCCCGCCGCGCTCGGCGATGGTGATCGCCTCGAGCATCTGGTCGCCGTGCAGCGCCACCACTTCGCTGCGCGCGCGCACGTCGATATTGCCGCTCGCGTAGATGCGCTCGATCAGGTACTGCGACAGCGTCGCCTTCAACGAATCGTCGCGGATCAGCATCGTCACCTTGCGCGCGAACTGGGCGAAATACAGGGCGGCCTGCCCCGCTGAATTGCCGCCGCCGACCACATACACCTCCTCGCCGGCGGTCAGGGCCGCTTCGCTGGCGCCGGCGCCGTAGAAAACGCCGGCGCCGAGGAAGCGCTTCTCGTCGGGCAAGTCGAGGCGGAGGTATTCCACGCCGGTGGCGCAGATCGACGCATGGGCGGTGACGCGGGTGCCGTCCTCCATGTAGACGATGCCGCGGCCGGTGACGAATTCGACCCGCACCCCTTTGCGTGCAAGCAGCAGTTCGACGCCGAATTTTTGCGCCTGCTTGCGCGCGCGATCGGCCAGGTCGGCGCCGCTGATCCCGTCCGGAAAGCCGAGGTAGTTTTCGATCCTGGCGCTGCTGCCGGCCTGGCCGCCGATCGCCCAGCGCTCCACCAGCACCACCTTGAGGCCGTCGGCGGCCGCATATACCGCCGCGCTCAGCCCGGCAGGCCCGGCGCCGTAGATGGCCAGGTCGTACTGGCAGCGCGTGGGATTGGCGAACCAGCCGAGTTTTTCGACGATCTGGCGCACGCTCGGGCGCTCGAGCCGCGCGCCGTCGGCAAACAGGCACAGCGGCAGGCGCGCATCGTGCGCGTCCTGCAGGCCGAGCGCGCGCGCGGCCGCGTCGCCGTCGATCTCGACCCATTCGAAGGCAATGTCGCAGCGATGCAGGAAGTCGCGGATCTTGTAGCCGTGGGATGAACCGCGCCTGCCGTAAACCTTCACCAGCGGCAGCGGCTTATCGGTGATGGACTCCACCATGGTGCGTTCCTGAGACTGAGCTCCAGCGGTTAGAACGGCGGCGCCCGGCGAAGTTCCGGCGACGCTTCGGACAATTCTTGATTTCGCTGGCGGAAGATGCGCGCGAGGCGCAACGCGGCAGAGCTTGATGCGACGTAAAGGTGCGCCACGCTGAGATAGCAGAATGAAGAAAGCCAGGCTTGATCCTGATCGTACTTGCCCGCAGAAAAATTTCCCCCAACGCCACTTTTTGAATGGAAACGTCATGAAAATCGCCAGACCACTGCGCCCCTCCCCTTTGCTGTATGCCGCGCTGCTCGCCGCGTGCACCGTCAGCAGCTTCGCCGTCGCCGCCCCGGCCGCCACCCGGTACACGATGACGATCCAGTTTCCGCCCGGCCGGAACGCCATTGCGCCGCTGGCGCTGAACAACCACCGCCAGGTGGTCGGAGCGCGCATCGATGTAGATCCGCGCTCGTCGGTGAGCTCGATCTGGGATGGCGAGACAGCCGCATGGCATCCCTTCGGCAATCCAGGCAGCGTGCCGATCGCCATCAACGACGCCGGGAAAATTGCCGGAAGAAGCTTGCTGAGCCCCGACCAGCGCGCCAGTCAGCGCGCCGTCGTGTGGTGCGGCACCACCATGACGTACCTGAGAACGCTCGGTGGCGACTATGGCGAGGCCGCGGCGATCAACCGGGCCGGCGACGTCGCCGGCTACAGCACGGTCGGCGCGGAGCGGCATGCGGCCTTGTGGAAGGGCGACAAGGTAATCGACCTGGGCACGCTGGGCAACGTGGTCAGCGAAGCGAAGGGCATGAACAACAATGGCGAGGTGGTCGGCTGGGGCCTGACGGCGGCCGGCGTGCACAGCGCCTTCCATTGGAAAGCCGGCAAGATCCGCAATCTCGGCACGCTGGGCGGCACCTACAGCGAGGCGCTCGCCGTCAACGACAAGGGACGCATTGTCGGCTGGAGTTATGTTGCCGGCAGCACCAGGAGCCGTCCCGTCATGTGGGTGAACGGCAAAATAAAGGATCTTGGCACGCTCGGCGGCGATGGCGGCAGCGCCCGCGCGATCAACCGCAGCGGCATCATCGTCGGCGATAGCGTCGACGCGCAGGGCCGCGGACGTGCCACGCTGTGGGACGGCGCGCGCATCGTCGATCTCAACACCGTGCTCGACGGCGACACGACCGGCATTAATATCGGCGGCGCCAAGGCCATTAACGACAACGGCGAAATACTGGTCTCCGCCACGGGACCGCATGGCTTCACCGATATGCTGCTGACGCCGACAAAGCGCCAGCTGAAATAGCGGCGGCGCCGGGGATTGCGGCGTCGCATACCCATGGTGCGCATCCTCGCGGCGATTGACTGGGCTTAAGGGCCGGCCAGGCCGAGCTAGCAGAATGGTGGAGGCCGGGCTTGATCCCGGTCATTCTTGACAGCAAAAATTGCCAATTAACGCTACTTTTTGGATGGAAACGCCATGATCCCTGCAACGCCGCTGCGCCTCTCCCCCCTGCTCCGTGCCGTCGTGCTTGCCGCCTGCGCGGTGAGCCAATTCGCCGGCGCCGCGCCGGCCGCCGATGCCGTCGCCCACACCCGCTATACGGTGGCGATCTTTTTTCCGCCAGTGGACGGGCCGGACACGGCACCCACCGCGCTCAACAATCGAACCCAGGTGGTGGGATCGCGCATGCTGCCCGATCCCCACCTCGCGGCGGCGGCGATCTGGGACGGCAAGACGGCAAGCGAATGGAACACGTTCGGCAACCCCGGCAGCGTGCCGCTGGCCATCAACGATGCGGGAAAAATCGCCGGACACAGTTATCTCACCACCGACCAGTTCGCCATTCAGCGCGCTGTCGTGTGGTGCGGCACCAGCATCACTTACCTGAGAACCCTGCGTGGCGAGTACGGCGAGGCCAGGGCCATCAACAAGGCGGGCGACGTCGCCGGCTACAGCGTGACCACGATGGACGTGCACGCCACCTTGTGGAAGGGCGACCAGGTCATCGACCTCGGCACGCTGGGCGGCGCCTACAGCGAAGCGAGCGGCATCAACGACGCCGGCGNNGCGTGGTCGGCTCGAGCCTGACCCTGCCCGGGGCGTCGTATGCCACCTTGTGGACGAACGGCCAGGTGTACAACCTGGGCACGCTGACGCGCGGGCGCAGCCAGGCGCTCGACATCAACAACAAGGGGCGCATCGTCGGATGGAGCGATGCGGGCATCAACGGTATCCAGCACGCGGTCTTGTGGGTGAACGGAAAAATCAAGGACCTGGGCACGCTCGGTGGCGAAAACAGTCATGCCCGCTCGATCAACGATGCCGGCACGATCGTCGGCGACAGCCTCGATGCCGGGCACGAGCAGCGCGGCGCGCTGTGGCATGGCACCCGCATCGTCGATATCAACAGCTTGCTCGACGGCGATACGGCCGGCATTACGATCCGCAGCGCCATTGCCATCAACGACAAGGGAGAAATCCTCGTCGCGGGGAGCGCGCCCAATGGCAGCGAATACATGCTGCTGGCGCCGAAGAGGGACAACAAGGCGCGGTAGCGCCCATACCGGTCGGCTACAGCATCAACGCCGAGCGCGACCAGCGCGGCACGCTGTGCGATGGCCACCGCATCGTCGATATCAATACGCTGGTGGACGGCGACCTGAACGGCGTCCCGATCTTCGACGCGGTCGCCATCAACGAGCGTGGAGAAATAGTGGTCAGAGGCTACGGCCCGAATGGCAATCAGTATCTGCTGCTGACGCCGAAGAAGCGCAAATGACGCCGTAGCGGCAATGCCGGTACCGGTGCTACAGGGCGGCGATGGTGCGCTTTATCGCATCGTGCGCCGCCATCCAACCCGATGCGACCAGCGCGGGGCGGCATTGGGCGCATTCGGTGAACGGATTGCAGTCATGGTCGAGNNCGGCGGCGCCATCGCCCGGCGCAAGCCACTGCGCGAACGGCGCCGCGTCGATACCGTCGGGGACGTACCACGCCTTGCGCTCCGCATTCCAGCGAGCGCCCAGCGCCTTGGCCTGGTCTTTTTCCGCGTACGGCACTTTCAGAATCTGCATTTGCTCTACCCTTTGATCGATTTCACGCAGTCTAACGCATCGGCCCGCCCGGCGATGCCGGGTGCAAGGAAAACCCGGCTACAGCACGCCCTCTCGCTGGGCCTGGTAGATGGTCGCGATCGCCGGCGTGAAGCCGAGTCCGCGGGCCAGCGCGCCATCGGCATGGGCGGACCAGGGATGGTCGAGCGGCCGGGACGACGGCGCCATCGGTTCACCGACCAGTTCGCAGATCTCGTAGATCGACGTCGGCGCCTCATCGACGACGTTGGCGATGCGCCTGTCCATCGCCCCGGACAAGGCGAGCTGGACGGCGGTGGCGATGTCGCGATGATGGATCATGCTCAGCTTGTTGGCCGGATGCCACTTCTGCCAGATCAGGCCGGTGTCGGCAGTGCGAAACACGGCGGCAAGGTGAACGATGGCCGACACCCCTTCCACCGCCTTGGCGAGCGAGGCCGGATCGAGGATGTCGCCTTCGACTGGCGTCACGCCGGCCACAAGCTCCTTGCCGGCCCGCACCAGCGCGCGGCATTCAATCCCGGCCGCCACCTGATCCGGCATGCGCGCGGCGGAGGGGCAGTCACGACGGCACCTCGATGACGAGATTTTCGCGGAACGCCGCCTGCTCCCCTTTGCTCAGGTAGCCAAGCGGATTGGCGACGACGCGACAGGCCCAGGCGCGACCGTCTTGCGTGCCCTCGACGATATAGTCATTCATGCAGTGGAGGTGTCCGTGCATCCAGACTTGGGCCAATGGAAACAGGTCGTCCAGCGCATTGCAGAATCCCGCGGTGCCCGCGCTGAGCCCGTAGCGTGGGTCGGCGCTCAGCAGGCTGGGCGCGAAGTGGGTCACCGCGACAGTGGTGCCGTCGAACGGCACGGCGAGCGTATCGCGCAGCCAGGCCTGGCAGTCGAGCGACATGGCACGCAGCTCCTCGGCCAGAACGGGTTCGCCAAGCTTGAACGTGGTGTTCTTGCTCAGGTAATAATTGGCGGCGCGAAAGGACTTGCTGCGCAATTGCATTTGCTTCGTCACGCTGCTTTCGCGAACGGCAAGCGCATCGAAATCGCTCCACAGCGTGGTGCCGACGAATCGGACGCGCCCGATCGTCACGACCTGTCGATCAAGCCACTCGATGCCGAGACGCTCGCAGGTTTCCCGCAAGCGAAGGTAGGTTGCATCGAATTCGAGCGAATCGAATTCGTGATTGCCCGGTACGAATAGCACCCTCGAACGAGAAGCTCCGGGCCGCAACGGCGAAAAACGCTCCAGGCCGAAGTCGTCGGTCTTCAGGCGCGAGCCTGGCTGGTAGGAGCCAATATCGCCTGCCAATACCACGACGTCGACGTCGGCAGCGAAGTGAGGATGAAAGTCCGGAAATCGTTCCAGATGAAGGTCGGAGAATAGCTGTATGCGCATGGTCGGCGCAGTATATAAGAGTTACGCCTGGTCCACCCCACACGCGGGAACCTTCGATTTTTTTACAGCCGCCATGACGGCATGCGCGAACGCGCGAGGCTGGTCGACATACAGTGCGACATAACGCTTGCTGATCTCACGCGGTGAACCGAGCGACGTGATCGACAACGCGGTCGTCCTCTTCAAGGTGATAAGAACATTGATGCGTTCACCTGGCGAAACGGTCCATGCATCGGCGGCGGCAACCGCAGGCGCACCGGGCGCGATCACCTCGCAGGCGGCAATGCTGTCGAGCGCAAGCGCACCGGAACGGCGAATCCCGAGATCGAGGATCAGCGTGTCGCCGGCGATGCGGTGGCCGCCCTCCTTCAGGCTGCGGCGCTCCCCGATGATCCAGATCACTGCATACAGCACGGCATAGCCGGCGCCGGCAAACGCGAACAGGCGTGGCCAGAAGGTCACCACCAGGCTCGGCAGGTACGCCGCAGCGAGCGCCGCGCAGGCGAACACCAGCAACAGCAATCCGACCGTACGCAGTTTTCCGTTCGGCCCGCCTGCCACCGAAAAGTCGCCGACCGGCGCCAGCGCTTGTCGCGTGATCGCGCGCCAGCTGTCGCGGTAGGCGCGCTTCTCGATCTGATAGTAGCCGCGCGACCACGGTGGCACTGTCGCCGCCGTCAGCGAGTCCATGTTCGCGAGGTTGATGCCGGTCGCAGTGTGGGCGCGGAACTTCACGAAAATGCCCTTGAAGACTACCGCCAGTTTCAGCACCACCCACGCCGTCAGCAGCCAGCCGGCCGCGATCCACACAGGCGCATGCGTTGCGGCGACCTGGTGGCGGATAACATAGCCGAGGGTGACCATGAGCACCGCCTGCGCCACGCCCTTGATGATGCGGGTTTGTTTCGCTTCCATATATTTCCCATTGCTAATCAACCACCCATCTGGTGCGACATGCAAAATAAACAAGTGTTCGGACAAAAAAACCACGATTGCGCGTGGTTTTTTTGCATTCTCGCTTCCCGGCCTGAACTCAAACCAGGGACCTGCGGATTAACAGACGGACGAACTAGCTTATTTACGCTGAAAATCAGCCGATTGCGACGCATGCCAAGCTCGACAGTCGATATCGCACACGGGGTAGCAACCGCGATTGCAGGAGTTCACGGCACATCCAGGCACACGGCAGAAGTGCGCCCGAGCTCTGCAGCCCGCTGGTTCTGTCGCGTTGTTTAGCGCGAGACGGATTTTTCCGTGCCGAGTGTGGCCCGCCTTATGCCGGACGGATTTGCCCTGCCAGCGCATAAAATTGCTCGGCGAACGACATGGCAGCGGCGCTATCGATAGCGAACTGGCCTTTGCGAATCATGGGCATGAACTCGATGCCGGCAAGCACATTGCTGGCAGACCGGAGTGACTCGAAATTGAGCATTGGTCTGGTCACGCGCTTGATGGCGCGGTGGTCCTGCTCGACAATGTTGTTGAGGTATTTTACCTGGCGCACCACGATCGGCACGCCGCGGCCGAGTTGATCGCATCGATGGCTGCCTTGTTGGCGCCGCTCCTGTCCATCGCGACCTTTTCGGGATCACCATTCGTTCGCCTGTCAGATTTGCGCCTCCATCTCCGGCGCATAAGTTCCGGCGCGCGCCAATCGGTTCAGGCGACAGCGCCGGGCCAACGCCGCCTGCGCAGCTGCCGCATTGCTCTCGTGCCCTTTCCATGCGGCCAGCACCGGCGCCTGCAAAGCCCGCCCATACGAAAAGCTGACCTGCCATGGATGCGGACCCATCTTGTTCATCTCGTTCAGGTGATGAGTGGCGTCTTCCGCACTTTGGCCGCCCGACAAAAAGACGATCCCCGGCACCGCCGCCGGTACATGGCGCCTCAGGCAGCGCAGCGTGGCCTCGGCAACCTGATGTGCATCGGCTTGCCGTGCGCATTTCATGCCGGCGATCACCATGTTCGGCTTGAGCAGCATGCCCTCCAGCAGCACGCGGTGCGCATCCAGTTCGGCAAACACCGCTTGCAGCACCTGTGATGTCACCGCCTCACAGCGCACCACGTCATGTGCGCCGTCCATCAGCACCTCCGGCTCCACGATCGGCACGAGGCCCGCCTCCTGGCAAAGGGCGGCGTAGCGCGCCAAAGCATGCGCGTTGGCCTGAATGGCATAGCGGCTCGGGATATCGCGCTCCTCGACGTCGATCACCGCGCGCCACTTGGCGAACTGCGCACCCAGCTGCTTGTATTCAGCAAGCCGTTCTCGCAACCCGTCCAGGCCCGCCGTCACCTTGTCGCCGGGGTACAAGGCCAAGGCCTTCGCGCCCTGATCCACCTTGATGCCAGGGC
>CXWL01002785.1_pt1 | contig 10707 bp, 11 predicted proteins | sample 590931 | NCBI WGS metagenome assembly CXWL01 (sample SAMEA3498368, study PRJEB10139) | groundwater metagenome | biome: water well; material: biofilm material | place: Germany | collected 2015-04-27 | reverse complement strand
CGTCCACCACACACCATTGATACGTCCCGAACCCCCCGCTAAGACACCCCTAGCCCCCCCCCTTGCACTCTGAAAACACTCGGAGTATTATCCCTCCCGCATAACGTTTTATATCTTACTAGATATATTTCTTTTGGGATGTCCCGATGCTGTCAAAGACGACGAACCCACCCAGCTCTTCTATTTCGTCATCAGACACCTCGTCCGTGACCGATCCCTCCACCGACATTCTGAACGCTTTTGCCGCCGTCCGACACTTACACCCCAAACAACTCACGCTCCTCACGTATCTCAATGACCAACGCAATCCCCAGACCCCCACGCATACGTTCCCGCTCAGCTATACGCACTTGCATCATCACACGGGCGTCACGATTGAACACATTCGACGCAACGGGCTCCATCGCTTATTCGCCAGTGGATTGCTCAGTGTCACGCAGCAAGGATTCGGCGGCACCATCTATCGCCTTCACTATGACCACCACACCCTCAGCCTCGTCTTACACAAAGTCAGTCCCCGCGCCCCACAAGCTCCACTGCCCCAGCGCATCGACTCCCTATCTCCTCAGTCGGTCGTGACCTTGCAGAATGAATTAGCCATTGTCGAAGAACGACTCACCCTCATGAAACAACTTCAGGAGGGCCGTCAATCGCTCAGACGCCATGAGTTTCTGGCCCAACTCACACCCTACCAACACACCTGGCTCACACAACAAGCCAAAGCTCAGGTCGATCAGCAGGAAGGCATGCGGTTCATCCGAGACCGCTTTGCACATTACGAGGCACAACGCACACAGTTGATCGATGAATGGATCAATCGATCTGACTATGGACAACCCGTCCCCTCCAGTTCATCCATTACGCCAGGGAGTCATCACTATGATTCGTATCCTGAACGCCTCTAACCTCCTGCTCGTGTTCTCCGTCTTCTACGTTCTCTCTGGGGTCCTGATTGCGAGCTCCGAGGCCACCCCCCCAGCATCTCTCATGACTGTCACGGATCCCACGACCCAGCTCACCTTTACTTTCCCCTCCACCTTTCACCTTACGCGGTACCAAGACAGCCCAATGATGCAACCGGCTCAACGCGCCGCACTCCCTTCCGTCCTTGTCCTTGCTGAGCATCGACTCCATCAAGCGACCCCACAAACTTCCATTGTTATTGGAAGCCTGCCCACCATATCGATTGATCTACTCACCGGCGATCGCGCCGCCTTCAATCAGGTCTTCTTACGGCCGGAATTTCGTAAGACGATCGGACAACGCGTGGTCTACGAACTCCCAGCCCATCAGGGTCCGATCCACCAACAAATCTTTTATTACCTCGTACCCTTGAGCGCCGAGCGGATCGTCGAAATCGCTGGCCATCGATTCGACTTCACCAACAGCCAGGCCCCCCCGACACACTACGATCAGGTGATTACGGGGATTATCACGTCACTGTCCAGTAAACAGATGTAAGGAGAATCCATGTATCTCGCAGATCGCATCTGGCAATGGCTCTGGGACACGCACGGATTGGAACGACGTACCGGGCAAATCGAACTCGCGCAAGAACTCCGTAAAACACTCCATCATCACCAACCCAGTATCGGACTCTACGAATGTCCGACCGGCGTCGGGAAATCTCTTGCGATGCTCATTGAAGGGCTTGCCGTCGCGCGCGACACTGCACAACCGGTCTGGATTGCGACACCACGCCGCGATCTACAAGCTCAATTAATGCGCGATGCCACCCTCGTGTCCGCCGCAATCTCCGCATTGGAACTGCCAAACCTCAAGATTTCAAAGCTCCAGGGAATCGAACACACCCTCTGTCACTTACTCACCAGCCATCAAGCCCCTCCGCTTCAACACGAGATCACCGCATGGCTCCAGGTCTATCCCGATGGTGACCTCGATCATCTCTCCCCCTCCATCCCGCGCGCGGCCGTCTCAATGAGCGCGTCCGGTTGCCATGGCGAGACCTGTCCCTTCTCTGCGTCCTGTCTCAGCCGTCAACCCAGAGTCCATATCCCGGAACAAGATCTCGTCATCACCAATCATGCCTTGATAGCCAGTACCATCCGTCGGCCGTTCCTTCCGGCCCCGACCACGTTGATCGTTGACGAAGGACACCTCCTCGATCGGGCTATCCGGCAAACTCTGACATTTAGTGTCAGCCTTCATGAAATAGAACGGCATGCCACAGCCTTCCTTCGTGCGCTTCCCGCAAGCACAAAAGTCCGTATCGTCAAAGCCAAGAACACGTTGACCGACCTTCTTGCTCAGATTCGGCACGTCCATATCGGACTGACCGATCAAATGAATCCCAAGCCAAACAGCGTCCTCCCCCTGTTTGGCTATAACATCAAGGTCCATCCCCTCTGGAGTAAAACACAGAGTCACGCCCTCCAACTCCTGCAATCCCTCACCAACGTGTTGAAAACCTTCCCAGCGCTGGAACTAGACGCCCAAGTCCCCGCCGTCAAATTAGATATTGCACGACAAGAATTAGGAAATGCCGAACAAAACCTCAAAGCCTTCTGTGAGGGCCATTACGACCAGTACTTTCTCACCCGCACGGACAGTCGGTCGATCGGCTTTCTCCGGATTCCTGACAGTATTCATCGCTATACACGCAAGCGATTATGGGAACCCCTCAATCGAGCCATTCTCCTATCTGGCACGTTAGCGACCTCCAATAGCGACCCCTTTTCAGCCATTCGAGGGGTCCTTGGGATTCCCGGAGACCCCCTCAACTCAAGACAACTGATTCCCAGCGATCGCACGATCTTCGAGCGTGTCTTTCCTCTCACGTGGACGCCCCAATTCCATATCAATCTGGTCCCGCAATCCTTTCCTTCGATCTTTCTTTCACAGCAATCTGAACCGCTGGAAGAAGAAGTCCAATATCACGAGGATGAAGTTTGCATTAATCCAGACTGGATCATTGCCGCCGGCCGGATGATCTTGCAACAAGACCACGTCCAACCCCATGGCATCGTGGTCCTCTCCACCAGCTACACCATGCAAAAAGCCATGATCGCTCACATCCAGCACACCCTGATGCGACCACTCATCATTCAAGAATCCGGTCAGATGCAACTCGCTATTCAGCAATATCTCGCGTCGGGACCACGCAGCATTTTCTTTAGTGTGGCTGGATGGGCAGGCATGGATCTCCCCAATCTCTATCTCCAAGACCTATTTATTCTGAAGCTCCCTCTGCAGGCGAAAGCCAAAACCGCCGTCCCGAGCATGTTAGAGCAAACAATTACCCTCGCCTGCGGACGGGACCCCCGAGACTCGATGGACAAAAAGCAGTACTACAATCACATCATCCGCCCCGCCATCATCATGAACAGACAAGCGTTGGGACGTGTCATCCGAAGACCCAATGACTCCGGAACCGTCTGGTACACCGATCGTCGGCTCGCCGATCCCGGTCAGCAATCCCTCTATTTCGGAGGCGTCTCCCGACGCTATCTCTACAGCTCAACCACGATCGACATCCTTCCCACCCTCATCACGACGGAGGCCGCCTAATGTCTCTCCCTGACACCATGACACCCACGACACCATCCCAGCTTTTTGCCATGAGTTACCTCGCTCATCACAAGGGAGGACTCCCTAACCTCGGAACGGTCCTGACGGATACCCCACCTCCGGCCTGCCATCTGTGCGCCCACACTGCGCCCGCGCACATCCCGCGGATCGCCGCAACGAAGAAATGGTATCCACAAACCTTCAGTGACTGGAACCGCATCCTTGATCTTGAAAGTGGCGCACTCTGCGGAGCCTGCGCGTACACATTAAAAAATGGATTGAAAGGATTCGTCCTCACCGCGACAGAGGCGAGGCGACTCAAACCCAGCAGCCCGGAATGGGCCCACCTGTTGGCCAATCCCCCGGCCCCGCCGTTCGCGCTCATTCTCAATTGTACCCATCTCAAAAAGGGACGCCTCACCGCCGACGGCGCCAAACCCCGCCATCTCATGCTAAGCGGACGTGTGGCTTACAACCGTGACCAGTTCCCTGTCTCCTATGGAGTCCACGAAGTCACCGATATTCGTGCCGCCGATGCACACGCCCTCCTCCACGGATGGCGCACGCTCATCCAAGAAGGGCTGGCCACTGGATTGTGGAACACAACCCACATTCCCAAATTCCTCACCATCATCGCCGGCCGCTGGCTCACTCAGCAGAACGCACCCAGCACATGGTCTGAGTCCATGAAATCGATTTACTCCGCACTTCCCGTTCCGCTTCTCAGTAGCCGTCTTGTGTTGGAATTCACCATTCGGCGCGCCCTAATCGCCGAATTTCCCGACACCCCCTCGCCGACTCCATCCCGTCGACGAACAACCAAAGGAGTTTCACGATGATTCATGCCAACCTACTCGCCACACTGAAGAGCCCCCTCTCGCACCAAAGCGGGGAGCAGCATACCTGGTACGAAAACGGCAATCGGAGCGAAAAACGCGTCGTTCGGCTCCATATGCGCAAGCACATCCACTATCCCGGTGAACAAGGTACGATCCAGGCCCTCGTGCCGATGTACCAAGGGAACAGTTGGCGCGGACTCCTGCGCTATCATTTGGGATTGACGATCCTTGACCAACTCAGCGACCTGGGGATCCCAATCACGAAAGATCTCTTCTCAATCTTTCTGTCCTCGGGTGGCATGATCAGCGCCAAAGGGGAACAAGGAAACGCCACCAAAGATCTGCACACGTTCTATGAACAGTACCCCACCTACTGGCTGCTCGGGGGAACCTTCCGCGGCAAGCTCAACCGCGGGCACTCCTCTATCGGCGACTGGATTCCGGTCTGCCAAGAAGGGATCGCCAATCACACGATTCCCGGAGAACTTGCCGACCGTGCCATTTCCATCACCGGGATGCCCATGTCCGACACCTACCGTACACCCTGCACCAACCTGTCCATGATCACACGCCGCGATCCCAAACTTCGGCAGGATCTCTTGAAACTGCTGGATGAAAAAGAACTCGCCGAGATGTTGGATGACTACCAGAAAAGCAAGACCGCCCGGGGCAAAGCTAAATCCCCACAGGTAGAGAGCGAAAGCAGAAACGAGCAGCCTGAAGCGGCCCTCGAAAAAAGCGCCGCCGAGCAACAGATCATCCAAACAGAGACCCTCATTGAGGGAACCCCGATGTTCGGACAACTGTCCGTCAATGACGGAGAAGGCTCCCGATCCAAATGGGACCACTTGGAAAAGATCGGATTTGGCTGCCTTCTGATCGCGATGGAACGGTTCAGCCGAACCCCGTTCATCGGAGGTGGATACCGGCAAGGATTCGGACGAATCGATTTGAGCATGGACGTTGCGTTGAGTCCGAACACGGTCATCAAAAAAGGCGTGACCTTGGAGCACGTCAACGGATTCCCACTCTTTACTATCAGCCCTGAACTGCAGCCCTACCGGAAAGCCGGCGATGAAGCGCTGGCCACCGTTGTGGCCCGGATCAAAAAGGAGAGCCGCTAATGGAGCCACTCCAGGTCTCCTTCCACCTGTCAGAGGCGATGATCCTCAGTCACACCTCTGCCCGACTGCTGACTCTGGACGATCTCCTAGCTGCTGCCTCCTACCAGGAGACCGGAGACCTTCGAGCAGGAGACTCACTCCCGCTCGAGCGTCTTGCGCACCCCAACGGGCAATGGGTCTACAAAGCCAGCACTTGGCGCGCCGTCGAATCGCTCTACGTCGAACCGACAACCATCTATAAACGCACAAGTGCCATCGCCCTTGAGCACTTCGGACTCGATAAAAAGTGGGATCGCGGACGTGGGATGACGAAAGACTACGAACTCACATACCACCGCTATCTCACCCCCGCCATTCGATTCTATTGCGTCGGCGATCGTACCGAGATCGACCGATTGGCGGGACACCTCCAGTTTATCGGGAAAAAACGGTCGTTACGCGCCGGGCAAATCTGGAAACATGAGGTCATTCCAAGCGAGCAAGACCGCTCACTCGTGGACGGCACCTATGTCACACGGCCTATTCCAGTCGCCCTGGCCGGAGCCTGGAAGGGAGTTCATCAAATGGTGGGCTATCGTTCCCCATACTGGCATTTTGATAATCACACCCTCTGTGTCGTGCCGGTCCTCGGCCCACAGATCGAAGAGGAGGACACCATCCATGCGACCTGACCGATTCGCCCTCGACATTCTGCTTGAAGGGCCTACACCTGTCGAATCTAGCGCGATTTTTGCCGACGTATGGAATTTCATAGACCCCCATTCCGAACTCCACGGGCAACCTCAACAACGCGTGACCTTCGGCCTCATCAACCCGCCGGCGCACCCATCCGCCACCCAACGACCTCGACTGCGCGTCTACTCGACCAACCCTGCATTTTCTGCCGCGCTCGCCACACAACTCCTCACAACTCGAGAGATCGTCATTGGTCGCAAGCCCTATCGCATTGTCGGACAGGCCGCCGTTCCACACCTCGATGCAGAATATGTCGATGCGCAAACCCCCATCATCATTAAGGAAGCCAAGCCCAACCCGAACAATCCCCGCCGCCCGTTCACCCGATGCGTCCCCTACCACGAGTCCTTCTTTCATGAACGCCTACAAACCGTCATGCGACAGAAACTCTGGGATTGCGGATTTCACGAAAAGGATCTCCCGCAGGGACCACTCATCACCATGGTCGCAGGTCGGCATAAGAGTGTCCCTCTCAAAGAACGACCGGTATATCTATTTGGCGCTGTGGGCCGCTGGCAACTCCACGGATCCCCAGAGGTCCGGCGCTGTCTCATCCTGTCAGGTCTCGGAGTGAAAACTGGGATGGGATTTGGGTTTGTCGTACCGGCAGCCTAAATAATCAGCACGAATAGAACCAGAACGATCAAAGACGACAGGCCCTTGTACTTGAGCGCTTGTAAGAGGCCCATAAATACCGAGGGATGACAAACGCGATGTTTTTAAGCCATTGATCCTGATAATGCACAGAACCCAGAAATGAAAAGGGATGACAACAGGGCCTGCAGTGCGGGTGGAGACAGCACAGATAGAAGAGACCCAGAACAAGAAGGGATGACAACAGCCCTAGAAAAACACAAAATAATTCTCATGGTGAATAAACCCTAAGAACACATGGGATGATAACTAGGGTTGATGTGGATTTTTCTTATACCCAGAAATAAAACAACCCAGCAAGACATGGGATGATAACGTGAACCGAACACGCAGCGCGATTCGTTCGATTACAGAGCCCCCAACACATTGAGGGATAACAACACCGGCATGACATACTAACTATGAAGGACAGCCACAGCTAATTAAACCCATTAGAACCGATGACAATCACCCTATTTTGACCAGGGATAACAATACTCCATCAGTACGGTCTACCCCGTCAGATGAACATAACCCGTGTTTAACGTGGGATGACAATGTTATTCTGCACATTGATTCGGCACGCGAAGATGAAATACACCCAAATTTAATAGGGATGAGAACAACGTCCTCGCAGCGGTAGCAGACACGGCCAAAACAACAAACCCAACAGTAACAAGGGATGACAAATTCGACCTCCCTCGGTCAGTCCGTTCGATCTACGAAACCCTAATCCGTTAGGGATGGCAATGAGGTCGCGTCACTTGGTCGGGCAGCCACAGCTAATTGTACCCATTAATCGTGAAGGGATGAAAACTCTATACTTTCATCATGAAGGTAGATACCAAAACTATGCATGACCCAAGTTCACATGGGATGACAACTGCCGAGTCGCACGCAGGGCGACAAAGCCACTAAAAACACCCCGATTGCAAAGGGATGACAACCTCGCCTCTTGAATGTTCAACAATCGGCTCAATATACAAACCCTAGTCTCTAAGAAGGGATGACCAACCATAAATCGATTGCACTTGGGACAGCAACACTGCACGACAGAAGGCCCCCAAATAGTATGGGATGACAACTTGATGAGAAACCGTTCTCAGGCAAATCCTAATGTAGAAAACCCTATTGTGCATGGGATGACAAAAGCCGAGCACAACCCGGCTCCGCACGTACCAATGAGCCAGCCCAGATTTTACAGGGATGATAACAGCGGAGACGCACGAGGTGAATCACTAACTGGTCCCAAAACTCCATCAAAAATATAAAGGAATGACCATTAATTTGGGACAACCATCACCCACCATCCAGATAACCCATCTACTCACTTCCACCTCGCCTTGACAGGTTAACAGGAGTACGAGTAGAAGATTCCACATTCCATCACATCTAGGAGGACTCAATGTCTAAAGCACTCACGAAATCTCAAATTGCTGAGCATATGGCTCAGAAGACCGGGTTAACCAAGAAAGCCGCCGTCCAGCTGCTCGACGACTTTGCCGCCTTGGCGTACAAAGAAGCGAAGAACATATTTGTGGTGCCTGGAATCGGTAAGCTCGTGTTAGTCAACCGCAAAGCCCGCGTCGGCCGCAATCCACAGACAGGAGAGCCCATAAACATCAAGGCAAAAAAAGTGATCAAGTTCCGCGTGGCCAAAGCCGCCAAAGACGCCATTCTCGGCAAAAAGTAGAGCCCTCGCATGAGGAACCTGAGTCGGGATCGCCTTATTCAGCTCTCCCGACTCAGCGGATGGATCATCATCCTCGGATGGTGGTGGAGCACTCGACAAGAGCCCTCACGTTTTACTCTTCAGGAAGTGCCGCTCGCATTTTTTCTCCTGCTGCCACTCGCGATTCCTTATGCCCAGTGGCTGTGGTATCGACTGACCACGCACGCCCATCCTGACCCTTTCAACACCGTGCCACAGTACACCGCCATTCAGGGATTACAACTGCGCCATAAGCCCCATGTCCCTACCACCAATATCGCGGCTCGCGGCACACGATGGCATCCACTATTTGTACTCTCTGGCTCTCTCGATCATCTCAACCCCGCACAACGCCAGGCCATCTTTTGGCACGAGTGGGCTCATCTGAAATACTGGGACCTGTCTCTCAATATCCTGATCTTCCTCGGCGTCGCGGCGCTCACACACCATATGCTGCTCTCAGTACTGGCTCTCAGGGCCTATTCCCGGTACTCGGAATTCCGAGCCGATCAAGAAAACCTGCACCATACCGATCCGAACGTGCTCGCCAGCGCCCTGGACACGCTTGATCCCAAACGCATAGGCGATTGGCTCGAATGCGTGCCCATCATCAACCTGATTTTCACACACCCATCCACCGCCTCACGCATCCAGGCGATTGCTCAGCACCCGAAAGAGCTCACCGTCTAACTCCTGAATGAAACCATGCCACAGCCTACATTTATTCAACGGACCATCAATAAGAACAACGGCTGGGTTCCTCTCACAGTCGTCCCCCTCCAACCCGCGCATCTTGAGTTCTGGGATACCTTCATTCAACCGTTCATTCGAGCAATGGGTCCAACCGCCCGTGTTGACTGGGACTGGAGCTGGTCTCTCATCACCAGCATCTGCAAACTCACCGCTCCCCTTCGACAACAGCCAGCCGCCTACGCCCTGACCTATTCAGATCCCTCATTCCCTCATGATGTGGTATGTGGGATCGTCCAACTCGCACGACACTTTCTCTACCTCCCCGATCTCGGAAATCGAAGAACACGACGAGCAAGTGGCTTTCTGTGGAAATGCACAACCGCCCCGCCCATCGCTCTCCGTCCTTATTTCACCGATCCAGATATGCCTAAGCGACTCGCCCAGCTCTGCATCGATGTCGCAGTCACCTCGTCATATCAGGATGGCTATGACGGTCGCATGTGCTTGCACGCCGATCCCGATGCACCCCAAAACCATCTCAACCAAGACGTCCTGCTTGAGTTTTATATGAACGCGCCCGTCAACATGCTCGTGCTGGATTCCACAATCAAAATTCCACGGCTTCGGGGAATCCTAGCCCCCAACGACGGGCGATACTTCTATTTCAATGAGGCACAAGCGCTGGTATTCTCTCAACAATTCACCGCCTATCGCTAATTGACCACTTACTCAATCGAGAGTACACTTACACTATGTCGTCGCTCATGAATGCCTACGCAAAAATTGCGGCCACCTATGGGAAGGTCAATCCGAAAGACCCTCAAGCGGTCCAGAAGTTTTTCGAGATCACGCTTCCCAAGTACAGCCCCAAAAAGCAGCAACAGGTTGTCGATGACCTCTTTACCAAAACCACGGGCATAGACGGCTCACTCGCCGCCACAACATCGGGACCCATCCCTGGAGCGGCTTCCTCGAACGCACTCCAAAAGCAGCGTGCCAAAATGAGTCAGATGCTCCGTCACATCAAGCGCGAACCCGCGCGCGCCCGCTAGTCTCCAAACCCCTTCGTTTCAACGTTCGCCACTTCTCATACAATCGATTCCGTTTGGACACCTTCGCCTATTCACAGCGCAACTCTGTACACGCCCCCATCGATTATTTGTTCTGTTGTAAAGGAGCCTCTATGAGCCACATCGCCCAAGTGAATATCCTTGTCCAAGATCTCAACGCCCTCGCCCGCGCGTGCCAACGACTCGGCCTCGAATTCGTTACCCATCAGACTACCTATCGCTGGTATGGACGGACTTCGGACAACACTGCACTCCCCACCGGATTTACGAACGAAGAATTGGGACATTGCGAACATGCCATTCGCATTCCGGGTAACCCACAAGCCTATGAACTCGGCGTCGTTACCCGACGAGACGGAAAAGCCGGCTATGCC
>CXWL01015685.1_pt1 | contig 10709 bp, 10 predicted proteins | sample 590931 | NCBI WGS metagenome assembly CXWL01 (sample SAMEA3498368, study PRJEB10139) | groundwater metagenome | biome: water well; material: biofilm material | place: Germany | collected 2015-04-27 | reverse complement strand
GAAGTCCTCGGCTGATACTGCCCTGCCCAAACTTTCGGTCGAGTTAGAAGAGAAAACAAGTTCTGCTCTCTCGAGAAACATTTTTCCGGTGGTTGGTCTGGTGCGGATCGGGATCACCGACATCCAGGCCAAGGAAGCGCTGATGGTCATTGTCCGCAATGTCTCGATCCTTACGCTGCTCATCATCGCGGGAGGCATTCTTGGTGCTCATCTATTGACCTCGCGTATTACGACGCCGCTACGAAGTCTCGCCAACTCTGCTCGGGAACTGGCACAGGGAAACAATGCACCCGTTCGGCTCATGATATCCACCAACGATGAGGTTGGTGAGTTGACACATGTGTTCAACGATATGATGCAGTCTCTGTATGATCGCAATCAAGCCATCTCGATGAATATCAAAACGATCCGGCGACAGGTCATGCACTTGACCACGGTGCATCAGGCCAGCACCGCGATCACAAGCGCCAGCATGTTCGACATGGATCAGCTGCTCGACACGGTGCTCCAGTTACTCGCTGAAAACCTAGGGTTTTCTAAGATGGCGATCGTACTCTACCGTGCGGAACAGAACCGTTGTTCCGTCGCCCATATTATTGGAGTTTCCCCGGAGATAGAGGATGCAGCACGACGCATGCAAGTACCAGTTTATGACGGCAGCACCACGGCCGATCTCCTCATTCACGGCAAACCATTGCTGATCCACGATATTGAAGCCATCGCTCCACGCTTGCACCCCTCGGTTCTTGAGTTGCTGCGCCGTTCTAAGACGCGCTCGGTCGCGTGCGTACCGCTGCAAAGCCATGCCAAAATACTCGGCTATCTGGCAGGCAGCCGAAGCGCACAGCCATGCAGCGAGGAGGATCTCCACATTCTGCTGACGATCGCCGGCCATGTGGCGGCCGCCATTGACAATGCCAAGGCCTACTCTGATCTAGCGGAGCTAACGCAGCATCTGGAAGACCGTATCGAGCAACGTACGGAGGAGCTCTCTCGCGCCAATGCTCTACTCCAGGAACATGATCGGCGCCGAACGACGTTTCTCTCCGTCGTCTCACATGAGTTGCGAACGCCCATGACGGCAATCCGAAGCTTTGCGGAAAACATGCTTGATGGCGTCACAGGCCCGCTGACCGACCTGCAACATACCTATCTCACACGTATTCAACACAATGTCGCCAGGCTTGGGAGAATCATCGTGCAATTGCTCGATTGGTCGCGCCTCGATACCAAAAGAGTTGAGCTACGCTTAGAAGAGGTCTGTGTGCACCAAATCGCAACGATCGTCGCGGACAGTTTGCAGATGGTTGCATCCGAGAAGAATATATCCCTCTCCATTACCCCAGTTGAATCGCTTCCACCGGTTCAAGGTGATCGCGATAAATTAGAACAAATTCTGATGAACCTCATCGGGAATGCGATTAAATTCACCCCATCTGGCGGTCGTGTGACGGTGAAGTTTTGCGTGTCGCCACCAGGCGTCGTACAGACCTGTATTGCCGACACTGGCTGCGGGATCGAACCGTCCCACTTGCCGAACATTTTCGACGAGTTTTCCAGGGTGCCGTCAGCTATGCCCACGTCACAGGGTGCGCAACTTGGCCTCTGTATTACAAAGACGCTCGTCACCATGCATCGCGGACAGATCTGGGTAGAGAGTCAACCGGCGGTCGGGTCACGCTTTTATTTCACGCTCCCACTCGCTGAGTCACAGGATGAACCGAGCTAAACAAGCGGGCGAGCCAGTGGCATCCCAGTCGTATGAGAGCCCAACGTTGTCCATTTTGAAAGGAGCGACAGACGATGCGCGCTAAAATTCTTGTTGTCGACGACGACCCCGATATCCTCCTGAGCTTGCAGAATCGTGTCAGTTTTATGGGACACGAGCCCCTAACAGCGACGAACGGCAAGGATGCCTTGCGCTTGATTGGGGAAGAGGAACCAGATCTTGTCCTGTTGGATTTGAAAATTCCAGAGATTGCCGGGCTTGACGTGTTACGGCAGGTCAGTGCGGCATCAGCTCCGAGCGAACCAACAGATGAGGAGATAGCCCAGACACCCCCCTATACGACCCCGCTGATCGTCATACTGACTGCATATGGAACCATCGAACTCGCTGTACAAGCTATGCAACTCGGCGCCTTCGACTTTGTGCCGAAGCCATTCACCTCGGACCACCTCACCGTCGTCATCAACAAGGCCTTGGCCACCGTCGCCCTCCACCGCCACGTCGATTCACTCCGCAAGGAGGTCGATGATCAGTTCGAACCGATCGTCTCGACCAGCCAGAAAATGAGCGAACAACTGGCCGTGGCCAAACAGGCAGCGCCTTCCTCCGTGACCGTCTTGTTGCTCGGCGAAACGGGGACGGGGAAAGAAGTCCTCGCCCGCGCCATTCATCGGTGGAGCCCTCGCTCCACGAAACCATTTATTGCCATCAATTGCGCTGCGTTCCCTGAGGACCTACTGGAGAATGAGCTCTTTGGCCACGAGAAGGGCGCGTTCACCGGAGCCATCAAGCGGGAGCCCGGAAAAATCGAGATCGCCGAGGGAGGCACGCTGTTTCTTGACGAGATCGGCGACATGCCCCTCACCATGCAAAGCCATCTCTTGCGAGTCCTGCAAGATCGGACATTCTACCGTGTCGGCGGAACGCAAGAAGTACGGGCCAACGTGCGTTTTCTCGCCGCCACGAATAAAGATCTGAAACAGGCGATTCATCACGGCACGTTCCGCGAAGACTTGTACTTTCGCCTTGCCGTAATTCCTCTCGCCCTACCGCCGCTCCGTGAACGGATGGAGGATCTTTCTGCGCTGATCCACCATTTCCTCAACCGGCCCAGTAATGTGGGTCTGTGCAAACGCCTGACACTCAGCGATGCCGCGTTCCAGGCGCTGCATCAGTACTCCTGGCCAGGCAACGTACGCGAACTAGAAAACGTCCTCACTCGTGCATTGATCTTATGCCCCGGCGACACGATTGGACCGGAACACCTCGCATTGACTACTCCAACGACGTCAAGAATCGCCACATCCGCAGTGAATCAGGAGCCTACTTCTGACATACTATTTTTCTCCTATCATAAGAGTATGGACGCCTATAGCCAGAAACTCATTGAGACGGCCTTGAATCGGAACGGGTGGAATCAAACGAAAGCGGCAGCCGAACTTGGTCTGCAACGGACCTACCTGACCAAATTGCTCCGGCAGAAGCAGATTCCAAGCAAACCCCCTGCTGATCCCTCAGACTGAAAGAACGATACTCATAAAAAAGGTTTCATCTCGTCGTTCGATTTCTCACAACATCATCGACCGCCGTTTCCCCACGTCCGCATCTGATTTGATCCAGCTGGAATCCATTCAGATTCAGGCACACATCGCCACAGCATGGGCCTCTCTGTGCAAGTGCTGAAAATATCAGGAGTAAGATGCCCGTCGCGCGTGGCCTAAGAGATGCTTAGTCCTTGGCATGAAGAAATGATCACCATGGAACTCGGACTTCATGATCGACACACCTCAACCTCCATGTGAATGAATCACCATGGAGCATAGAAAGGACGGGTATGAATATGCTGAGTGATGAGATGGCTATGTTAACGATTTCAGGCGCGATATGTTTCGCTGTGACGATGTTGGCGCTGCTCATGCGAAAGGCGTGACTCAATCTTGCCCGGCGCAGCTTGCGACGAAAGGAGGTGAAAGGTGATGTTGATGCTATTGAACATTGGAGTGCTGGTGATCGGTGCGGTGTTCCTCATGTATGGGGCGCTTGGCCCTGACCGCAAGTAATCATGGTGAAGCAACTGGCTTTGATCCCGCACCAAGGAAGTTTTCATCGTGAGAAATGGGTCTGGATGCGAGCCGTGATGAGGTGACTACCCCCTCCGGCTCGCATCGAACAGGTCAAACACTGACACCGATCATTCCGTTAAATTTCGATGGGGAGTCCTGCTTCGCAACCTGCAGGATCGATTCTCAATGCGTCAAGATCGGTCTTGCCTATTCACTACATCCGTTTCCCCGTTGAGAGAGCTTGGTTTGGAAAGAAAAGATAGGACTGCTGAATGGCATTATCCGCGCATCAATCACGATGACGCGATGGTTGGCGCGCAACCGATACGAAGTGCGGTTTGGTCGGGGCGAGAGGATTTGAACCTCCGACATCCTGCTCCCAAAGCTGATTTAGGTAGAAACACCAGGCCATAGTGGACCACACCATACATCGGCAGGAGCAAGCCTATCAAGGGGTTTGTGGCCTGCCGTTGTTCTTTGTGTTTTCCTGTGGTATCCCCTAATCGTGCTCCTTTTCGGATCGAACCGTGACTCAGACCGTGACGGAGGTCCAATCCAGGATGGATACTCACGACACAAAATTAGTCCCGCGGAAAAAGAGGCGTACAGGTCGGAAACAGGCGAAGGATGCGCTTCAGGATTATCTTCAAACGGACTACGAGCACTGGGTGTGTTTATTCAGCCAGTATAAGTTCCGTAAAGATCTGGCTGACTATCTGAACAGCTGGGAACCTGATTATATTCGCCAGTGGCGGAAGGGACGGTATTCTCCCAGTCGAAGGTTTATAGACAGCTCGAATCGCCTGTTTAAGCAGTATTTCGAAAAGTGGGGGCTCTACCGTCTGCCAGAGTACGACATACTTGATGAGCTCAGGTGGGCAGAGCCAGAGGCCAATGGCGTCATCAGCCCCTATCTTTTAGATCGTTGGTACCAAGCAGACAAGAAAGCCAAAGCTGAACGGGGCCAGCACGAATACACTACAAGAATCTATTATCCCGCCTACATGACGAGAATTCGCCCAGGTCCACGGCTTGAACAGCAATACGTGGAATTTCTTCTGGACATCAGCATTCCTGTTGACCAATTACTCGCATTCATGGAAAAAGCAGTGCGATCTTGGATATGGAACACGTACGGGGAGCGTGCGAGAGGTAAGCGACACAACGTGGTCTTCCATTGCAATGTCTTTAACCTTCTACATGTACCACGCAACGGAAAGAAGCTGACCTTCGCAGATGTAGCCCTACGACTAAAACAGAAACCCTCGACTATCCGATATGCCTATTTTTCTGCCTGCCAAATACTCGGATTAACGGACCGCAATTCAAAACCCGTCCCAATCTCCGAATGCCCTGATCCAAAGTGCCGCAATGCTCCAGACCCTGATGGTCTGTGCAAGGCCCACCAAGTCTTTATTAATCAATAAGGTAGAGCGCATTTACTGAGTTTCGAGCTGAAGGCAGTTTGGGTTCAGTGCAACCTCCTCCGTCTTTTAATTACCCCCCGTATTTCTGTTCATCCCATGGGTAGAGGGTAGTTCAGCGAGGGCAATCGTGCTCTCCCAGTGGCTACAGCAACCTAACCACCTATGAGGAGGATTTATGGAACAGCATCAGCGTGAACTCGTTACGGCAGCAGAGCTGGAAAGGTTGGGGATTCTGACTAAAGGTACAGCCTACCGTATGGCGAGAGCAGGCCAGATCCCGTGCTACGCCGTGGGTATAGAAAAACGGGGCATTCGGTTCAAGGTCGCAGAAATCTTGATGGCCTTACGACGGCCTACGAAATCGGGAGGCCAACCATCATGACACTGACATCACAAGATTTCATCACACTGGAGCGTGAATCATGGATCGATCAAACAACAGCTGATCGTTTCGGCTTGCGACGGGTCGGTAGTTGTGAGGGCGCGGCTCTCGTCGGGCGAGAGAGCCGTGAGGACTATGCGGGCATTGTGTTTCCCGTCTACTGGCCCGGTAATCCAAACCAGCGTGAGTCTTACCTTCGGCGCGATCATCCGCCGATTGAGAACGGCAAACCGAAGGGGAAGTATCTTGCCCCGCCGGGCCGTGGGAATATGCTTCTGTTTGGGCCGGATGAATCGGTGGAAGCCTTGACCGATAGCGCGACGACCATTGTCATCTGCGAGGGTCACAAGAAGTTAATCACGACGTATCGTCTGGCTCGATATAACGCGGCCGCGCCTCGGTTTCTGACGTGTGCGATCTCCGGCGTCTGGAACTGGAAAGGGACTGTCGGCAAAACACCAGACCCCACGGGCGCACGGGTGGACGAGAAAGGCGTGATCCCTGACTTCGACCGGGTCACCTGGGCCGGGCGTAATGTCGTCGTCATATTCGATAGTGATTGCTCCACCAATAAGAATGTCTTAGCTGCTCGGCGTGGCCTCCTGGCTGAATTGAAGAGACGTGGGGCCCGTGCCGTGACGCTCGATCTTCCGGCACTGGACGGACTAGGTAAGACTGGCTTTGATGATCTGCTCGCGCAGCGCGGGCCGGAGCATGCACTTTCACTCATCCATGTAGCGCTCACGACTCCGGCTGAGGTAGTCACCACCATGGCGGTTTCGTCGGTGGCAAGTCGAGCACTCTTCAGACGAGTGAGTGACATTCAGGCTAAACCAATTCGCTGGTTCTGGAAGGGGCGAATTGCTCGAGGGAAGGTTTCAATGATTGCAGGGAACCCTGGCCTAGGGAAAAGCCAAATTGTATCGAGTATGGCAGCAATCGTTTCCACGGGTAGCACTTGGCCTGTCGATCGGACACCGTGCGAACAGGGGAATGTGGTGATTCTCAGTGCCGAAGATGATCCGGCAGACACACTCCGGCCACGCTTGGAGGCAGCTCAAGCGGATCTCTCCCGGGTGTTCATTCTCGATGCAGTGACCGACGGAACCCTTACTAATGGAAGCGAGAATCGACGAGGGTTCAATCTCAAGTCAGATCTCTCCCGGCTTGGAGAAATGCTGGAGGAGATCGGAGGCGCTGCTCTAATCGTCATTGATCCTATTACGGCCTACCTCGGCACGACTGACAGCCATAATAACGCCGAGATTCGGGCTCTCTTGAGTCCCCTGGCTGAACTCGCTGCGAAGCATGAAGCCGCAGTCGTCTGTGTGAGTCACTTCAATAAGAACTCCACTGGCGAAGCCCTTATGCGCGTGACGGGCTCCCTGGCATTTGTGGCTGCTGCACGAGCGGCTTTTGTCGTGACCAAGGACCTTGAACAAGATTCTCGAAGACTCTTTCTGCCTCTCAAGAATAACTTGGGAAATGATCAAACCGGCCTGGCGTTCACTGTAGAACCTATTCAGCTAGCAAGTCCTCAAGGACCGATTGAGACCTCCCGTGTCTTATGGCAACCAGGGGCAGTTACCACGACCGCTCAGGAAGCGATGGCACCACAGGCGACCGGCGAAGAGCGAAGCGACCTAGACGATGCAAAGGAGTTCCTATGGGACATTCTAGGTAAAGGGGCGATATCACCAAACAAGGTTAAGAAGGAGGCTGAAGAGGCGGGCTACTCACAGCGGACTATTGAGCGAGCCAAGACGGCACTCAAGGTTAAATCGGTCAAGGATGGGATGAAGGGCGGGTGGTTCTGGAGACTGCCAGAGTACTCACACCCCGAAGAACGCCAAAATACCCCGAAGGACGCCACTCCAGGAGAGTGGCCATCTTCGAATTCTTCGGCACCTGTTGGCGGTCTTCGGAGTGATGACAGAAGGCCGGTACAGGACTTATCCGAGGCATTCAACCCTGACTTACCTCTCATGACAGACGAAATGGAGGAGGTTGTCGATCTATGACGCTTGTGGCTCTCCGTCCGCTCCATATCCGGAGGTCTATCGGAGATCTCCACCTGAAACCCGGTCTCCCGGTTGACCTACCTGACGGAGATGCCGTCCGGCTCCTGGCGAAGAAGCCGGATGCAGTCCGTCCGGTTCTTCGGGCTGGTGATTGGGCGGAATGGCTGAGCCCTGCCTTGCCAAAACAACGGGGAAAGGTTTTGGCCGTGCATCCAGATGGAACCTTTGAGGTCTTCCATCCGCTGACGGAAGCCCCCTGTCGACTGCCGGTCAGTTGGGTAACGAAAGTCTTTTCAAGGCCCTAGATGGAGCGCACCACACGCACCAAAATTGAACACAACCGAACGGGGTGGAGGAAGGGACAATGTTCTCTCAAAACCTCGACGCTGGGCTCCCTGGACACTCAGGGCGTTTCAAAAAGCTTCAGCAGCAACATAATCGGCGAGGGCAGGATGGTGGGAGAGATGGGCTCCCAAAAGCATCATAGAAATACAAAAAAGAACCCAGGTGCTTATTCTTTAAATCGAGTCTTTATCTCATCAGCACCCCAGTACTTAACTTGACCAACTTTCGCCTGCCGAATCCGGATCTTCTCATAGTACTCAAGCAGAATCTTCACCCAGTTCCCCTGCCTCCTAAAGGCAGAAACGCCAAAGCAGGAATAGTTTTTATTATACCCATCAGGATTGACTGAGCACGAAATGGAGAAAACTTCGACATCAGCTTCCCATAAAGAAAATTCAACCCAATATTCCCCTCCCAAGCCCATCTCATCTCGCTTTGTTACTTTGAAATGCTGTGTGCCCTGCATGAATTCGACAGATTTTGTCTTTTCTCCTTCGCCTTTGGTGATTCCAGACATTTGCAGCCTGTTCCAGGTCTCGAAGTCTAAGTCTTGAGTCGAAACGCTAAGCTCAAGTTCCTTTTCTTCCCAGAGCGCGATCAGGGCCATATCTAACTCCATGTCCTTAGCAAATTGGGATAACCGCTCCTTGAGCTGAATATCCTTAGCGAACCGCTCTTCGAGATCACGTTCATGCTGCTGTTGGGCGGCGGCGACGTTCTTGTCAATACGAGCCTTCTCAGAGGCGATTTGTTGCAAAAACGGATCTTCGACAGACTTCGATTCTATGGAGGAGTCATTCGCATTTGGAGGACGAGTGTACCAATAGATCGCGTAGGCCACGACAAATGTTAGGAGAAGGATCAACAGATAAACATCGTTGGTCATTTTTCCCCAGTACTCTCCTTCTCAGAACCAATACTCACAGGTCAGGGGGTAGACGCAAAAAAGCGGCGATAGGAACACAGGACAAAAGACATAGGGATCTCACATGAGGAGAAGATTCTAGGATGGAACCACTCGCAGCCGCAATGGGGCTCTATGAGGGTTTCGGACGGGTAAGGATCGGCTTCGAGAGACTCTACTTCTGTTTCTGATACTTCTTGAGCAAGTCTCGTATCGCTTCGTCTACCAAATCATTGACCCATCGTTCCTTGTCCACCGCCAGGTGGGACAATTCCTTCATGAGTTCCTGATTGAGTCGTAACCCGAAGGTCTTCTTCTGCGCGGTCGCTTTTTCGCGTGTCATGCCGGGAACGGTACAGGACACCAGCTAGACAGTCAACACGCTAGTTTTCTATATAGTTATATATCTTGCTATACTGCTAGCACATTAACTGAAAGGGGTTCCCATGAAACAAACGAAGATGTTGATTCGGCTTCCCGTCGCGTTGAAGGCCCAGCTCGATGCGCTACGAACTCAGGGCTATACGATCAACGGTTTTATCCGCTCCTTGCTGGAGCGGGAATTCAAGAAAGGACGGTAAAACGATGGCACGAGCGGGGAGAAAGGATCGAGGCTTGCTAGCGAAGAAAGACTCGACAGGCAAGCTGATGTGGTATGTGCGCCTCTATCACGAATGCCAGGAACGGCGATTCGGGGCCTTTAAGAACAAGACAGAAGCGCGAGACTTCTACGAGAAGGCAAAAGCAGGAGCAGAAGCAAGGGCGCTTCTTTCCCGAACGCTATAGGCGGGGCGGGAGGGAATTTGCTTCAGCGGTGATTGCGAATTATCTCGCCACCCTCCCCACCAGTGGGAAAAAGCCGACGACCATAGCGGATGAGAAGTATTACGGGCAATGGTGGACTGGCCGCCTCGCAGGGAAGGCCCTACATGCCGTGTCCCCCGCCCTGCTAGACGAGGCAATGGCAGACCTTGCCGCGAAGCGTTACACCCCCCAAACCATCGTGCACTACCTCAAATTCCTCCGGCATGTTTTCCGATGGGCTATGGGGCGAGGCGTAATCGACAAGAGCCCCTTCACGAGCGTTAAACTTCCCACGGTGAGAGCGGGAAAAACTCGCTTCCTCTCTGTTGAGGAGGAGGCGCAGCTGTGCAAGATCATTGGTCAACCCTATGACGCATGGATCAGGCTGGCGATTCTCACGGGCTTGAGAAAGTCTGAGCAGTTCGGATTGCGCTGGGCTGATATTGACCTGGAACGTGGACTGATTACCCTCCCCCACACCAAGTCTGGTGCAGTTCAATACGTTCACCTGATGGATGAGGCGAAGCAGATTCTGAGACACCTCATTCCTGGCAATACATCCGTCTGGGTGTTCCCGAGTGAGAACCCCGAGACGCACCTAGACCCTGATAACTTCTATGGTCGGGTGTATATGAAGGCCCTTGAGGACGCGAAGCTTGAAGGCGTCACCTGGCATACCTTGCGTCACACGTTCGCCAGTCGGCTCGCCATGAATGGACAGGCTCCCAGTACGATTGCGGCCCTACTTCGGCACAGCGGAACAGACTTGGTGGCGCGGTATGCCCATCTCTCCCCTACCCACTTGCAAGGTGCGCTTGAGGGAGTCTCGGGGTTTGGGAAGATCAAGAACGAGACGACTCAGACAAGATCAGAGCCAATACAAAAATTTCAAAATTCAACTCCAACCGTGACGGGAACCGGAACTGAGCACGATGAGCGGGAAGTGGAAGGTGTGCAAGTGATTGAAAGTATTGGTCGGGGCGAGAGGATTTGAACCTCCGACATCCTGCTCCCAAAGCAGGCGCGCTACCGGG
>CXWL01044920.1_pt1 | contig 10711 bp, 13 predicted proteins | sample 590931 | NCBI WGS metagenome assembly CXWL01 (sample SAMEA3498368, study PRJEB10139) | groundwater metagenome | biome: water well; material: biofilm material | place: Germany | collected 2015-04-27 | reverse complement strand
CCTTCTTGATCTATCAAAATCGGTAAATTATCACGACCAGTGATACCCTTTAATTCCCTAACCAGAGATTTTATCTGTTCAGGTGATTCACAATTACGAGCAAATAAAATAAATCCAAATGGGCTTACATCTGAAAAAATTTTTATCTCTTCAGGTGTTAGGCTTGTTCCAGCCATACCAAAAATTACTGGTGATAAATCCATCGTTTTTATTCAGCCACATGCATACATGCTTGTCCTTTAGCAGACAAGGTTTTGCAGGTTGATTTGGCATCACTAATATCATTAAAACCAACTACACGCAGACGGTAAAATATTTTTCCTTTAACCTCAGCCCGAACGATAACTGGTGATTTATCAGAAAGAACTGAATATTTATTCTGGAACTTCTGCCAGTTTTCATTAGCCTCTTTCTCAGAACCGAATGCTCCCAACTGAATCTTTGCGCCACCAGATTTTACAACAGGTTTTTCAATAGCTTTTTCGGTAGTTTTTTCTACCATTTTCTCAAGTGGCTTTGCCTCAACAATTTTTGTTCCACTGATTTTTGAATCAATGGCTTTTACTATCTCTGCCTTCTTATCATTAACACCAACCGCTTCTATTTTTTGCACTTCAGTGGGTTGTGATTCTTTATCAACTTCATTTTCATCGTTAAAGCTAATAATTTGTTTTCCTGATTTCTTTTCAGCAATAGCCTCTAAAGCCTCATTTTTAGCTACTGGCTCTTCGGAAGCAGGCAATACACGCTCAACTTTTGCTGGTTGCTGGTTGCTAGAAAACGTTTCAAAAATTGTCTTGTCCTGATTAGGAAATTTCATTCCACCTGGGTCTAACGGCTTTTCTTTCATTGGTGTTTTCTCTGCTTCAATAACCAGTAAATCATCTTCTTTTACTGATTGTTTACCAACATTATATGCATACCACGAAAGCATCACAAACCCAGTTACAACACTGAATAAAACAATGGTAGGCATCCATTTCATCATTCTACTATCGTTCACCACGTTATCATCATTACTCATTACCGCATCTCCTCAACTGGTTCTACTCCAAGTACCATAAGCCCAGACGCTAACACAAATGATAACGCATGGGCAAGCGCAACACGCGCCGCTGTTAGTTCAATATCATCTTTTATAATAAAACGTAATCCAGCGTCACCGTTCCCCTGATTCCACAGGCTATGAAAAGCAGCTGCCAAATCATGCAGATAAAAAGCTATGCGGTGTGGCTCAAGTGAAACAGCCGACGATTCAACCATTCTCGGCCAACTGCACATTAAACGTATGAGCGCAATTTCCTGTGGATGTGAAAGATGTGATAAAAGTTGCAGCGACGGAGTTTGTGCAAGCTGCATTGCTGTGGGCAATTCTGCAGCAACATTACGGCGAATGGAGCGAGCACGAGCATGAGCATATTGCACATAAAAAACTGGGTTGTCTTTTGATTGTTCCGTTACTTTTGTAAAATCAAAATCCAGTGGCGCATCATTCTTGCGAGTGAGCATTATGAAGCGGAATACATCTTTCCCAACTTCTTCTACAACTTCACGCACTGTTACAAAAGTTCCAGCACGTTTTGACATTTTAGCAGGCTCACCATTGCGCAAAAATTTTACCAACTGACATAGTTTTACATCAATCATGACTTTATTATCGGAAAGTGCACCAACAGCAGCTTTAAGCCGTTTGACGTAGCCACCGTGATCCGCACCAAATACATTTATAATCCAGTCAAAACCACGTTTGCATTTATCATAATGATAAGCAAAGTCTGGTGCAAAATATGTCCAGCTTCCATCGGATTTTTTTACTGGACGGTCGCAATCATCTCCAAACTCGGTTGATTTAAATAATGTTTGCGGACGTGGCTCCCAATCATCTGGGGTTTTGCCTTTGGGTGGCTCTAATATACCTTCATAAAGCAGCCCTTTATGCTGCAAAATATGCATGGCATCTTCCACTTCTCCAGCCTCAGTTATTGCGCGTTCAGAGGTAAAAACATCATGCGAAATTCCAATTATAGAAAGGTCATCTTTTACCATCACCATAACTGCTTCGATGGTGTATTCACGAACTATTGGCAGCCATTCCTCGCGTTCTTTTGCTAATAATGAAGTGCCGTGAATACGGTGCAGCGCATCGGCAATAGGAATCAGATATTCCCCTGGATATAACCCTTCAGGGATTCCAGAAATTTTTTCTCCACATGATTCACGATAACGCAGGAATACAGAATCAGCCAGCTTATCAACCTGCGCACCAGCATCATTGATATAATATTCGCGAGTGACATCATAACCAGCTTTTATCAAAAGTGTTGCCAGAGCATCGCCGAACACTGCACCACGCCCATGCCCAACATGCATAGGCNNCAACATGCATAGGCCCTGTTGGGTTTGCAGATACATATTCTATATTAACGCGCTTACCAGTTCCAATATCAGAATTGCCGTATCCTCGCCCCTCGGAAATTATATCCAGCACAGCCTCTTGCCATACACTCGGTGAAAGCGTCATATTGATAAATCCAGCACCTGCAATTTCTACTTTATCAATTCCAGCTACTTCCTGCAATTTACCAACAAATAATGCAGCGATTTCCTTTGGATTTTTGCCAATCTGTGCCGCAAGAACCATGGCAACATTGGTAGCAACATCACCATGAGCAGCATCACGAGTTGGGGTGGCCTCAACCTTATCAACATTCAATGATTCAGGAAGAGTGCCATCGCCCTGTAGCTTAACAGCAATCGCCTTTACATCATTTTCTATTTTCTTAAAAATATTCATTCTTGTTCCGATATTTATTTGTGAATTGAAGGGAAGTTTATAGATATTCTTCTTCAATAAAACCAATTTTTTTTAAAATTCTTCCAATAAGGTGGGCTAATGCTACATAAAAATAACCAATTGGAACGCAAAGAAGGCTTAAAACCAAGAGGATAAGTATAGAGTCAAAGCTAGGTAAACTAATGGTTGAAAGCATATTGCCAACTATAAAACCAGCAGCATAAAACGGTATAAAAGAAATTGGAGCTTTAAGACTAAATTCCTTCAACTCCTTAGCAGTCGCCTTGCGATATTTAAAAATAGACCATAAGGCAAAAACCACATACTGAGCCATGCCAAAAATCAAAGAATAAAACCCGATAGAAAATTTTGTCTCGCTAACATCATGTAATGGGTAAATCAATAAAAATGGCGGTAAAATAATCGGTAAGAATAACGCCAAAATATAATATTGACGTAGGCTTAGCTTTATTTTCTTTTTATCTTTATAATTAGTTTTTTCGTTATATTTCATAAAATATAATCACCGACCAAGCCAGCTTCGCGCTTGTACATCAAACACCCGCCTATATTCATCGAGTGCGAAACGATCCGTCATTCCAGCGATAAAATCAGCAACCACTGTTGCGGTTTTAGCTGTCCCCTTGCCATCCGTTATATTACGCCAAGCATCTGGCAAACATTCTGGTTCATTCAAGAAAAATTCAAACAACTCTTTTACCACCCTACCCGCCTTGCTCGCCATACGATTTACCTTGTAATGACGATACATGTTTTTCATCAAAAACGCCTGTAATATTCTATTGGTTTCCTGCATCTCTGGCGAGAAAAATACCAGTGGCTTTCCCAACTCACGAATGTCAGAAACATTCTTGATTTTATATTGTGTAATATTTTTCTGAGTCTGCGTAATCAAATCTGTAACCATACGGTTAATCAAGCGACGGATAGCTTCATGTGTAAGGCGTGGCTCATCAATATCAGGATGTTTTTTCTGCACCTCGTGGAAAATTTTTGCAACTGGCTCTACTTCTTCCAATTGTTTAATTGAAAGCAGACCAGCCCTGAGTCCATCATCAATATCATGGTTATTATAAGCAATATCATCAGCCAGAGAAGCTACCTGTGCCTCGCCACTGGCATAACTTCCCAGCTCTAAATCATGACGAGAGTTATATTCGGCAAGTTCGCGTGGTGGCTTTTTAACTGGTCCATTATGTTTGGCAATCCCTTCCAACGTTTCCCACGTTAGGTTTAAACCATCAAACTCTGCATAGCGATGTTCAAGGCTGGTTAAAATCTTGATGGTATGAGCATTATGATCAAACCCACCATATTGCAGCATTACTTCACCGAGAGCATCTTCACCAGCATGCCCGAATGGCGTATGCCCTAAATCATGGGCGAGTGCAAGTGCCTCCGCCAAATCTTCATTAAGCCCCAGCGAACGACTCATTGAGCGTGCCAATTGCGAAACTTCAAGGCTGTGAGTCAGCCGTGTGCGATAGTGATCTCCCTCGTGATTGACAAAAACCTGAGTTTTATACTCCAGCCTACGAAATGCTGTGGAATGAATGATGCGATCCCTATCGCGCTGAAACGGTGAACGGGAGTTGCTCTCATCCTCCTTATGCAGCCGTCCACGGCTGGCATCAGGGTTACAAGCGCAAGTCGCTAAATTAATCACATGATTTGTCATAGGCTCTTGAAACTAAAGAATTTCACAATATATAGCAAGGTGGAAAGTAGCAATTTTTAGCAATATCCTTGTAATTATCTAGTTTTTATCCCATATTACTCTTATGGAAAATACTTCACAAAATTACCAGACTTTTACTCTGACACCAAGCGCGGCAGAGCGTATAAACCTGCTTAAATCTAAGGAAAAAAATCCAAACCTACGTTTTCGTATAACTGTAAAGGGCGGTGGTTGCTCTGGTTTTCAATATGAATTTACACTTGATGACAAACAGCCAGATGAGTCCGACACGGTTATTGCTGCTTCGGGTGCAGAAGCTGTGATTGACGAGGTGTCGCTCGGCATGGTTAGTGGTTCTGTTTTGGATTATACAGAAGATTTAGCACATGCGGGATTTGAAATAAAAAACCCGAATGCTACCGCCAAATGTGGGTGTGGCAATAGTTTTTCAGTCAATTTATGAGCTGATTTATGGGCATTTCAATCGCCACATGGAATGTGAATTCTATACGTTCGCGTCTGCCACATTTGCTTGATTGGCTGCGCAATGACAAGCCAGACATAGTGTTATTGCAGGAACTCAAATGCACCGACGATGTTTTTCCCTCTATGGAAATTGAAGAGCTGGGATATAACATCGCTATCTATGGCGAAAAAACTTATAATGGCGTTGCCATACTTTCTAAATTTCCGCTGGATGATATTACTCGTGGATTATCTGGAGACGAGGAAGATAAACATGCCAGATATATTGAAGCGGTGGTAAATCTGCCAAAGACTGCAGTACGCGTTGCCTCAGTTTATGTGCCAAACGGACAAGAAGTTCCGTCGGATAAATTTTCTTATAAATTGCATTTTCTCGATAGGCTATATGCCCATATAAAAAATCTGCTTACTTATGAGGAAATATTAGTTATCGGCGGTGATTACAATATTGCCCCTGATGATAGCGATGTACACGATCCAAAAGCATGGGAAGGGAGTGTCCTAACCCATGACGAAGTTCGTTCCAGATTCCGCAAAATAATAAATCTTGGAATATATGATGCCTGTAGGATTTTGCAACCAGATGGACAAACTGAATATAGCTGGTGGGATTATCGTGGAAATGCTCTTGCCTCTGATAACGGTCTTAGGATTGATCATGTGCTACTCTCACCACAAGCAGCAGACAGGCTAGCTGATTACCACGTAAAAAAAGAATTGAGAGAATTAGAAAAAGCCTCCGACCACGCACCAGTGGTGATTGGTTTTAAATAAACCTACCAACCATTCGGTACTTTTTTAACAGATACTTTTACGTTATTGCGACCATTATTTTTAGCAATAAACAGAGCCTCGTCAGCGCGTTTCAGCAAGCCTTCTGGGCTATCCCCTTCTTCAAATAAATTGGCAATGCCAATACTGACAGTAAGGTTAATTGTTTTATCCTCACCTATTACAAATGGCGTAGTCTCAACAAGTTCACGCATACGGTTTGCTGCGCCAAGGGCGGAATTAGGATCTGTTTCTGGCATGAGAACAATGAATTCTTCACCACCAAAACGAGCCGCCAAATCAGTAGAGCGTGCAGTACGAGTTATTATTGAAGATAGTTGTTTTAGTACCATATCGCCAACGTCATGACCATAAGTGTCATTCACTTTTTTGAAATGATCCATGTCCATAATCATGAGGGCAAGTTTTTTTCCGTTTTTGGTTGATATTTTGACCATATTTCCCAAATGGGTATTAAGATAATGGCGGTTATATAAACCAGTAAGACCATCGGTAAGAGCCATTGACACGCTTTTTTGATATTGCGATTTAAGGGCGTCCTGATAGCGTTTGCGACGAAGCTGGGTGCGAACACGCACCGCCATTTCATTTTTATCAACTGGCACTGTCACATAATCATTTATACCCATCTCAAGTGCCTTGAGCATAACCTGCTTGTCATCCTCATCTACAAAAACTAGCAACGGAACATTACGAGTTTCTTCTTGGCTTTTCATATGCGATGCTAGACGTAAACCATCCATATCAGCAAGCAGCGTGCTGATAATAATTATATCAAAATTTCCCTCTTTTGCTGCTGCCACAGCTAATTCAGGATCTTCAATCAGATGCATATTATAAATTTCACTTAACTTAGAAATAACCTGTTTTGCCTGCACAGAATCATCATCCACCAAAAGGATTTTGGCACCAGCTACATCAGCAACGAAACTATTAGATTCATCTGTATTAACACCCATTTGTATTCCAGTTTTATCGCGTAGCCGCAGCTCATCAAGCAATGTTTTTATGCGTATCAGTGATTTTACCCGCGCAATCAATGACATATCATTGATTGGCTTAGTAATAAAATCATCTGCTCCAGCCTCTAATCCTTTTAAACGATCAGATTTTTCAGAAAGAGCCGTTACCATCACAACTGGGATATGAGCAAGGTCAGGATCCATTTTTAATTTTTTGCAGGTTTCAAATCCGTCCATTCCCGGCATCATCACATCAAGCAATATTAAATCTGGCTTATGTTTTTTTGCTTTCTCAATCGCATCAAAACCATCAACGGCAGTTATTACATCGTAATAATCACTTACAAGCTTCGCTTCCAATAACTTGATATTGGCTGGAACATCATCGACTACTAGAATTTGCGCTGTCATAAAATGTTACAAAACTTCCTCTTCTCCGAGGAATCTCCGTACTGTGTTAAGAAAAGGCAAAATTGAAATTGGCTTGGAAATATATGCCTCACAACCAGCTGCCAAGATTTTTTCTTCATCATCTTTCATCGCAAATGCCGTTACAGCGATAATCGGAATATTGCTTATAGCACCATCAGCCTTGAGGCGACGCGTAACATCCAGCCCAGAAATTTCTGGTAATTGAATATCCATCAAAATTAAATCGGGATGCTCATTGCGAGTAATCGTAATCGCTTCAAGACCATCTTTCGTTTCCATAGTCTCATAACCATGAGCCATGAGTAAGTCACGAAACAATTTAAGATTCAGGTCGTTATCTTCAACAATTAATATTCTTTTTTTCATATCGCATATTAGTGAAATGAGCCCAATAGATGATTTTTACATCTAAAGACTTAACAAACCCCTAATTTGGATAATTTTTATGAAAAGAATGCACCAAAATCTATATATTAATCCATATATTAATATATTTTAAGCATTAAGCTGCTGGGGCGGTGGCAAGCATAGATTGTTTTTTATTATTAAAATCAAGCCAGTTAGAAAGATTTTTATTGTTATCGCGCCAGTTAAGGTGTGGTAGGCGGAAATCAACATAAGATAATGCAATTGCTGTATTAATTGCTCCTATGTGCCAAATTTTTGTATCAAGATTAAATTCAGAGATTTTTGCAATAGTTCGTTTTACAGCGTTTTCCTTACGTTCTACCCACACCTGATAGCGTTTTTCTTCTGGTCGCCTACCTTCCATTACGCAAGCAACGGCTGCATCCATAATTCCATCAGCAAGAGCAGCAAGCGCAAGTGCGTCAAAACGCTCTGATTTATCGGTAGGGAATAACGGATTTTTATCTGACAAAGAATCCAGATATTCACAAATTACTGGGCTTTCGCAAAGTGATTTTCCGTTATCAATAACCAATGTCGGAACAGTACCAAGTGGATTGGCAGCGACCAACTCTGGCGGATTGTCCGAGGGCATAACTGAAACTAACTCGACCTTGTCCTGCAATCCTTTTTCCAGAATTACTACGCGGCACTTGCGGGCGTATGGAGAATTAGGAGAGAAGAAGAGTTTCACTACTAAAACTCCAGCAATTTCACCTGTTTTACGCTTGGAAGTTTGGCGATTTCTGCCAGCACTTCTGGAGAAACAGTTTGATCTACCTCAACCAAGGCGATTGCCTCACTACCAGCTTCATTACGCCCTAAATGGAAATAAGCAATATTAACTCCGTTTTTGCCAAGAAGTGTACCTAAACTTCCAATAAAACCCGGTTTATCGTCATTATTCACATATAGAGTTTTTGCACCCAAACCAGCTTCCAGTTTGATGCCGTTTACTTCCACAATGCGTGGCTTGTCGGCAAATAATGTCCCTGCCACTGTGCGCGTGCGTTTTTCAGTAACAATGGTTATGCGGATAAGAGTTTGGTAATCACCAACACGATCATGACTGGTGGCACTAACTTCAATCCCACGTTCTTTGGCTATAACAGGTGCGTTGACCATGTTCACACCTTCAATGAGTGGTGAGAGCAAACCTTTTAGAGCAACTGCGGTGAGTGGTTTTGTGTTTAGCTTTCCTGCTTTGCCTTCATAATCAATCTTCACCTGCTTCAAACCAGTTTCAGTGAGTTGCCCTGCGAAACTTCCCAGTTGGTCAACTAACTGAAGATATGGTTTTAGTTTTGCAGCATCTTCCGCCGACATTGATGGAATATTAAGAGCATTAGTAACCGCACCAGTGGTAAGGTAATCAGCCATTTGCTCGGCAACCTGAACCGCAACATTTTCCTGTGCTTCAGTGGTTGAAGCACCAAGATGTGGCGTGCAAATAACTTGCGACATGCCAAATAAAATATTGGTTTTTGCTGGTTCTTCTTCAAACACGTCAAAGGCTGCACCCGCCACCTGCCCGCTTTCAATAGCAGCTTTAATATCAGATTCATTCACCAACCNNTTCACCAACCCACCGCGCGCACAATTTATAATCCGCACGCCTTTTTTGCATTTAGCCAGAGAATCTTTATTGAGAATATTTTTTGTGCCTTCGGTAAGAGGTGTATGCAGAGTGATAAAATCAGCACGTTTTAGCAAATCATCTAGCTCCACTTTTTCAATGTTTAGTGCTTCTGCACGTTCTTTTGATAGAAATGGATCATACGCCACCACACGCATTTTAAGCCCTTGCGCGCGGTCAGCAACGATTGAGCCAATATTTCCTGCACCTATCAAACCCAATGTTTTTCCCGCTAATTCAACACCCATAAACCCGCTTTTTTCCCATTTACCAGCATGGGTAGAAGCATTTGCTTGCGGAATTTGTCGAGCGAGTGACATCATCAGCGAAATTGTGTGTTCGGCAGTTGTAACCGAATTACCAAATGGCGTATTCATCACCACCACACCGTTTGCAGTGGCCGCAGGTATATCCACGTTATCCACCCCAATACCCGCACGACCAATCACTTTTAATTTTTTGCCCGCTTTGATAAGCTCGGCAGTTGCTTTCGTTGCTGAGCGCACCGCCAGACCATCATATTCACCAATGATTTTCAGTATTTCTTCAGGTGTAAGCCCAGTTTTAACATCAGCCTCCACCCCACGTTGTTTGAACACGTCAATGGCTTGTGGAGATAATTTATCAGCAATCAGAACTTTTGGCATTTTTTCTTCCTACATTTTTTAGTTAGTTACAATCAAATCCTGCTTAGTAAAAAGCATCTTTACATTGCTATCTATATGCTCTTTTAGAGGCGGATAGGCAATTAAATTATAGGCATTTACATCAACTTTTACTGGTAAGCTACTTTCATTTAACAAAGTCCATAAATGACTCACATACTGCTCGTCCATATCTCCGTAAATAACCATATCAATATCTGAGTTTTCCCTATAAGCCCCAGTTGCCCTTGAACCAAATAAACCCACTTTTTCTATTTTATCTGAATAAGGCACGAGGATTAATTTGATAATTTCAAGCTGCCGAGCGGTCAATCCATGATCAATCATGTTATTTATTATCCGCAGATTTTTCTAACAAGGTCATATATAAATCATCAAAAACTGCTAAATATTTCTTCTTAATTTCTGATACTGTTTCCTCAAAAACACGTAAATCATAAGTATGTGACATTTTATTACGAGAATCCAAAGCCTCCATCCAAACATCCCCATTACCAATTATTTTGGAAGAAAAAGCAGATTTTATAACCTCGCTTGGTGTTATTGTTTCTAATACAACCCCTTTATATTCCAGATAATCCTTTAATGTTTTCCATGCCAACTCCCATGTATATTCAAAACGCTGGATAACCCCTTCTTTTTCTAATTGAGTCAAAGGTCTTCGCTCTATTAGCTCAATAGCTTCTCGTAATAGCTTAAAAGCACGAGAATAATTGTCAAAACGATATTGCCAACGTGGTTTTCCTGTCATATTTTTAACCATATATACCTACATAATCACTCCAAACTTTAATTATATATTTGATAAGATCTTGATTTTCAGGCTGACTACTATAT
>CXWL01017377.1_pt1 | contig 10711 bp, 12 predicted proteins | sample 590931 | NCBI WGS metagenome assembly CXWL01 (sample SAMEA3498368, study PRJEB10139) | groundwater metagenome | biome: water well; material: biofilm material | place: Germany | collected 2015-04-27 | reverse complement strand
TCGTTGCTCGGGAACAGGTTCCGCACAGGGAACCCATCTCCGACCATATGGGCCGATCCTGGTTGATAGATCCCTGCCACCTCTTTGACAACAGCCGTCCCTCTAGCCATGTGGTCCTCCTTCACACCATCGTGCGCAGCGCGTCTTCCAACGTGACCACGCCCCGCACGAGCTTAGCTGGGTGTTCGTACCCAATCGTGCCTATTGAGAAAGCGCTGTACATTTCTTCGAAGAGCTTCGCCGCCTCGTCCGAAAACCCGAACGACTTGAACGTCGGAACCACGGCACTGAGTGGGGCATGTTGGGCCGTCACCGTTTTCCCAAGGATCTGACTGAATGCCGCTGCCGCTTGATCCGGGCTGTACTCCTCCGGACCCGCCATTTCCACAATCTGCTTCCCATAGCCACCAGTCATCAATCGTTCCGCACCCATCCGGCCGATGTCCTTGGTCGAAATCATGGGAATCTTCGCCTGTGGCGCGATGAATGTCGGAAGCACACCCTGAGCCTTGGCCGCCCCAATGACCGGCGCCCAGTTGTCCATGAAATAACAGGGACGGAGAATGGTCAAACGCTTGGCATGACAGCCAAGTGCATACTCTCCATAACTCGCCGCCCGAATCGGGCCAGTTCCACCGTGCAGATGTCCTCCCACCGACGACAGCAACACAACATGATCGACTCCACTCTTCTGAACAGCTTCCGCCGCACGATCCATCCGCGCACGCTGATCGGCTAACCACGCCTCAGCCCCGTAATTCGGCGGAACCAACAAATAGACCCCTTTCGCGCCTTCAAATGCCTTGGTTAAGGCCGCCACATCATCGAGGGACGCCACGGCAACATCTGCCCCTTTTGCCTTCCAACCAGCCCCCTTGTCGGCTGAACGGACAATCACCCGCACCGGCTGCTTCTTACTCAGCAAGGTCTCCACCACCGCAGATCCTGTATTTCCAGTCGCACCAAGCACAACAAACATGATGAGTCCTCCTACTCCTTACGCGACGCCTGATCGGTTCATGATCACGCTTGCATGATGGCGTCGCTGCCATTGGCTGTAAAGCGCCTCTCTCCGTCAGAGCAATACATATACCCACACATTCCAGCTTGGCAACTTACGTTCCAGACAGAAGGAATGAAGGTCCTCTCTCGATCTGCTTGAAACGAGAGGGGATTCGCTTGATCACACCAGGATCGGCCAAACGAGCTGAAGGGAAGGAGTGCCGAATCAATGGCACGCTGCCGAATGCTCGGCGCCTCTCCATTGAGCGTATGCTACCCTTAGTTAAATGTGGAGGGTACTGATGACAGCTCCGCTCATTCGCATCGGTCTTCGAACCATCACCCTCATCCTGTCAGGATTGATTGGCCTTCATTCGGTGCTCGCATCGGATGAGTTCACCCCATCCTCCCAGGTTAGTTCCGTGAGAATGTCCGTCGCATCGTATGAACGAATTCCCATCAATACACTCTTAGCCCGTCCGGATCATTATCAGATGAGGGAGATCCGCATCACCGGTACCGTCTTGGCGATTCAGACGGAGATCATCCCGAATCGGATGATCTGTGGAAGCACCCATGAACAGACGACGCTCACGGTAGAGGATGATAGCGGACAGATCGAGATCATCGATCAAGGAGCGTGCGGAAAGAATGTCGGTGCATTGAAAGCGCCGATGCTGAAGACAGGACAACGAATCGATCTGCTGGTGCGGATCATGATCACAACCAACTTGAGCTCTTCCGGTTCATCGGTGGAAGCGACCATCCGCTATATCAACCTGCCTCGAGACTAAACCAGGTCATCGACAAGGAAGCACTCGGCCTTGGACAGGAAGACGCTGAGACAGGGAAGGTCCTACCACGACCGGCGCGCTCGCTTCAGGCAGTCGGCAGGATAGACACCTTTGGCAATTCCCTGTAAGGCCTTGGCATACCGTTTGGGCTTCGGCATGACCAGTGTCAGATCATGCTTTACGACCACCAACAATTCATCGCCACCCTTGACACCCATCGCTTGCCGGGCTTCTTTGGGAATGACAATCTGATTCTTACTCCTGAGCCTCTGACCAGCCATGGCACACCTCCTTCACGGTCCTTTACTTTTCCACAGTAACGTAAAGGGCGGCAATGCGCGAATCATAGCACCACCCTATGGACAGAGGCCTGACCTACAAACAAAGGATCGAGAAGAAACGGGGCCCAGCCCGTTGTACTCATGCCTCCCATCGACTACGTAAGCAGGCGCAGTGCAGGCCGATTCGAAGGGCATGAACGGGCCATGTTTGAGCCACTGCTAGCCCGCATTATTCATGACTCTTCTGCTGTAATCGCCGATCCGCTGTTCCGACAAGCCTGCGGCCAGCGGGCTCGCCCATCGGGCCTTCGCCGTACTGCACAAGTACGCCTTTCTTCTTCCATCGGTGGAGCGCGAGATTGCCACACTCCTCAATGCGCTTGGAACCTCGGAATGTCGGTTCTATCGCAATGGGAGTTGGTACAGCGCGTCAGATGCACATACGCATCTGACGAGGACGTACGAATACCTCCGTCAAAAGAAACTGGTTGGAAGCTCAGAAGACTTCATACTCAAGGGGGGGGCACGAAGAGCAGCCGTTCCGGAGAACCCTACCAAGTGCAGTGCGGTAATGAGCGCCCCGTTCCTAGCTCAGAATGGCTCGGTGCTGTCTTGCATCGGTTACGCTCCAGCCCCTCTGCAGGGTCATCGAACAAGTACCGTTCTCACCCAACAGATTGTCCAGCGAGTGATTCCGACGATATTAAAGACCGAGGTGGGATGAACTTTACAGTTGGGTTAGGGCTTCTTCCTCTTGTCCGCACGGTGTCTGCTCCTTCATTCTCCCCCTTACACACTCACGCTCCGGTCAGTTTCTTTTGAAGCTCCCCCAACGTGTTGCGGAACCGACGCACATTCTCACCAGCCGATTGATCAACAAGCATGCCATCTAGAGTTTCAATCAATTCGTGGAGGACGGGGATCACTGCACGGGATCCGGGCATGCCCAGCATTTGCACGATCAGAGCTGCGTACATATTCATCTCGGCTGGGGAGAGGTATTTCCTGTCCACCGATTCCGGCAATCGCTCCTCAGTAACCTGGCGTTCGATCGTTCGAGTTTTTCTGGCAAGCAGCATCCAACTTTCTAACCCAGGGGCATCGGACCCTAGCAGCTGTCGCTGCTCCAGATGAAACCCGGCGGTCTCCAACCGGCGGTACAGCGTCTCGCGTTCATAGACTCGGACCGTGAAGGTGTCATCAATGGGCAGATGGCGAGAATCGCCCAAGTAGATCTGAAACAGAAGATATCCGTCCACTTTCAATAAACGATTAGACTCGTTCACGTATCGACCAAACACTTCCTCCGGCATGTGTTGGAAGGCCACGTAGGAGTAGAGAAGGTCGAAGCAGCCTGATGTGAACTGCTGCAGATCTGTTCCGCTCGACTCAGTCGTTTCGACATTCCCGATTCCGGCGAGATACTGTCGACTCCGGCGAATCATCTCTCCTGAGACATCAACTCCGTGAAGATAACAAAACTGCGGGGCGAGTGTTTTGAGCAGCCGGCCTATGCCGCAGCCGATTTCTAGCCCCCGCCATGATGCCCGATGATAGGGGGCCAACATCGACAGCAGCGCTTGGGCATCGGACTCGCCTGATTGTGCAAACGTCGCATCGGACTCGTGGTGACCGGTCGCAACCCAGAATTGCGCATGACTGCGCGCTCGACGGTTCCAATCGGCCTTCATTCTGTCTGATATGTTCAGAGTGCATCCCAAAGACATGGTCGCTCCTGGACGATTAGGGCACAGGTTCTTCTATACCGATAGATATGACCTTGGAGTTCATCACGTATCGGATCTAATCCTGTATCGGTCGGGTTCGCCTCAACTTGAATCGCCTGAAACTGAACGCATTGCAAAACAATTGGGAGCCGGGGCGAGGAGGAGCTTACCCTGGCGGGGCCCACAACAATTTTCGTCAAGAGGAACGATCCTTAAGTCGCCTCACGTATACAATGGGGTCTGGCATGCGTAGTGACTTGTGTACGACAAGAAGCAACTCACGCTGCCGGGTGAACCATGATGGTTGGATGACTCGTTGCACTGACGTGAGCCGAACATGCAGGTGAGCGATCGCGTGCTCGACGGTGACGGGTTCACGTCACCGTCCTAGGACGTTCCTTAGGGTGGCAAACGTATCATGGGGCCGAGTCCGATGCAAAGTGGCTGATCTGCTCGACAGGCGTCAACCGAGTGGGGTGTGAGCTGCTTAGCGACTGTTCGCGGGGTTCGTTATGCAGAGACTTCGACGTATTCTACTTGGTTGCGGAGTGAGGAAATGGTTGGTAGGGTCTCAATCTGCTTTGGGCTGGCTGAGATTTACACCTACTCCCACCCCCTAACTTCATAGCCCTTTTCCTTCAGGCAGCTCGTGACCGCATCAGCATAGGGCGGGTCCGGCTCCAGCGGCTTGAACGTGCCTCCGAGTAATCCTACGACCAATCCAATCCCGCTACCGGCGGCGGCTCCGATCGTCACTCCGGGCAATCCTCCAACCACACCCGCCGATGCGCCGATCGCGCCACCAAGTGTCAGCCCCAGCAACGCTCCGGTTGCCGCGTTCGCGCTTTGGTTCGTCCCAGGCCGCAGACCAGTCTGGTCAACGTGCCTCTGACAGGATTCAACCTCCTGTTGAGCCATCTGCTTGCCGTACAAGTGGAGTTGTTTATTCGACCGTAAGATCGGCTGCGGGCCAGCACAAGCGGCGAGAGTCAGGAGAAGAATGATGCCTATCAGGCGCTGCCAAGATCGATCGGCCACAGAAATTCCCTGGAGTGTTTTCTCGTCTTTTCTTCAATTCTCACCCTTTGGCCGAAATGTCGAGGTTTTTTGAATTGTGCGCCTCTTTCTGTGTTTTCACACCTTCCCTTGCAGACCGGATGGGTGGACACTCAACTGCACGCATTGTCCGAGCACATTCCGATCGTGCGCGGACAGCGAGCACGAGTGTTCACCCGTCCAGTCTATGCCTCCCCCCCTACTGCCACCCCGTCACCTCATACCCTTTCTCTTGCAGACAGCGATTGACATAAGTCGCGTAGGCCTGGCTCGGCTGGTTTGACGGATCGACAATGGCGGAAAATAGTCCGGTCAGGAGGCCCCAGACCGCGCCGCTCGCCGCGCCGACCATCGATCCTAAACCGGCTGACGCCCCATAAATCAATGAACCCAATGCGCCACTGGCCGCACCGGCACCAGCCCCGACGGCCGTCCCCGTTGTCACACGCCCGACCTTACCGCTGCCTTCCTTCGCGCCGGCAGATTCTGCCAACTCTTTACAGGCCGCAATATCTTGCTCTGCCTCTTCCTTCCCGACAGATTCCAAATGCGCGTTGGAATACAGAATCGGTCGCGCACTCGAACAAGCCGTGACCATCAGCAACACAAGCACAACACTGAGCTTCTTCATCATCTCCACGCCACTCGTTTCTAGCCCGATGGCATCAATCGAGCCAACAGCCATTCTGCCGTGACTCCCTTGACAACCAGGCGTTTGCGCCGCCCCGTCGCTCCGGCACGAAGCTGCACATGCGCGCGCGGAACAGCACAGCGCTCGGCGATGAAGCGAATCAGTTCGTCGTTGGCGGCACCGTCAATCGGACGCGCTGCCAGGCGGATCTTGACCGCATCGCCATGAATTCCGACGCACTCAGTACGTGAAGACCCGGGTTGGACGTGGATGGTCAGGAGCGCCCCGTGCTCACTGTCCCGTGCAATGACATGAAGAGACGCCACAGAAATTGAGGAACTCAGAAGATCGCTTTGACGAAGTCGAGTATGGCCCGTTGCATGTCTGAATCGTCCGTGATCGGGCGGGCAACGGCAACATCACAGGCCCGCTCGGGCGGCACACCTTGCTTGATCAATGTGCCGGCATACACCAAAAGCCTAGTGCTGACCCCCTCCTCAAGCCCGTGGCTTCTGAGGTTGCGGACTTTTTGGCCGAGCTTGACGAGTTTCCCCGCGATGGCTGCATCCACCCCCGCCTCACGCTGGACGACGAGGGTTTCGATATCGGGAGCAGGATAATCAAACTCGATCGCGATGAATCGCTGCTTCGTGCTTTGCTTCAAATCTTTGAGGACACTTTGATAGCCAGGGTTGTAGGAGATCACCAGCATGAACTCGTCGGCGGCCTCCACGATCTGGCCTTTTTTCTCGATCGGAAGCACTCGCCGGTCATCGCTGAGCGGATGGATGATCACGGTGGTGTCCTTTCGGGCTTCCACTACCTCGTCAAGATACACAATGGCCCCATGCTTCACCCCGATGGTCAAGGGTCCATCCATCCACACGGTATCTTGCCCCTTCAGGAGGTAACGGCCCACCAAGTCAGAGGCTGTCAGATCTTCGTGACACGCAACCGTGATCAACGGTCGGCCAAGCTTGTACGCCATGTATTGAACGAAACGGGTTTTCCCGCAGCCGGTCGGCCCTTTCAGCATCACCGGCAGTTTCTTCTCGGCAGCAATGGTGAACAGACCGATCTCTCCACAGACCTCCGCATAAAACGGCTCCTGTTGGATTCGATATTGCGCGACATCAACTTCCCGTGCCTGCTGCATCACTCCATCTCTCCTGCTCTATAAAACTGCTTCAGCCTGACATCACGACTAGCTCCACAGCCGCCACAATAAACGGAACAAAGACTGAAGATCAAGCAAAGGGAAGAGGTCTCGCTTTAAGTGCTGGTTTGAGCAGAAGCGTCGTTAATGTCAGCCATCGATAGCGTACTGGAAACCTTCCCGCCCGCACGAGATCACAACGCCGGTTGATCCTCTCAAGCCGCAATCGGAGCAATCATTGGTTGCTCCGTGATGGCAAGTATTCCATGTTCATCACTTGTCTTCAAACAAGAAATCGAGCGAGACAGTCTCATTAGGGAAGGTCTGATTAAATTCGCAATTTCATTCGGTCGGTGTTCAAAACACTGGGAATCTGGGTGATCGACACCGGGAACTTTGAATTAATCAGACCTTGCCTAGGAGACATTGGCTATGGTGGAGCGCGACGACCTTAGGCTTTATCCAATATGCACTCACGTTTGCCGGCGGAGATGGACGGGAGAGAATGGGACAGGGAAAAGGCATTGGGCTCGTGATAGGGCCTGGTTGCGGAATGGGCGGCATGGAACACGGCGGACCAAGAGGTGGGAGGCAGGAGTGAGAGGGGAGATTCAGCGAGAGCTGAGAGTAGCTGGACCGCCATGGTTGCATTGTCCTAGTTTCCAGTGGCTTCTATTAGTCATGTCACAATTGCAAAATTTTGCTCGAAGATTCAAACTCAACCGCGACCAGCTCCGTGCAAACCTTGCACCGTTTCCAACGGGGTAGGCTCTCGCCTGTAGAATCTCCCAATCGAGTCTCATATGATTTCCAGTAAACCCCTGAAAGCTCTTCTTGTCCGCACGAGGCATACGAATTGCTCTAGACCCTTGGCAGGCGATGAAATCGTGAGGACCTTGGTTGTGTCTAACCACGCATAATCCCCCGACAAGTCGACCGATGTTCGAGGTGAATAACGGGGGAACTCCACATGAATGATTCTTCGAGTCAGTTGACCGAATCCCAGACAAAAGCCCTGAAATATTGCGACCGATGCGCCCGCCGTTCTGCGGCGCTCTTTTATGACGACCTCACGTGGAAAGAGCTCTGTCAAGAGTGCTGCGACCGGTTGAATCGCAAGCGCACAATCGCTTCCAGTCCGGCGAAACCGAAGATGTGAGGGCATGCCCATACGCCTCCTCGCTGATCCTCCACGGAAGCTTGCACGCGGGACGCCCGACAGAAGACAGATCATTCGGCGGGGGGGCCAATGACGCCTCGGGCCAAGACCGTTGTTTCGCGTGCCCACACGTGAAGTGTCCGTGTGTACCGCGTCGTTCCGCAACGCTCCTCGCTGCACCCCCTCTCGCAGGCAGAACGTCACCTGTATCGCATGAGCCTCGCGTGATAGCATAGGAACGTAACATTTCGACTTGCGCCATGTTTAGGCCTATTCCAAAAGTCACGCTGTTTCGACGCATTCCGTACCGCCTCATTACCTCTGTCATACTTATTCTCGCGTTGGTCGTGGCCGTCATCCTCTTCGTGAGCTTGGAGCAGGGGAAGCTCTTGCTCCAAGGGTTCACGCAAAGACAAACGCTCCCCACGGAGTTATTTCAGGCCCTCTGGCAATCTCGGCATGACTTGATCGTCATCACCCTTCTTGTGTTCTTAATCAGCCTCATCGGGATTGCGGCAGTCATTACCTTTCTGCACTACGACAGCACCAGACGAACCCTCGAAGAAGTCAAAGGTCTCGCCAGAAATATCCTTGAGAGTATCCCGACCGGCGTGCTCACCATTAATCGCAATGGCCAGGTCACCGCCGTCAATCCCTCTGCCGTGGCGACATTGAAACGGTCGACGGAAGAATTGCTCGGCCAATCCTATGAACAGATGTTTCCCCAAGGAGATGTGATTCGCATCGTGCTCGATGCAGCACTGCATAACGACCACCATGTGGATCATCATGATACGCCGTATCGCGCCGGCGGCGAGGCTCGTACCCTACGCCTCACCACTGCGAACCTGACGGGAGACGAAGGAAGGCCAGTCGGCGTCATTGTGCTGCTGAAAGATGTCACGGAGCTGCTGGGCCTGGAGCGGCGCGTGCGGATCGCGGACAAACTCGCGGCGCTGCATACTCTGTCGGCCGGGGTGGCGCATGAGTTGCGCAACCCGTTGAGCGCGATAGACTTGAATTTGCATCTCCTTGAAGAAGACCTCAAGGAGATGGGAATGCTGGCAACGCAGCGCGCGCGATACCTCCATGTCTTGAATGCGGAATGCCGCCGTCTCTTGGTCATTCTGGACAACTTTATGAAATTCGCTCGTCCGGGCTCCGTTAGCCTGCATGAGGTAGATGTAAAGGCGCTGATCGACCACATCCTGGCCCTGATGCAGGTCGAGGCGGAGGAACGCAAGATTCGACTCGAACAGGTCGTGGAGGAAGAATTACCGCCTGTGGTGGGCGACGAGACCCACATCAGCCAGGTGTTGGTGAACATCATCGTCAATTCGTTTCATGCCATGCCGAATGGCGGACGCTGCCAAGTGACCGCGGCGCAGCGAAAGACGGACGGGAAGCCTGGGGTAGAGATCACGGTGAAGGATGACGGCGTCGGGATCACGAAGGAGGAGATCTCCCATCTGTTCGAGCCCTTCTATACGACCAAGTCGAGCGGTACTGGGCTTGGTCTCGCCATTGCGTACCGAATCATGCAGGATCATGGCGGAACCATTCAGGTGTCGAGTGTGCCCGGAAGCGGAACGACGGTGGTGACACAATTTCCCGTAGCGGTTGATCAACCTCAACAGGTTGTAATGGGATCATGACGCAAGCCGTCCATATTCTCGTTGTCGACGACGAGGTGAATATTCGCAACGCGCTGGTGACCCTCCTGGAAAGGAAAGGATATCGGGCCCGAGGCGTGGCAACGGCGGAAGAAGGGTTGGAGCTGCTTGAAACGACCGGGATGGATCTGGTGATGACCGACTTGCGCATGCCGGGAATCGGCGGGATGGAATTTCTGCGGAGGCTGCGAACACAATGGCTCGGCACGGAAGTGGTAGTTATGACGGCCTATGGATCCATCGAAACCGCCGTGGAAGCGATGCGTGCCGGAGCCTACGATTATCTCACCAAGCCCATCGATCGCGAGCGGTTCTCCATTGTTGTGGAAAAAGCGCTCGAGCGACACCGTCTTGCCGTCGAAAACCAGCACCTCCGGGATCGACTCGAAACGAGAACACGTTTCGAGCAAATGGTCGGCAAAAGCGAAGCCATGCAGCAAGTCTACCGCCTCGTGGAGATGGTGGCGGCAAGCGACGTGACCGTGTTGCTCACAGGCGAAAGTGGAACGGGGAAGGAACTCGTCGCCCGAGCGATCCACCACAAAAGCCCGAAGGCCGATGGGCCGTTTATTACCCTGAATTGCGGGGCATTACCTGACGCTCTCTTCGAGAGCGAGTTGTTCGGCTATGAGAAAGGCGCCTTCACCGGCGCGGTGGCGACCAAGGCCGGACGGTTCGAGCTGGCCGACGGCGGCACGTTGTTGCTAGATGAAGTCGGTGAGCTCTCGCTGAAATCTCAAGTCGATTTTTTGCGTGTGCTGGAAACCAAGGAGTTCAGGCGCCTGGGTGGAACCAAGCTGATTACGGTCGATGCCCGCATCATTGCCGCCACCAACCGCAATCTTGAGGAAGCGGTCAAGCAAGGCGACTTTCGCGAGGATCTGTTTTATCGACTCACGGTCGTCCCCATTAAGTTGCCGCCACTGCGCGAACGCGGAGACGACATTCCCCTCCTCGTTGAGACGCTCCTGCCAGAATTGTGTGCGCAGCATCAACGAGCGCCGAAGAACGCCTCACGAGAAGCCATGCGGCTCTTACGGCTGTACGCCTGGCCGGGAAATATTCGACAACTCCGCAACCTCCTCGAACGACTGGTCGTGACCGTACGCGAGGAGCTGATCCTGCCCCAGCATTTGCCGGAGGAGATTCAGGCCAGCCAGGAAGATGTTCGGACCATGGTCGTCACCCTCGGAAATCCTCTGGAAGAAATTGAGAAAGAAGTGATCCGACGG
>CXWL01005661.1_pt1 | contig 10712 bp, 7 predicted proteins | sample 590931 | NCBI WGS metagenome assembly CXWL01 (sample SAMEA3498368, study PRJEB10139) | groundwater metagenome | biome: water well; material: biofilm material | place: Germany | collected 2015-04-27 | reverse complement strand
TTGGTGGACCCTTTGTGCCTTTGTGCCTTGGTGGCGAAGCTGACTCGCCACGACCCCGTAAGCCAAATCGCCGCAACCACTCCGTCGCATTGAATCGGGGCTTCCGCGCACATAGTTGTGCTAATTAGCCAAAGTAATGTGCGAATAAGAAAATGACCCCACTGTCGCGGAAAAACGCATCGAACGGAGTCGAGGTTTCCTCGGCGCGCCCGCACGCGCACGGCGCGGCTAACGCTTCCGAACGGATAAATAACGCATTCCGAACGCTTATTTCCGCGGAGATCCGCGAAAATAACGCATATAACGGATTCGATTTTACATCATCACGCCGAGGCGGCGGCGCCGCTCGTCACGTTGCCGACCCATTCGCGCACATGGTTCGCGGTTTTCTGCCAGCCCGGCTCGCCGATCAGCCAGTGGCTGGCGCCCGGTACTTCCAAAAACTCGCCGCGCTCGCGATAGCGCCGCGCGATAGAGGCGACCGTCCGCGCCGGATTCACCCGGTCGAATTCGCCAGCGACCGCCAGCACCGGGCACTCGATCTTGCGCGCGTCCACGAACGTCGCGCGCCTGGTGTCCATTGCCCAATGCAGGATCTCGAACGTGGCAAGCCCCGACTCCGGTACGAAGCGCGCAAACGTCGCCTCGCGTTCGCCGGGCGGCATGTTGTCGAGCGCATGCGTCTCGGCGATCCAGCTTTCGGGGCGCAAGGGCTTGTTCCAAAACTGCCCGGCGAGATAAAGCCCCTGCGCCGACATGATCTCCCACGCACTCGTGGGCAACGTCCCCCAGGGCGCGGACGGCGCAAGCAGAACCAGCGCGCGCACGGGCAGCCGCGTCGCCACCATCTGCGCGACGAGGCCCCCCATCGAATGCCCGATCAGAACCGGCGGCTCTTTCAAGCCCTTCACCAGCGCCTCGATATCGTCCGCATAGTCGGTCATGGACGTGACGCCGAGCTCACGCGGTGGCCGCACGCCCGGCGAGACGTCGTGGTGGCGCAGCGTCGGCGTCAAAACCTTGTGGCCGTGCAGCGCGAGGAGTTGCGCGTAGGGCTCCATCGCCCAAGCCGCGCAAAAGGCGCCGTGAATCAGAACAACGGTGGATGTCATGGGCGCACTTTAAGCGGGAACGGCGAGGTGGCGAAAGGCTTCGACCACTTGTACGTAAACGTCGCGTTTGAACGGCACGATCAGTACGGGAAGCTCGTCGATTTCGACCCAGCGATAGGCGTCGAATTCGGGCTCATGACGGGTCAGATCGATGTCGCGGTCGGTGCCCAGAAACCGTGCGGCAAACCACTTCTGCCGCTGCCCCCGGTATTTGCCTTTCAACGCCACGCCGATCTCGTGCGCCGGCAAGTCGTAGGGTATCCAGTCCGGCATCTCCGCCAGAATGCGAACCTTCGTCATGCCGGTCTCTTCCTCGAGCTCGCGCAAAGCGGCCGCGCGCAAATCCTCGCCGTCGTCGATCCCGCCTTGCGGCATCTGCCACGCTTCGCCCGCGACCTGGTCGATCCGCCGTCCGACAAAAACCAGGCCTCTGGCGTTCAACACCATCACGCCCACGCTCTGGCGATAGGGCAGCTTTGCCGGATCGGTCTTGGTCACGGATGCGGCGCCGTTGAGGTCTCGCCGTCGGATGGCAGCTCTTGCTTTGGCGGCGCCGCCGGTCGGAGCGTCGTCGTACGCCGCGGCTTCGGCTTCGGCGGCACGGCGCGCGCCTGCGTGCGCGGACGCGCAGCCAAGCGCGGCCTGTTGGGCTTGGCCGTGACGCGCGGCTTCGTCGGCTCCGCGCTCGCGACCGGTAACGGCTCCACGGTGGGCGCCGCGCCGACAAGCGCCGATACCGGCACCAGCGCGATGCCCTTTTCATCCAAGCTTGCGATCCATGTCGCCACGCGGTCGACCGTGTTGGGAAGCGCACCCGCGATGCCGATCGCAGCTCCGCGCTTCTTTGCCGACGCTTCAAGCGCATTCAAAGCAGCGTCGATCGCCTCGCGCGTCGGCGTCTTGTCGATGGCCCCATCCGTGCGCGCGAACGGTGCGCCAGCCGTGCCTGCAGCTTGGCGCGCAACCGACTGTTCGCCGGCGCCGGCTTCGACGAAGAAAAGCCCGCGCCGCGCCGTCTCCACCATCACGAACTGGGCCTCATCTTTACCCGCCAAAAACTTGTCGCCGAACGTGTTGATCAAGCCCGCGTATCCCGTCACGCGCGACATCAGCCATTTGAGCCTGAGTGTGTTCTTGGCTTCGGCGCCTGCCGTCAGCGTGTGGAAGCCCGGATCGATGGTCGGATAATCATGCGGCTCCATCGGGATCTCGAGCAGCACTTCATGCCCCTTGGCCCGCGCCGTGGCGACGTCGCCCGCGACGGAAGGCGCCTGCGGTGCGAACGCCAGCGTTACATCGGCGGGAAGCCGCTCAAGCGCCGCATCGGTCACCGCCTTCCCAAAGCCCAGGCCCCCGACCACGATCGCAACCTTGGGCCGTGGGTCCGCCGTCATGTCGTAGGCGCGCGCATAGACTTCCATCGGCTTGCGCCCGTCCGAAGCGATCCGGGGCAGGGGACCGCTATTCGACATTTCGATGAGCGTGGAATCGCCGCCGCTCAACGCAACCACCGCCGTAGCCGGCTTCGGCACGCTGCCGGGTGCATCCGTCATCGGCCCGCCGACGCCGGTCGCCGGCGGATGCTCGATCTTCATGACCTGCTTGGGCTCCGCGTCGTCGCCGCTGCCGACAAGCGACACGACGACGATCGCAACCAGCACCAGGCCGGCCGCGGTAGCTCCAATCGTTCGGGGCAGGCGCCGCTTGTCCAGGGCGCCCACGACCATCGCGATCAGGGCGGGAATCCACGTCGAGGACATTCAAGGCGCTCAAAAAGTTTCAGGCGGGGCGACTGTGCCCCGCCTGAGAACAGGCTTTCAAGAGAACGGCTGGCCGCAGCCCCTATTTGGGGCGCGCCGGCGCCGTGTTCGACACGATTTCTTGACCCCGCAACAACCGCAGGGCGTAGGTTAACTGGAAGTCGTCGAACTTTTCCCCGGCCTTCGGTTTCACGACCGGACCGACATGCGGCTTACGCCCGCCTTCCTGCGCGTCCAAGTGCTTCGGCAGGTTTGCTTCCGACAGGCGGTCTTTCGCCTCCGCTTCGCTGTCGTCCTCGGCCTTCTGCTCGACCAGAATATCGGGATCGATACCCGTCGCTTGGATCGAGCGGCCCGACGGCGTGTAGTACTTCGCCGTCGTCAACCGCAGTGCCCCGTCGACGCCGCCCGAAAGCGGGATCACCGTCTGCACCGAACCCTTGCCGAACGAACGCGTGCCAACGACCCGCGCGCGCTTTTGATCCTGCAGCGCACCGGCCACGATCTCCGACGCCGACGCCGAACCCTCGTTCACCAGAACGACGACCGGCACGCTCGAAAAGATTTGGCCCGAGCGCGCATTATAGCGCTGCGTATCGCCCGCGCGCCGTCCGCGCGTCGAAACGATTTCGCCTTGATCCAAGAACGCATCGGAGACGCTGATCGCTTGATCCAAAAGCCCGCCCGGATTGTTCCTGAGATCGACGACGATGCCTTTCAAGCGGTTGCCGATCTTGGCTTTCGTCTGATCGACGGCCCGCTCGATCCCGTCTTCCGTCTGCTCGTTGAACGTGGTGATGCGGATGTACGCGATGTCGCCTTCCTGCTTCCAGCGTACGCTCTCGACGCGAATGACGGCCCGCGTGATTGTGATGTCGAGCGGCTTCTTCTCGCCCTTGCGAAGGATGGTCAACCGAATCTGCGAGTTCACCGGCCCGCGCATCTTGTCGACCGCTTCGCTGAGCGTCAGGCCTTGGATCTGCATCCCGTCGATGGTGGCGATCAGGTCGCCCGTCTTGATGCCGGCCTTCGCCGCCGGCGTCCCGTCCATCGGCGAGATCACCTTGACGAGGCCTTCTTCCATAGTGACCTCAAGCCCGAGCCCGCCGTACTCGCCGCGGGTCGAAACCTGCATGTCCGAGAAGTTCTTGGGGTTCAAGTAGCTCGAGTGCGGATCGAGCGCCATCAACATGCCGTTGATCGCGCTTTCGACGAGTTCCGCATCTTTCACTTCGCGGACGTAGTCGTTCTTCACCCGCTCGAACACGTCGCCGAACAAGTTCAGTTGCCGGTAGGTGTCGGTCGAGGCGATCGCCTGCCCGATCACGACGGCGGCAATGGCGCCGCCCAGGGCAGAGACTGCAGAGATCATGTATTTTTTCATGGACTATCCGCTCACTTTTTGTCTCAAGACCGCAAACCAAGGCACCGGATCGACGGGTACATTGTTGCGGCGAAATTCGAGGTACAGCCTCTCGCCTGCCTGCACGTTTCCGGCCCCCATTCGTCCGACCGGTTCGCCGGCGAGCACAACTTGCCCCTCAGCGCCGTCCACTTTCGAAAGACCAGCAAGGAGAACATGATAGCCGCCGTTGGCGGCGATGATCAACATTTTGCCGTACCCGCGAAAGGAGCCGGAGTAGGCGATTTTCCCGTCACACGGAGACGTGACCTGCGCGCCGGGCCGCGTTTGCAGGTGAATCCCAGCCAAATGCCCGCCAATACCGTCGGCGGAACCGAAGCGCGAAACGAGTTCACCGTTAGCGGGTAACGTCAACAGCCCGCGCAACTGCTCAAGCGGCATGTTGCGTGGCTGCCCGGCGGAGGCAATCCGGGTGGTCATCGCCGTGGCCGAACCGGCGGCGGGCCGTTTGGAGTCCTCATTGAGGCTTGCAATCAGGGCGCGCAAGTCGGTGGCCTGGGTCGCAAGCGTCCCAATCCGCGCCTGCGTGGCCTTCAATTGGTCGCGCGTTTGAGCCGCAAGATACCGGCGCTGGGTCAAGAGCTCGCTGAGCACGTTGCGGTCCTTGTCCAAGGCCTCCGCGGCGGCCGCAACTTTGAGCCGCTCTTCCGCCGCCTTGCGCCGCATTTCGCGCAAGTTGGCGAGGTCGTTGCTGAGCGTGCGCGCCTGCGTTCGCACCGCGGGCACAACGGCCGTCAGCAGCATCGCGGAACGCGCAGCCGCCGTCGCATCGTTCGGCCGCACGATAAGCGCGGGCGGCGGCTCGTTGCCCATACGCTGCAAGACGGCCAGCAGCGAGGCAAGCTTCCCGCGCTGCGTAATCAAGGCCCGCATGCCGTCGGCCTCGCGCGTCTCGAACATCGCCAGCCGCTGCTCGACGACGTTGAGTTCCCGCTCGCGCTCCTGCGCCACCCCGGCCGCCCGGATGAGCTGCGTACGCAACTGCTCCTGCTCGAGCGCCAACTGCTCCGCCGAGCGGCTCAAGGTCTCGACGTCCTGCCGGTCCTGACGAAGCTGATTCTGGATGTCGTTGAGCTTCTCGTTCGGGTTCGTCGCCTCCGCCGCGGCCAGCGACAAGCTCACGCCGAGCGCGACGAGCGCCACCGTTCCACGTTCAAAACTCTTGCGACGCACGGACACGAGGTGAACCAAATAGAATCACTATGGCGATTATTCGTCGGGATTGGGGCCAAGGTCGAGGTCAAGCCCCTTTGGTCTGATTCACGACCGTGCTGATCCGCCGGGCGATTTCGTCAGGATCGCCGACAAAAGCGTGCCGTTCCGACAACATGCGCGCATTCAATTTGTAGGCCCGGGGCACACCGGTCGGCAGATTGATGCCTTCGATCTCCGCGTCGCCGACGCCTTCCAGATGCTTCAGCAGCGCGCGCAACGAATTGCCATGCGCGGCGATCAAGATTTTCTTGCCCGCTTTCAGCTGCGGAACAATGTCGCTCAGCCAATAGGGCAGCACCCGGTCGACGACGTTTTTCAGGCTCTCCCCGCGCGGAAGCGCCCCCTCGGGTACGCCGGCATAGCGCGCGTCGAACTTCGGAAAGTCGCCATCGCCCATAGCGACCAGCGGCGGCTGCGTCGCATACCCGCGCCGCCACTGATGCACTTGTTCCTTGCCGAATTGCGCAACGGCTTGCGCTTTGTCCTTACCCTGAAGCGCCCCGTAGTGCCGCTCGTTCAGCCGCCAATCCTTGACGACCGGAACCCACATCAGGTCCATCGCTTCCAACATCAGCCAAAGCGTCTTGATCGCCCGGCTCTGGAGCGATGTATATGCAAGGTCGAACGTGTAGCCCTCGCGCTTCAACAACTCGCCCGCCGCCCGAGCCTCGGCAACGCCGAGTTCCGACAACGGACTGTCGCGCCATCCGGTGAAGATGTTGAGCTTGTTCGCCTCGCTCTGACCGTGGCGAATGATGACGAGATCGTAGTCGCTCCGCATGTCTCTTGACCCACAGCACGGTGAACAGGGAGGCGACGTACGCGAAAACCGCCGCGTCGGCAACCGCGGCGCGGGTTTATGGGCCTCGGGTCCGCTACGCCACCACCGCGCCCGGGCGTCCCGCTTCGATGACGAACCGTCCGGCCGAGCCGCTGCCGCTCTTCGGGTCGCGAACGTTGTCGACCACGCGAAGATCGGTCGTCATCGTTTTGCGTGCCGCCTCGCACATGAGGTACCCGCGCTTGCGGCTCTCGAAGAATTTCACATGCGGGTTGTCCGGCAGCATTGCCGCGAACTGTTCGTAGGGAATACCTGCCGACGTGATCGAACTCGCCACCAGCTCCGTCCCCACCGAAGCGGAGGCGGGATTGCGAAAATCCTCTTTGATGTCGTTGACCCAAAACGAATGGATGTCGCCGGTCACGAAGATGGGATTGGGCATCTTCGAGCGGGTAAGCGCTCCGATCACACGTTCTCGCGCGCTGGGGAATCCATTCCAATCGTCGGTCCACCAGCCTTCTTCGCCTGTCGGCGTCTTCTGGCGAAGCCGCGAAAACATCTCACCGTTGCCGATGATGTTCCACGTCGCTTTCGAGCGCGCGAACCCGCCGGTCAGCCAACGTTCCTGACCGGCACCCAGCATCGTGCGTTCGTTTTCGAACAACTCGTCGCAGTCGGCCGAGACGACTTGCCCGCCGCCTTTTGCCTTGGACCGGCAGGCGGCCGGCGAGCGGTACTGCCGGTTGTCGATCATCATGACGCCGACGAGATCGCCGAACATCGAACGTTGATAGAGCCGCATCTCGTCCGCGCGCGGCACCGCGATCCGCCGGAGCGGCATGTGCTCGTAGTACGCCTGATAGGCTGCGGCGCGCCGCTTCACGAACGCCGCGGGCTCTTGCCAATCTTCCGACTCCAAAGCCTGATAGTCGTTGTCGACCTCGTGGTCGTCCCACGTAACCAGCCACGGACAATGCGCGTGCGCGCGTTGCAGCGAAGCGTCGGTTTTGTAGAGGGCGTGACGGTTGCGGTATTCCTCCAGCGTAAGCGGTTCCGGTCCGTCGTGCCGGCGCACCGGATCGCCCCACGACGATTCGTAGATGTAGTCGCCGAGATGAAGGATGAGCTGCGGCGCATCCTTGATCATGTGATCGTAGGCGGTGAAATAACCCTGCTCGAAATGCTGACAGGATGCGACCGCGAACCGAAACCGGTCGAGGGCCGCACCGAGTTCCGGCGCCGTCCACGCTTGACCGATCGCGCTTGCGTCCGATCCTGCGATACGAAACCGATACCAATAGGGCCGTCCGGGCGGCAGCCCGCGAACCTCCACATGCACCGTATGCGCAAGCTCGCGCGTCGCGGGTCTTACGCCGCGCTGAACGACGTTGCGCATACGCGCGTCGCTCGCCACTTCCCAAATCACCGGAACGATGTCGCTTGATACCGACATCGGATCGAACGGATCGGGCGCAAGACGTGTCCAGATGACGAAGCCGTCACCCACCGGATCGCCCGACGCGACGCCGAGAGAAAACGGATAGCTGCCGAACTTCGGCCGCGCCGCCGCAAATCCTTCGCTCGCGCGCGCCGTCGCGCCGGCGATCGAGAGTGCGGCAAGCGCACCCGCACGCCGCAACAAGTCGCGGCGGTTCGAACGAAATGCGTTTGTCATGACAAGCCTCGGGTCTTTTTGCGGATCGCAAATTACGCGCAGCGACCGACAACGCAAGGCGCGTGAAGTTGAATCAAAACTGTCAGGGAACCTTCACAGAGCCACTCGCCAAAACGGCGTGAAGCGATCGCGCAACACGAAGCGGTTCGCACCGCTTCCGTCACGCATGTGTCACGCAACAGTCGCGGAAGTTAAATCTCCATCGCGCTTTGTCTTCCGCGGGGGCCGGACGTTCGTCCGGTATTTTTTCCATATCAAATCGCGGGGGCGATATGCGTTTCTCTAAGAGTTTGTTGGGGTATTCCGTCTCGAGCTTGGCGCTTCTGGCGCTTGCAGCGCCGGCATTTGCGCAGTCCACCGGCACGCAAGAGGTCGAGGAGCAAGTGGAGAAGGTGACGGTCACCGGCCAGCGCCAAGGCATCAATGGCCAGATCGTCAAGGAGCAACGCCCGAAAACGCGTTCGACGATCACGCAGGACTATGTCGAGACCCAGCCGTCGGGACAAACGGTCTTCCAAAGCTTGAATTTGGTGCCGGGTCTCAACTTCACGAACTCGGACCCTTATGGGTCGAGCGGCGGCAACGTCCGCCTGCGCGGCTTCGACGGCAACCGCATCTCGCTGACGCAAGACGGCATCCCGCTGAACGACACCGGCAACTATGCGATCTACACGAACCAACAGATCGACCCCGAATACATCCAGCGCGCAACCGTCAATACCGGAACGACCGACGTTGACAGCCCGACCGCCTCTGCCACGGGCGGCACGGTCAACGTCGTGACCCGCAAACCGTACGAAGACCTAACCTTGAGCGCCGGCGGTTCTGTCGGTTCGTTCGACTACCGCCGCCTCATCGGCGTCATCGATAGCGGCGAACACAATGGTGTCAGCGCCTTCGGCGGCGTCTCCTTCCAGCAATACGACAAGTTCAAGGGCCCCGGCGAACTGCAGAAATGGCAAGGCAACGGCCGCATCTATCAAGAAATCGGCGAAGACAGCTTCGTGAGCGTGGTCGCCCACTACAACGAAAACCGGAATAACTTCTATCGCAACCTGTCGCTGCCGCAGATCGCCACCTTCGGCGACGGTTTCGACAATTTCGCAAGCTGCACGCGCGCCACCTTCGTGAACGGCGTGGCGCAATCCGACGGCGCGGGCGGCGACACGAATAACCTCGCGAACCCATCGAGCTGCACGAACTACTACAATCTGCGGATCAACCCGTCGAACACCGGTAACATAAGGGTGCAAGGGAACTTCAAACTGACCGACAACCTGCGCTTCACGATCGACCCGTCGTGGCAATACGTGAAGGCGAACGGTGGCGGTACCACGGTTGTCAACGAAAGCGACGCCCGACTTGCCGCCGGCATCGACTTGAGCGGCGACGGCGACCTGCTCGACAGCGTGCGCCTCTATACGCCGAACAACACGAACACGAGCCGCTACGGCGTGACCGCTTCGTTGATCTGGGAGTTCGACGATGCGAATCGCCTGCGTCTCGCCTACACGGGCGATCACGGACGCCACCGCCAAACGGGCGCTTTCAGCCGGATCTTCGCCAACGGCGACCCGGTCGACATTTGGGGTGGCCTCGACAAGGAAGGCGCGCGCGTATTCGGCACCGACGGCAGCTTCCTGCGCGGCCGTGACCGCCTTTCGCACGCGATTCTGAACCAGGTCTCGGCCAGCTACACGGGCCGTTTCTTCGACGACAAACTCTTGATCGACATCGGCGTGCGCGCCCCGTTCTTCTCGCGCGACTTGAACCAGAACTGTTTCACGCAAGCCGGATCGAGCAACGTGCGTTGTACGACGGAGGCGTTTAGCGACCCCGATGGCGACGGCATCGGCCAGCTCGCCTCGCAAGGTGCGACGCGCTTTATCGCGCCGTTCCAGACGCAATTCAAGTACGACGCGCTGCTGCCGAACATCGGCGCCAGCTACGAACTGTTCGAGAACAACATTTTTTATGTGAGCTACGCCGAAGGTCTGTCGGCGCCGCGCACCGACAATCTGTACTTTGCCGCGATCGCCCGTACCGCGCTCGATGCACCAAACGCGGTTCCCGCCGATGCCAACGTGCTCGGCGACGAAATCGATACGGCCGTCTTTCCGGGCGTTCAGCCTGAAAAGACGAAGGCGTTCGACATCGGGTACCGCTATCAGGGCGAGACCGTGACCGCCTCAGCCGCGCTTTGGTACAATGAGTTCGAAAACCGCATCGTGACCTCGTTTGACGCCGACGCCGGCGTCAACGTCGACCGCAACGTCGGCAAGGTCGAACTCCAGGGCGTCGACGCCGAAATCGGCTGGCGCGCGACATCCGATCTGACGTTCTACGCGTCCGCGTCGTACACCGAATCGGAGTTACAGGACGATCTCGAGATCGGCCGCACCGCTGGCGGTGTGGTGACGTTGTTGCCGACGGCGGGCAAGGCATTGGTCGAAACCCCGGAGTGGACGTTTGCGGGCCGCGCTCAGTACGTGTTCGAAAACTTCACGTTCGGGCTCCAGGGCAAGCATGTGGGCGACCGCTTCTCGACCGACGTGAACGACCAGATTGCGCCAGCGTATGCGATCTTCGATGCCGACATTTCGATCGACCTTGAACGGTGGGGTTTCGGCGAGACGTTGCTGCAGGCCAACGGCATCAACATCTTCGGCGAAGACTTCCTGGGCAATATCTCGTCGACGAACAACGCGCTGTTGATCGCCGACGTAGAGCCGGGTCCGGGTGTGAC